>ERZ773136.776-NODE-776-length-34662-cov-4.127778_pt1 | contig 34662 bp, 28 predicted proteins | sample MGYA00580855_ERZ773136 | MGnify/ENA primary metagenome ERZ773136 (study PRJEB29015, sample SAMEA2737860) | human gut metagenome | biome: human gut; feature: human-associated habitat; material: faeces | place: China | collected 2012 ... | reverse complement strand
CCGCAGAGGCGCGCCCGCCTGCCGCTTCGTCATGGTACGTGCCGAATACCTTTCGCCCGGCTGTAACCGATGTCCATACCCTACATACGGGTGATGTTTTTCCGAGTGCCAACCCTCAAAATACTTCGTGCATCGCACCGCCCTCTCAAATGGTGACAACCGGTAGATAGCTACCTGCCCGTCCGTTTCCTCATGGCGTCTGTCCCGTGCGGACACGGAACAGACCGCCAGAAGCGAACAGAGCATTATAATGAATACACGCATCATTTCAGCAAGGGTTTGAAGTTGCCGATGGGGACAACAGGGATAGTCCCGTCATCCTTCACGTTTCGGTTATTGAAGTCAAATTCCAACTCGTAAGAGTTGCTGAAATTGTCCTCCACCACTACAATGAAGTTGTGCGCTTCGTCACCTTGCGCCGTGTAGTACAGCCGGAACTTCTCGTTTTCGAGCAGATAGCGGTCATTGGGCAGAAACGTGATGCCGTTGTCCATTTTTAGCGTGCCATCCCCCTCAAACTGGAAATACCGGATGGTATAGAGGGTGTTGGCGTAATCGCCCGTCTTTTTCAACTCACAGCGGATTTCAACCGTCTGTCCCTTCGTCACTTTGTTCGGCACAGGCATGATTTCCACCGTGAAGGGATAGGATTGCTGGATGTCCATGTCATCGTCACACGACACGAGCGTGAGTGACACGGCAGCGAACAGGCAGAGTGCCAACGCCTTGAAGATTGATGTTCTTTTGTTCTTGTTGTTCAGTATGTTCATTGTCTTTTGATTTTTAAGTTATTGTTCATTTCTTTTTTTCGTTGTCAGTTGCAGATACTCGTTCAAGTCCTTGCAACCGTCATAGAGGGCGGAACGGTCGCAGACACGTTCCTCGTAGTGTCCTTTCAGCATCTCCAACGTGCGCCGTCCGGCTTCGTCTCGGTCGAGGTAACAGTCTATGCGCCCGTAACCGTCCAGATACCTCATAGCCTTTTCCACGTTGGAAATGGAGTTCAGCACAAGGCAATCACCCGTTTCCAATCCGAGCGTGGCAGCGGAAAGAAAGTCCATGAATCCTTCAAATAGGCAGACACGGCTCTGTGCCTCACCACGCGATTGGGGTATCAAGGAAATGTCCTTGTTCTTGATACATCCTTTGTAATAAGGGTTTCGTACCTCGTATCCACCGGATATATTGCCAAAGGCCAGTGCAAAGTAACGTCTCTGGCGCAGTTCGTAATGGACTTCCTTGCAGAACATTCGTCCGATATCCGAATCAATCATACGTGAATGGAGATATGAGAGCAGTGCGTGGTGTCGCAGCGGCACGATAATCAAATTCTTCATGTCGGCTTCCACTGGTCGAGAGGTTGCGGGCAACGCCCGGGTTCTCGGCAGCGACACACCATTGACATACCGTTTGATGTATGCTAATGCTTCACTCACACTTTTAGTTCCGCAAAGGTACTTACCCAGTTCCACAAGGTCGCCTCCGGTAGCCTCGCCAAAATCATACCATTCATTCAGCCGGTCATTGACTTTGAACGATGGCGTCACCTCTTTCCTGAGAGGCGAAAGATACCAATATTGCTCTGATTTCATATACTGCGCACGGTGGCCGAGCTGGGCCAAAAAGTCCACGATACGCACTCGTTTTGCTTCGTCTATGGTCATATTAAATTTCTTTTCACTTGTTTTGTACAAAAGCGGTTTAGTTTAGTTTGCGCCCCTATATATATAAATACTAAATTAAACTGAATTATATAGGCCCGCGCCCGCTCTCATTCTTCATCGAAAAGCATGGTTTCTGCCTGTGTCATGTCATAATAAAAAAGTTTATCTCGTTTGATAACCAGTTTTAAGGTGTCAGTCAGATATTGCAGCAGTTTGACCATTACGTTTCTCCCACGCTTAAACCCGATTGCCTCGTAAGCAGTCATCATGGCTTGCAGCATATTTTCAAACCCACGGATGGGTTTGTCTCCAAATGCAGCGGAAAGGGCTTCACGGTGCTGTTCGATGCTTAGTTCCATAAAACCCGTCCGCTGTTTCGGTTTCTGATGTGGGGCATTCTCAAACAAATGCCCTTCTGCGAGAACCGGGAGCCCGCCCTCATTGACAGTGAAAGCAAAAGGTTTAAACTCTTTCTCACGGATGTGTAACGCATGAACTTCGCTGACGTTGGGACAATCGTTGTTTTTGCTGATGACCAGTACAGTCTCCGCCTTGTTGCTCATTTCCGTACCGATATGCCCGCGCACATTGTTATCTCCTTTATTCAAATGTAGCACACAGTGGATATGCAGGTCATACTTTGATGACCATTCCATCATCTTGTTAATGACTTCCACGGACTCACCGGTACTGTTTATGTCAAGCATCAGGTCACGGATACCGTCGATGATAACAAGTCCGTATCCTTTTCTTTGACGTAAGGCGTAGTCGATGACCCCAATGCGTATTGCCGGAGAGTATTCGCGCAAGCAAATAAAGTCGAGGTTTTCACTGTCGGTTGTAGTGGGCAGTCCGGCAAGCCGCAAGATGCGTTCCAGTACATTGTGACAATGGAAGCGGCTCTGCTCCGTGTCCACGTACAGAATCTTGCGTTTACCTTCCGGGAGGTGCGCCCGGTAGTTCAGCACTTGTTTCCCTGCCAGCGATGCAGCGACAATGGCCGAAACGTTAAATGTTTTTTTTGATTTCGCCTTGCCGGTTGATGCGCTGAAGTTGCCGAGCGTAGCAATGGTCGAGTTGTCTATCCAGATAATCTGTGGCGGCGTTTCATAGGTATCCGTCGCCCGAATCTGCGAGGCGGAGAGGATATCCGATAAGAAATCCTCCTCCGGCCTCATATCCACATTATATTCAGTTCTTCTTTCGTTTTCCATGGCGTCTTTGATTAAAGAAAGGTTGTGTGGCAGCGGCCTCGTTTGCCATACGTGCTGCTTCATCTACGGTTGGTTCATAATTCTGCAAAAGCCATTCGTCCAGATCTTCTTTGGCGAAATATATCATTTTGCCACGTGGCTTGTAGTGCGGAATCTCCTTGCCTGATGTTAGCTTGTACAGCATACTCTCGGATATTCCGATATACATACAAGCCTCTTGGAAGGTAAACACCTGTTTGGTGGTATATATATTTTTTTCCAGCAATGCGATGCGTTCCAACAGACTTTCTATCGGATCTAATTTCTTTAGGATGGCTTCGACGCTTGTAAGCCGTTCACTCAGCCGTTCCATGAATGTCAATCTATTATTTTGCATAAATGAGTTATTATAAATTTAGACAATGAAGTATATCCTCCGTTATGTAGCGCGCTAACGGAGGTCAAAGATAGGGCAACCCAAAAGGTCAGCGTGAGTTTGTACCGTGATAGTAACCACGTATCACGGCAACTGTCACGCTTTTACCTTTCACATACTTCGCTTATTGGCACTTCTTACCACTCTCTCAGTTCATCAATGGCTCGTCTGATACCGTAACCTGTTGATGTCATGTTGTTACGCAAGGCAGACAGAGCGGATGAAAGGCTTGAAGCTGAAACGAATCCTTTTCCATCCTTGGTTTGCAAGAACCGCCCACTACTGAGAACGGACTGCCATTTGGCTTGGATAAACGAGTGCTCAAGGAGTGTATCAAACAGGATGGCCACATGGCGGATATTGTTTACACGAATACAGAATCCTTCTTTACAGGAAAGCAGGGCTTCCATATCTTCAACGTGTAGGGTAGAAACGCAAAACAGATGATAAGCATTGGCACAAGCTGTAATACCTATCATCTGTTTACGAGTGAGATTGCATCCAAAAGAAAGAGGATAAATTCTTGTCGGTCCATCTTTGCAGCACGTGACGGACTGTGATGGTGGCACAAACGTATCATACGTTCGTTTCAGTTCCATACACTTCTCGAACGAGAAGTCTGCTTCGGTAAAAAATGCTCGGATAAGATGGGAGCAATCGTTTAATAGCCCCTTGACGATATGAATGTTCATTTCATGGCAGTTCCGGCAGACCGCATGGTCACAGTCGATATACCGGTGGCTGTTTACGAAATCCTCCACGTAACGGTAGTACTGCTTATTGCCCGTCACGACATCACGGAGATACATTGTTTTTGCTTCAACGAGCAATGCGAATAATTCTTTCGCTACATCCTGTTCTGCAACAAAATGGTGCAGATGTTTTTTCCCTCCAAAAAGAGAGAGAGCCATTGTTAGGTCTTTTCATGATGAAATATTTTAAATTGGATTTATATGATATATTATAAGAGTGTTGCTCCCGAAAGAGAATCCTGTCGGAACAACACCCTTATAAGTGATTACATATCTGATGTTCATTGCATTGTCAATCGAATAAACCGTTGGTCAGATTTACTGCATCGTCTTTTTTCTTATTGACGATTTTGGCATACACTTGGGTCATCTTTACAGATGTATGACCGAGTAATTTAGATACAGTGTACAAATCGGCCCCCAATGTCAGCATCATTGTGGCGAACGTGTGGCGGGCGGTATGAAAGGTGAATCGCTTGGAAATTCCGGCGGCTTTGGCCCATGGTTTGATAAGCTGGTTGATACCAGAAGGCAAATCGAACACATGGTCGTCTGCTGTCTTGTCCCCACGTTCCGGCATCCACTTCAACGCTTCATTGGAGAGCGGAAGGTAAATCGGTTCTTTCGTCTTCTGCATGGCTACTGCCAAGCGGTATTGGCCGTTGTCAATAAACACATCTTTCCATTGCAATCCGATAATGTCACTGATACGTAGTCCACAGAAGCAGGAGAACAGGTAGGCACTTTTTACCCCTTCGTTCTGCATTGGTGTAGCGATTAATGATCTCACTTCTTCAATAGTCATATACGAACGCACACTTTCCGGCATCTTGGGCTTCTCCGATTTTTCCATTTCGTTGAATGGATTCTTTAAGATCCGTTTCGCACGGACAGCGGCATTTAACGCACCGTTGAAAATCTGGTAATAGGTATTACGCGTAGAAGCCGAGATGGGTTTTCCTTTGGGACGGTAGTTTGTCAGCATATAGTCGATATAGCCGTGGCAAAAAGTGAGGTCAATCTGATTTAATGTGAATCTTTCTCCTGCATACTCTTTCAAGATATCGGTAACAGATTTTATCTGGCCTATGTTTTTCTTACCACGTTTCTTCTGTTCCTCTTTATAGAGTTGCATCCAGTCCAGCAGATAAACCTTATCCTTGTGATTCATGATACCGGCTTCACCACTTGTCAACTCTATGATACGCTTCGATTTGATTGCATTTGCGGCAGCCATTGTCGTTTCGTTCTGTTGGCGGGCATTACGATCCGTTTCCGGAATAAGATACATTTTCAGATACTCGTATGTCCGCTTACCATTTCGGTATATATCCAGATACAAACTCTTGCTGCCATTGGCCAACTCCTTCGTCCGAAGACGAATCGGCTCCTTTACTTTTATTGGCTTTCTGGTCCTTGGCATATTTGTGTCCTTTTATTCGTTATTTCCTATCACAAAGGTACAAATAAAAAACGAAATCAAGAAACAAACAAGAAACAAAAATGCACCTAAAAAAAGCAAAGCAACAGAAAACGTAGAAAACAACTGAAAATAAAAACTCGTATATAAATTATTGATATATAGATGATTTATCTATATTTATTTGGAACTTGTTTTCATTTTATATATGTCTTTATGATTATTGGAAAGTATGAAGTGTTCAGATGGAATAGGGGCGGATTAATTTATGGGATTGAATGTAAGACATGAATTTATAACTTATCATATAATAAACAAAAGTGGTATCCTTTCTATATTATATGATAAGTTATGCTATAATTCCAATAATCGTTCCGCTAATGGCGCATAATACTTTTGTACTTCTTCAGCTGTTGGAGTATGACCGCCAGGAAAGTGGTATGAATATTTATAATGCATTAAAAATAAAGGCTCAAAGTGTGCCAGATGGTCATTCTCACCAAATATTCCCCATATATTTTCTTGGTTAGCTACCTGACAATTGTCCCATTGATGCTGTTGAAGTTCTGCGAATTCATCAATCAATGTTTGGTTAATGACAAGCTGCTGATTTCCGTTAGCTCGTGGTGATTTGTATTCATGCGAACCAATACGTTCTATCAAGAAGCGTGTCATTTCGAAATGAGGATTTCCGAGTAAAGCAGGGATATTGTTTTTAGATGCTACTATCTGTGCCAAAAACGAGCCATTACTGTTTCCTACCAATATATCAGGTTGTTCTTGGTTGCACAATCTTTGGATAAAGTCGAGAGTTTCCTGTGGATGCAGGGGTAAGTCTGGACTCAAAACTGTTGCCTTACCGCTGAAATATTCTTTCAAGGCAAGAGCTGGGATACATGTACCTGATGCAAAGAAACCGTGAAGGAAAAGAATTTTCTGTGCCATAATCAACAACCGCTTCCGTCAATATTACATGTTGCTCCTTCATTGATAGGACGTGAACGTAATCCGGCATCTTCTGGACTCAAAGTAACCGTACCGTCTTCCAATACAAAGCAAGGAATTCCAACGGCTCCAACACTTTTGGCTTCATCAAAGGCCGGATGATGATCCCGTAATCTCAAGAATGCTTTCAAATCTCTTACGTGTTGACCAATATCGATGACTTCATATTGGTTATTACCTTTTACTTGTTCTTCTACATACGTACAATCCGGACAAGTTTCCATTCCATATATTTTTATCATAGCTGTAGTTATTCATTTAAAGAATCAATTTTCTTCAAAGATAGCGATTCTGTCAGATAAAGCAAACATAAAAACAGGTCATATCCGATAGATTTATCAGATATAACCTGTTAGTAGTAGGTAAGATAAGAGCTATATTATTTCAACGAAATCTTATTCGCCGTCTCTCGCTTCTTGGAATTGACCAAATCAGCATAAATCTGTGTTGTCGAAACATTTTTGTGAGTAAGCATTTTCGATACAGTATAAATATCTGTACCTAAAGAGATTTGTATGACGGCGTACGAATGACGGAAGCAGTGGAAGGTTATGTGTTTTTTGATTCCGGCTTCCGAAATCCATTGCTTGAGAGGCTGATTCGTCATAGCTCTGGTCAGTCCTTTGAATACGCGGCCTGAACCAGGGATACCACATAGTTCCAATGCTTCGTTACTGATGGGGAGAGTGGCTTCCGTCTCTGTCTTTTCCGTACAAATTCTGATGTAATAGCCATTGTCAGGACCGACTTCAATATTATCCCATGTAAGCTGTAAAATATCGCTGATACGAAGACCGGTCATACAAGAGAATAATGAAGCTTGTTTCAGTACAGGAATCTTGCATGGTGTAGCGGCCAGTTTCTTAACTTCTGCTAATGTGAGATACTGCTTTTTGACTTCTTTCCATTCAATCTTGTCTATGAAGTCATTCAGATTTTCACGTAGCATCTTCTCTTGATAAGCTATTTTCAGTAATGCACGGAAAGTTGAAAAATATCCAGCTGCCGAATTTCTCGAAACGCTGATATTAGGGTGACGGATCTGTTTACAGTTCAGTAGATACTGCCTGAACTTCTGACAAAGCTCTACCGTTACATCACCGAAAGTGCAATAGCCGTTTACAAACTTTTCAAAATGCTGGTAAACGCAGTCCCATTTGTGATACTTCAGTTTTGCTTTCTCACGAAAATAGGCAAGGAAGTCAGCTTTCATTTTGTGCTTGTCAAGAAATCCAAATTCTTCATTGACGATTGCCTGTACTCTGATACAACGAATGGCTTCAGCCTTACTCAGCATCTCATTGTTGAAATCACGTTCAATCTCATTTTTAGGACGGGCATAGATATAAATGCCAAGATATTCCCTGCGACTCATTTTCATTGTGTACGGATTGCGAATAGCCGGATAATAGTCCAGGTAGAGAGAAATTCTGCCGTTACTGATAACTCTTTGTCTCAATGTTACGTTAGTACATGTAAGTGCCATAAGATTAATGTTTTTGGTTGAAAAATTATTATTATCGGTACAAATTAAACTGGTGTTTTCTTGGTGAATACTCACACCGGAAAATAACTTATACCAGGATTATTCAATGATAGGATCTTCGAACAAATTATCGAGCTCAGGTTTGGATATAAGAGTATACTTTCCCTTCTTAATTTTGGGAATTTGATGATACTTGGTATAATGGTATAGCTGGTCTCTTGTTATTTTGAATTTTTCCATCGCCTCTTGAACAGTGTAGTATTGGGGTTCTTCAGCCTGACGTATTCCCTTTGCTATATCGAAGTGCTTTTTTGAATAATATACTGTAATACCAACCTTCTTTTTCGGAATGGCATTTTTATAAACAAAAGAATATATAGCGTTAAGGCTCATTTGAAATTTGTCCTGTACTTCTTGCACACTATACCATTCTGTAATGTCTGCATCTGGAGCCTTCGAGGAAAAATAAGCATCAACATGCTTTTTACTCCAGTAAGTCTTACCACGGTTGAATGTCTTTGGAATTTTATTCTTCTTAGACATAACAAAAATCCATGATTCACTTACATTGAATTTTTTCATTATTTCGGCTGTAGTATAAAATTCTTTGATAGGTAGAGTGTCCTTGGGCATTCTAAATTCATAAGGATGCCGTTTTAACATCTCATCTATATCAGAGCGTTTGACGAAAGATAATCTGCTGCTAATCTTTGAAGCTTGAAGGTATCCTTTATAGACCATCTTATAGACTGCTTGTCTGGTAATACCTAAAAGAATTCCAACCTCTGAGAAAGATAGAAACTCTTTATCCTTAATTGTGATTATAGGTAGTTCTTCAATCCTATTTTGAGTATTCTCTTCAGTAGCCTTAATGTTTTTCTCTCTTTCTCTTTTTTTGTAAGCTAAATTTGCACACCTGTGAGAGCAGTACTTTGTACTTATTTTTTGTGCTTCGAATCGTGTTCCACACCATTCGCAAATCTTTTTAATTTTAGTGTTACTTGCTGGCATATTACTCAAATTTTAAATGTTTATTTCGCTTTATTTCTCCCGTTATGTGTCAACTATCGTAAATCTTAGTAAACCATAGTCAACTTTCTCCACAATCTGTCCAGCGTAAAATGCCGGAATTTTGCTTCGTGGTACAAAAACGGTACAAAAAGATGATGTACAAAGCTTATAAATGACTAATATTGACAGTAGAGCAACAAAAAAGGCGCCCCGTAAAGAGCGCCATATCAATCGATTATTGTCGATTTAACTCATTGATAATCAGATAATTATTTGCCGATACAAAACTTGGAAAATATGGTCCCAAGTATTTCGTCAGTAGAGATTTGACCGGTGATTTCTCCGAGGTAGTGCATGCATTCTCTAATGTCTTGGGCGAGGAAGTCTCCGGAGAGACCGGATTGTAGGCCGTCAAGGGTACGTAGGATTGCGTTGTGGGCATTTAGCAGGGCTTCGTAATGACGTACGTTGGTGACGATAATGTCATTTTCACCAGTTTGTGTTGACTGTATGGTATCTGCAAGCTGTTTTTCGAGTACGTCGATATTTTGGACGTGTGAAGCTGAAAGAAAGATGAACGAAGTGTTGGGCTTTTCACGAGTGAGGCGTTTGTATAGGTCTGTGAGTTGTTGTTGGGTTGCGGATTCAATCTTATCTACTTTGTTAAAGGCAACGATGAGGCGTTTATCCGTGCAGTGGGGGAGGACTCTTCCAGCGATTTTTTCAATGTCTTGTGTAGATCCAGTGGCATCAATGAGCCAGATGACGATGTGGGCTTGATCTAGTTTTTGGAAGGTGCGTTCGATCCCCATATTCTCGATGGCATCGTGTGTTTCCCGTATGCCGGCAGTGTCGATAAAGCGGAAAGTAATTCCTTGTAATACGACAGTATCTTCAATGACATCGCGGGTTGTACCGTGTATGTCCGAAACGATGGCTTTATCTTCTTTGACAAGGCGGTTGAGCAGTGTCGATTTCCCGGCGTTGGTTTCTCCTATAATGGCGGTAGGTACACCGTTTTTGATGGCATTGCCGAGTGTGAATGAATCGGAAAGGCGCTTAATGACTCGTTCTATTTCACTGGCGAGGTCGGTTAGTTTCTCCCGGTCGGCAAATTCTACTTCTTCTTCGCTGAAATCAAGTTCGAGTTCGACGAGCGAGGCGAATGTGAGTAGTTTTTCCCGTAGCTGGATAAGTTCTCGGCTGAATCCTCCACGCATTTGTTGCATAGCTAAACGATGAGAGGCCGCCGAGGTGGAAGCGATAAGGTCGGCCACGGCTTCGGCTTGCGAGAGGTCAAGTTTCCCATTGGTAAAAGCCCTACGGGTAAATTCTCCCGGTTGGGCTAGTCGGCAGCCTGCTCGCAATAGAAGGCTGATGATTTGTTGTTGAATGTAAATCGACCCATGGCAGGATATCTCGACTGTATCTTCTCCTGTAAACGAGTGGGGGGCGATGAAAAGCGTAACGACTACATCGTCAATGGGAGTTCCGTTCTCATCGGCGATTGTTCCGTAGTGTGCTGTATTGGGCTTTGCTTCGGATAGTTTTTTCTTGTTTGCGGTGTGAAATATACGATCGGTTATAATGATAGCGTTTGTTCCGCTTATGCGAATTACGGCAATACCTCCCATACCGGGAGCGGTAGAGATGGCGCAAATCGTATCTTCGGGTATTGGCTTGTTTAGTTTAAGTTCCATATTTCAAGGGATAGGTCGCTTTCTATTTTATGTTCAATACTGTCGGGTAAGTTGTGGAAAAAATCTATTCCGGTCACTCGTTCCACACTGTCGATGGTGATTGCCAACTCTTTTAGAGACGGTTGTTCCGCTTCATTGTCGAATATAAATGCGATTCCTCTGGGCGTGCCGGAATACGGAACAGCGACTACTTTGAAAAAGCGGGTAGGGACGACTATCTCGTGTCGTCCGATTGTCTTTCTCGGAGTAGAAACGATAGGTCCGCAAGTAATGAGTAGTGCACTGTCTCGTTGTACCCATTCACGTATTTGTTCTTCCAGCTCTTTCCAGCGACCTCGGTTTAATTCGGGAATTTGCGGACAGATATTTGAGAGCAGGAACGATTCTTCCATTGCTGTTTCGTCCCATTTCATATCGGCAGCCGGAGCCATATGTCCCCGGTCGTATCCGCTATGCGTGTAATCACGGGTGTCTATCATTGTGCCCACTACATCGTAGTCGGGGGTAAATCGGTTGTTGCGTGTAGCACTACCTTGCAGTTCGTCTCGTAGTAATTCGTAACTTACCCAGTTGGGTTGTTTCCAATGGGAGTTATACGAGACCGTGTATCCTGTGCGGTATAATATTTGTTCCGGTGTACCTTCGGGAGTATGGGCCATTTCAGCATCTTTTACATGACAAAGAGAGTTTGTAAACGATTGTTGAGGATTTTGGGGTTGTTGAGCTTGCTTTATTAGCCACCATATGCTGTATGTAACGAGTAACAGCAGAAATAAAGCCCCCCAATTATTTATTTTTTTACTGTTCGATTTTTTCTTTTTTCTCTTTTTAGCCATATCCTCCACTTTTGAATGTGGTCGTGCAAATGTAAGAAAAAATTTTTTTACCTTTGTTCGTCGGTTGGATAATCCATCGACTTAGGTTTAGATCAAGAAAAACCAATAAAATATATACGATGAATTTAGTAGATCGTTTCCTTCATTATGTGAGCTTCGATACTCAATCGGACGAGCTTACAAACTTGACTCCCAGTACCCCGGGACAGATGCTGTTTGCCCAAAAACTAGCCGAGGAGTTGGAGCGTATAGGCCTTACCGAGGTGACGCTCGATGATAACGGGTATCTTATGGCCTCATTGCCTTCAAATATAGATAAAGATGTCCCTGTGGTAGGATTTATAGCCCATTTGGATACTAGTCCCGATATGTCGGGACGGCATGTGAGTCCGCGGATTGTTGAAAATTACGATGGTAAGGATATTGTATTGTGTGCGGAGGAGGATATCGTATTGAAACCTTCGGAGTTTCCCGAACTACATCATTATATAGGTCAAGACCTTATTGTTACGAATGGGAAGACTTTGTTGGGGGCCGACGATAAAGCAGGTATTGCCGAAATTGTGACAGCGATGGAGTATCTTTTGAAACACCCGGAGATTAAACATGGCAAGATACGCATTGCATTCAATCCTGACGAGGAGATAGGCAAAGGAGCGCACAAGTTTGATGTTAAAGCCTTTGGAGCAGATTGGGCCTATACGATGGATGGTGGTGAAATAGGCGAATTGGAGTATGAAAACTTTAATGCGGCTGTGGCTCGAGTGACTTTCAAAGGCCGTAACGTTCACCCGGGATATGCCAAACATAAAATGATAAATTCGATTCGCATAGCCAATCAATATGCTATTATGTTGCCGCGTTGGGAAACTCCCGAACATACCGAAGGTTATGAAGGTTTTTATCATTTGATTTCGTTCGAGGGCAGTGTGGAGAAGACGGTATTGACTTATATTATTCGTGATCACGATCGAGATCGTTTCGAACGCCGTAAGAAGGAACTCGAACATTTAACTCGTAAAATAAATAACGAGTTTCCGGGTTGTGCCAGTATCGAAATAAACGACCAATATTATAATATGCGTGAGAAGGTCGAACCTGTGATGCATATCGTCGATTTGGTATCCGAGGCTATGAGGGCCGTAGATGTTGTTCCGATGGTGAAGCCTGTACGTGGTGGAACCGATGGAGCGCAACTGTCGTTCAAAGGATTGCCTTGTCCTAATATTTTCGCCGGTGGGTTGAACTTCCACGGGCGTTATGAATTCGTGCCCATACAGTCTATGGAAAAAGCTACCGAGGTGATTGTGCAAATTGCCAGAATGGTAGCCGAGAAGTAATAATCTTTGTCGGGTTTGGACAGATATGGAAATTATTTTTCATATCTGTTCCTTTTATTTCATAGCGAAAAGTTCATGTCGGGCACACTCATTGTTCTTACAGGGCCTACCGGGGTGGGAAAGACCGAGCTTAGCCTTCAATTGGCAGAGCGGTATGTTTGTCCTATTGTGTCGGCCGATAGTCGGCAGTTCTATGGCGATATACCTATTGGAACGGCGGCTCCTACAATCGAGCAACTGTCGAGGGTCGAACATTATTTCGTAGGGCAGTTGGCGTTGTCTGACTATTATAGTGCTTCGTGTTATGAAGAAGATGTCTTGAAACTGCTCGATAAACTTTTCAAGACAAATGACTATGTTCTATTGACAGGAGGCTCTATGTTGTATATCGATGCGGTTTGTAAAGGTATCGACGAGATACCTACCATTACCGACGAGATACGTCGTGAAGTTGCGGCGCATTACGAGAAAGTGGGTTTAGCCGCCCTTTGCGAAGAGCTTAAAGTGCTCGATCCAGTATATTATGCAGAGGTTGATTTGAATAATCACAAGCGGGTGATTCATGCGATAGAGATTTGCCGACAGACCGGTGGCCGATACAGTGATCTGCGTACTCGTCGGGTGAAATCCCGCCCTTTCCGAATTATAAAAATAGGATTGATTCGTCCACGGGAAGAGCTATTCGAGCGGATAAGTCAGAGAGTGGAGCAAATGATTGCCGATGGCTTGGTCGATGAAGCTCGAAGGGTATACCCTTATCGTCATCTTAATTCTTTAAATACAGTGGGCTATAAAGAGTTGTTCGCTTATTTCGATGGGAAGATGACCTTAGAAGAGGCTGTCGAGAAAATCAAGAGAAATACCCGGGTCTATTCCAAGAAACAAGTCACATGGTATAAAAAGGATCTCGATATGAAGTGGTTCTCCCCAGATGATAAGGACGGGATTATCGCTTATATCGACGAGAATTCCGTTTTGTGAAAGACTAATGTGATGTTTGTTTATGCGTGATCTCGAATGGTATCTTTATAAAAAGGATACAGGATTTATATCTATAAAGTTATGAGAATATTGAAGCCTTTTATGTTACTAGCTGTTATTGGTGTTTTATATTCCTGTGCAGCTGTTCATTTGCAGACTTATCGCAATGGCTATATCATGGATAAGAATAATGTAGTTGTCGGGTATTATTGGAATGGGTATCTCCTCGATTTGGAAAAGAATATCATCGGATACTATGCAAACGGGTATATTTACGATACTCGCCATGAGGTTATAGGAAATTATGTAAATGGATATATAAAGAACTTGAAATTAAAATAGGTCTGATGTAAATTTCATGTTCTTATTTATTTGAAGGTTGGGTTCACGGGCTCTATGTGATACTCCGTCACTCCTTTGTTGTATTTTGAAAATATCTCATGGGCTTTTTCCACGAATCCTTTCAGATGAGGCCGATGGGGATGCTCTTTCAATTCTTGTATCGCAGGTACTACCCGGAAGTTTTCTTTTTGTATAGTTGGTCGTCGGGTATAAACAAGTGTGTGTTGTGCCGATTGTAACAGTATTTTTCCCGTGATATCCCGCCGGATAACAACCTTTACCATTGCTCCGCCCACCGTATCGCGGGTTTTCATATTGGAGATGAAATTTCCCAGTGAATAGACGATGAGGGCACAAGGGTTCCCTTGTTCGTCGTATCGTAATTCCATAGGTTGTATCACGTGTGGGTGGGCTCCTATAATCAGTTGTACACCTTCTTTCACTAAAAAGTCAGCCAAATCTTCTTGTCGTTTGTTCGGCAACAGTTGGTATTCATCGCCCCAATGTAGGCAGGCAACGATAAGGTCGGCACTCAACGTTTTGGCACGAAAAATGTCTTTTTTTATTTTTTCTTTGTCTATGTAATTGACAATTAATGGGGAATGTGGCGTAAATCCATTCGTTCCGTACGTGTAATTCAGAAAGGCGATTCGTATTCCTTTTATAGAGGTTATGAACGGATAGAATCTTTCGAATGAGTCTTTTGAATCGTAGGTCCCTATATGGTCTGCTCCGATAGAGTCGAGCATATGCAATGTGCGTATAGCCCCTCGGGTATAACGGTCGAGACAGTGATTGTTGGCGGTAAGGAAAAGGTCGAATCCTGCGTTTTGTAATGCGATTGGAAATTCGTCCGGCGCAGAAAAACAGGGATAACCGGTGTAAGGTTGTCCGCCGATGGGCGATTCTAAATTGACGACTGCATAATCCGCCGAAGCTATTTCGTGAGTAATGTCTGCAAAACAAGGTGAATAATCGTATGCCTCACCTTGTTTTGCAGATTGTATTTGGGCTTTATGTTGCATAGCATCGCCAGCGAAAAGAAGAGAAACCTCGGTAGCGGGTACTGCCGGAGCTTGTCCTAAAATGAGCGGTGCTAAAAAGGATATGAGCCCTATCATACGAGTTTAGGGATAGATTGCTTTTTTCCCAGCCAACAGGGTGTTACGCATGAGCGACACGATAGTCATAGGGCCTACTCCGCCGGGAACGGGGGTGATAAAAGAGCACTTGGGAGCTACTTCGTCGAATTTTACGTCTCCGGTGAGCTTGAATCCCGATTTTTTTGTAGCATCAGGAACTCGGGTCGTACCCACATCAATGATTACGACACCCTCTTTTACCATATCGGCAGTGACGAATTCGGGAGAACCGAGTGCGGCGATAATAATGTCGGCCGTACGGCATATCTCTTTGATGTTGGGGGTTGCACTATGACATACGGTTACCGTGGCATTGCCCGGATAAGCCTTTTGCATCATGAGTGTAGCTACCGGTTTGCCCACAATGTTGCTTCGTCCCAGTACCACACAATGTTTTCCTTTGGTCTCTATTTCGTAGCGGGCAAGCAACTCCATGATTCCGGCGGGTGTAGCCGATACGAAACAGGGCAACCCGATGGACATGCGCCCTACATTGACCGGGTGAAATCCGTCGACATCTTTCCGGTAGTCGATAGCTTCGATCACCTTTTGTTCCGAGATGTGTTTGGGCAAGGGTAGTTGGACGATAAATCCGTCGATATCGGGGTCGTTGTTCAGTTCGTTTACTTTGTTCAAGAGCTCTTCTTCGGTAACATCGCTTTCATAGCGAACGAGAGTCGATTTGAACCCGCATTGTTCGCAGGCTTTTACTTTGTGCGCCACGTATGTTTCACTCCCGCCGTCGTGTCCCACCAGAACAGCTGCTAAATGAGGCCGTTTGCCTCCGGCACTGCAAATATATTCTACCTCTTGGGCGATTTCTTGTTTTATGCGGTCGGCCACCGCTTTTCCATCGATTAGTTGCATAATATTGAGATTTTGTAAAAAAAGACTACCGGACACACCCCCTTTTTGCCTGTCGGCAATCGATTAGAATCGGGAGTATATCCGGTAGTTTCATGTTGAGTGATTAAAATTATCTTCTTTTGAATCCTTTCATCATGGCTCCTTTGTTTTGGGTAACCATTCGCATCATCTTGCGGGTTTGGTCAAACTGCTTGATAAGTCGGTTCACCTCTTGTATAGAAGTTCCGCTACCTGCGGCGATACGTTGTCGGCGGCTACCGTTGAGCAGTTCGGGATTGCTGCGTTCTTTGGGAGTCATCGAGTAAATAATCGCTTCGATACTTTTGAAAGCATTGTCATCGATGTCCATGTCCTTGATCGCTTTTCCCACACCGGGAATCATAGAAGCCAAATCTTTGAGATTACCCATTTTTTTGATTTGGTGTATCTGGCTGAGGAAGTCGTTAAAGTCGAATTGGTTTTTGGCAATCTTCTTTTGTAATCGTTTGGCTTCTTCCTCGTCGTATTGTTCTTGGGCTCGTTCTACCAAAGAGACGATATCGCCCATGCCCAAAATGCGGTCGGCCATACGAGCCGGGTGGAAGTAGTCTATGGCTTCGAGTTTTTCGCCTGTTCCTACAAATTTAATAGGTTTGTCGACTACGGTGCGGATAGAGAGTGCCGCACCGCCACGGGTGTCGCCGTCCAATTTGGTGAGAACTACTCCGTCGAAATCGAGACGATCGTTAAATTCTTTGGCTGTGTTGACCGCATCTTGTCCGGTCATGGAGTCAACGACGAACAAGGTCTCGGTCGGGTTGATTTTTTTCTTGATAGCCTCGATTTCGTTCATCATTTGCTCGTCGATAGCCAAACGTCCTGCCGTGTCGACGATAACCAAATCGAAATGGTTTTCTTTGGCATATTTTACGGCATTGGCGGAAATGCTCACAGGATCTTTGCTATCTTCCTCGGTATAAACCGGTACATCGATTTGTTCACCTAAGACCTTTAATTGCTCGATAGCGGCAGGGCGATATACGTCGCAAGCGACCAGCAAGGGGCGTTTCCCTTTTTTCGATTTTAGCATTTTTGCCAACTTACCGGAGAACGTGGTTTTACCCGAACCCTGTAATCCTGACATGAGGATAATCGACGGATTTTGCGACAAGTTTACTTCGGCGGTTTCTCCACCCATCAAGGTCGCCAGTTCGTCGTGTACGATCTTCACCATCAATTGTCCCGGCTTCACGGCGGTGAGTACGTCTTGCCCCAATGCTTTGGTTTTTACCGTGTCGGTAAATTGTTTGGCTACTTTGTAGTTGACGTCGGCATCGAGCAGTGCGCGTCGTACGTCTTTCAGCGTTTCGGCGACGTTGATTTCGGTGATTTTACCTTCACCTTTCAGTATTTTAAAAGACCGTTCGAGTCTTTCACTAAGGTTTTCAAACATAGTTTTATAACAATATTTTTACACAGATGGATAAATCGTTGCGAAATTACTCAAAATCGTCGGAATATGCGAATAAAAATATAAGAATAACATCTTTGAACATACGACAGTATGTAAGAGAGTTGGTATATGAGTAGAAATTTGAATTTAAAATATGAGTATTTAAAAATATTTACTATTATTGTATTTGAATAAAAAATGAAAAGAACGTAAATCTTTTGAGAATAAGGAGTAGCCGTTTTTTTTGTAAATAGAATATTGATTTTAATGACGAGTATATGAAAAAGTTTTTTCAAGTTTTAGGAATTGTCACTTTACTTTTGGTGGGATTGTATTATATAGAGGAATGTTCTGGAACAAAAGATCAATCGGAAGCGGTAGAAGATGTACAAGATGACTTGGAGATGGAAAAGTCTGTTCACTTGAAATTTAAAGGAGTACCCATAGACGGGACATTGAAAGAATTTATTTCTCGAATGGAGCGTAAAGGGTTTGAACATCGTTCGTCGTATGATTCAAAGGAACGGCTGGTGGGTGACTTTGCAGGGATTAAACAGTGTATGGTTTATGTGGAAACACTTGATAATAGAGATTTGGTATCTCGCATTATTGTCGAGTTTCCCAAACAGGAACGATGGGAGGAATTGTTTGGCAATTATAAAAACTTGAAAAGTATGCTTATGGAGAAATATGGAAACTTTTCATCGTGTGTCGAACGATTCCAAAATTCCTATATCAGAACAGATGAGGATCGTATGCGTGCCGTTCATATGGGGGAATGTATGTATAAAACCAATTTTTCAATTGCCGAGGGAGATATTACACTTAGTATAGATTATGAAGAATGGGGGAAGGGGTTTGTCGTATTGAAATATCAAGATAAAATAAACAGTGCGATAATTAGAGACGCTGCGATAGAAGATTTGTAGTAAAAATAACAAAGTTGATAAAATTTTTACTATTTTTGTAGATGGAGAGGAAAGACTTTCTCCAAGACATGTTAGAAAAAAGAAGCGTTATGCTTATCTTGTAACTTGAGAACCTAGGAAATTCGCGAGTCGTAACACAAGAGATGGCATAGTGGTTCTCACGCTATGGCGTGAGCTGCTATTATCACATTCGTGTTACGGGTTTTCCTAGGACCTTCAAGTTAGAACGTGGCATTTGCAGTCTCACGCTTCGTGTATAAAAACGGTCCTTGTGGAGACTGGGGGACGAAAGAAAATTTTTATATGAAAAAACTTATTTTTTTATTACTAATTGTAATAGGTTTTTCTTCTTGCGTATTAAATAGAACATATATTAGTGATTACAGGGAGCAAATTCGTTTGATGAAAGCTAATTTCCCAGAAATTTATGAATTGTACCGTCAAGGTGATGTTATTATAACTTCTGTTTATACTTATGAAAAAGACGGTCAAGAAAGGGTACATATAGAGTATCGTTATAGATAATCTATTGTATAAATATTATCATACTCTGTTTGAGAATAGAATATGTGTAATTATATGAAAATAGGTGATTCCGAACCATTATATCTTCTTCACTTTCCAGTTCATTTTTTTGAAAAAGAGGAAAGATAGGAGTAGTTTGAATCCCCAATAGATGTACTCTACTGTCCAACAAAAGGCTATGTCTACCCGAAGGGTAACGATAATCCAATAAATAGCCAGCGTATAGAAAACGATCGTGATCATTTCGATGAGAAAAGCCGTGCGAGTGTCGCCGGTTCCCGATACAGATTGAAAGAGGATATTTCCCGGTAGGGCTATAAGGTAGAACGACGACATGACATAGACCGAATGTGTACATTCTGCGATAAGCGAGCTATCGTTGGTATAGATGAGGAGTATCCAATGAGGAGCTAAGCATAGCAAGGCAATGAGGGGTAATACTATGGCGTAACACATTTTGACGATACGCCGCACGATTGGAATTACATCGTCGGCTCGGCGGGCTCCCATAGCATTGCTCACGAGGGTACAGGCTGTCGCTCCAAAAGCATTGACTGGCATGAACAGCAGGGTAGAGGTGCTGCGGATAATGTTGGAAATGGCCAGTGGAAGTTCTCCCAAGTGTTCGACGGCTACGAAAAAGAGAAACCATGTGCCTATGGTGAGAAAGTAGAGAATCATGCTCCATACCGATACATTCAGTATTTCGCGAATGAGGCCGAATCCTCCGGAACGAAATCGGAACAGCTGGTATTTTCCCCGATCTATATAAAAGAACGTGTAGAGGAAAAAGTGCAATGCGGCTGTCGCTTCTGCCAAAACGGATCCAAGTGCAGCTCCGGCAATACCCATTTCGGGTGCACCGAAGTGCCCGAATACAAAAATGTAGTTGAATACGACATTGGCGACAGTCATGATGACTGCATTTATCATCAGTACTTTGGTGCGGGTGACAGCTACGAAAAAGGCCCGGAACATCACACCGATAGAAGTGAACAGGAGACCGAATATCCGATATTGCATGTAATCTTCTCCGGCTTGACATACGGCAGTGGAGGAGATGAGGACTTTCAACATCTGTGGGGTCCCTATAAGAGAAGCGAAGATGAGGATTATTGAAAATATTTCCAAAAAGAGAATCCCTTGCCCCATGATAGGGCCCAAAGTCCTATATTGGGCTTCACCGTTTCTACGAGCCATGAGAATTTGTGCTCCGGTGCTAAATCCGAAAGTGACCATGTAGAAAGCAAGATACAATACTCCGGCTAGGGCGGAGGCTCCTAATTCTACTTGTCCGACTCGCCCCATAAAAGCCGTATCGGTGATGTTGATGAGATTTTGTACAAAAAGGCTTACTAATATGGGGAGAGAGATTCTCCAAATTTCTTTACGACTATACATGCAGGAGGTGAAGATGATTATATATTAAAAAAGCCCACCTGACGAATCGGGTAGGCATTCGCAAGCTATATTCCTTATTATATGAGTTTATTGGTCGCTGTATCTGGGAAGATAACAGCCGGCGTAAAACTTTTTGCCTCTTCGGGAGTCATTAGGGCATAGGCCATAATGATGACGATGTCTCCCGGTTGTACTTTTCGGGCGGCGGCTCCGTTAAGACATATTACTCCTGAACCTCGTTCGCCTTTTATGACATAAGTCTCGAATCGTTCTCCGTTGTTGTTGTTTACGATGGAGACTTTTTCATTGGCAATAATGTTCGCCGCATCCATTAAATCTTCGTCGATCGTGATACTTCCGATATAATTCAGATTTGCTTGGGTGACGGTGACTCTGTGAATTTTTGATTTTACGACCTCTATAAACATGGTTTTATAAGTTATTGTTCGGGGCGTCGATATGCGATGTTGTCGATTAATCTCACCTCTCCGTTATATACGGTAATACAACCTACTATATAATCGCTGTCGTTCCAGTCTGCGATAGGCTGTAACGTGTTCCCATCGACTATTTCGTAGTATTCTACTCTCATTTCCGGTATTGCATCGATGGTAGAGATTACTTCATCGATAGTCTCTTTCACCGAATGGCTGGCTGCAAAGGTACGACTTTTAAATAATGTCTCTGCTATTTTGGGCGCATTTCTTCTTTGAGACTCTGTCAATCGGGTATTACGGCTGCTTAGTGCTAATCCGTCTGATTCGCGTACGATGGGGACAGCTATGATGTTGAATGTATAGCCCATTTGAGCGGCCATAGCTCGTATAACGGCAATTTGCTGAAAGTCTTTTTCTCCGAAGTAGGCATTATCGGGGTTGACTATATCGAAGAGTTTACTGACGATTTGAGCCACTCCGTTGAAATGTCCCGGTCGGTATTTACCTTCCATGACTTCCGCTACTTTTCCCAAGTGAAATGTCCGGGTATCTTCGGTTGGATAGATTTCTTCTACCGAAGGAGCGAATGCATAATCACAATTTACCGATTCGAGTAATTGACAGTCCTTGTCGAGCGTGCGAGGGTAAAGTAGCAAATCATTTTTGTCGTTGAATTGAGTGGGGTTGACGAATATACTGACTACTGTCACGTCATTATTAGCCACGCTGGTCTTTACCAGTTGCAGGTGTCCGTTGTGTAAAGCGCCCATTGTTGGGACGAGGCCTATCTTTTTACCTGCATTTCTGTCCGAATCGAGTTGTTTACATAATTCGGCTATTGTTGAGAATACTTTCATAATTGAACATTGGTTGAAAAAATTGTGCAAAAGAAACAAATAAAACCCAAACGACGAAGATAAAGCTGTATTTTTTTATGGAGAGTAACCTTAAATGTTTCTTTTTGAGAGGGAAATATAGGGTGTCTGACGATTTTTTGGTGTTAATACTTCTAATATTTGGAGGGTTACGCTATTTTTTTTATTATCTTTGCAGAAAGATGCAAAAGTGGGCTGTATCTTGGCATGACCGGTTAAATTCGTTTCAAGCCGTGGGTATACTATTTTTGCAAAATAAATTGAGTTTAAGAGGAGCAGAATGAAAGAAGCCAAAGTCCTATTTATTGCACAGGAGATTACCCCTTATCTGCCAGAATCGGAAATCGCTAATATTTGTCGAAATTTACCGCAAGGTATTCAGGATAGAGGGCATGAGATACGTACCTTTATGCCTAAGTACGGTTCTATTAACGAGCGTCGTAATCAATTGCACGAGGTGATTCGGTTGTCGGGAATGAATTTAATAATCGATGATACAGATCATCCTCTTATTATTAAAGTCGCTTCGATACAATCGGCTCGTATGCAGGTCTATTTTATAGACAACGATGATTATTTTCAACGTAATGCCGACGGGGTAGTCGACGAGGATATGCGTCCCGATAATGACGAACGAAGTATTTTCTTTGTCAGAGGGGTTATGGAGACCGTGAAAAAGTTGCGTTGGACTCCTGATATTATTCACTGTCACGGTTGGATAACGGCGTTGACTCCTTTGTATATTAAGAAAAGTTATGCCGAAGATCCTTCTTTTCGGGATGCGAAGGTGATATATTCGTTATACGATAATGGTTTCAAGACTCCATTCGACCCCAATTTTGCTGCAAAATTGAAGTTGGAGGGGATACAAGACACCGATATACCTTTTGCAGTAGGAGAGTCTATTGATCCTGTTGTTCTTAATAAATTGGCTATACAGTATTCCGACGGTGTGATTCAAGCCAGTCGAGATATAAATTCGGAAATTACGGATTATGTACAAAAAACGGGCATTCCTTTCTTGGGGTATCAAGACCCTGAAAATTATATAGATGCCTATAATGATTTTTATAATAAAATTGTAGGTAACGAATAACGTCAGTTACTAAATAGAAAATGAAAATATTTAGATTTTTACCGATAGCTTTTGCGATAGTTTTAGGTTTATCTTCTTGTGGAGACGAAAATAGCGCAATCGGTTCTTCGATAGTCGATACGAATATTGAAATTGTGGTGGACTCTTCTTTTCAAGAGTTGATAACGGTTGAGTCTGTTCCGAATGATAGTGTCGTTGGAAGAACTATAACACAATTAATCGGGCGTATTTCTATTCCGGGATATGGTAGGTTAGAAACCGATTTTCTTACCCAGTTTATGCCGGCTGCAAACTTTGATACGGTTGGTGTGAATAAACTCGATTCTTTGATTTTATATTTAAGTTACAATACAGAATCCTTTACAGGAGATTCTTTGGCCCCTATGCAGTTGAGTGTATATCCGTTGGATAAACGGTTGGAGTCGCCTGTATATAGCGGTATCGATCCGGCGGAATATTATAATGCACAAGCTGCACCGGTTGCTTTGACAAGTTATAATGCTTCGTTTTTAGGATTACCGGATTCTCTTATAGAACTCGGCTATAAGATGATTCGGGTGAAATTACCCGATGAAATGGCTGACCGTTTTTACCAGAAATATAAAGAAGATCCAACTGTATTTTCGTCTCCCAGTAGGTTTACACAATATTTTCCGGGTTTTTATGTGAAGACATCTTATGGAAGCGGGTGTGTTGTGAATGTCCAAAATACGGTAATGAATTTACATTACACCAAAACAACCGTGATTAATGATAAGGATTCTACATATAACTCGACTCAAACTCTAATGGCGGTAACTCCCGAAATAACAACGGGAAACCATATAAAATTGGAAATAGATGCGGAGATAAAAAACGAAATATCTTCGGGGAAGGTCTATTTACAAGCCCCGGCAGGGTTAAATGTTTTGATTCACTTCCCAACGCGTAAAATTATTGAGACTTTTGAAGATGCAGTAGGGGGAAGTGGTAGTGCTTCGACTGTACAAGGACTTGTGAACTCGTTGACTTTACGTATTCCCGTAAAGACGGTTTCTAGTAATTATAATCTTGATCCTCCGCAATTTTTGCTGTTTATTCGTAAATCTGAGTTGCAAGAGTTTTTCGAAAAGAAAAAACTACCTGACAATGTGAATACATTTTATGCTAAGTATGATAGTGATGCCCATGTTTATAATTTTACGGGATTGAGGACCTTTATCAATAATATTATAGAAAAGAAACGGACGGGTACTGAAATCACAGATGCCGATGAGGAAATCGTTCTTGTACCGGTGTCTGTGTATAGCGAAACGGTATCTTCCGGTGGAAGTTATTACTATTATTCTTACAATGAGCAAGAGGTCGTTACCGATGTTGTTCCCTATATTTCTGCTCCATCATTGGCGTTGGTCGATGTAGATAACATTAAGTTGCGATTAACATATAGTAAACAGGATATGAAATAATTCTCTTTATATTTGAATACAGGAGGGAGAGATAAAATTTATCTCTCCCTCTTGTGTATTGTTGTGTTTAGTATTTTCATACATAGAAATCTCGTTAGTGATTTTCAAGGAAAACAGGAGAATGAATTTCTTTTTTTGTTTGGTAAGAAAAAAATAGAGAAAAAGAGTTGCGGTGTTTCTTTAAATATATTACCTTTGCACCGCAATTGCCACAATAGCTCAGTTGGTAGAGCATTTCATTCGTAACGAAAAGGTCCCGGGTTCGAGTCCCGGTCGTGGCTCAGGAAAAGAGATTCAACTTACTTTTCAAATAGTTGAATCTCTTTTCTTTTTATATAAAAGTTTGGAAATCATCATATATAGCTTTTACGATTGAGGTATAATCGAGTCTTTGGTTGGCTTTGAAAGTTCTGTTGGTTATTCATGGGTATCGGTTTTGAGAGAACGAAAATAGTAAAAGCCTGTGTTTAGGGTAGATAAGGTAGAGGTGAATTTTTTTTGTAATTTTCTTAGGAAAGATGTTGCGTAGAAATAAAAAAAGATCTATCTTTGCCATCGCAAAACGAAACTGGTGCGGTAGTTCAGCTGGTTAGAATACATGCCTGTCACGCATGGGGTCGCGGGTTCGAGTCCCGTCCGCACCGCAGTAAAGAGATAAAATTCTTTATAACCAATTAAAATGGTGCTTGTAGCTCAGTTGGTTAGAGCATCGGATTGTGGTTCCGAGGGTCGTGGGTTCGAGCCCCATCTAGCACCCCAAAAGAAAAGGCGAGAGTTATTTACTCTCGCCTTTTCTTTTAGAGGGAAGTCTCTCAAATGAGATATTACATTTCTCTCCTGTGTTGCGTTAGCGAAATTATCGGCTGAGTCCTAAAAATATCAATGATCATACTTTTGTGAATGAGGGTTGGACTGGGTAAGGAGAAATAAAAAATTCTATTTCTCATTTTGTTTGGGCTAAACCTGTGTTTATATTTGTGGAATATAGGAGGTGTTTTGGCAAAAAAACTTAAACAAGTTCAGGTTTTTGCAGTTGACTTTCGCTATATTTGTAAAATATAGGATGCGGTTCGGCAGAGTCAAATTGGAAATGTGATTTCCGTTTGCCTTTGCGCTCACCTTTCGCTATATTTGTCAAAACTAATCAAAGTATGGGACAAAATTTTGGATTTGTAAAAGTGGCAGCGGCGATTCCTCGTGTGGAGATAGCCGATTGTATATATAATGAGAGAGAAATATATAATCAGATAGTAGAGGCTGTTCATCGAAATGTACAAATTATTGTTTTCCCGGAACTTTCTATAACAGCCTACACTTGCGGCGATTTATTCGGCCATACGCTTTTATTGGAACAGGCTCGAAAGGCTTTGTCTCTGTTGGTGGAGGAGACTAGCGATTATCCGATATTATGTATCGTGGGAATGCCTGTGGCTGCTGGGAATTGTTTATATAATTGTGCCGTAGTATTCCAATCGGGTAAAATATTGGGAGTCGTTCCCAAAAGCTATTTGCCCAATTATAAGGAATTTTATGAGGAACGTTGGTTTACTTCTGGTATTTCGGCAACGATCGATACTATTGAACTATGTGGTGATAGGGTTCCGTTCGGTACAGATTTATTATTTGAGAGTGCGGGTGTCGTCGTGGGAGTAGAATTGTGCGAAGATTTATGGGTTCCTATACCTCCCAGTTCGTATCTTGTACAGCAAGGTGCAGATATTATAGTAAATTTGTCGGCTACGAATGAGTTGATAGGGAAACATTCTTATCTTCTTTCTCTCGTCCGGCAACAATCGGCGAGGTGTGTGGCTGGATATGTTTATGCTTCGGCAGGATTCGGAGAGTCTTCTACCGATTTGGTATTTGCAGGGAATGGCCTTGTTGTAGAGAATGGTAGTATTCTTGCCGAATCGAAGCGTTTTTCTTCAACGCCTCAACTTGTAGTAAGTGAAATCGATGTGGAGCGGTTGCGTACGGAGAGAAGAGTGATGACTTCGTTTGCAAAGGGAGCTTGGGCACATGGCAGAGATGCACGTTTCATTCCGTTTGTCTTAAACGATATTCCATTGCGGTTGACCCGTAAGGTGGGGGCTTTCCCTTTTGTACCTTCCGATTCGTTGGTCTTGAACGAACGTTGTGCCGAAATACTCGATATGCAAAGTTCGGGGTTAGCCAAGAGGTTGGTACATACCCAAGCTCAAAGTGTGGTTCTCGGTATTTCGGGCGGTTTAGATTCGACATTGGCTTTGTTGGTCGCAGTCAGAACACTCGATAAACTCGGTTGGAATCGAGAGAAGATAATAGGTGTGACTATGCCGGGATTCGGGACGACAGGTCGTACCTATCATAATGCTATGATGTTAATGCGTTCGTTGGGTATAACTATTCGGGAAATTTCTATTCGGGAGGCTTGTGAGCTTCATTTTAAAGATATTGACCACGATATTTCAATCCAAGATATTACTTACGAAAATTCCCAAGCGCGGGAACGTACACAAATTTTGATGGATATAGCGAACCAGACCGGAGGATTGGTTATAGGAACCGGGGATTTGTCTGAATTGGCATTAGGTTGGGCCACATATAATGGTGATCACATGTCGATGTATGCTATCTCAACAAGTATTCCCAAAACTTTGGTTAAGTATTTGGTGAGCTGGGTTGCCGAGAATGAGCTGGTAGGCGAGGCGCGGGATACGTTGATCGATATTGTCAATACTCCTATTAGTCCAGAATTGATACCTGCCGATGAAAATGGAGAGATAAAGCAGAAGACCGAGGATTTGGTAGGTCCCTATGCTCTGCATGATTTTTTCTTGTATAATATGTTGCGATTCGGTTTCTCTCCTGCCAAATTATATTTCCTTGCCCAATATGCTTTCGAAGGGGTGTATGAGCCGGATACGATAAAAAAGTGGCTGAAAATATTCTGTCGGAGATTTTTTAATCAACAATTCAAGAGGTCGTGTCTTCCCGATGGTCCAAAGGTGGGAACGGTAAGTCTTTCTCCTCGCGGGGATTGGCGGATGCCTAGTGATGCGTCGAGTGCCATGTGGCAGAAAGAGTGTGACGAGTTATAATCTGTTTTTCCTGCTTACTGGTCGGTCTGAGGAATTTTTTCTTTGGATAAAGAGCTTTTTGTAGAAATTGTGTCGTTGGGTAATATTGTGTTCCGTGGAATAGGATCAGATTGTATATCTTTGGTTTTACCGTTGTTTTTGGGATTTTTTCTAAATAAGTCTCCCCAACGGTTAAAATCGTGACGCAACATGATCCCTACGCCTTGTGTCGTCAATGCCGATTTGATGTAATAATTGCGGTCGTTATAATGATTATAGGCCTTCAATCGTATCGTTCCGCTTTTATTCAGCAAATATTCCAAATCGAAATCTCCGATGAATGTATTGTTATTGACCGTGTTGTCTCTATATCCGAAGTTCCCATTGAAAATCAATCGATTGTTCAGTAGCTGGCTGGATAGGGCAAGCTCCACCTCCATATCGGAAAAATCACCTTTTTCACTACGGAAGTTTGGCGAAATATTCCAGTTTTCGCTTAATTGTCCCAGAATGTTACCTAATTGAGAGGATAAGGTCGAGGAAGCGACAGAGACAAGTTCGTTATTTCTACTTTGCCCCATATTCATGAAGTCCGGAGTGTAGAACCTATTCAAGGCCAATAGATAGATGATCTGACGGTTCATCATGTCGTTTGTACTGATGATACTACGTACCCGTCTGTCTACGTCTTGGGTCAAAGTAGGGAATGCTATGTCGAAGTTTAGGTCTGGTCGACGTACGTCTCCGGATACATTCAAAATAGTTTGTACGGGTACTGTCGTTCTTGATAATTCTTTGTCATTGGCGAAGTTTTCATCGAGATCGAGCAGATTGGCCGAAAGGGAGTAAATAGCCGATATATCTAAGTTGGTAGCCATAGGATCCCCGTGGAAAGAAACTCGGCTTCCTTCTTTAATAGAGAAGTCTCGTGTAATGATATCTTGCAAGCTGAAATTGTAACTCCCTTTTTCTAAGACATAGGAACCATATAATTTTATATCGCCGTCCATTGAATTATATTCCAGTAATATACTGCCCTGACCGGTCGCTTTTATCATATCTCCGGTAGATTTGTCCATGATTAGGTTCATTTGGGCTTGGTTGGTTGCTTCTATTTGCAGATTTAAATTTAATGCACTACTGTTTTGTATTTTACTGTTCTCCATCATGCGGGCATTGTTCTTAATGACAATGCTATCGGCTTGGAGCTCTCCTATCTTTGTGTTCTGTTTTCCTGAATTGGTGAAAGTAATAAAGTCATAATCTCCGGCAGCTTCCGATCCTGATAGGACGAAGGTGAATTTCGACTGGTCTCCGGTGGACATATTTACGTCGATTTGGGTTTGTCCCGGACTTCCTTTTATCATAGTAGAGCCTGTCCCGTAAATGGTTCCATAATATATGGGGCTTTGCCTTTCTGTCATATCGTAGGACAGGAAATCTTGGGCTTCGGTTATGGCAATATCGTAACTTACATCTTTGAAATTATGATGTTCTATCCAACCCGAACCTTTTGCCGTATGTTTCAATTTATCATAAATCGTAACGTTGTCAAACCAAATACGGGTAGGGGATAAATGAATACTATCGGATAGATTGTACCGAGTGTTCAAATATTCAATACCGAAATCTAAATTTTCGACATAAGCATCACCGGTAACATTTAGGGCCTTGAATCTTCCGAAAAAGTCTATGTGTCCGCTGGCTATTCCCGATATGTCGCTCATAACGGTAGAAACAAATGGTCGAAGGAATGCAATATTCAATTTATCGGGATCGAACGAAAGAGAGAGAGAGTCTTTTGTCGGAAATATATATCCGTCGATATAAGTTTGTTTATCTTCTTTATTTTCGATGAACCCTTTCATGAGAATACCTTGATTGTCGTTATCCCACATGCTGAATAGATGTAAGTCCCCGAAGATCGCTTCATTGTAGGAGAAATCTTTTACATCGAATTGTTCAGTACTTAATCGAGGTGCGCCTGTCAATAGATGTGTAGCTAACAAATTTCCAGTAGCGTTACCCCCGAAAGTGACATTTTTTATATTGAGTGTACCGAAAATATAATCGAGGTCTACGTCGTTGAGTTCTATTTTCAATTCGTCTTCTTCTCGGTTGGAGGCGATACCGTCTATAAGTATATATTGGGGAGCATGTGATATTTCAAAATCATTGATTTCTATTTGTTTCTCACAATAGGAAATATCCGAAGGGCTCATTTGCCAAATAGTATCGTTGAAAATAAGAGTGGAAGGATTGATGTGAGTTTGTATTTGTAATTTATTCCCTTCGTGGGTTCGTGAAAAATGGGTCGATGTATTCAATTCTCCATAAAATGTCGATTGGGTGTCGTTATTCCAGTTGAGTACAAGGTCGAGACTGTCTCGATAGGCCTTGCTTCTAAGGCTCCATGTCGTTCGTATTTGTTTTTTATTGTAGGAGTTCGTTTCTATGAATAAAGCCATTTCGGTGGAATCTTTTCGTGCTGAAATGAATGCATCTTCGATATGACTTTTTTTATACCAGAGATGGGGAATCGTTCCGGTTATGAGGGCTGTGTTTCGGAGGCTATTCATTTCACCTTCGATAATAGCTCTATCTGTGAATGTAACAGGTAGTTCGAGCACTTGTGCCATGTGTATATTAGGCTCTACGGTAAATCTGAATTTAAAATTATTCGGTTGTTGATTTTTTTTGTGTTCTGTTTTTTTAGGTTGGTTCTCTTGGAATGGGAATATAGATGGAAGGGATTCCGATAACAGTGTTTGTAAAGATTTTTGTAGAGTAGAGAATTTGTAATTACCTTCAATCCAACCGTTAATATAGTCCGAAGTAACAGCTATACTTTGTGGAGTGTTTTGGTTATGAGCTTCTATATTGAATTTATTTAGTCTGAATGTATCGTCGTTGTTTGTAAAAGATAAACTATCGATAGATAAGAGGCCTTCTGCGTTGTCCAAATTGTTCCCTGTAAATTTGGCGACTACATTGAATCCTAACTTGGAATTTTTATACTTGGGCATTAGTTTTAAAGCCGATACATTGAGGTCTCGTGCCTGTAAGACGAGGTCGAATTCGGAGTCTTTATCTTTTAAGACAGAAAGACCATTGACTCGGAGTTTTCCATTCGGATCGTTAATTTCGATTATACCATTATATCGATTGTCCCCGAACTCACCGTTAAGCATGATGTTTTCGTAAGGATATCCTTTGTATTCAAAATAGCTGATTCCCCCGACCACTTTGCCGGTTGGGGCCTGATATTTGGCTTTTTTACTGTCGAGTTCGACTTTGAAAATAATTTCGCCATAAGGATTTCCTTCGGTGAATAGTCCATTTAGATTAAATTTTTTCGATTCTATCAATCCGCTGTATCGAGTCGTATTCAGACTATTGTTTTGGTTGATGGATATATCGGAATGAACAGAGCCGAGATCTGTTTCTAATGTTCCGCAGGCTGTCAGATTTTGGTTTTGGTTCGAGATATTACCGGTGAAATGAATTGTACCTAACCGGGAAATAGTTTTACATTGTTCTTCGGTTAGAAAAGGTAATTTGGAAGAAATATCGGCCAATCCCGAAGATGAAGCGTTTAATGTGATAGGGTCGCAGAGTATATCTCGTTTTTGTGGATTTGTTATGTTTTTCACGGATATTTGACTGTGAGCGATGATATCTTCTTTCCCGAAATTAAAATCAAAGGTATGGAAATATAGATTGTTTGGAGTTCCTGTCAGATGCATCGAAATGAGTATCGGAGTATTTATTTTTTCCAATACCGGGATAAAGGCAGCTATATCGCTGGGATTAATTAGGGATTTCGTTATCTGTAAAGAGAATCGTGTTTGGTCGTAGAAGTGTTCGGCCGAGAGTGTATCGGGCAGCGTGGCGATAATTGGTTTGATTTCGATACGGCTATGGGGTAATTGTATTTTGAAGTCAGATAACCTTGCTTGTTGTCGGTTGGCTTCGAATTTAAATTGTAGACGATTTAAAGAAAAACCCGATTGCTCGTCGAATCCCAATCGCTTGATGGAGATATTTACCGAGTCTTCCGATAGTGCTTTGATAGATAGTTTTGACAATAAGTTTCTCAAATCGATATGGTTCGGGTCGAATTGTCCGCGTCGTATGGGTGCGGATAATATGTCGTATTTGATTTTTCCACGGCGTATGATCGCATTGTTTATTTTGAAATTTATTTTCTTTTTCGGTGTATTCTTATCGCTTTTGAAAGCGTCGATAATAAATTGCAGGTTTGTTTCAGAGCTTGGAGTCTCTTTTTTTATGCGGGCATCCAGACCGAATAGCTGTATATTCGTGAAAACCAATTCTCGATCGACGAGTAAATCTGAAAGGGAGATACCGGCCGATATTTTATTGGCATATAATAAAGTGTCTCCATTTAAGTCGGGTATATATGCACCGAACAGCTCTAACTTATTGAATGGTGATATTTGTATTCGGTCGATAGTTATGTTTGTATCTAAAAGTGCGGATAGCTCTTTTATGCCGATGTACCTGACTTTATCCTGTATGTTGGGAATAGATAACAAGATATAGCCAAGTGTATATATCGCTATGATAGAGAATATAACGATATGCACAAATATCCGAAATGCAGAATAGATTTTCCTCATCTTTATAAGTATGCAAAAGTAGTGTTTCCTTTTGAAAGTAGCGATAGGATGCTTGGCTTTTCTTTTTTATTAATGTATGAAATAATTATAAAAGTCAAATGGTTTTACCGATGAAATATGTACTTTTGCAGACCTTGATTTGATGAAGGATTGAAAGGAGTAAATGTATATGAGCATAACTATTTTAGGTATAGAATCTTCGTGTGACGATACTTCTGCCGCAGTTATTCGCGATGAGGTCATGCTGTCGAATGTGATTGCTAGTCAAGCGGTTCACGAGGCTTATGGAGGGGTTGTTCCTGAATTGGCATCTCGGGCGCACCAACAGAATATTATTCCGGTTGTGTCGGAGGCTTTAAAACGTGCGGGGGTGACTCCGGAGGATTTGAGTGCGGTGGCGTTCACCAGAGGCCCCGGACTTATGGGGTCTTTGCTCGTCGGAACTTCTTTTGCCAAAGGTTTTACGACAGCATTGAATATTCCTCTCGTCGATGTCAATCATTTGCAAGCTCATGTTATGGCTCATTTTATCAAACGGTCTCCCGATGATAACACTCAGCCTTCCTTCCCGTTTTTGTGTTTACTCGTTTCGGGAGGAAATTCGCAAATCATTAAAGTAGAGTCTTATAATGAAATGACTGTTATCGGACAAACGATAGACGATGCTGCCGGTGAAGCTTTTGACAAATGTGCCAAAGTAATGGGATTGCCTTATCCGGGAGGCCCGGTTGTAGATAGGTTGGCGAAGGAAGGGAATCCCAAAGCGTTTGTACTAAGCAAACCTCACATACCCGGTTTTGATTATAGTTTCAGTGGACTGAAAACCTCCTTTTTATATTTATTGAGAGACAAAATAAAAGAAGACCCCGATTTCATCGAAAAAAATAAGTGTGACTTGTGCGCATCGTTGCAGACTACGATTGTGGACATTTTGATGGACAAACTTTATAAGGCCGTTAAACAAACTGGAATAAAGCATGTGGCTGTTGCAGGGGGCGTTTCGGCGAACTCCGCTGTGAGGGCTGCTTTTGAAGATTATGCCCGAAAGTACGGTTGGACAGTTTATCTGCCGCCCTTCTCTTTTACGACCGATAATGCAGCTATGGTGGCTATTACGGGTTATTATAAATATTTGGATAAAGAATTTTGTGATATAGCGAAGGCTCCTTTTGCCCGGGTTGAATTATAAATACGAATGAAATGAATGTCGAGATTATTGTTATCGGCGATGAGTTGTTGATCGGACAGGTGACCGATACGAATTCTGGGTGGATTGCTCGGGAGCTGAATCATATAGGGTGGGAAGTTACCGAGATAACGACAGTTAGAGATAGGTCTCGGGAAATAACCGATGCTCTGAATAGCTCGTTCGGTAGGGTCGATGTCGTTTTGATGACCGGTGGATTGGGCCCGACGAAGGACGATATTACAAAGCAGACTCTTTGTGATTATTTCGGTGGAAAGTTGGTCTTCGACGAATCGGTATTTGCCAATGTGGAAGCCATTTTTCGTCGTCGTAAATTGACGATGAATGACAGTACGCGCAATCAAGCCTATGTTCCTAATGTGTGTACAGTTATTCAAAATTCCGTGGGGACGGCTCCTGTCATGTGGTTTGAAAGAAATGGCAAGGTATTGGTGTCTATGCCGGGTGTCCCGACAGAAATGAAGACCGTCATGAAAGAGGCGGTTATAAGTCGTTTGAGGGAGTATTTTCAAGATCATTCGTCTATCTTGCATCGCACTTGTTTAGTGAAAGATTTTACGGAATCGAGGTTGTCCGAAACTTTATCCGACTTTGAAGCGCAATTGCCGGCGTGTATCAAACTTGCCTATTTGCCTACGCCGGGAGTGATTCGGTTGAGACTGACTGCTCGTGGCGATGAAGAGTCATATTTGCAGAAGATTATCGATGATGAGTTTTTTAAATTGAGGACTATATTGGGTAGCCATCTGTTTTGTGGTTCGGATACAACTCTCGCAGGAGCATTAGGGTCGATATTAACCGAAAGAGGAGAAACGTTGGCGACAGCCGAAAGTTGCACGGGAGGAAATATAGCTCATGAAATAACAAGGGTAGCGGGTAGTTCGGTCTATTTTAAAGGTAGTGTCGTGGCTTATTCCAACGAGGTGAAAGCACGCGTTTTGAATGTGTCGTCGGAGACATTATCGGGTTTTGGCGCTGTGAGTAGGGAGACCGTCTTGCAAATGGTATCGGGGGTACAAAGATTGTTGTCTTCCGATTGTGCGATAGCGACTTCTGGAATAGCAGGTCCAGGTGGAGGTAGCGTTGAGAAACCGGTAGGAACGGTGTGGATTGCAGTTCGGTATGGCGAGCGAAGCGAGGCTGAATGTTTTTGTTTCGAAGGCGATAGAGAGCAAGTAATTGCACGTGCGACCCAATCGGCTTTGTTGATGTTGATACAACTGATGACAAAATAGAACTGAATAAAAAAGTTCCGATTTTAATACCTTAAAAATTTGGAACATATTTCTAAAATGCTTTACTTTGCACTCTGTTTGCGAAAGCAGTAAGAAAAAACAAATAAAATAATAGATAGCGATGTCAAAGATTTGTCAAATTACAGGAAAAAAAGCAATGGTTGGCAACAACGTTTCTCACTCTAAGAGAAGAACGAAAC
>ERZ773136.756-NODE-756-length-35120-cov-10.119264_pt1 | contig 35120 bp, 30 predicted proteins | sample MGYA00580855_ERZ773136 | MGnify/ENA primary metagenome ERZ773136 (study PRJEB29015, sample SAMEA2737860) | human gut metagenome | biome: human gut; feature: human-associated habitat; material: faeces | place: China | collected 2012 ... | reverse complement strand
TTTTCCTCCACAATTTTGACCTTAAAATGAATGTACGCCCACACGGGGTCGGGCAATGAGGTCAGCGCGGCGCAAGCCTGATAATTGCTGCCATTGCTGGGCTCCAGCAGCACGGACTCCGTGCCCTCCACATCCAGTGCGTAGCCGTAGTCGCTGCTGATATAGCCGTTCAGCATCGCTGCAGCGTCCTTTGTGGCCGTCACGGTCAGTACATTACGCCGCTGGCTGACGGTTACGCCGCTGATGTCGGTGTCGAAGTAATACTGCGACAGCACACCATTGTTATCGGTGGCTGTACCCACATACTGACTGCCGTCCCATGTCAGCGTAATGGCGTTGGCGTCCGAAAGTTGGTTACGGTACTTCACCGCGAAGCTGGGGATCACGCCATGACCCATGATGCGGTCAATAAGGATGTCATACGCCTCCTGCACGCCGTCGCCGGCGTAGTGAAACAGGTTGGCGCAGGTGGTATCATACAGGGTGTAGGGATAGGTCGTGCCGCGGTAGCCGCACACGAACTCCCAAATCACCGCCTGCGTCGCCAGCTGCGCGCAGTCGGGATGGATACCATAAAAATCATAGTTACCGCCGTAGCCGTAGGAGAGTGCCAGCGTCACAGCGTACCGCTGATTCCAGCTCAGGCTGCTCCAACTGGTGGAGGAGTAGCTCAGATCGCCGCTGGCAGAGCGAGCGGATGGCTCCATGCAATAGGCAGGCACCGTTACGCCCGTATCATTTCGGGTAAAGTATTTCAGCTTTGTGCTGGTGAACGCGCCCCATTGCGGCACGGGCGTTTTGTCCTCATGGTAACGGTACTCGTTACCGCCGCTGATCGTGCCTGTGACTGTGGCTGCGTGGGCGGTCACGATGGACAGACCCATGATTGCTACTAAAAGGCATACCAGCGTCAACAGCTTAGGAATTGTTTTCTTCATGTTCGTCCTTTCTCCCAACGCAAAAGACCGGCAGCTCACGCTGTCGGTCTTTTGGTCGGGTATTCAGTTGGTTTATCCGTACAGCACCACCACGATGTACTCGTCCGATGCCGCATCGTAGCGAGCGGTGCAGTTGAACCGCGCATACGCGCTGACCGTTTCCGCGCCGTCCATGGCGGCGAGGCAGGCGAAGGTGGCGTCCACGTTACCCTTTACGGCGGCGGTCAGTGCCGCCTGCCCGCCGTTCTCCGCCAGCCATGCCACGCTGTCCGCCGTGCCGGGGAAGAAGCTGGAATTGGCCGCGGTCATGCTGGTGTCGATGGTCACGCCGTACTGCGCTCTTGCATACTCGTTACCCGCCCGGATAGCCTCCGCAATAGAGTAGATGTTCCCGCTGGCGGCAGGCTTAGGCGTAGGGACAGGTTCGGGCGTAGGCGCAGGATCTTCCTCCTGTTTCTCTGCCGGCTTCTGTGCAGGTGCCGGCGTGGGAGCGGGAGCAGGTTTATCCTCCGGCACAGGCGCGGGTATTGCCGACTCTTTCGGTGCAGCGGGCGGTGCCGTTTCGGCGGTTGTAGGCTGCTTTTCCGCTTCTGCTTCCGTAGGCGTATCCACCCGTTCGACAGGCAGCAGCGCATCCGCACTGTCCTCGGTTTTTTCCTCCTTCTGCGGCATTTCAGTCTTGTCCTCCACAGGTGCGATAACCTGCGCCGTACTCTGCAGTGGAGGCGTTGTCAATGTGGAAACATCCTTTGTCTGCCCGCAGGCCGTGAGCAGCAGAACGCCCTCCAGCGCGAGCAGTGCTAATCGTCTTTTTATCATTTTCTGCACTCCCTTCTTTTCCTGTTGGTTTTATTTTAATCATGCTTATCCCCGAAAATCAATAGGCCCACAGCCTTTATTTTGGGCGGCATACGCATTTAAAATAAAAGCTTGACAATTCTCTTGGCTCTACCATTTGGAAAGAATCTTTCCATACATCTGACGCTTGTTGCTGTCAAACCGCTTGACCGTCAGGATCACGGTGTCTCCGATCTCAAAGTCGCTGTCCTCATACTGATAAGCATAGGAGCACATGCAGACAGTGCCATCCGGCAGGTTGCAAAAAACACCGCCGGCATACTTGCCGGAGATCACAGCTTGCCGCCGGCTGTTGACAGGGTGACGCCGCTCGGCCCCTTCAAAGGGATCGGACAGTGCCGCCTTCACGGAAACCCGGAGCCGATCCTCATCGGCATCATAGTCCGTCACAACGCAGTCCAGTTCCTGCCCGGGGCGGTAGACAGCGCGCAGATCCGACACGGACATATAGCAGAGATCCTTCTGCGTCAACCGAATGTCATGACCATAGCACTCCACCGTACAGCGGACGGGGCCAACATCAATGACACGGCATTTCAGCCGGGCGCCGGGTGCGTTCAACTCTGCCCGATGGGCAAAGTAGGAACGGCGTGTCTTCATAGCCGACTTACGGGAAGCCAGCGCAAAGCCGTTTTCCCTGTCCACCTTGATGATGTTGAAGGACAGCGTCGCGCCCATGATATGATTCAGGGACATTCCGGGCCGCCCCTCTCCTGACCACATTTCCGTTTCGGGGATCAGAATACGCACACGGTAAGGGACGACGATGGCGCAGGACAGTTCCCGCTTTCGCACCTCGCCGGTCCTGCGGCTGCGTACATTCAGCGAGAACATATCCACGCCGATCACCGTACCGCTGAGGGGGCTGCCGCCGCGATAGGACGCGTAGATGGCATTCCATTCCCGGCGTTCCTCCTCAGATAGATTGCGATCCAGCTTATGGAAATCCAGATGAAAGAACTTCTCGCGGTCACTCATCTCCGGCTTCGGCGCAGGTGGTTCCTGCGCCTCTATGGGAGGAGCTTCAGCCGCAGACGGCGAGGTATCTTCTTCCACAACAGCTACTTCGACTTCTGCGGTGGTTTCCGGATCGGGCGGAGAGCCTTCCTGTGATGCGGGTTCCTCCGCAAAGTCTACGGTCATATCCGCATCATCGGAGGACGGTTCTTCTGCATCTTCAGATGCTTCCGCTGGGGTCACTTCGGCTTCGGCGTCAGTTTCTGACGGCACAGACGGAGTCTCCAAGTCCTCCCCAGGCGGAGTGCTTCCATTCAGAATGTCAGGGGGCTGCTGCTCGATGGGATTTGGTGCCGGTTCCACCGTGGATTCCGTGACCTCCACAGGGGGATCAGACATTGGTTCGGTCGGGATGGCTTTCTTTCTTGGCATTTGATGACCTCCTTTACAACGTTGTGTTTTTATTCGCAAAGAAACGGTGTGTACCGTCCTTTTGCTTCTGTGCAATGATCTGGCGATCTGGCAGTTCTTTACCTTGCAGGGCGAGGGAGTGTTCCGGAAGCCAGATGAGCCGCTCTTTTTCTCCAAGCTCTATACGGCGAAAAGAGGGTTCGCGTTCTGCGGTCAAAGCTGCCACATAGTAGGCGGTCAGCTCATCACCGAAGAGAAAACAGAGCAGAGCGGGCAGACTGGTGGGGATAGAGAATTGAAGCGGACACCCGCCTGTGATCTCCAGCATCACGTCGATGCTCTCCAAAAGCAGCGGATTTGCCGTTTTTGTGATAAGACGTATCACATCGTCTTCCACACAGACAGCGTGAGAGATCCCGCTGAGCTGCCGCAGCATGGGCGTCAGATGCTCCGGGCGCATGGTCATTACTCGTTCCCGGTACTTCCCATACAGCAGCGCGAGAAGCTGGTCGCGCCGGATACAGCCGACCTTGCCTAAGATCTCCATGATGCACTTTTGCTGGTTGGTCAGCAGCATGATATAACCTCCTCGGAGTTGACAAATGGCGCGGCAAACGGTAAAATGGCGTTAGTGAATAGGTCACAGATGCTTGCGGGGCCTGTGATCGGGGGAGTCCCTGCGGGGGCTCCCTTTTCCTATGGCCCGCCAAGGCTGTTGAGATAGGGATCGACGACCAGATCGCTTTCACCCTCCGTGATACAGTTGAACAGGACAGCCATGGTGTATTGGATCGAGTTACGGATATTGCGCTCCTGATTGGCCCGCAGCCGCTGCTCCGTATCGCGCAGCGTCATGCTGTCCAGATCGTGGAGCCTGTGACGCACCCTGCTTTGCGGCAATGTGGCGTTGCCTACCCGAAAGCTGTCCGAATAAAAAAGCCGCTCGATGGCCGTTTCAAAAATGCGGGCCATCTCCGGCTCAAAAGAGGAGAGCTCACAGGCATCCAGAATGCCGGTAAGCTCTTCTTCGTCCGGTCCCTCCGTGACGGATGGACTGACTTCAATATAACTCTCATCGTTCTTCCTCTTATCAGTATAACTTGGCCGCAGATTTTGCGGTTCTGCAGGCGCAGAATCTGCGGTTCTTGAACTGCTGTTTTCGCCGTTCTTGAACCGCCTATCCTGCGGTTCTGGGGAATCAAGAGCCGCAATATCGGCGGTTCTTGTGCCGCATTCCTCCGGCTCCATAAATGGCGCGCACTGGTAATCCGGATCATCCGTGGGCTGTACGCAGGCGAGATAGATCTGGTTGGCGTCGCCCCGTCCGCAGCGTTTTTCCCAAATCAGGTGAAGCTCCGCCAGCTTACGGAACGCGGCAGACACTCGCTGCTCACAGATGCGCAGCTCCCGTGCCAACGCTTTGCGGGGAAAGATCACAAAGACCTCGCCATTGTCATTGACCCAGCCGTTCCTGCGGGAGAGCTGAAATCGGTTCAGCAGGAAGGTGTAGGCCACCTTGGCGTCCAGGCTCATTTCCGCGTATCGTGGGTCGGAAAATAACCACCGCGGCATTTGCAGATGGTGGACGCTTTGTATATCCGTTTGCTTCATGAGCGCAAACGCAGGGCGCTGGTTCAGTTTTGCGGCTTTCATACCGGCCCCTCCTCATATCGTTTTGTTATTCTGCCTGTTTTCGTGGCGCGGGCTTCAGCTCCACCATGCCGAGATCGTTGCCAGCCACCTCATAGGTAAAATCATCGTCCTCTGCCATAGAGATCGGCGGCTCTGCCTGTGGGGCAGGTGTCCGTTCTTCGGCAGGAGACTTTTCTTCCTTCCGAGGCGCGGTGGTCGGTGTCTCCCGCGCTTTTTGCTTCCATGCGGGGATATAGTCCACCACGCGGCAGGTCGTAAGTCCGGCGAAGTCCGGTAATTCTTCCGGCGTCAGCTTATAAAGCAGCGCGGGCCGGTGGCCTTGGAACAGTGCCAGGCACCTTTGCTGATCCAGACGCAGCACCTCATCCGGCTGCATCAAGTCCCGCTGGATATTGCTACGGGTTTTGGAATAGGGCCGGGTGCTGTTATAGATGGGTGAGAACAACGGCTGCATGGGCATCTGGTTATTGGTGACAGCGATGGTGACCTTGCCGCACTTTTCCGAGATGTACTTGGCAGAGGTCAGATCGTTGCAGCCCATGTAGATGGTCTGGTTAAAGGTGTTGAGCTGATTTTCCCATTCCTTGCCGGGGTATCGCTGCTGCCACTGGCTGAGGCTCTGCACCACCACCTGACACGCGATATTGAAGCCGCGCACACTGTTCAGTGCGTCGGCAATGCCTTCCATGTAGCCGATGTTGCAGTATTCGTCCAGGCAGAAATTTACCAGCACCGGCAGCCGCCCACCCTTGCAGTGGAGCCGTGCGTAGTTGGAAAGCTGCGGCATGGCCAAGGAGAAAAACAGCGAACTGAGAAACCGGTAGGCACTGTCCTGCGCTGAAATGATGATGAAGTACGCGCAGGGCCGCTGTCCCGGCAGTACGAGGTCTACATCGTGGTTGCGGGTGATGGTGTCCACCAGCTTGTTCTGGAAAATGGCAAGCCGGTTGCCAAGACCGGTGATGATGTTGCCCCAGAGGTTTTCGCGGGCCTTCAGGAACAGTCCGTGATGACCCTTGGCAGGGTGGTCAGGCGGCAGTGACGCCAGCGTGCGGTTCAGCTCATTGACGCTCATGGTGGCAAGGATCTGATACACGTCGCCCAGACCCCGCTGCTCGATGGGCAGCAGATCACCCTTTTCATCCCGCAGATTGCAGACGTAGTGAATCAAAGCCATCAGGAGATTCAGCTCTGCACGGCTCCAGAAATCGTCAGCCTCCTTGGGGCTGGAGGTGTTCTGGATAATGGTGTTGGCCACCGTCTGCACCAGATCCGTTTCTGTGTCCAGGCCATAGAGACAGTTCCAGCCATCTGAATGTGCCATGTCCAGGAAATTGACCGCTTTGACGTAATGGCCGTTTTCACGGAAGTAGAGGGAAAGCTGCTCGAACAGTTCACCCTTTGGATCAACGCAGAATACGGATTCCTTCCGCTGGGCGCAGCCCATCAGGAAAGGCAGGATCAGGCCGCGGGTCTTCCAACTGCCCGGTGCACCGATGCAGAGAAGGTTGTTGTTTTCGCCGGGTACCATGCGGTGAGCCACATAGGCGGCATATTTGTCCGGATCTTCCGGCCGTTCCTTGATCTTGCCCAGCAGCATCCCGGAGACGCTGCGTATGGGGCCGATCTCCAGAAAGGCTTCCATCTCCCGCTTGGTGAGGAACCCGGAGGAACCGTGTGTCCCGTCCGGAAGAATATCAAAGCCCCGTGAATCCCGCGTATACTTATAGCCGGAAAACCAAAGGTAGCCGCGTTTGGTCACAAGGCAGAACATCAGCACGAAGAACGCAGTGGCTTTCAGCCCAAAGCCGGAGAATATCGCCAGCCAGTTGCGGATAGGATCGAATATCCAGATGGCGGTCACATCCTGCCCCGTGTTATGAAAGACAGCGTCAATGCCGAGACGCATGGAGTTCAGGAGCATCCCGTAAAAATACCAGCACACCAGTCCGACGGGAATGTAGAGGGGCAGCTTTTTCTTGTGCCGCTGGAACCATATGCCCCAGCGGGCTTCAACGGTATCCTCCAGCTTTTCCAGCAGCTTTGATAAGCGGGGCATGGATCATCTCTCCTTTTTCTGTGACATAGGGGGTGTCCGGTGGACGGTAGGGCTTCGGCATTTTACCCAGCAGCTGCGTGATGGCGTCCTCTGTCAAGGTAAAGACTCGCGCTTTTCCGGTGTCCCTGTAGCGTGGGCCCCACACCTCTGCCACCTGCTGCGGCAGGGCAGCCAATACGAGCTGCGAATAGCCCTGCTCCCGTGCCAGCGTATAGGCGGCGTCCACACGGCGTAGCTCCATGTCAGCCGCCAGCACGAAGGGCTGCCCCTGAAACAGCGCGTCCCAACAGGGACGGTCAGGCGGTGGAGGGCGGTAATGGCCTTTCAGAGCCAAGCGCGTTAAACGCTGGCGGTAATCCGGCTGAGCCATGATCTGAAGCTGTGTCACACCGGTATCGTCGCAGGGCAGAAGATAAACCGGCTGCTGAAACCAGCGGGCAGCGGCGCCGTAGGCCATGAGCTTGCTTTCTTCCTCCGGCGTGGGCTTGTCCAGTTCAGCGAGGATATCCGAATAGCTTTCGCCGCAAAAAAGGAAGCCGCGTGTTCCGGGCAATTTTGCTGTATTGTTCTGAAAGGCGGACAGCTCATCCATGGGGCAAAGGCAGCCGATGTCCGGACAGACATAGTGCGCGGCACAGAGCAGATCGCCCATGTGGAGCAGCGCCGCCGTGCGGGTGCTGCCCCACGGATTACGGCCCCGCCCGCGACCGGCAGAGGTGAGAAATAAGGCATTTCCCTCCGCCAGTTCGTCCGGCTGTGTAGCATAGACGTTGATACCGGACTGGTAGGCTGTCAGCAGCAGGGAAGCAAGCCGCAGCCGCCGCACAACGGCATCCGCATGGTATGTTCTCGGTGTATCCGGCAGCCATACATTTCCCGTCAGCAGCCGACGCCCCTCTGCGGTAAGAATCAGGGCCTCGCTTTTGCCGTAGTATTTGATAAGCTTCATCGCCAGCAGGTTCGATAGCTCTGTCTCGCTGACGACCCGCAGCAGCTGGGCGGGTCGGATATACTGGCACCATCCCAGCAGCCGCAGCGCCTCGATCTCACGCACACAAAAAACCATTCGCACCCTCATTCCTGTGAACGCCGAAAGCACCCTTACACCGTGCCGGTGTAAGGTCACTTTCGGCGTCTTTCTCGCATCAAAACTGTTGGCTCCCCGTAGAAGGCAGTTTTCCCACCGCTGCGGGCAGGAACAAGGGCACGGAAAAGCTTGCCGGCAAAAGGCCTTGCGGGACGTATATACCCAACAGATTTTGCTTTCCGAGGAAGCACAGCACCTTGACCCGTTTTGGTGGAAAACCTGTTGGGTATTTCCGCCTCAATATAGCCCCGTAACGCTGTAATCTCCCGTCCGTGCGGAGAAGAAATCCGGTGCATCCTTCATATCCAGTACGGTGATGTGACACACATTCTGACAGCTCCGCGTAGAGAGCAGAGCTACCGACAGCGTATACTGATCGTCGTCGGGGATCACCCTGCCCTTGATGGCGTTGCTGACCGCTTTCCAGCCCTTGTTGTCCTGGTCGAAAATGTGGCGGCCATCCACATCGCTGTATTCCTCGATCACCAGCAGTGCGCTTTTGAAATGAGGAAGCTGACCGCCGCAGGCTTCATAGGCGTCCAGCAGCTCCACCAAGGTTTCCGTCAGCCATGTGGGCGGTTGGAACCGGCAGTGGGGCAGCAGAGTATTGATGCGGATATGAATCCAGTCGATGCCGATACGTTCCACGCTGCCCACCACCTCCAGCGGACGGAGGGCGCGGCCCCGTTTATACCCGCCTGTGCCGGGACTCTGCTGCTCGCAGAGGCGGCGAAGCTGCAAGGCGGTATCTTCAAAGCTGCCACATAACGCCTCCAACAATTTCTGAAAGGTGTCAGGCGGCAGATTGTCCGCTTGGATCAGCAGCTTGCGGGCGTCTATGGCGGCATCTTCCGTCAGGCGCTGGATCTCCCGTAAATCAGTTTGTTTGCTCATTTGGTTCCTTTCTTCCGGGCCTGCCGGTCGGTGGGCGATGTGGTAATGGCATCATATTCCTTTTTCGTAACATGGAAAGCCACGGGGACGTGATTATACCCGATGCACAGCAAGCCCTCGCCGCGCCGGAAGCGTGTGATCTGCCGTACCTCCTCTTCCGAGAGGTTGAGGATCTGCTGAATGAGGCGGGCTTCCTGCTCCTCCATCTGCATGACGAATTTGATACGACTGGAGTCCAGAATACCCTTGCCGTACTTACCGCCCTCCAGACTAAACAAATCCTGCATACCCTGCGTAGAGGTGATGGCAATACCGCCAAGGCCGCGGATGGTCTTGACCATCTCCTGCACATAGGCAGCAGCCAGTGGATTGGAACCGGCTCCTACCAGACTCCACAGCTCATCCGCGATCAAGGCGGACAGCTCGCCGCCCGCGTTCATGATAATGTCGTTGGCCACGTCGATGGCCCAATATATACCGGGCAGGATCAGATCGTCCGGCATACCCGAGGTGTCCAGCACGATATACTTGTTGTCGATGCTGATGTGATTGCGGCGGCCCATGGCGGCGGCAGAGCCGGTCACATAGCGGGTCAGTACCACCGCCAGATGCTTGGTTTCTGCCCTTTCCAGCAGGACATTGTACCAGTCGGGAATAATGGGCATTTCCTTGAACGCCCCGTTTTCATCCACCACGGAGGCATTGTCAAAGGTGATCCCGTAGCGTTCGTAGCACTCCACCAGCGAGGCGTCCAGATAGTTCTTGTCCTCCTCCGTGAGATCCTTCTTTTGCAGGGAATACCAAATGATGAGCCGGGAGATCTTGTCCGCCAGCACGGAGTCGTCCCGCGCCGCCAGCTCTTGTATTCCGGCATAGGCGTCCAGTGTCTTGCGGCGGATAGCCATGATATTGGGACAATCCCGCGAGGAGGGGGACAAGCGCAGATACAGGCCGCCCAGCTGCTCGCAGTTAGGGCGGAACTCGTGGCCTTTCTTGGGAATGACGCACACCACACGCTTGCCCTGCTCACGCAGGCGTCCGGCCAGACATTGGAGCGTTACGCTCTTGCCGGCGCCGGAGTTGCCGCCGATCCACCAGTTGCCGTTGGTGTATTTGTAGTCGTCGTAAGGGTCGAGGAACACTGGGGACTTGTTGTAGAGATTCAGCCCCAGAAAGATGCCGTTGCGATCGCTGTGCTCATAGGACACAAAGGGGAAAGCCGCGGCTACGCCGGTAGTCAGCGCATTGCGGCGGCTCTTACGCTCAATGTCGGCATCCAGTGTGACCAGCGGCAGTGTGGAGAGGAAGCCTTGTTCATTGGCGTAATCGCAGCGGCGAGCGATCATGTCCACTGATACACACAGCTTCTCCACGGCGGTGACGCGCTGCTCCAGCGTATCCGGATCGTCCGCCACCACTTCGATGAGGGTGTGCATATAGTAGAAGTCCTCACCCTGCCGGTTCATGACGTCCTTCAGGTAGAGACCGGAGGTGATGGCACTGTCCAGTTCCTCATAGTCCTGACGGGTATCTCCCACATCCCGCATTCGACTGCGGTTGAGCATGGTGGTCTGCGCAATTTTGGAGAGGATCTTTTCCCGGTTCTGGCGGGTAAAGCTGAAGCTGACATTGACGCCCTCGCCAGCCTCCACCAGCGGCGCAAGCCAACAGGAGCCGACTGTGGTGCTGTAGCCATAGCCGGTGATGTAGAGATAGGCATGAAAAACGCCGTCCACTACGATGTAGTCACGGCTTTTCGTATCAATGGCAGTGGGGGAGAGAATGTCCAGAATGGTGGTAGAGCCGGCTTCCAGCTCGGAGAGATCCGGCTTTCCCGGGCCGAACAGCAGCCGTTTCAAAAGCGGCTGCTTCTTGATAACAGGCTCGGCTTCTGCCAATGGTACAGGTTTCTTTTGCTTTTTCATGGTAATACTCCTCGTATGATAGATGGTGGCTGATGCGATCCGTTTCAAAAACATAAAATGAAACACATCAAAAACGCAAAACAAAATCCTTCAAAAATATAAAACGAGATTGACGAAAATAGAATTTATGCGTATACTATAGAAGAACAGGAGGTGTAGCGTTATGCAGCAATACTTGCCACGAATCGTAGACCGTGAATTGGCCTTGAGGTTAGAGGCGTTTGGCGCAACTTTGATTGTCGGCCCCAAGTGGTGCGGAAAAACAACAACGGGTCAGCAGCAGGCGAAGAGTATTCTGCGGATGCAAGACCCAGACAAAAAGGCAGCTTATCTTGCGACTGCCGAGGCGAAACCCTCGTTGCTTCTTAAAGGTGATAACCCGAGACTGATTGACGAATGGCAGATTGCCCCCGTCCTTTGGGACGCTGTGCGAACTGCGGTAGACATCCGGCAGGAAGAAGGCCTGTTTATTCTGACGGGCTCCACCTCCGTGGATGATAAGAAGATCATGCACACGGGGACAGGACGAATCGCCCGCCTGAAAATGTATCCCATGAGCCTGTACGAATCTGGCGAATCCAATGGACAGATTTCGCTGAAAACGTTGTTTGACCAGTCAGATGCGGATATTGATGGGGTCACAAGTCCGCTCTCTATCGAGCAGTTGATTTTTGCCGCATGCCGAGGAGGATGGCCAGCAACACTGCGCAGAAAGAGCCAAGAGGCTCAGCTTTTGACTGCACGGGAATATATCACAAATATTTGTGAGTCTGATGTTTCCACAGTGGATGGCGTACAACGAAACCCCGTCTGGACCAGCCTGATTCTACGTTCCTATGCCCGGAATATCTCCACATTGGCGAAGAAAACCAATATCCTGAAGGACGTGTCCGCCAATGCGGACGGTATAACTGCCCCCACATTGGATTCGTATCTGAACGCGTTGGAGCGCCTTTTTGTGATAGAGGACATTGATGCGTGGTGTCCAGCTATCCGCTCGGCAACAGTAATACGATCCGGTAAGAAACGAGGTTTTACAGATCCGTCCATTGCCGTAGCCGCTATGGGGCTTACCCCCGAGTATCTGGAGCAGGATCTAAAGACCTTCGGCTTTATCTTCGAGTGTCTTGCCATCCGAGATCTGAAGGTCTATTCCTCAGCTTTAGGTGGAAAGGTATCTTATTATCATGACCGGCTTGATTTGGAGGCAGACTGTGTATTGCATCTTTCTGATGGAAGGTACGCGCTGATAGAATTTAAGCTGGGCAGCCGTGAGATTGAAGAAGGCGCTCAGCATCTACTTGAAATCAAGAATTTGGTCCATCAAGCCATTGAAAACGGCACGACCAGCCTGCGGGAACCAGATTTGTTAATGGTCATTACAGGCGGAGAAATCGCGTATACCCGGCCTGATGGGGTGAAGATCATTCCGATTGGCTGCTTAAAGGACTAAGACTAATTTGACGGGAAAGGGCATCGCTGCTGCGATGCCCTTTCATTGTGTCTGCGCCTCATACACGCCATGCACTGCCGTGGTCATGTCAAACACGCCCTCCGGCAGCTTGACGCGCTGGCTGGTGCGCTTGTTGATGATCTCATAGAGCAGCTCCAGCGCAAAGTCATCCGCATAGCGCGGCTCCTGCACCTCCAGTTCACACAGATCCAGATAGCGGCGGGCAGTGTCGGCCTCCTCGTTGAGCCGCTGGATAATGCCCTGTACGGTGTTGGGGGACGCCCGCATCTGCGATTCATACTGGAATACCATAAAGAACCGGTGCTGCAAGGCATTGCTGGCCACACCCATGCCGATGTCCTGAATGTTGTCCTGGATCATGTCACGGCAATAGGCGTTGTTCTCGTTCTTTGCGTACTCCTGCATCCGCTCAACGTAGCGTGATATGTCGGCAGGCAGCGTCCGTGCCTCAAACTGCATGTGATCCGGCGCGATCTTCAGATATGCGGCAAAGGCTTCCACAATGGCCTGCCGGTCCTCAGCAGACTTCAGGTAGATGTTCACCGGTACGATCTCAAGGATCTTGATAAAGCGGTTGTCCTTTGTGATAACCACGCCGCCGATGATATTCTTGACGGGCAGCCAATCCTGAATGCTGCCCTGATAGCTGGCGGTAGCGTTGGTCTCCACACCGCCGCCAAATAGCGCTTTTTTGATACTCATGCCGTTACCACTCCTCTGAAAAACATCATGCGCCTGCGGCAGTGCCATGCCCACCAGCCCTTCAGCCATCGTGTCAGACTGTCGTCGCTGACACCCATCAGCCCAAAGCCGCCGATGGGGACGACCAGCGAGACGGTCACGATGATTTTCGGCGTCAGGGAGAAGGGCAGATATGTCAGGCACACATACAGCACCGGCAGGCATAAAAGAAGGGCCTCGATGAGATTGCGGATCTCAAACAGGCCCAGGATCCGTCCGGCATTGGTAAAGTTGACAGGGATATAGTAGGTGTCAGTGTTCATCCTCGACCTCCTTCGCGGGCTGCAAAAGCCGCCCTTTATAGGTTTGATATTCTTGCTTTAATTCTTCCGGCGCACCGTCCCATTCTGCCAGCAGCCGCTCCATACCGAGACAGAGCAGACGCTCGTGGTACTCGGTGGGCGGAATATCCGCCAGCTCCATGCGGCTGAGATGTTGGTTGCTGATGTTCATACGTCCGGCAAGTGCTTTCAGTGTGATTTTATATTTGATGCGCAAAACGCGCAGGCGGGTGGGAACGTACATTATCCGGCCTCCCTGTATTCGATATAGGGGATGCGGCACCAGCCCTGCCAGCCGCGGCCCGCGACCTCCGTCCGTACCACGCCGTACTTGGTGCCCATGGCCTCCACCGCGTAGCCGTTGCCTACATAGACGCCGATGTGGCCCTGTTTCCATAGAGCGATGCCCACAAGCTCCGGCATGGTGTCCATTGTTCCCGCCATACCGGCCTTCTGGGCGTTGGCGTACATCCGGTCGGCGCCCACATCGGGCATTCCGTTCGTGCCGTAGTTGATGGAGCCGCTGGCGGCATCAAGCCACCCATAGCCTTTGATGAGTCCGATGCAGTCCGCCGTGCGTCGGCCCAGCCAGTTGGCGCGGATAAAGTCCTCATATTTGCCGACGCCCTCCGGATACTGCTGGAGCTTATAGTTGAACAGAGCTTCTGTCAGGACATTTCCATAGGTACCCCAGCAATAGCCCCAGTTGTTCTCCCACGCCTGCATGGCGTAGGCGGCAAGGTCTACGTTATTCTTGGTGGAGGGGCTGACAAAACCGGACGTATCAATGGTGTCGCCGTAGCTGCCGCCGTGCTCATAGTCTCCGGTATAGCCGGTGTCACCGCTGTAATTGGGACGGTATGGCGCGTAATATTCCGCGTATTCCTCCAGCGCATTGCTCTCGGTCAACACCTCATACAGCGCACCCGCCCATGTGCGGGCGTCTTCCTCAAAGGAGAGCTGATCCATAAATGTCTCCGGGTCAAGGTGGTCAATTTTGATGACCAGCGTTCGCTTGAGCAGGCCGCCGAACTCGAAGATGTTCAATGTCGGCTCATAGCGGAGCCGTGAGGTTGCCAGCGACAACACGGCCTCCGTGGTCATTACCTCCAAGTCCTGCTGATAAGCCACAGAGCTGATAGCAATGAATCGGCGCAGGTCATCCTCATCAAAGTCGCTGTTGATCTCCACCCCATCGATCTCTATGCCCGCCTCTTCATATTGCTGGATAAGACTTGTCACGATGGCGTCGATCTGCGTGTTCTCAAAGTCCTCCAGATCCATATAGAACCCGCCCAACGTCATGGCTTGTCCCGTCATGCGGGCAACGGGTGCTGTCCCGGAGGAGGAAAAGCCAAAGAAGATATTGGGGAGGTAGGCAAAGATCAGCATAGGCAGCGCGATCAACGCCGCCAGCACCCAAATTGCCAGCTTGGCGAGAAACGGCGCAGCCCCCTTTGCCGCCACCACGGCGGCGCCGTGGACACCGCCCGCTGCGGCTGCCTTGGCGATCCTCGCGGCACTGACAATGCGCCGTGCCATGTCGATGCCGCTGTGCTGACGCTGATTATCCTGCATGGTCATCGTCCTTTTTCTTGTCAGTCCGCTTGCTGCTCTTGGCGTCCTTCGGGACAGAGCGGCCCGATACGGTGGGCTGTTTCACCTGCGTAGGGATATGCGGCGTCTGCTTGGGCGTACCTTGGGTATTCTTCGTGGGGCTGACGGTTGGCCTGCGGGTGCTGTGGCTCATTCCTGCGGTATCGGGACGAGCTCCGTTGCGCTGACCGGTGACCGACGTAGTGCGGGCGGCACTCCGTTCCTGCGGTATCGTGCTGGAGCGCGGCGCCTCGGTCGGACCATTGGCGGACGCGGGAGCCGGACGTGCGGTTTTTCCCGCCACAGTGGGACGGGCGGGGCCGGTATTCCTGCTGTATCGGCTCTCAAAAGCAGAAGTGGCCGTATGTTGCCGGGCGGCAGAAGCGGTATGCTGCTGCGCACCCGCCTGCACATGGCTGCTGCGGCTGACGGTGTGGCCCGCTTTTCCTGCGGTATCGGAGGGCGCGATCTTCTGCTCTCCGGGGACATGGCTCACAGGACGGCGTGTACCGGGCATGACAAAGCTGCGGTCTGCCGCTGCGGACGCTGTCTGCGCGGCCGGTTCCGCACCGAATGCCCGCGGCTCAGTCTGACGCGGCGAGCTGCCGGACTGCTGCTCGGAACGTCTGCTGTCGGCAAAGGTGTTGACCGTATTGACGCCGCCATAATAGCGTCCGCCGCTGGCGGGTTTGCTCCCGGGCTTGCTGCCGGATTTGGTCTGCGTCTGTGCGCCGGTTTTTCCTGCGGCAGTGTTCTTTCCTGCGGTCTGCACAACACGGGAGGCCATCGTTCGCGCCACCGTATAGGTCAGCACGCCGGGGAAGGAACGCCCCAGAGAGTCGCCGGTGATGGCGGGGTTTAGCCCGATCCGCGTGATGATGGCATCGCTCTTCTTGGCTACCTTGACTACGGTAAGCACCATCACGATCCATGGTAGTACCGCTATCCCACTAGGGCGGAAGGACAGGATCGACAGCAGCATTTTGACGAACACCACATTCATCACCATCAGCAGGCACATGGAGCCGTACATCCGGCACCAGCCGGAGAAAATATCCGAGGTGCTGCGGCTGCCGCCTACGCCAAAGGCCAGCGGCGCCGTAATGGTCAGCACCGCCAGAATGAAATACCTCTCCGCCATCTCAAAAAACAGTTTACAGGTCTGAAACATGACGATGAGACCGAAAACGATGACCAGCAGCCACGAAGCGGTCAGATCAACGGAAAATCCTTCATCCGGCAGTTTGATGGCCGCGGCGTCCGGCATCTGCACCATGTCGATGATAACCGAGGTCATATTCAGGCAGATGTCGCAGATTTGCGGACTGGCCACCAGCAGGAAAGAAAAGACAAAGGTGCGGGTGAACAGCAGCTTGGGGTCGTCGGCCTCGAAGCCTATACCGGCCACCATGCTGCGGGTGGCCTGAAACACCAGATTGCCCAGCAGCAGCGCCCAGCCCACACCCAGCATGATCTGCCGGATGGTCGTGATGATGGGCATGTATGTTTCCAGATAGGCAAAGTCGAGGCTCATCAGGTCAAAGAGCACCGAGGAAAAGTATTCCCAACACTCTAATATCAGCCCGTATATCCATTCAAAAAAGCCCCGAAAGAGCAGCTCAAGCATAGTCGGTCACCCCTCCCATCCGAGGAATGTGATATTTCACGGCTCCAGCGTGGCAAGTCCCTGAAACAGCGGGACAACATAGGCGATAAATGCGCCGATGCCGTTGATAATGGCCCACGCCAGCCAGATACGCTTCAGCCAGTCCCATGCCTGATCCGACTTCTGCTGGGTATTGGACATCTTCGCACCGATCACGGCGATGGCGGTCATAAGACCTGCCAGCACCGTGCTGACCGAGGCAATGTGAGTATAGATGTCCTTGATGATCCGGCTGGCCGCTGTCCACATATCCTCCACGGCGTAGACGGGAACCAATAAAAAAAGCCCTGTCAAAAACAGGACACAGCAAAAGAGATAGACCTTGTATGCGGTTTTCATGTTCATTCAGTTTCCTCCATAGTGGCAGATGGTTCGTTTTCTTGCAGGATATCTGATAAATGCGCGGCAAAGGCACGCATGAAAATGGGGAGGATGTCCTTGCTGCCTGACAGCCACCAGATGGGGTCAGGCAGACCGCGACGCATGGCGTCATAGGACATGGATAGTGCCAGCAGTGCTTGGCGGGGCCGGTTTTCTCCTTCCTCGCTGATGATGTGCTGGCAGACGTCAGCCGCGCTTTCATGGCTCTCTACGGAGTCACAGAGCTGGTCGTAATAGAGACCGGCGCTGACATAGGCCAGCGGTCGGATAATGCTCTCATCCGGCGTTCCATCCGGTGTGAGCAGCCCCATCCGCCGCAGCCGCATGGCGGCGGAATCATCAAAGGGCGTGGTAATATGCGGTGGCATTCGTTGTGCGTGCATGTTGATCCTCCTTGGTGTGTCATGGTTTCATAAAACGATAATGTTTACCATGTTATGCAAATCGGGCGTTATATTAGTGCGTTAACGATTGATAAGAGTCTTTTGTGTTAAACTTTTATTGAAAACTTTGTCATAAATTGATAAAATATGTAATAACTCATTGGAGGTGAACGCAAATGACTGAATCCGAACTTTATGCTGGCATTGCAACAACTTTGTTAGATAAATTTGCTGGGCGCATTATTAAAGGGCTAACAGATCCTGTGAAGAAAGCATGGGAACAATTCAAGATTGATTTTGATATTGTTTTTCGCGATTATTTGAAGAACTCAGTTGAAAAATATGGTAAAATAAAGACAATTTTATATCGTACAGAACCTAAACCTCTTAACGAGTTTTTTGAATGTCCAAACTTGCGCAAGGGACGAAGCACGATTGTAAGCGGAGAGTCAATAGATGATCTCTTAGACATTTCTCATTTCCTTATTATCGAAGGCACAGGCGGAATTGGTAAATCTACATTTCTCAAGTATGTTTTTTTAAAAGAAGTATCAAAAAGAGAATATATACCCGTGTTTATTGAACTAAAAGACATAAATCAAGTTGATGGTGAATATGAAATCAGTGATTTCATATTCCAGAAGCTCTTTGATTTGGGAGGTACTATGAAAAAAGAGTGTATGGACTATGCTCTTCAATCAGGGTGTTTTCTTTTTTTGCTTGACGGATATGATGAAATATCCACAGATAAAAAAGACGCTTTTCTTCGCAAATTTGAGAGATTTTGTGACAGATTTCCCGATAATTATTTTATTGTTTCATCGCGCCCCTATAGCGAGTTTGTTGAATTCCAGAGGTTTTCTGTTTTAACCCTTTGTAATTTAAGTAAAGAGCAAGCGCTGTCTTTAGTAAATAAAATTGAATTCGATATCGAGATAAAGCAGCGATTCTTAGAGGCACTTGATAAAAAGCTGTATAAGAGGCATCAGTCTTTTGCATCGAATCCATTATTGTTAAATATAATGCTATTGACTTTCGATAACTATGCGGAAATACCAGAAAAACTACACCTTTTTTATGCAAATGCGTTTGAAACACTCTATTCAAAGCATGATGCAACAAAGTCTGGTTTTCGCCGGGAATTAAAGTGTGGCTTATCATATGATGCCTTTAAAAAAACGTTTGCACAGTTTTGCTTTATAACATATTATCAAGGGAAGATTGAATTAACACATGACGAAGTTGTAACGATATTAGGCAAAATTGGTGCAAGAATGGTTGGGTTTAACCCTCAAAACTATATCTTTGATTTAGTTAATTCGATATGTGTATTATATAAAGATGGGTTAAATTACAAATTTACACACAGATCCTTCCAAGAATATTTTGCAGCGATCTTTTTGAAAGAGCTTCCCGATCAGGACATGGGTAAAATTGGAACTAGTCTTGTGAAGAAAGATTACTACCAATCGGCACATGATAGCGTTTTCCCAATGCTATATGACATGGCTGAGCAACGCTTTGAACAGAATATTTTGTTGCCATTTGTAATTGAGTTCGAGACTGTATGCGAAAAAGCCGATAAATATGATTTTTATTATGAAAAAATAGAGCCGGTGATTGAATTTGATTATGCGTATTCCGAGAATTCTGAAGATAATCCCAGATTATTTTTATACGGCTATTTTGACAAAGATCCTGTAAGTTTCATTTACTCAATGGCCAATCATTATCGAAATAGAAGTCAAGTCTGTCTTGAGCGAAGTGCAAAAGCCGAAAAACGCTTACTGGATTTGTTAACCAATAAATTTGGCAAAAGTTTAGGAGAAAGAGTAGAGATGTCCAGTTTGGACGATAAAGAAGTTTACTCGTTATTTAAGAGCACATGGATAGGAGAGCAGTTAAACACTATGGCCAAGTTAAGAGAAACGCTTGAACACAGGCGCAGAAGAGAAACGCAGGATTTGTTCGGCTTTCTTGACGGATAATTACCGTTGGCAAGTTGCTTGGATTTTAAAATGGTAAGTACCCGGCTTTTCTCTGCGGTATATAATGCAAAGGGCCCGATACCTTGCGGTATCGAGCCTTTTTGTATGAAAACGGTTATGCCTGTGGTGTCAATGCTTTGATGGCTTGTTGGTTATGCTGCTTGCCGATCAGGTAGAGAAACGCATAAGCAGGAATACGATAGAGGCTTGTAGCGCCTCGTTCAGATAGTCCGAAGTCTGTGGGGTTCTTTGAAATGACGTAGCCGGGGGTATCCGCCATGCCGTAGATAATGATCCCGTTATCATCCTTCACGGTGGAATTATTTCTCATCTTTGCCTCAATATACTGAATTGGTTGGCCTGCATATTGAACGGCTACATCAATTTCGGCCCCTTTGCTGTCTCGAATATAGCCTACTTCATAGAGTGTGTTTTCGCTGACAAAAAAGTCTTTGACATGCTTAAATACCGCGGTTTCTAATGCAAAGCCCAATTCGGAAGGCTTGGTATAGATATCGGCTCCCAGTACGACCGCACCGCGAATGCCGCTATCTGCAACATAGATCTTGTTTCTGGCCTTCAACACCTGCTTGCCCTTGATATTCAGCTGAGGACTGATGTTGATGAGGTTGGCGTCGGCCAGATACCCGATATATTTCTCTACCGTAGGACGGGATACCCCATCAAACTCTTTGCACATTGCTTCAATATTGATGATACTGGAAGAGTTGTAACACAAATAGACGAAGACTTTTTCAAGTTCGTCAATGCTGCGGATATCATGGACACGAGGTAGGTCATGTTTAATAGCTCGATCCATAACATCTTCACGAATCAACTTCTGAGCATATGGAACATCCTCTGTTTTTACCAGTTCAGGGAATCCACCGATTTGCATATAGCGCATCAGATGGATTTGCAGGTCGGACAGTCCCATCATAAGCTGTGTCTGCTGCTGCTTACTTAGCGTATGGATGCGAAATACATCATCCACGCTCTGGGCCTTGCTGATTCCCTTTAATGCACAGTACTCATAAAAGGAGAGCGTCGTAACTTTGATAACAGTCCATCTGCCGGCACCGCTTTCACGCACGTCGTCTTCGATGGCGGCACTGGCGGAGCCGGTGGCTACTGACCGCATATCCGGATTCATGTCATAAGCCATTTTCAGATAATTGGTCCAGTCCTTATCGAATTGAACCTCATCAACAAACATGTAGAAATGTGCATTATCTGAAATGTTGTTTTTATAGATGTTCAATATCTGATCCATCCCGGCCATACGGATCACGGGGTGATCAAAGGTAAAGAACAGAATGTTCTGTGGCTTCACGCCCTGCTCCAGCAGATCGTGGATAAGCTGATACATGATTGTGGTTTTCCCGGTTCGTCTTGCGCCACTCATCACAACGATCCTGCGCAAATCGCTGAGAAGTGATTTGCGGCAGGTGTAGTAACTGCTGCGGTGAAACTCTTTGACAAACGCTTTCGGTACTACGCCATTCTGCCACCACGGATTGAACGTCGTTAGAATTGAAAGTATATTTTCTTGACTGACAATTGCCATATAAACACCTCCAACGGAGTCATTATATATTGTATCGTACCGCTAATTCGAATTATTGTCAACAATAATTAAAAATATACTTCAAATTAAAAACGAGAAAAACGAAAGCATGTTTTCTTTCAGGCTATCAAAGAAACTGACGATAACTTAGGTGATACCACCTAAGCTACCAGAACTGCTTTTACAGAACTGCTTTTATCTGGAGAGAGTTGCACGCTTATGTGCCGTTTCCTTCAGAAACTCTAAAAACATTTCCTCTAATTCCGCCTCGCTGCCAATCTGCTCTAAATATGGTGCAAACTTCCTGCGGTCAAAAGTTATCTTCTTGGATGGTGCGGAACGCTTCTGATCTGCGGTAACACGGGCTTCCCGCCAAGCGGCGTAGATGGCCTGCTTATCCGCTGTGGGCGGCGGGCATTTCTGCGTGATGTGGTTCATGGCGGCCTTGTTCAGCCGATACCCTTCAATGCGGCACATCTCCACGAACGCCTCCTGTGAGGCTGCATCGTAGTCGGCGATCATATCCGCGCAGCTCAGCGGCAAGTGCCGGGGCTCGTTTTCCAGAATATCCGCCAGAGGCGGGATCAGCCCGGCCAGCTTGACAGCCTTGCGGATCTCGTATTCTGTAACACCAAAGAAATCTGCCACGATTTCACGGGCATTGTACCTTTGGCGATTTTCGCCAAAGGTTTCCGGTGCTGCATTGCGTTGACCGTTTCGGTTCTTGGCTTCCAGCATGGCTTTGTATGCCTTACCGCGTTCGATGATGGTCAGTTCCTGCCGCCGCAGCAAATTGGTGGCTGTGGCAATGATAATGGCACGGGCATCGTTGGCCGCGACGACCTCAGCAGGAATTGTGTCGTGCCCGGCCATGCACCATGCGGCAGTGCGATTGTGTCCGGCCAGAATCTCATATTCATCGCTGCCGGGGATACTCCTGACGATGATACGCTCCAGCAAGCCCTGCTCAAGAAGCTGCTGGGAAAACGCCCGCAGTTTTTCCGGGGAATATGGGTGAAATCCAATATCGGTGGTGAAAAAGGGACGCAGTTTGTCTACCGGAAGCTCGCGAATCGTAGAAGCTGCCGCTGGAAGCGGATCGATAAGGCTCTCGTAGGCCCTGTTGCCGATCTCCATTTCCGAGACTTGCTGGGCAGCGCTCATGCGCTGCTTCAGCAAATCTTTCATGTTGTTGCTCTTAGCCAAGCGACAACACCTCCCGCGCCAGACTGCGGTAGGACTCCGCAGCGGGGTTCTTCGGCGCGTAGTCCAGAATACTCATACCGGCGGCAGGGCATTCCGCCACCTTGATGGTGTGCTCAATGGGACGTTCAAACACATGGAACGCCTCGCCGTAGACCTCGCTGACTGTCGCCCGAACGCTCTGGCAGAGCTGTGGGCGGGATTGATACATGGTCAGCAGGATACCGGCGATTTTCAGTGAGGGATTGAAGTGGGCCTGCACCGTGCGCACCAACTCCAGTACGTCGGGGATGCCTTCACTGGCAAGGTAGTGAGCCTGCACGGGGATGATGCAGTAATCCGCGGCGGTCAGTGCGTTGACCGTCAGCAGCTCGTGTTTCAGTCCGCAGTCGATGATGATATAGCGATAGGTGTCGCGCAAGGCGTCTGTGATATGCTTGAGCATTGCTTCGCAGCTGCGGCCGCTGTCACCGTAGGGCTGATACTGGAATAGCTGCATGATCTGCAGTCGGGCCGCGGCATCTGCCAGCCTGCGATTAGCGGGAATAATGTCCACGCCGGTATCGCTATGTAGGATGGCCTTTTGCAGATGCTGTGCAATGTCCTCCGGATAGTCGATGGCGGCCAGCAACAGAGAGGCCAGTGTGTGCTTCATTTCACCAGCGGTATATCCCAGCGCCGCGGTCAGATTGCCCTGCGGGTCGTTGTCAATGAGCAGGACTTTCTGCCCTTCGGCGGTCAGCGCGGCGCCGAGGTTCAAGGCCGTCGTCGTTTTTCCAACGCCACCCTTGGAATTTGTAATGGCTATGATGGTTGAATCCTTCATAAATAGAAGCTCCCTTCAAGAATGAGACCTGAATCGATCTGCTTGAGATGATCACCTCCCTTGGGCAGCTGCGGTGGATTTCGTATTGCGCAAATACGGCCTATTTCATGTCAGTGAAAATAGGGACAACGCCAGAAACCCTTGTAAAATCAAGGCTTTCCCGTGTTGTCCCTATTATATATCACTCACATGCCCTGGACGATGCCGCCGGTGGCGGAGAGCAGGGCGGGGTCGGTGATGCGGAGGAGCAGGTTGCGGGTGGGCTCGTCCGCGCCGTAGAGGCGGACGAGCTCCACACGGTACTCCCGCACATCGCTGCCGGAGACGGTGGCGAGGATGGTGGCGGGGCCGGTGGTGATCTGGCCGGCAGCGGCCACGGGGACAGGCGTGCCGCCGGAGAGGAAGTCCGGGTCGGCCACGGTGCCGAAAATGCCGCCGCTGCTGTTGACGGTGACGGTGCCCACATCGCGCTGGACGGAGAAGTCGCCCTTGAGCTCACCGGGATCGCCCTTGGCACCCTTCTTCACCGCTTTGACGGTGGTCTCCATGATGGCGCCGGAGGCCAGAGGCATGAGCTGGGCGGTATCCACGTCGGTGATGCCGTGGCCGAGGGCACCGTACTGACCTGTGGCGGGGTCGTAGTAGGTCAGGGTACCGATGCCGGCCATGCTGTCGCGTATCCAGGCACCCAGCTGCCAGACACCGTTATTTTCGCGGGCACAGGCGGTGAGGGCCAGAGCGTCTGCGCCGCGGCGGACGGAGAGGACAATGGGCGCGCCGGCCGTATCAGCCAGAAGATCCTGGACCTGCTCGGTGGAGCCGACAGCGGCGCCGTCCATGGCGGTGATGATATCGCCCTGACGAAGGCCGCAGGCGCGGGCGGGCGTGGGGCCATCGGCCAGAGCCACCACCAGGACGCCGTCCGCAAAGAGTTTGATGCCCACCGCCTGACCCAGGGGGATCACGGTGCGCTCCGCCGGGGCGGCCCAAGCCTGCTGCACGCAGAGGGAGAGGGCAAACAGCACCGAGAGCAGCCAGGCGGAGAGACGATGGGAGGCGGGGATATGCCGTGGTTCATACAAGCGTCTCACCCCTTATTTTATTGTGATGTTTCCCGTTTTTGCCGTTGAACGGGCGAAAACGGGGTTTGTTTTGTCGCCGGTGACAGGGTTACTTTGTGTCAAAAGGGCGCAGAACATGAGGTGCAAATTCAGGGGGAAATGTGTAATTTTTTCTTTTGTTTTTTTGCGGGGGCTTTTTATGCGCCTGCGGGCGCGGGGAAATGGCAAAGGCACCCACGAGGGGTGCCTTTGCTGTATATTCGCCCGGTGCCGGGGTCAGAAACACCGGGGGAATACCTTTTTAATGCCGCTTTTTGGCGGTGCAGGCCAGACCGGTGAGGGACGCGAGGGCCAGACCGGCGTAGAGGAGGACACCGGGGTCGGCGGTCTTGGGGGAGTCCTTCTTATCCTCGGCTGCGGAGGGGGCGTAGTAGTAGGAACCGCTGCCCGTGGGCTGCTGCGAGCTGCCGCTGAACTGGACAACACCGCTGTTCAGCGTACTCTTGCCCTCCCATGTGACCTGGCAAATATATTTGCCAGCGGACAGGCCGGCGGTGTCAAGCGCCGCAGCTGTTCCGCCCGCGGGTTTGGCCGTATCCGGCACAAGCGTTCGCAAGGCCGCCTCGAAACTCAAATCAGAACGATCAGGCACATTGCTATCGTCCACAATAAACGCCCTGGCGCTGATTTTCAACGTATACTCGCCGGCCGCGGGTGCGGTGAATGTATAGGTCCCATCGTCGCTCTCTTGAACCGTTCTGTCGGAAATTGAAACTTTCGTATCCCATCCGCCCAAAATCCTGCTCAGCGTCAGCACGTCTCCCTCGTTCATGTAGAGTGTGAAGCAGTCAATTTCATTACCACATTTTACTTGCCACTCGTTCCACGCATTACTGTAGCGGGCATCCGCGCTTTTCTTCGCAACCGCGTCTGTTACGGTGATCTTGCCCTCTTGGGCCGCATACCACCGGTAGCTCAGCTTGCTATCGGGCGCGTTGCCCTTGACCGTGTAGCTGTTGTCTTTTGTGGGCTGCTGGGTGATGGCGCAGGCGGTAAATTTCAGGGTACCATTGTCGTACGCCACAAACTTTCCGCTTTCAAAGGATGTGAAGTACTGCGCCTTGTCTGCTGAGGAAGCTGTTCCGAACATCTCACTTGTGTTCTCTACAGATACAGGGGACGTGGGGGCGAAACTATCTTCTACTTTGATATTATTCGAACCCACTTTGATCGCCGCAGAATCATCCTCCGTTGTTTTGATTATTGGCTTTCCTTGTAGTGTCAGAGATGCATCTCCCACCGCTATCGCCGTATTATCGCTTTCAATTTTCCCGCCCGCAACAAGAATACTGGGACTCGCAATAAAAACTCTAATACCATAGCCCCTACTACCGACCTCTCCTTCGTACAGCTTCACATCAGAGCGTTTGACTTGGTCACCTGGTTTTCCGCCCACATACACCGCATAGGTATTATAGGCATTCTTGGTGCTCCTGTTTTCAACCTTACCGCCATACATATGAAAATTCGCACCAGCGTAATAGTTTAGGTCAACAGCCGTAGTCTCTGTACCGTTTTCTTTTATCACACTGCCGCCGTACAAATTCAGTGTGCTCTTTCCCTTAACGAGGATAGTAGATTTTCGCCAAGTGCTGCTATTATGATCGTACACGATACTGCCACCGCCTTTACAATCGCAGATGTTCAGCACAGCTTCGTCATCCAACAATATCATGCCACCAATACTGTCACTATCACTGAACACATACCCCGAATAGCTTAGGGTACAACCGTTTAGGCAGAGATATACCTGCCCAACAATGTGTATTGTTGATGTGGGAGTTACATCATTGGAGAGGTAATAGTGACCAGTGGTAAGCTGTATATCTTTAGTTCCGGTATCCATATCATTGCCGTCCCAAGCTGTCCAGGTAACATCCTCACAGGTGCCGGTATGGTCGCCGATGTCGGTATGTGTCCCGCCGCAGACGGGGTGGCTGTGCACCGACACTTCCGACGCGGAGGCGGTGACCACCATGCAGAGCAGGGCACACAGGCACAGGGTCAGGGTCAGGAGTAGTTTTTTGTGGTTCATGATGTACGCTCCTCTCAAATATCGGGGGTCTTTCCAGTGGGGGCAGCGGGTATCTGTCTTCGCCAAGGCGAAGACAGAGGCGCACATGTGCGCCTCCGGTGTTGACTTTAGTGGGTTTTTCCCTATAATGGAAGTATAACCCGTTCACCTGTGAACGAAGCAAGGGGTCAGGAGGGATTTTTTTATGGCGGAGAACACAAAACAGTTTTTTCAGATCACGGAGGCGGCCCGGGCCTGCGGGCTGTCGCGGAGCACGCTGATGCGGATGGAGGAGCGCGGGCTGCTGACGCCGGTGTTCACCGCGCCGGACAGCGGGCGGCGGTACTACGACAACCACAACGTGGCGCGGATCATGCAGATCGAGAAATTCAAGGCCATGGGGCTGGGGTCGAAGGAGATCGCGGACTATTTCGCGCAGGGCGGCGAGGCCGAGGTGCTGCTGGAGGCGCTGGAGACACGGCTGCGGGACCTGCAGCGGAGCGTGGAGGAGATGCGGCTGCGGGCGGCGGAGGGCGAGAGCCTGTCGGTGCAGATGATGGAGCTGCCGGCGGTTACGTGCCGGATACGGTGGTGCGAGGGGCTGACCACGGCGGAGCGATACCGGGATATGTACGACTTCTATGGGGCGTGCGTGCGGAAGGGGTGCGTGCTGTCGGACGAGCCGCTGTTCACCATATCGGAGCGCACGGACTATCTGGAGGGATACATCGGGCAGGAGCCGTGCCGCTACGGGGTGTGCGTGCCGGTGCGGAAGAACCGGGCGGCGGCGGACGCGGTGACGCTGGAGGCGTGCCGGGTGCTGTCGGTGCTGTACTACGGCGATTACAGTGGCGTGGGCGAGGCTTGGCTGACGCTGGGGCGGGAGGTAAAGGCGCGGGGGCTGAAGCCCGCCGGCGCGCCGCGGGTGCTGGGCATCGTGGCGCCGTACACGGGGCGGGAGATCGAGACGCGGCGGTACTGCTCGCGGCTGGCGCTGCCGGTGGAGGAATAATGGGAAGCGGGAGGCCTGCTGTGCAGGTCTCCCGCTTCTGTTATACCAATTTGTGAGGAAACAAATAGGAGAATTACCGGTTCAGGTACTCCACGGCGATGGCGGCCAGGCCGGTAACGCCGTGCTTCATGACCTCCTCGTTGAACACGATCTTGCCGTTGTGGAGCGAGACAGCGTTCTCGCCGCGGCCGGCATCGACCATCATAAAGGCGGAGGGGGTGCCGGTGAGCTTGCCGAAGAAGCTGAAGTCCTCGCTGCCGGAGAAGGGCTTGTCGATGAACTCCGCCTTGCCGCCGGCAGCGGTGACGGCCTTGTTGACCAGGTCGATCATGGCGGGGTCGTTGTACTGGAGCGCGTAGCCCTCCTCCAAATTGACCTCGATGTCGCAGTCGAAGGCGATGCCGATGCCCTTGCAGATGCGCCGGACCTCCTGAATGGCGGTGTCGCGGCCGGCGTCGCTGAAGCTGCGGAGGACGGCCACCATCCGCGCTTCGCCGGCGGTGATATTGACGGCGTCGCCGCCGGACATGGTGCCCACGGTGAGGACCGCGGTGTCCATGGGGTCGATGCGGCGAGAGACCACGGTCTGGAGGACAGTGATCAGGTAGCCGGCGCAGGCGATGGCGTCACGGGCGGTGTGGGGCGCGGAGCCGTGGCCGCTCTTGCCGTGGACGGTGATATGGAACAGGTCCACGGCGCTGGTGAAGTAGCCCTTATAGAGCTGCATACGGCCCACGGAGTCATTCTCGGAGGGGTAGACATGCTGGCCGAAGATGGCGTCCACATGGGGGTTCTCCATCACACCGGCCGCCACCAGGGCCCGGGCACCGCCGGGCATCAGATCCTCGCTAGGCTCGAAGATCAGCTTGACGGTGCCGGCGAACTGGTCGCGCATATGGCACAGCGTCTTTGCGGCGCCCAGAAGCATGGTGGTGTGCAGATCGTGGCCGCAGGCGTGCATAATGCCCTCGGTCTCGCTGGCAAAGGGCAGACCGGTTTCCTCGTGAACGGGCAGGGCGTCGATATCGGCGCGGAGCGCCACGCACTTGCCGGGCCCCTTCTTGCCGTGGATCAGGGCCACCACGGCGGTGGGCAGGGGCTGCTGGATCTCGTCCACACCTATTTTCTCCAGCTCACTGCGGATGAGGGCGGAGGTGCGGACCTCGTGCATACCCAGCTCCGGATGGGCATGGATATCGCGGCGGATAGAGACCAACTCGTCGAAGATGGTATCGACGAAGGAACGAATATCAGACATGGAAAAGCACTCCTTTCAAATGAGCCGGGCTCACAGCCAGCTGCTCATAACGCCGGCCACCAGTACGGAGGTGATGGACACGGTGACCATGCCGGCCACCAGCATCTTGGGCATGATCTGGGCGTTGATGGCGGCCTTTTCCTCGGCGGTGGTGCCGGTGGACTCAGAAACCTCGTTGGAGATGATGACCGTTCCGGGGAAGCCGAACAGGCAGGAGCTGCCGATCGCCATGGACATCTGCCAGCTGTAACCGAAGATCTTGCCCACGAGGATGGAGACGACGGAGAAGGCCGCCGTGCCGATGACCACGCAGACCAGCAGGGGCACCACCATGCCGCCCACCATCTCCGGGGTAGCAGCGGCCAGATTGGTGAAGATGGACAGGGTGATGATGGGCATCACGATGCCGGTGGCGTGGGCCTTGCCCAGCGCATCCTCATCCAGGAAGCCCAGCTCCTTGCAGAGCACACCGAAGATCAGGCACCAGACCAGCTTGTTAACGGCATCGTGGAACAGGCTGGACACCCACACGGACAGCAGCGCCACCAGAATGACCTTGGCGATGATGGCGTTGGGGGTGTTGTACTTATCGGGCAGGGCGGGGATCAGCTTCTTGCGGGCAGCGGCGGCGTTCTGGGCCGCGGCGGCACCGGCGTCCACCTGGAGCGTGCCGGCGTCGATCTGGGCCTTGATGCGCTTGGCCTCGCTCTTGAGGCACAGGGAGGCCACGGGGTAGCCCACGAAGCCCTGGGCGCACATGACCAGGGTGGCGAACACCGCCAGGTCAGGCAGGTTGGCTTTGTTGGCCATATCCTGCATGGTCAGGGTGGCGACAACGCCGCCGGAGAGAATGGGCGCGCCCACCAGAGCGAAGCCGCGGTCGATGATCAGCTGGCCGATGAAGAACACGGCAGCAGAGATGGCGATGCAGGCCACGGCGGAGATGATGACGGTGCGCCACTGGGCGCCGAAGTCGCGGAGCCGGATGGTGGTGCCCAGGTGCACCAGCAGCATGGTGACCAGCAGGCCGGCCATGCTCAGAAGGGTGGAGTCAGCAAACAGGGTGGTGGGGAAAACGCCGGTCCAGAAGCCTGCCAGGAATACGACGGAGGCCACCAGCAGCATGGATACGATAGCCTTTGTTTTCGCGGAGATCATGTCTCCTACGGCGAACACCACGAAGATGACAGCCGCTGAAATGATTGCAGTCATGATTTTTTTCTCCTTTTGTTTTGAAATAGGGGGCAACAGGGATGATGGGGTAAATTGAAAAGCGGCTCCGTCTGAAAGACGAAGCCGCTTCACACACATGGAAAATGGGAAAGACGGGTTCAATTCTTTACAGCCGGCGTTTGGTATCGGGAGGTAAAATAGGCGTACCAATAAAAGCCCCAGACGGAGCTGGTGCCGGCATAATAGGAGACAGCGGCATGGTTCGCAGCCATGTCGTTATGAAGCATATCGCGCTGCATCATGTGACGTGCCATGTGGGGTCTCCTTTCCGCCGGTGGTCGGCTGGTTTTTATGTTGGCGTTATCTTAACGCCGCGGAGTACAGAAGTCAACCGTTAGATAGACCATACTTTCGCAATTAAAAGCGCTAAATTTTTGTGAAAACTGACAGCCGCCGACATGGCGGAACCGGATGGCGGCGGGAATATGCAAAATTCCCACCGGTATGGTATGGTTTTTGTGAAAGGTGACAATGGACTTTGCGCGGGACGGGACAGTATAATGTTATGTAAGATTTCCGGAGAAGGAGAAAACGCATGAACAGCACGCTGCACACCATAAACTGCGCCTGTTGTACGTCCGCCTGCTGCGCGGGCGTGTGTTGTCGTGCCCATGGGCGCTGTGCGTTTTCTGCTGAAAAGGCCCTGTAAAGGGGTTCGTGATACCTGTACACACAGGCGGCGGAGGATGCGGGCGCATCCTCCGCCGTTTTATTTTGAGAGGAGACAAGGACTATGACTTCCAACGCGGAGATCGCCAAGGCGATGGCGGAAAATATGACACACGCGGCGGTGCCGTTGTACGGCAAAAAGCTGCGGCTGCCGGACAGGGGTGCCATCATCGGCATCATCAAGGAGTTTCGGCGGCTGCTGTTCCCGGCATATTTCGGTGACGCGCAGCTGATGGCGCTACCGCCGGAGAACTACGCCGCACTGCTGCTGGAGCGTATCGAGACGGCGCTGACGGCACAGGTGGCGCTGGCGCTGCCGGAGGACCAGGCCTTTGCCGCGGCGGCGCTGACCCATGAGATACTGGAGCAGCTGCCCCGCATACAGCAGACACTGATGACGGACATTGAGGCCACGTTTGACGGCGATCCGGCAGCGGCGGACAAGGAGGAGATCATTTTCGCCTATCCGGGGCTGTTCGCCATCTTCGTATACCGCATTGCCCATGAGCTGTACCTGCGGCAGGTTCCCATGATCCCCCGGATGATGACGGAGTACGCCCACAGCCGGACGGGTATCGATATCCACCCCGGCGCGCAGATCGGGCCGTGGTTCTTCATTGACCACGGCACAGGCATCGTTATCGGCGAGACGACGGTGATCGGCAGCCATGTGAAGCTGTATCAGGGTGTGACGCTGGGCGCACTGTCCCCCCGGGCGGGCCATGCCAGCCTGCCGGGAAAGCGGCACCCCACAGTGTGCGACTATGTGACTATCTACTCCGGCGCCTCCATTCTGGGCGGCGAGACGGTGATCGGCGAGCACTCGGTGGTGGGCGGCAACGCGTTCCTCACCGGGTCGGTGGCGGACAACACGCGGGTGGTCATCACGGCGCCGGAGACGGTATTCAAAAACGCGGAGTGACCGCGCAGGAGGAAAAAGGACGGCTGCAAGGCCGTCCTTTTATGCTGCCGCAGCGCAGGCACCCGGCTATTTGCATAGTTTTTGGCGCGGAATTTCAGCGTATCGACGAGTATCGCGGGGAAAAACGCCGCTTGTCAGGGATGGGCGCCGTGTATTATAATAATTGATAGAATACAGTGCAAGGAGGCGCAGCTATGGGGCGCATCAGCAAGGAAAACTACTATCTGGATATTGCGGAGACGGTGCTGGAACGGGCGACCTGTCTGCGCCGGGTATACGGGGCCATCATCGTGAAGAACGACGAGATCATCTCCACGGGCTACAACGGCGCGCCGCGGGGACGGAAGAACTGCGTGGACATGGGGTTCTGCACACGGGAGGCCATGCAGGTGCCCCGGGGAGAGCGATACGAGCTGTGCCGTAGCGTTCACGCCGAGGCCAACGCCATTATCTCCGCCAGCCGCCGGGATATGGTGGGCAGCACGCTGTATCTGGTGGGCAGGGACGGCCGGACCGGGGCGCTGCTGGGCGACGCCACCAGCTGCGCCATGTGCCGCAGGCAGGTGATCAACGCGGGTATCAGCAAGGTGGTCATACGGAAGACGGATACGGAATTTGAGGTCGTGGACGTGCAGGACTGGGTGCAGCAGGAGGATGACGTGCCCGCACTGTAAAGAAGGGCTATCCGGCCGAAGGGCCGATAGAATACAACAACTGAACAAAGGAGAATGTGTGATGCTGAACGACTCTAAGATCGCCGCCTACACGGCGATACTGCAGGAGGAGCTCCTGCTGGCCACAGGGTGTACAGAGCCCATCGCCGTCGCGTACTGTGCCGCAAAACTGCGCGAGGTGTTGGGCGGAAAACCGGAAAAGATCCTGGCTGAGATCAGCGGGAACATCCTGAAGAATGTGAAGTCCGTGGTCGTCCCCAACACAGGAGGACGCCGGGGCATCGACGCCGCCATCGCCGTGGGCATAGTGGCCGGCGACGCCGACGCAGAGCTTCAGGTCATCGCCAACGTGACGGAGGCGGATGTGGCTGCCATCCAGACGTATCTGGACAGCACCGACATCCGCGTGACCTGTCCCGAAACGCCGTGTCTGCTGGACATCAAGCTCACCGGCTGGCGGGAGGGGCACCACGCCTGCGTGCGGGTGGCCAACAATCATACGAACATCATCTACATGGAGCGGGACGGAGATATCCTGCGGGAGCTGCCGGTCACGGGCAACGCCGAGGACCATTTGCAGGACAAGTCCGTGCTGAACGTCAGAGACATCATCACATTCGCCGAAACTGTACCTATAGACGCCATCCTGCCCACGGTGGGACGGCAGATCGAGAAAAACACCGCCATCGCCGCCGAGGGGCTGCGAAACAGCTGGGGCGCCAACATCGGCTCCACCCTGCTGGAGAGCAGTCAGGACTGGACGACACAGGCGCGGGCATGGGCGGCCGCCGGCTCGGACGCACGGATGAACGGCTGTGAAATGCCGGTGGTCATCGTGTCCGGCTCCGGCAATCAGGGCATCACCGCCTCGGTGCCAGTATGGAAATACGGCAAGCTCATGGGCGCGGATGACGACACCATCCTGCGGGCGGTGTGTCTCAGCGACCTGATCACCATACACCAGAAGACCGGCATCGGGCGGCTGAGCGCCTACTGCGGCGCGGTCAGCGCCGGTGTGGGCGCCGGCTGCGGCATCGCGTGGCTGCGGGGCGCGGACTGCGAGGGCATCAGCCACACGCTGGAAAACGCGGTGGCCATGATCTCCGGCTGCATTTGCGACGGCGCCAAGGCCAGCTGCGCCAGCAAGATCGCCATGGGCGTGGGCTGCGGCATCTTGGGCTACGACATGTACGCCGGCGGCAACAACTTCCGCCCCGGCGACGGCATTCTGGGCGCTGATGTGGAGGACACCATCCGGAATGTGGGCGTGCTGGCCGCGCAGGGCATGCGGGAGACCGACCGGGTGATTCTGAAGATCATGACAGAGTGAAAGTAGAGACAGCCCCTCCGGCTAAGGCTGGAGGGGCTACTTTTTGCTTATCCGTCGAATACCTGAAGGGCGGTCTGGCGCAGGGCGTAATCGCCGCTGCCGTAGCTGTGCCAGAGGGCGGCGGCGTCACGGAAGGGGTAGACCGGGGCGGTCTGGCAGACGTAGTTGGCCCAGCTCTCGATGACCCAGCCGTCCTGGCCGCGGAGGGCGTCGTAGAAAACGTAGGCGCGGGGGCTTTCGACGCCGCGGGGGAAGGACCAGCCGGCGGTGATCCGCTGGGTCTGGCGGGTGCCGAAGAGGTCGCTGACCTGTTGGCTGCCGCTCTTCAGCGTGTGGAAGGCGGCGGCCTGCGCCGTGCCGTTTTTCTGGCAGAGGACGCGGCCGCTGACATGGCCGCCGGGGAACCAGTCGCCCTGCGTCTGCCACGCCGGCCACAGTTCCAGCATCTCGGTGTAGGGGCTGGGCGGGGCGGCGTAGGTCAGGTGGTGGATATAGATATAGCGGCGGACACCGTCCTCCTCCGGCAATTCCACGGCCACATGGGTCATGGTCTGCTCCAGCGTATCATAGACACGGTAGACGTAGGTATAGTGGCGCTCCCCCTCTCCATCCACGTCGGTGATGGTGTGGTCGTAGACCAGCGGACGGTCCGGGTCGCTCATATAGTGGGTGGTGGTGATGGTGCGGTAGTCCGTATCGCTGTACAGGCGTTCCACCTGACGGTAGACCCTTACGGTACCGGCCATACGGGAGACCTCTTCGGCGGTCAGGTCATCGAGGACATAGGACGGGAAGCCCTTGTCCAGCAGGGACTGGCGGATGGCAGCGTCCTGCGGGGCGTCCTGCCGGGGTTGCCAGTCCATGAGATAGCGCTGGCCGAGGAACATGGCCAGCAGTACCGCCGCCAGCAGCGCTCCCAGCGCGCCCCACAGCACCGCGCTGTCCGACAGGCGCACCGGCGCGGCGGTGATGGCGTAGCCGGTGTCCGTCAGGGAGCGGGACAGCCTGACCATGCTGCGCAGCAGGAAGAGATAGAGCGCCAGCAGCGGCAGTACCAGCAGCCAGCCCTCCAGCCCGATCAGCGCCAGCGCCGTCAGCGCCGCGTAGAACACGGCCATAGCCCCGGCGGCGGGGGCGGCGGGCTTTTCGGCTCCGGCGGCGCGGGACACGCCCACCATACCCCGCCAGAGGCAGACGTACAGCGCCAGCGTCACTGGGATGTGGACGTAGGCGGGGGTGTTCCCCACATCCACCGGCAGGGCGGCAAGCACATCTCCCGCGAAGCGGATGGCCAGCGCCAGCAGCGACAGACGATAGCCCCAGCGGAGGGGGGCGTTCTCCCGCCGCAGAGTGCGGAAGCCCAGCACCAGCAGCACCGCGCCTATGGCGGGCAGGATAACGTCCAGCCAGAGGAAATTCAGGGTGATGGTGGTCAGCCCCATGCCCCAGAGGATGCGGTCCATGGCCGTGCGCCACGGGGTGATCTCTCCGTCGGCGGGCGGCGGCAGGGCGGCGGCGTCCTCGCGGAGCAGCTCGTCAAAACGCAGGTCATCCGTCACAGAAATCACCTCCCAACTGTTGGCGCAGGCTCTGCCGCAGGCGGTACAGCCGCCCCTCCACCGCGCGCTCCGTCAGGCCCAGCTCGGCGGCCATCTGGGCGGTGGACTGGCAGTAGTAATATTTCCGGTAGAACAACGTCTGTTCCCCGTCGGTCAGGCTCTTGACTGCCCTGACCAGCAACCGGGAGCGCTCCTGCCGCAGCAGGGCATCCTCGGCGCTGCCCGCGCCGTGGGGCATATCGTCTGTCAGCGCCGTCTCCGTCCGCAGGCCGCGGGCGCGGTTGAGCGCACAGTTGCGCGCCAGCACTGTCAGCCATCCGCGCAGCGTCCCCTTGGACGCGTCGAAGCTGCCCGCCGTTTGCCACAGCCGCACCGACACGTCGGCAAAGCACTCCTCCCTGTCCCGCGCATCCGGCAGGATGGGCGCAATGATATACCGC
>ERZ773136.753-NODE-753-length-35173-cov-17.452133_pt1 | contig 35173 bp, 55 predicted proteins | sample MGYA00580855_ERZ773136 | MGnify/ENA primary metagenome ERZ773136 (study PRJEB29015, sample SAMEA2737860) | human gut metagenome | biome: human gut; feature: human-associated habitat; material: faeces | place: China | collected 2012 ... | reverse complement strand
GCACGGAATACAAGAGTCTTGATATTTCCGAGTTTACCGGGATTCCGAACAAGGTGGGGGTGTATGAATACGTGGAGGGCAACAAATATAGCTACGATGATACCGTGGACGCTATGATTCAAGACGGTGTGACCGACGTCAAGAACATGCAGAACTGGGAGAAGATGCTCGACGGCAGGGAGAAGTTGGAAGCAGAGTATGTCAGGGAGATCTTCCGGCGATATCATGAGAAACTGAATAAGAAGTAACCGAAACCGATAACGCGTTATAAAGGAGAAACCATGGAAACATTTGACTTACCAAGGAGTGTATGGGAGCAAATGATAAACGAGTGGATTTTCAACGAGCGTGACCGCCAAATTATCAAACGGCGCATTTTAGACGGTGTATGCTTTGAATCGCTTGCGGAAGAGTTTGACCTCTCGATACAGCAAACAAAAACCATTGTATACAAATCGCAAAAAATATTACAGCGCTGCGCACATAAATCAAACTACAAATCAGCCGAAAACCAAACAAAAGCGGGCTGAAATACAGTCGAAATACAGACGTTTACTTGCTTGTGAATGTCTGTATTTTTTGTTATACTCAAAGCAGATAAGGAGGGCTAAAGCATGAACCAATACAACCCATATCCGGCATTTAATCCATATTTTTCACAAGCGTCAATCAATGCACTTTTTCCGGCGCAGACGGCGCAAAACGGCATGACCGGTAACGTACTTAGGGTGTCGGGCATAAACGGTGTAAATGCCTTAAACATCGCGCCTAATTCGAGCGTGTTGGCGCTCGACGATACCGCGCCTATTTTGTGGTATATTCAGACCGACAGTGCCGGTTATAAAACGCCTACCGCCTATGACATTATGCCGCATGTCGAGCAAGCAGCAAAAACGGAAAATGATTTCGAAATGCGTTTGAAGAAAGTCGAGGAATACATCAATGAACAACAATCCGGTATTAAATCAAATGCAGGTAGCGCAAAGCGTACTAAATCCACAGATGATAGCGCAGATTAAGGGAATTGCGAACAACCTAAACAGCCCCCAAATGCAAATGGTGCGGCAAATTACGACCGGCCGTGGAATCACACCAAGACAAGCTGTCGAAATGCTTTGCAGACAGCAGGGTATCGACACAAACAGCTTTATGGCACAAATTAATTCGGCATTTAATGGACAATAACGATTTTCGGCGCGCGGAATCGGTATTGATAAATATTAAAATTTACAGGAGGAAAAAACTATGGAAAACGGATTATCCGCTTCGGATGTTGCATTGATGAGCAGAAACAATGACGGCGGCTTTGGCTTCGGCGGTGACGGCGCATGGATCTTCGGCCTGTTGGTACTTCTCGGACTTTTTAACGGCGGTTTTGGCGGTTTCGGCGGAAATCGCGGCGACCGTAACGCCACTGTCGGAGATGTACAGAGAGCGACCGACTTCGCCGCGCTTGAACGTCAGAACAATGAGGGCGTAGCGGCTACCCGTCAGAGCGCTTATGACGTAATGACGGCAATCAAAGACGGTAATTTTAACGTTCTCGGTGAGCTTCGCGACATTCAGACCGGTGTCAATGCCGGTTTTGCAAATCAGCAGAAATGCTGCTGCGAAACGCTTCGCGCGATTGACAGCGTTAATTACAACGGCGCTATCAACACGGCAGCTATCAACGCAACCACCACAGCGCAGACACAGAAAATTTTAGACGCTATTTCCGGGAATCGCATGGCCGACATGCAGAACCAAATTAACCAGCTCCAGTTACAGGCGGCTTTGTGCGGTGTTCCGCGCACGTCTCCTTACGGTTATGCGGTCGTGCCGAATTTTGCCGGATATAACGGCTGTAACGGCGGCTGCGGCGTAGCAGTATAACACATTAAATTAAAACGCTTGCATATATCTATGCACACGGGCGCGGCTGTGTGCCGCGCCTTATCTTTTTAGGAGGGAAATATTATGTGCAATAACACACGTTATCAAAAATCCATTGTAAGAGCATATAACAACGCCACACAAACTATCACAGACGACCAAACCGCGCTGGCCTTACAGGGTGCGCAAGTAGTCAATAGTGGTTGCTCCGTCGGCATGGAAACGTCTGCATACCGAATCCGCACAGGCGGTGTTTATCATATTTCCGCAGATGTCACACTGACGGCAACAGCAGCCGGTACCGCAACAGTCCGAATCGCCTTGAATACTGTTTCGTTACCTTGTGCTGTAAGCACGGTCACAACGGCGGCAAACGGCACTTATACGGTACATGTTGAGACAGATATCAACGTGCCATGCTGCCCTGCTGTCGGCGGTAGAACAATAACTATAACCGCCGGTGGCGTAGCCGGTACAGTAACGCATGTATGCTCCGGCGTGACGCGTCTTGCGTAATATGGGGGTGTGAGTATGGACAAGCAGGAAATTCTCGGCATTGTCCGCACTATCACGGACGGCATACGTGATTCCGGCATGCAGTACGACTATGCAATGGAAGCAAGGCGTTGCGGAGATACAGCGCTTGCGGAAATGCACCTTTTAGAAATGCAGAAGCGGTTAAACGGCGTTCAAGAGTGGTATAAAAAAACCATGTCCATGATGTCAAACGATATCGAGCTTGATACACTTTCCGAAGCTCTGATACAAGACTACATGGACAGATACCGCGACCTTGTGCGCAAGCTTGATTCCGCGAAGCAGTAAAGAGAAAAGCCACGCAAAAGCGTGGCTTTTTCGTTTCAACTTTCGTTTCAACTTTTTCTGTAAAATATGATTTTTTACCGTCAAAAAATGAAATTTTACTATCAACAGTGAAAGTCATGAAACGCGCATGGTTAAGCTAAAAACAAAGAAAACCGCTTTATTAGCGGTTTTCTTGTTTGGCGCGCTGCAAGGGACTCGAACCCCTGAGCAAATTGGTAAAAACCGCTATATTGCTGACTTTATAAATTTACGTTTCAACTTTCATTTCAACTTCTTCCTGATATGAAATCGTCGAAATAGTTATCAACATTTTTGTCAATTTCGTTTTTGGTATCTTCCATAATATGCTGATAGACATTTTTTAACATATTATCGGTTGAGTGACCCATACGTTGTTGAGCATATTTGTTTGGTATTCCCATTGCTAAAAGCACAGAAGCATAATAATGCCGTAAATCGTGTAGTCGGAAATGCGGAAGTTCTAAACGCTTTAAGATATGGTCAAACCTTGCGTATATTGCCCCTCCTGTCAGCATGACAACCTTTTCGCTTGTTGCTGTTTCTTTTGCGGCTTTTAGTTTTTGCATGATATTTTCCGGGACACTTAATGTCCGATACCCTGCCATACTTTTAGGAGCTTTTTCAAACTTTTTTGCACCGATCCCGGGAACAATGGCCGTGTCTATCCGTATGGTGTTTTTATCGAAATTAACATTTTTCCATTTCAGACCGATCAACTCGCTTCGGCGCAACCCAAGACAGGCGGCCAAAAGTAAAGGAATCTCCATTTCTGTCCCTTTTACATCGTCAAGAATCAGCCGCATTTGCTCCTGCGTCGGTATAGATATTTCGCTCTTTGTCTTTTGCGGTAATATGACCTTATACACAAAATTCGGATTATATTTTTTAAGCACAGCAGACAATAAAGCGCTAATATTTCTCACTGTTTTCGGTTTCAAATGCAATGTTTCTTGGTTTATCGCTGTTTGAATCGTGTCATTAGTCAATTTTGAAAGTGGCAAATGCATGATAGATTTTAACCTTAGCCGATATATTTGTTCGTATCCGCAGATAGTAGACGGGGACAAAATGTTATTCATACTATCGATATATCGCCGGATAGCTTCAGAAAGCGTTATATTTGCAATTCCGGCAGCAGCCTTTGTTTTTTTATTGGCATAATAATCCGCCGCCAAGTATTCCGCTTCTTTTTTGGTTGGCGCGGTAAAAGACTTAAAGTGTTTTTTTCCATTTTCGTCGGTATATTCCAATGCGCGGACATTCCAATTTCCAGACGGCAACTTTATTGCTTTTGCCATGATATCACCTACTTACAATACAAGCTCCGGAAGACCGGAGCTTGAAACTTATTTACTGCAAATTATTTTGTTAACGCGAACCAAATACCGCCCTTGCCTTGGTAATCTGCGCCAAACTGCATTGTGGGTGTTGCGTCGTCTATCTTAATTTTTACAACTACATACCCTTCGCAAGAGCCGCCCGAATAAAGTGTACCACCGAACGTCGGGTCGGGAGCAACAACAAAAGGACTTTCATAACTTGAATAGTCTGTTGCAAAGAAATCAAAATCATAAGACGACAAGTCTATGCTTGCGTCATCAGTAACGTCGGAAACAGTCGCAGCGACTTTGACGAGCATATATTCCGTACCCTGTTCCGGCTCTTTATTAAACATGTTAGCCGCTTTGATTTTCTCCCATGCTTCCGCGCCGCGAATTACTTCCTTTACTGTGATTGCAGCAGTGTATTTTTCAGAATATGTATCAATCTTGACAGTCTGCGTTGTTCCGATCGGGGCCGGATTGGTACGGCTGTAATTGTTTTCGCCCGGCTTTGCGCCAAGATAAACAGTGTTCGTATCTCCGTCCCAATCGACTTCTTTTCCGAAAGCTCCGGCAACGGCACGAACCGGTAAATATGTCGTTCCGTCCATGGTAAAGGGTTCAACCGGATTTCCGTTTGCATCTTTCGGCTCTAAATACGTGCCGTCAATGCAAATCTTGATGTTGTTGTAAGCAATAGCCACATTTTTATAGATCTCATCTGCCGCAACGTTTACAACGCTTGCAATTGTTGCCGTGGCAAGCACGCCAATAATAATGCCTTTTGTTTTCTCTTTCATTTTCTTTATCCCCTTATAATAAAATTCTGATTCGACAAATATCGACAAAAGGTCGTTATTTTAACTAAAAATATCTGAAAAAGTTTAGTAACAATTAACCTTGACGAAATGGGTAAACTGCTGTATAATGTGTGTAGTCGCGAAAAACATAAAACGACAAAAAGAAAGGAAGTGCAAGCAATGAATGACATTATGTTAGAACTCGATAAGCTTAACAAAGAAAACCTTAAGAAATTTAAAGATTATCTTGAGACGTTTTCTCCTGTGTGTCCAAAAGATAGCGCAGATATTTCTTTGCTTGTTCCTGCTGTTCCGGTAAAAGATCGGAAAATATCTTAGCTATTTCATTTTTTTCATTCTCTTCCCCGTCCAAAATGGACGGGGCTTTTTTTATGTCTGTTTTTTCCAAAAGATAGTCCGCCGATACATCAAAGTAATCAGCTATTTTACATATCGTATTTCCGTCTGGAACAGTTCCGTTTTTCCACCTTGCCATGCTCCCAGCGCTTAATCCAAGTTCGATTATGACAGGTGTCATTTTTTTATTATTTTCTTGGCATAATGCAAGCAATCTGTCATAAAACACAAAAAATCACCCAGCCATTTGTACAGAATTAACAAAAATGCTTTTTAGTGCATTTTTGCGCGCAAAATCTATTGACAAATGCACTAAAAGGCATTATAATATAGACATGCAAGGGAGATTATTCCCAACGACATTATAATACAACAAAATTGACGAAATGTCAATAGGCAAAATGCACGAAAGGAGCAATAAAAGATGAACAGTGTTTTGAAAGTCCGTATCATGCTTTGCGGAAAACGAAATGTTGATGTTATCGATGAACTTCGTAAAAGGGGTTTGGACATGTCATCGTCGAAGTTTTCGGAAGCGCTTAACGGATACAGAACCGGACCCAAGCCGCGAATGATTTTAGCCGAAACTGAAAAAATCGTTTCGGAATGGGAAAAAGAGCAAGGCCGCGTTTGGGATGACAAGGCGATTGGGTTTTAAGAAAGGATGATGAAAATGAACGTTTTTGAAAAGGCGTTGGAAAAGGTTTTGAAATTCGGCCAAAAGATTGCAAGAAAAAATAAGCTTACTCCGACAACGAAAGAGTTTAAAAAAGAAGCGTGGTCGGCGTTTAAAAACGAATTTGACACGTTAAGCCTTTGGCTATCGAACGCCAAACCTAACTACCCCGGCTTCGACAAAACACTTGAAGCACAACAGCGACTTTACTATTTTATGATGAACGAATTCGGAAACCGATGATTTTTTTAAAGAAAGGAAAATGAAATATGACACCGAGAGAATATTGGGATAAATTGAATGCTGCAATGAAATCAAACAACGTCAAGGAATCCACAAACGTAATTAATGAATACATCAATTTCGCTCTTAATGAAATCGCGACATTCTGCAACGCTCATGTAAATACACAAACGGTCAGTATTTGGGTGTATGCCTTGAGAGAGGTTTCGAAAATATATTCGAAATACGAAAGTGACGCGGGAAAAGCCTTAATAGCATTTTTTGATAAACATGCCAATAAAGACGTTGAAGTATTTGCTATGCCGGATTTGGAGGAAGAGAACGATGCCGAAGACTAAACCGACCACAGAAGCAATCCGGCAGCAGGTAATGAACGAATGGATATTTGTTTGTCAAGCGCGAAACGGTAGGCCGACAAACAACAAGGACTTCGGAAAGGCTGTACATATTTCTGAAAGCACGGCAGCCCGAAGAAAAAACGACTACCGAAAAACCACACTTGACGAACTTTTACGGATGTATGATAGCTACCGCGTTCCGGTCGATACAATGCTACAGTATTTCAAAGCTTTGGTATTGGCTTCAAAGGTTGGCTCTTCAAATGCCGGGAATCATTATTGAAAGCTAAATCGGAGGAAATATGAGTTTACAACATGCTATCAAATATTACTTAGATTTTCTTAAGATCGACGATCCGGTAGCTCTCTCAGAAGCGGTTGGCTTAAGGGAGTATCAAGCCGAAAAGATCTTGAATTTCGTCAACGGGTTACAACCCTCCTATACGGAACATGGGGCGGTTGGAATCGGAAAAGATATTGAAGCGTTTGCAGCTTTAAAAGGCTGTCCTTACAATGTCGATTTTCCGGGAAAATGGCGGTTAAGGAAAGCGGATGTATTAGACATTTTAGGGCTATGCGAAATAAAAAACGCCTACGAGTTAGGCCAAAAAATAAATAATCCCGAAGTGGCATGCCGGATATTTTACGGAAAGAGACCGATACAAGTTCATCCGCGAACGCTGAAACGTTTATGCGAGCTTACCGGGTCACTTCCCGAAGAGCTCGCGGACAGGATAATATTATAAGGAGTGAAAAACATGTGCAGAAACAAGAAAAGACGCGCGAAATATAAGCGCACTTTAGGAATCCTTGCCGGGCTTGTTATCGGTCTTATCCTTATTGCGCTCATATGTGCAAGAGAAGCGGACAGGCCGAAGAGAGAGGATTTCACGCCGGTCGTGCGGACGATACAAGCAGGTGACACAGCTTGGCACATTGCCGATGAATACTGTCCGGACACGCTTGACAAACGCGTATATCTCGGTTGGTGTGAGCAATTGAACGGCGGCAGCATGGGGTACATAAAGGCCGGTGAGCAGGTTATGTTTTTGGAGTGTGTGAGATGATAAAAGACGGCAGTTACACGGCATGTCATAATTGCACAAAGCGCGCGGTCGGGTGTCACTCCGTTTGCGAAGATTACAAGGCTTTTGCGAAGAGCCGTGAGGACACGCGCGAGGTCAAGCGGCTTGTCGGTTCGGCGCACTACAAATTCAAGTTTACCGAAAAAAAGAAATGACCGCCGGTTTCCCGACGGTCACGAAAGAAAAATGAAAGACACAAGGTACGTGCAAGGCACATACATCATGTGCTATAAGAATTATAACACAAAGGTTAAAATTTGTCAAGACAGAAAGGAAAATGAAAGATGTGCAGATTTAAATCGGGAATCATCTTAAAAGACCGGGTATTTATCCCGGACTATGACAGCCACACGGACATGCTCGAAGAGCTGAAGATCGCGGACACGGAAGACAATGCCAAGCGGCTATTTGTCCGTGCGGAGTTAGTGCCGCAGGGCGACGACGTCTTTACGCCGGTGGCGTCATGGAAATACCACGTAGATCAGGATATCCTGCCGGAATGGTATGTGGCCGAGGTTGACGAAAGGCGGATGCGCGAAGCGGTGACCGAATGGGCGAAGGAACATATCCATGTTGGCGAGAAAATCGAAAGAATAGACAGCGGCACGCATTGGATCAAGGATTGCAAAGTCGGAAGCATCTACGGTTCTGCCAAGGTCAAATACATCTGCGATTCTGCCGAGGTCGGAAGCATCTGCGATTCTGCCGAGGTCGGATACATCTGCGATTCTGCCGAGGTCGGAAGCATCTACGGTTCTGCCGAGGTCAAATACATCTGCGATTCTGCCGAGGTCGAAAACATCTGCGATTCTGCCGAGGTCGGATACATCTACGGTTCTGCCAAGGTCGAAAACATCTGCGATTCTGCCGAGGTCAAAACTTCCAAATATTCTATCTGGAAACATATAAAGTCAGTTTGCATAAAAGATAAAGCGGTGATTATCGACCGATACAACAATAAAATTTATCATTCCGGCGCATTTGAGACGGTTATTGCAGGAGGACAAAAAGATGAGTAAAGACATTATTAAGGTACATCAAACATACATGCAAAACATCACATTAAAGGATCGGTTTGATTCTATTTTAGGTAATAATGCGCAGAGCTTTATGGCTTCGGTATTGAATATTATTAAGTCAAGCGATGGTTTACAGCAATGTACACCGCAAAGCGTATGGAATGCGGCTCTTTGTTCGGCGGCCATGCATTTACCGCTTGATACCGGTTTAGGCTATGCATACATTGTTCCATATAAGGACAACAAAAACAAAGTATATAACGCTCAATTTCAAATGGGTGCAAAAGGATATAAACAGCTTGCTTTGCGCACGGGAGAGTACTTATCTATCAATTCAACGGATGTTCGCGAGGGAGAAATCAAAAAAAGGAACCGTTTAACCGGACAGATTGAATTTGCATGGATTGAAGACGATACAGCAAGACAAGCAACCCCAATTATTGGATATGTGTCATATTTTGAGCTTCGCAACGGCTATTCGTCTACTTTTTATATGAGTATGGAGGAACTCATGGAGCATGCGAAGAAATACAGCAAGCAATATCAAAAAGATTTGAAATATGGGGAAAAAACCTCTAAATGGAGTATTCCGGAAGAACGCGGCGCCATGTGTGAAAAAACCGTAAGCAAGTTAAATCTTGCCAAAAACGGTGTTTTATCTATTGAAATGCAACGTGCTATGGAATGTGACAATTCTGTGATTGACGAAAACGGAAACCCGGATAAACAACCAATTGAGGGCGAAGGATTTGAAAAAACGGAAGCCAATGACGCTGAAAAAATGACTGCTGAGTTTTCGGATGTTTTTGAAAGTGAAGCTCATGTTTCCAATGAAGCAAGTCTTTTGCAAACAGAAGAAGCGGACAGGAGTATTCTTGAATCAAATTCGACAGGAGCTTTAGAAAATGAAACTGACGAGAGATAATTACTATACACCGGCAGCAGACACGTCTTTTATGAGCTGTTCGCAGTATCAGAGCTTTTTAGAATGTGAAGCAGAAACTATGGCACGCATACAAGGCCGTTGGAAAGGGCCAGAGGATTCGGAAGCCTTTTTGGTAGGTAATTATGTTCACTCTTATTTAGAGAGCGAAGAAGCGCACAAGCAATTTCTTAACGAACATTTTGAAGACGTATACAAGACTTCAATTGACAAAAAGTCGGGAGTCACTATTATAAAAGGAAAATATTCCGCTTTTGAACGTGCCGACAAAATGATTTCAACACTTGTAAACGATGATATTATCAAGAAGTTCATCAATATGCAAGGGCAAAATGAAAAGATTATGACAGGTGAACTATTCGGTCTTCCTTGGCGTATTCGCATGGACAAGTACATTCCGGAAAGAAATCTGATTATCGATTATAAGACCTGTGCCGATTTTTATAAAACAGACTACAATCCCGAAACAAAAGAGCGTGTCAGTTTTATCGAGGCATATGGGTACTTAATGCGCGCTGCTGTTTATACGGCGATTGAAAAACAAAACACAGGAAAAGAAACCAACGCTCGATTTATGTTGATATGTGTTTCAAAACAGGATATTCCGGACAAAGACCTTTTTCTTCTGAATACCGATGCGGCAGACGGAAAAGATGACCGATTCGAATATGAACTGGAACAAATTAAAAAGCACATGCAACGTATTTATAAGGTAAAAACCGGAATGGTAAAACCTTTGAGGTGCGGTCGATGTGAATACTGCCGGGCAACAAAAAAGTTAAAAGGCATTAAGCCGTTTTTTACACTTTCACCCGGCTTTGAGGGGGAACTTGAAGAAGATGATACAACGCAAACGCCTTTGGCGGTTTCATAAATATCGTGACAATGAAGATTTTTGTCCTTTGTGTTATGCTCCCGTGCGGTGGATATTTGACAGAGAAAAAGACATGTGGTGTCCTTGTGACGCAAGTCCCGCTATGTACATTACAGACAAGAACGGTACACAAGTTGATATATACAGCCGCTGGCGAAAACCGATAAAAGCTGTATTATACAACTCTTGGGATAAGCGCTTTACGACGGACAAGGTAAAATATGGATATGTGCCGCATGTTTATACTTGTGAGGTATTGACGAATGAAAACTAATGTTCTTTCTTGTACGGTCATCGGCTACGACGGACACATATTAACGCTACGGGCTGTGTGCGACGACATCGATTACATTGTAGATCACCAGATAAAGACCGGGACCGTAACGCTTGACGACGGTTTACACATATCCGGCAAGCAGATGAGGGCGATTCATGCGACGTTTCGCGACATTGCGGAATTTACCGGGAATCCGGACGAGCTTACCAAGACAAGCTTAAAGCTGATGTACGCTAAAGACAAAGGACTTGACTATTTCAGCTTTGCGGATCTTACGATGTCGGCGGCCGGTGAGTTCTTGGACTGGCTGCTTGCGTGGTGCGTGGAGAATGATATACCGCTTTCGGAAAAGATTTCGGCACGGTGTGACGATATCCGGCGAATCATGTATGCGTGTCTTTTACACAAACGGTGCGCCATTTGCGGCGCACCGGCAGAGCTTCACCATGTGGACGCAATCGGCATGGGCGGTGACCGGAACGAGGTGCACCACGGCGGACGGCTTGCGATGAGCCTATGCCGGGCACACCACACCGAAGCGCACACGATAAGCTTTCCGGAATTCTGTAAGAAATACCGTGTTGAGCCGGTAAGGATTGACCGGCGGATCGCGAAGCAATACAAATTATTATATTAAAAAAGGAGTTTACGACAATGGCAGGATACAGCTTCAACAAAGTAATTTTGATTGGCAACTTAACGGCAGACCCGGAGTTAAAGACAACGCAGACCGGGATTCCGGTAACGTCCTTCCGCATTGCGGTCGGCCGCAGATATGCAAAGGACACGGACGATGTACAAGCGGATTTTATTGACATTGTCTGCTGGCGAAAATCAGCGGAGTTCGTGGCGCAGTATTTTACCAAAGGCAAAAAGATTCTTATCGAGGGACAGTTACAGACGCGCTCCTATTTGGCAAACGACGGATCAAAACGGCACGTTACCGAGGTGGTAGCCGACAATGTGTCTTTTGTAGAAAGTGCCGGAAGCAGCGGGCAAAGCGTATACACGCCGCAGAACGCCCCACAGGATGGCTATGCGCCGCATGGAGGTGTTCCCTATACCGGAACGCAAAACGCGCCGCAGGCGGCAAGACAGGCGCAAATGCCTATGTCCTCAGAAGAAAACTTTTACGAGGTTGGCACGGATGAGGATCTTCCATTTTGAGGTGGGTTAAATGGCAAACAAAAGCACATTCATAAAGCTTGACAGAAACATACTTCGGTGGATGTGGTACAACAACGGGAATGTATTTCGGGTATTCGTTCATTTGCTTTTAATTGCCGGAGTGGAAACGCGTGTCGTCGGTACTCACCTTTTGGCAAGAGGTGACGTGCTTACCAGCTTGGAGAGCATGCAACAGCGTCTTAACATGAGCAAACAAGAGCTGCGGACGGCTTTATCTACTCTGAAAAAAACGGGTGAAATAACGCAGTTCAAAGTCGGTCGGAATGTTGTTTATCACGTAGAGAATTACGACTACTATCAAGGACGGTCAACTCAGAAGAAGCAAGACGAGCTAACACGAAATCAACACGAACTTAACACGAATCCAACACAATCATCAACACAATTTTCAGAGCCTGAAAATGTAGGTGTTGACAGGGTTTCCGAGAATTCTGCGAATGGCGAACTAACACAATTATCAACACCAAATCAACACGAATCTAACACGAATCTAACACCAGTCAAGAAAGAAGAAATAAGAAATAAGAATATATATAATATATATACACACTCGCCCTGCGCGCGTGCGCGCGAGGCAAGCGGTAATGTCAAGGACACCCACGAAAATATTCCGCAGGATTTGCCGGGATATGGCCGTTACGGCAATGTGCGTCTGACTCCGGACGAGTACAGCGAGCTTTGCGGCGAGTTTGGCGAGGATGTGGCAAACGGTGCAATTGACATTCTCGACGGGCACATCAAAAAGCGCGGTGCGGCGTTCAAATCCGAATGCCACGCGGTGGACATACGCGAATGGTGTGTGAGCAAATACCAGCGTTTACAGGCAGAAAAAGCGGCACTCGAAAAAATAACGCCGCAAAAGTATCCGTTAAACGGTGGCGGCGCCTACATCCGGATGGTTACACGTGTGACAGGTGTGGAGCGTGCATTGACACGTCCGGAACTTGCGTGCGTTGACCGTTGGGAAGCAGACGGAATCTCCGAGGATCTATTGACGCTTGCTTACGAAAAAACGGTTGCCAAGATAAACAAGCCGCAGTTTACTTACATGGACAAGATGTTGGCCGGGTGGCAGGAAAAGGGTTTAAGCACGTCGGGCGAGGTTGACGCATATTTCAAGAACCCGGAAAACCGGTTACTTGGCGGCGCGGCGTCTGACGGGCGGCTTGATTTTGAACTTGACGAAATTTTTGAAAAGCCGTAAGGCGGAAAGGAAAAAGACATGACGAGTTATCCATACAGCGACCCTTTTGACCGGTTTGCGGACTGCCGGTATAGGGAGTGTGAGCCGGAGCTCACACACACAATTTGTCCGCTTTGCAGTGAGCGCATTGCCGTGGATGAGGAAATTGTCACGGTGGACGGCGGCAATGTGACGTATCACAGGGAATGCTTTGAGAGCGACCCGTGGGAGGTATTGGAGCCGCTCGGGGTTGAGCTTGGCACGATGCCGGAGGAAATGCCGGAGGATGAGGAGTTTTACAATGCAATTACAGAGTTTTGCGATTGAGCAGACACCGTTTCCAAACAAAAAATACAGCGTTATATACGCAGATCCTCCTTGGGAATATCGGCAGGGCGGCAGAGGTGCCGCCAAGAACCATTACAACACAATGAACACCGAGACGTTATGCAAAATGCCTGTGCGTGATATATCAACCGACGATGCGGTTATCTTTATGTGGGCGACTTTCCCGAATTTTCCGGAGGCATTAAAAGTGATGGCGGCCTGGAGCTTTACCTACAAAACGGCAGCGTTTGTGTGGGTGAAACAAAACAAAAAGGCACCCACCTTGTTTATGGGTGGTGGATCCTACACCAGGGCAAACGCGGAGGTTTGCTTGCTCGGCGTAAGTAAGAACACAAAGGCAAAATCGGTTGTAGTGTCGCGAAGTGTACGGCAAATTATCGTTTCCCCTGTGCGCGAACATTCTCAAAAACCGGCAGAAACGCGGCGTCGAATACAAGAACTTATTGGCACGAATCACTCTTTCATAGAGCTTTTTGCAAGAAATACAACACCTGGCTGGGACGCATGGGGCGACGAAGTGAACAAATTCGAGGGGGATGGATATGCAGACGCGGAATTTTACGATTGAACAGCGTTTACCGGGGTTAAACGAGTACATACACGCGGTAAACATCAACCGCTACAAGGGCAATGCGCTCAAGCGCGAGACGCAGGACGCGATCGGCTGGGCGATAAAGGCGGCGCACTTAGAGCCGGTAACGGAATACCCGGTAACTATTTTCTTTGAGTGGCACGAAAAATCAAAGCGTTGCGACCTTGACAACATTGCGAGCGCCAAAAAGTTTATTCTTGACGCGTTGCAGGAATGCGGGATACTGGAGGGCGACGGGCAAAAACAAATCGCCGGGTTTGCTGACGGCTTTGTTATTGGCGACACGTGGGACGGGTGTGTTGTGATTCTATCTTTTGCTGAAACCGAGGAATCCTCGGAAACTGTCAGACAGAAAGGGCGTGACAAAGATGTCGGATTGTGAGAGGTGCAGACACCAGGGGCGATGTATCACTGAGACAAAAACGTCGGCAAACGGCGGCGAATGCAAGCTATTTACACCGTCCGGGCGAAAGTCTGATGAAAGCAATTTTGATTTGCCGGTAAAGGTTGCTTTGACCTTTGCGGACGGCAAGATCGTCACGTATCGGAGGGGATGACGTGACAAAGCAAGAATACGAGCGTTACAAAGCAGAGCAAGAATTCTTCAAATGTAAGTTTTGCGGAAAATTGATAAAAGTCGGATACAACCTTGATGGTCTAAAACTTTTGACAACAAGCTGCATTGACAGACAATGTGCCGGATACAAAAAATATCTTACGACAATTTGCCGGAAAAAGTCGAAAAATGGAATCGGTGGGTGAAAACTGCATATGAGTCTCCACTGTGGAAATTTATAAAAGGTCAAAGAAAATTGACGGAGGAAAAGGAAAATGGATAACAAACAGGTATTTGCACAAAACTTAAAGGCTTTACGCAAAAAAACGGGAATATCGCAACGAACTTTGGCAAAAAAGCTTGGCATACAGCCGACAGACGTTTCTGCTTATGAGCGCGGTGTAAAACTGCCGACGACGGTTGAAAAGCTTATCAAGATAGCGGACTTTTTTGACGTGCCGGCGGATAAGCTGTTTGGACGGGAGTCGGACGTGTATCAGCTATGGTTAGAGGACAAGCTGAAGAAAATGGGGGCGGAAAGATGACATGTAAAGACTGTTTGCACTTGCACGTATGCAAAAATCTGTTAGAGACGCTGCAAATCGTCATAGACGAAAATTCCGAAAACAGAGAAAAGCATTGCAAGACATTCGAAAATCGGGAAGAGTATGTTAATTTACCGGTGTTTCCAACCATAAAAATGCTTGACAAGCAAATGCCGAAAAAGCCAATTCAAAAAAACAATGGCGATATCCATGGTTTATTGCTTTACACTTTATTCTGTCCGTCATGCAAAAAGCAGATTGGATTAGAAGCCGGCGGAGATTTGACAGTTGTAGAAACAGGGGAAAAAATTGGTTTCAAAAAAACACCGAAATTTTGTAACCATTGTGGACAAGGAATTGATTGGAGTGATTACGAATGATTACAGGAGGAAGAACAATGAAAAAGAAAATCTTATGCGCTATTGCGGTGCTTATCCTATCGGCGGCAGCCTTAATGGGCTGCACGGAAGCGGACAAGATAAATAGCAACTTAAACCAACAGGCCGACCGATTTGAGGTAGAACGCCGTGTGACGGTATACAATGCGCGTACCGATACGGTTATTTTACAGGTTGAGGGCTATTTATCTCTGTCAAACAACGATTCCGGTGAGTTAGTCATTACTTGCAAGACCGGTTCCGGGACTTACAAAAAGAACTATGTTTATTTGACCGAAAACACGCTTTACTGCATGGAGGACATTACCGGGACGCACACAGACCCGTATCATTACAAGTGGTATTGGCACACGAGCATTTTACCGGATATTGAAATTGTGCCGTAACGGAGGTAAGAACGATGGAATATAACACTTGCGGAGAATGCAAATATTTTGTTAAAGACGAAAAAGGAGCTTTCGGAATCTGCCAAAAGCGCGAATATCTCATCAGCCGACGGTGTGGTTACTTAGACAGAAAGTTTTATCCGGCACGGTCGAGAACAGCGTGCAAGAAAGATTTTGAAAAGAGATAATTACTAATCCGCCGGGATGTATGTTCCGGCGGTGTGGAAAGGAAAAAGAAGAATGAAATCTGTACTTTTAAGCATTCGCCCCGAGTGGTGTGAACGGATAGCGTCGAGCAAGAAAACGATTGAGGTGCGCAAGACGCGCCCAAAGATCGAAACGCCGTTCAAGTGTTATATTTACTGCACATCCGGCGGCAAATTACTTGCACACGCTATCAACGCGGAACTCTATTTGGTAAACGGCAAGGTTATCGGTGAGTTTGTGTGCGATAATGTGAAAGTTATCTTCGACACGAACGGCAACCCTAAAAATTATATGACGGACATTTTACCGAGCATTCTGCAAAAAACAGCATTATCATATGACGAGTTTGGGGCTTATGTAGGAAGTAGAGCCGACAAAAACAGTATTTACGGTTGGCACATCTCCGACCTCAAAATCTACGACGAGCCGAAAGAGTTGTGTGAATTTAAGAAAATAAACCGTGATTGTTGGTACGCGGATTTGGGGTTTGCAAAAAGAGATTGCTCCGACTGTAAAGATCCGGGATGTTTTTTGAAACGTCCCCCACAGTCATGGTGCTATGTGGAGGAGTTATAATGAAATTTATAATTTTTATAATCGCGTTTTTGATTGGCGTGATTGCGCTGTCGCTTATCAGTAAGTTTATTAGGGAGAGACACATAAGACATTGCCAAAACTGCAAGTATGCATCTTTTCTTCGCTCTATGTCCCACCCGCGTCCCGTGTATTGCGCTATGAAGTGTAAACCGATTCAAGAAGATGATCAACGGCAAAAAGCGTTATTTTGTATATACTTCGATTCAGAGGACGGTGACAAAAATTGACCGACAATGAGATTATAAAAGCGCTCGAGCGCTTGAGCGCAGAAGATCCGGATGGTTTTTCGGCGGATATATGGGATCTTATCTGCCGCAGAGACGCGGAGATAGAGACAAAAAACAAAGAGATATTTCGGCTGCTTGGACAAGTTGCAGAAGTAGAAAAGAAATTTAACTCTGCTATTGATAAAATATCACAAGTGAGAATCGCAGCATATAAAGATTTTGCAGACATGGTGAAAGACACTTTTTTCCTGGATATATCGGAATCAACACCGAAGGAAGCTAAATTTCCGTGTGCTTTGATGTATGCGATTGAAAAAGAGATTGACAAAGCTTTGAAAGAAATGGTTGGTGAGGATGAATGAAAACAACAAGGCAAGCGGAATTTTTGAAGATATTTCCGGATGCGTCAAAGTCATGCGGGACTTTAGTGATATGTCCGCGCGAGGTTGGAGAAAGGAAAAGCTGTGACGGTTATTTATCGTGTTTAGTTTGCAAACAAGAATACTGGCTGTCTGACATTGACGAGACGGACGAAAAATCGGGCGAGCCCGCGAAGGAATCGGAACAGGAAGCAAAGCTTGACGACGGGAAAATGCGGATCAGCATTGTGCCGTTACAGATAATTTCAGACATTGCCGAGGTACGTGAATACGGGATAGCAAAATACAAAGATCCGGACAACTGGAGGTGTGTAGAGATAGAGCGTTACGCCAATGCGCTATTTCGGCATTTTGCGGCGTTTTTACATGCGCAGGGCTCGGTAGACGCTGAAAGCGGTATCGAGCATTACAAGCACATGGCGTGCAATATAGCTTTTATTTGCGAGCTGATGAAAGAAAAAGGAGTTGAACCAAGATGAAGGCACGTATACCGCAAATTACAAACAAGCAGAAAGCGGCTGTTTTAGAAGAAGCACGGCGGCAGATGGCGGCGCTTTTACCGATCGTTATCAAAAACTTAGAGGTTATTATGCTTTGGCAGCTTCACACGACTTGCGGATTCGGCAAGAAGCGGCTTATGCGGTTCTTTGACGAGATGGTAACGATGGTTAGGGATGATCTCGATTTTTACAATTTTTCTCACGATTCGGACGCGGTATGGCTTTACAAGCGGAATCTAAAAGGAATTGGCATTGATTTAGATTCCCTTCGAAATCCGTTTCTTGAAAAGTTGGATATTGATGTGAAGTAGTGAAAGGGGCGGTGTAATTGTCTTTTAAAAAAATGCGGTCAGTCAATCTTAGCTACAACAAGCAAGGCGAAATCTATTTTATACTGCACAATTATGCAGACCAGCCCGAAGAAGTGCGCCGAAAAATCGACGCACTATGCGGCGTTGTAGGAAAATATCATTATCGCGCTTTGTTTCGGGCGCTTACAACAGACGAGCCTTTAAATCGAATTGCACGCGAGTTTTACATATCAGCACCACAATTATATCGCCTTAAAAGCAAATTTTATAATGTTTGGTATACGTTCAAAACATGATACTAACAGCGTTCTACGCGTGATATAATGTTAAAAAATGGAGGTGCAGAAATGGCAAAGGCAAAAAAGAAAACGGCAAAGAAAGCCGGACAGCCGCGCAAGTTCAAAGACGAAAAGACCATGATACAACTTTTTACGGCGTTTTGTGATTTTGTTCGTGACAATAATTTTATACAAATCCCGTCGCAGTCTAATTTTTGCCGTTGGCTTTCCATAAACTTTCAACGCACCGACCGGAGAACAATATATAATTCGCTTAACAAATACTTTCCCACCATAAAAAAAGAGTTTGAAACCTTACAGTCTGATGTTATCGCCGAAGGTGCAATGCTCGGAAAATACAATGCAACAATGTCTATATTTGCACTCAAAAACTGGTGTAAATGGTCGGATAAACCCATTGATGAGGGCACAAGCGATTATGAAGATCTGACACCGCTTGCCGAAATGTTAAAATGACAACGCAAAAAATAGCATGGTCACCGTTTTCGGAAAAGCACAAAGTGTATATCAAACATGCGCTTGACAACGCTTTGTGTGTTGCCGAGGGTGCTATTCGTTCCGGCAAGACCATAGACCATTGTATAATAGCTGCTGCTTACTTGGAAACGTGCCCGGACAAAATCCACCTTGCAAGCGGTTCAAGTGCGCCAAATGCGAAGCTGAACATTGGCGAGTGTAACGGCTTCGGATTGGAACACCTTTTCCGCGGTCGCTGTCGTTGGGGAAAATTCAAAGGTGGCGAAGCGTTATTTATAAACACAAAGACCGGTGAAAAAGTTGTATTGTTTGCCGGCGGCGGCAAGTCAGACAGCTATAAGAAAATTCTCGGTAACTCCTACGGGCTTTGGATAGCAACGGAAATCAACGAGCATTACGACAGCGACGACAGCCGAGAAAGCTTTATTAAAGTAGCCTTTGGCCGACAAGCCGCAGCTAAATGTCCGCTCGTTTTATGGGACTTAAACCCATGTGCGCCGCAACATCCGATTTACACAAATTATATTGACAAATGGATCGGCAATTATCCGGGCGGCTATCTCTATGAGCATTTTACAATTGACGATAATCTTTCCCTTTCGGACGAGCGCAGAGAGGAAATAAAAGGCCGCTACGACGTCAATTCCGTATGGTATAAGCGTGATATTCTTGGTGAACGTGTCACGGCGCAAGGCCTTATATATCGGATTTACGCGGATAAGCCGGAACGATATGCGATAGCTAATTCCGATATACCGAAAACAAAGCACGGCGCATATATTATCGACCGTATCAATATAGGCGTTGACTTCGGCGGCAATAAATCGGCACATGCTATGGTTGCTACTGGATTTTCGCCGGATTATCAAACAGTCTATGCGCTTGCTTCACAGCGTATTCCGGCGCAAGGCGTGAGGGTTGAACAAATCATAAAGAAAATTATTGATTTTGCGGACATGATACAAGCTACATACGGCGAAGTTTTCAGCATATACCCGGATAATGCAGAACAGACTATTATTAACTCACTTCGAAACAAATGTGATTATCGCGTTGTTGGAAGCCGAAAATATCCGATAAACGACCGTATTAAATGTACAGATATCCTGCTTTCAAGTGACCGCTTAAAGATAGTGGACGGAAATAATAAAGCTCTTGACGGCGCGTTAAAAACAGCCGTATGGGACGCAAATCACCCAAATGAAGATATCCGACTTGATGACGGTACAACTGATATTGATACGCTTGACGCGTTCGAATACAGCTTTGAACGCGAAATGTACAGACTTATATGCTACGCGCCAGACGGAGGACAAGAGGAAGAATGAACACTTTTATGCAGATGTTAAAGCCGCTTATACAGCTGCTTTACAACAAAATTGTGCTTGAAAGCGATGACAAGATTGCAAAGATCGAAGCGGACGCAGAAGCATATCGCCAAGCCATGACCGAAAATGTCGTTGCTATGGTTGCAAATGCTTTGTCGACTTACACGCTTAGCGACAGCACAATAAGTATTATAGGCGATAACGCGCGCGCTGAGGTATTACGCGAAATATCCGACCGACATTTTGCAGCGCTGAAAGGTGTGCTTGCTGACGCGTTAGGCGTGGGACTTGTGGTGTCCTTGCCGCATACGCATATTGTAGGCAACAAACGCAAGCTGTGTATCGATACGGTCGGAAAAGATCGCGTCTTTTTAACAGAAGTTGCCGGGGATGATGTAATTTCCTGCACGATTGCCGCCGATGTGCGAGTTATCAACGGACGGACTTATATTCGTCTTGCTGACTACACGCTTGACAAGGATGCTTATATTATCCGTTCAAGGGCTGTTTTAGACGGTTCACCAGCGCCGCTTGATATTCAGCCGGATTGGGCAGACATACCGCCCGAAATTCGTATATCCGGCGTTGACAGACTTCCTATCGCATTTTTAAAGTGCCCGACGTCGAATCGGTTACCCGACAGCCGCGAGGGCGTACCGGTTACATACGGCTGTGAGGAAACTATCAAAAAAATCACGGAAACGCTTTCGCAAATCGAAAAAGAGTATGCGACCAAAGAATCACGCATTTTTGCAAGTGATTCGCTTTTTGGGAAAAAAGACAAATTGTCAAACGTGTACAAGGTGCTTGACGCCGAATCCAAGGATTTCTTTGAAGTATACAGTCCGGATATCCGGTCATCGGATTATTTTGAAAAGCTGACACATCATTTCGCCATGCTTGAACGTGAAATTGGGTGCTCTCCCGGCGTTCTTACGGAGCTGACGACCGGCAGTGCTACCGCTACGGAGATCCGCGCGAAGATGTATAAAACTTTCGCTTTCTGCACGGACATTCAAAAGTCGGTCGAACGCTATTACACAGATTTAATGTATGCTTGCGATGTTATGGCAAATGTATACAGCTTATCCCCTGCCGGCGATTATGACATTAAATTCGATTGGTCTTACGGACTGCTTGAAGACCCGGCAATGACTTATCAGCAGATAAAAGAGGGCGCTTCTGACGGCGTAATAAGTAAAGCAGAATACCGTCGATATATAACCGATGAAACACTTGCAGAAGCCGAGGAAGCTATAGCGCAGATTTCCGAGGAAACCCCGACGCTCGAAACACTTCTCGGCACGCAGTCGCTTCAAAACGCGGTAAACAGCAATGCTTAGTCGTGACACGCTCGACCAAATCCCGGAAATTATTGCTGACCGGCTTTCCGGTGCAAATGAATACATGCTCCATAAGTTAGGCGACCACATTAACCGGCTCGGTCAGGTCTTGCCGTCAGATATGCACCGGCTTGAAGAACTGCACCGCGCAGGAATGGAAGTTGCAGACATTGAAAAAGAGCTTGCAAAGCGTACGGAACGAGCAACCGCCGAGATAAAAGCGCTGTTTGATTCCTATGCCGCATGGTGTCTTGAACAGGCTTATGACGCGTTCAACTATCGCGGCAAGCCTTTTATACCGTATGAAAAGAACGACTATTTACAGCGTTTTGTAGAGAGCTACGCGCGTCGTACTGCCGGAACGTTGCAGAATCTGTCACAAACACATGCTTTGCGTATTTTCAGCACAAAGAAAAACGGTTTTGTTACCTTTGCCGACGGCTATAAAGACGCGATAGACCAAGCTGTAACAAATACTGCGCTCGGCGTACAGGACTATCAAAGCGCCATGCGTGACACCCTGCGCAAGGTCGGTGAAACCGGTCTTTGCACTATGGAGTATGAAAGCGGCTACACAAGGCGGCTTGACAGCGCTGTGCGAATGAATGTTTTAGAGGGTGTCCGGCAGGTCAACCAAGGGATTGAAGACCAGATAGGCAAAGAACTCGGCGCGGACGGTGTGGAAATTTCTGCGCATGGCTTTTGTGCTCCCGACCACGAGGACATACAGGGGCGGCAGATGACGAAAGCGGAATATGCCAAATGGGACGCGGAGCATGCTTATCCGAAGCGTCAGATAGGAAAATTAAATTGTCATCACTTCGCGTTCAGCGTGATTTTAGGCGTACAGGAGCCGATCCATACACCGGAAGAGCTTGACGAGATGAAAAAGAAAAATGCTGCCGGAATGGACTATGAGGGCAAGCATTACACCATGTATCAAGCAACGCAGATACAAAGACAACTTGAAAGCGAAATACGGAAGTGTAAAGACGTGCATATTCTTGCCAAAGCGGCAGGAGATACCGAGCTACAGCGCAAAATGCAAGGCAAAATCAACCTGTTAAAAAGCAAGTATGTTGATTTTTCCAAAAAGGCCGGTTTAAGCGTTTACAATAAGCGTTTGACCGTAAGCGGATATAAGCCAACATAATATTTTTCTAACGTCTGCAATTTGCAGACGTTTTTTATGCCTAAAAATGAGACTAACAGCGACCTAAGACTGCTATAATCATACACAGATGAGGACAAATCTTAAAATTGTCAACACGTGGCGGCCAGTTACACGCCTAAAACAACTTAATACGTGAAAAGGAGCACAAGAACATGAAACAAGAATTTTTGAAATCTTTGAATTTGTCAGACGATGTTATCGCACAGATTCAAGCCGAGAACGGAAAAGATGTCCAAGCCGAAAAAGACAAGGCCAAAAAGGTGCAGGACGATTTGACCGCGCTTAATGCCAAAATCGGCGAGTATGAGGACAAAATCAAGGCTTTCGAAAAACAGGACGCCGCCGGTCTTGCGGCAAAAATTGAAGAGCTGCAAAAGGTCATTGACGACCGCAAAGCAGCAGACGCAAAGGCAATTCATGACAAGAACATGTCGGACAGACTCGACAAGGTGACAGGCGAAAAGAAATACTTGAACGAGTATACGCGTAACGGTATTTTATCGGAATTCATGTCAGCTGTCGAGGACAAGGCCAACGCCGGAAAAAGCGACACGGATTTATTTGCACAAATCATCAAAGACCGCGACGGCATTTTTGACAGCCAAAACAAGGCCGTCGAGATTCCCGGTGTCAATTCGATAGATTCAAAGGCCTTTAACGAAAACAAAGCACGTCAAGTCATGGGTTTGCCGCCGTTAAAATAAAAAGGAGTTATAAAAACAAATGGCAAACAGCATTGCACTATTCAAACAGTACATTGACCTTTTGGACGAGGTCTACAAAAACGCGTCCACCACAGCCGGTCTTGATATTTCCGGCGAACTTGTAAAAGCCGGAGCGAACGCCAAAGAGATCCTTATTCCGAAGATGACGCTTGACGGCCTTGCAGATTATTCGCGCAACGGTGGTTATGTTGCCGGTGACGTAAAGTTAGAAATGGAAACTGTTACGTTCAACTTCGACCGTGGCCGTAAATTCACGGTTGACGCCATGGACAACGCAGAAACCGCCGGCGTTGCTTTCGGAAAGCTTGCTTCGGAATTTGTACGCACCAAGGTTGTGCCCGAGCTTGACGCGTTCCGCTATGCTACTTATTCCGGCATTTCCGGTATCGGAACGACTACCGGTGCGGCGCTTTCCACCGGCGCGGACGTTTTAGCCGCGCTGGTAGCTGCACAAAACGCTATGGACGAAGCAGAAGTTCCGGAAACCGAAAGAGAACTGCACATCACACCGACCCTGTACAACCTCATTTATAGCGTCGATACGACCAAATCGAAAGAGGTATTGAACTCGTTCAGCCGCATTGTAAAAGTGCCGCAGACGCGTTTCTATACGGCTATCGACCAGTACGACGGCACGACATCAAGCGAAGAAGCCGGCGGCTTTGTCAAGGATTCCACATCCGGAAAAAACATCAACTTTATGGTTATCCACAAACCGGCCGTTCTTCAGTATTCCAAGCATGTGGTAAGCAAGGTCTTTTCGCCCGAAGAAAACCAGGATTCCGACGGTTGGATTTTCTGCTACCGTTCATATGGCCTTGCCGATGTCTACGACAACAAGGTCAAGGGCATTTATTTACACAAGGCGGCGACCTAATATGCGCAGGGTGGGACTTATTGAGCCGAAAGAAATGTCGGAAATCAAGACGGAAACCGACATTTTAGGCTTTCGAAAAAAGGCAGACCCGGAAAAGCCGGAAGAACCGAAAAAGCGAAAAGCAAGAGGTACAACGGATGAAGTATCTGACGTATGATGAGTATATTGCCATGGGCGGCACATCGGACGCGTCAGAATTCGCGAGAAACGCAGCCGAAGCGGCGGCACACATTGACCGGTACACGTTCCGTCGTGTTACCAAAATGGCCGTCATTACGGAAAGCGTAAAAAACTGTATGTTTGCACTTGTGGACGTGCTTGGCGGCGCGTCCACAGCGCGAACCGGCACGGCTGTAGCGTCTGAAAGCAATGATGGCGTATCGGTCTCTTATGTCACATCGTCACCGGCTGATAGTGACAAAAGACTGTCAGCGCTTATTGCCGATACGGTGCATTTGTGGCTATCCGGCGAAACGGATGATAACGGCACGCCGCTTTTGTGGCGAGGTGTTGAAGATGCCCTATAAATACCCGGCATGGTGGAAAACTGCGATAACGCTTTACAACAAAGTGACCGAAAACGGGAAAATCGTCTATTACCGGCACGTGCTTGATGGCTGTCATTACTCCAAGAAGCGCCTGACAGCGGCAGATAATGGCAATTTGTCGTCCGTGTCCGAAACTGTGGTCCGCATACGGCAAAACAGCGCGTACATGCCGCCGAGAGCCTACACCGACAGCGGTGCGGCCGTGCAGAAAACGCATTTCACGCTTGCCCCCGGCGATGTCGTTTTTCACGGTGTTGTTTCCGCTGAAATGGCAGACGAGACCAGCAAAAGGCCGTCTGATCTACTCAAAAAGCATGACGGCTTTACCGTGAAAACCTGTGCGGACAATTCTTTCGCAAATCCGGCGCACTATCGGTGCGGTGACTGACATGGGACAAAACGTCAAAGTTAAAATCAACATTGATCTGCAAAAGGTCGGTGAAAGCAAAATAACGGACGATGTCCGGCTTTTTGCTGCAAATAACATGTTTCGGCTAATGTCCCCATATGTGCCAATGGACACCGGCATGTTATGGCAAACAGTGGAGGTATCAACAAAAGGCGTACACTACAAACAGCCATATGCGCGGTATCAGTACAACGGCACAAACTTCAATTTCAGCCGCGACAAACACCCGCTTGCTTCGGCAAAATGGGACAAAGCCATGCTTGCCGCGCAGGGTGACAAGCTGACGCGCGATATTCAAAACTACATCAACCGTAAAGGCAGGTGACACCATGACAAAGCATGAGGCAATGATTGACTATTTGCAGGGTTCGCCTGCCTTTTCCGGTATTGCTTGCCAATTTGGCGAGATATCCGACGGCAGTGTAATCTTCAACACCGTGCAGGGCGACACAACCATATCAACCGACATTGTCGGGACGAAAACAAAGCACTATGACTTTGCAATCGTCAAATACTGCGCACGAAACACCGACGCGCCGAGCGACTTAAACATGGACACGCTCAACGCTGTATCGGCTATGATGACGTGGATTGACGAGCAAAACAAAAAGCGGCATTTCCCGGAATTCGAAAATGCCACCGTTACCAAAATCGAAAATTTACAGAATATGCCAACCGTGGCCGGTACAGACGAAAAGCAGAATCTTGTCAAATACATGTATCAGGCACGTGTGACATACAAAACCAAGGAGGATTAAAATGGCAAATACTTTTACTGAATTCAATCTGACCGACGGTCAAGAAGCCGAAAGAAAACTGCTAAAAACCTTTGTAAACGTTGCGACCGCTTCCGGCACAGCGGAGTGGGAGCTTATCGGCGAAGGAATCGAGGAAAGCGCAATCGAATACAACACCGACACCGAAACAAGCACAGACATTCTCGGACAGACCCGGACAAAGGTCAACAAGACCGAACCGGCGCAGAGCTTCGAACCGTACACGGTGCGCGGCGGAAGTAAACTTGCGTTTATCCTGTGGGATATTTACAGACGAAACGCCGTAAGCGAGCTGACGCAGTTTAAAGTGCTTCTTGTTCATGAGTTCGTCGGCAGTTCGACCGGATACGCCGCCGAAACACAGGATAACTGCACAATCACCGTTACGTCTTTGGGCGGTTCGGCCTATGTCGATATGCCTATCAGCATTTCGTACAGCAACAAAAAGACGCTCGGCAAGGTCACCTATACCGGCGAAGTCCCCACGTTTACAGCTGACAGCGGTCTTTAATACGGAGGAATAAACCATGGACGCAATCAAACTTGACATCGGTGTTGTTAAACAGGCATACAGCACACAAAACGGCGGCATTTTTTATCTTGACACGACCGACACGAACGTCGTGACACGCTTTTCGGAAAAGTATTCCGAAATTCAGAAGCTTGCCGCAGAATACGGTCAACTTGACGAATCGCGCGAGGGTGCAAAGGATGAATCATCCATAAAAGAGATCGGCGAAAAAATGCGCGACCTTGACGACCGTGTAAAAGCGGCTGTCGATTACATTTTCGACGACGGTGTATCTTGTGCGATTTGGGGCAAGAGCGCCGCCGTGCTAAGCCTTGACAAGGTGTTCGACAAGCTTTTAGGCCTTTACAGCAAAGAAATTTCAAAGGCTGTGGCCGCGTCAAAACAGCGCATAAACCGCGCAATACCCAAGCAATACCAAAAGAAGTAGGAGCTTTTACACATGTACGACCTGCCGAAAACTGTTGAAATAAACGGAAAAACATATGCGATACGCTCGGATTACCGCGATATCTTAAACGTTATTGCGGCGCTTAACAATCCGGATTTAGGGACAAGCGTGCTCGGCGATGAGCGCGCCTATGTGGCTATGTATATTTTTTATCCGGATTTCGATAAGATAACCGACCATGTGACGGCGTTTGATAAGTTGTGTTGGTTCGTTGACCGCGGCAACGCGCACAGCGGAAGTAACGCAAAAACGCCGCTATACGACTTTGAACGCGACGAAAGTTTGATAGCTCCGGCTATCGGGCAAGTTCTTAATTGCCGGATTCGCGAGATCTCTTATTTGCACTGGTGGGATTTTGTAGACGCGTTTACACAGATCGGGGACGGTCTTTTCGCGCAGGTCGTCGGCGTGAGAGCACGCAAATCAAAGGGCAAAATGACAAAGGACGATAAAGCGTTCTATGCGCAAAATAAAGAACTTATCGACCGTGTCAGACCGAATAAGAAAACGCCGCAGAATGTGCGTACTCTCACACCGGAAGAGGGCGAAGAATTCTTGAAAAAATGGCGAAATAAGGGGGTGACAAAGGATGCCGAACAATGACGGAACTGTTTTTATTGAAGTTGATTTCGATACCACACCTATGCAAAAAGGCGCAAAGGTGCTTGAAAACAGCTTAAAAAGCGCTATTGGTATCGCTAATACCGCTTTTGGAAAAGCGAGTGCAAGCGCGAACCAGTACGGCGCACAGCTGGATAAACTGTCCGCTAAATTGCAATATCTGAACGACAAACTTGCTTACATGCAAGAGGGCGGCGCTGCCGGTCAAAAGTTGACTATGCAGATTAACGAACAGCTTGCCGCGCTGAAACAGGAAACGGACGAGTATAAGCAAATGGAAGCGGCTGCCGGTGAGCTTGCCGCAAAAATGCGCGAAATCGCCCAAGCACAGGGCAAAAGCAGTGCGGAATACAAGGAAACCGAGGGTGCGCACCGCGTTTTAACCCAAGAAATGGGTGTACAAAAGCAAAAAATTGATGAGATAAACCAATCTCTTGAAACTATGCGCGATAAGCTGTATAAAGCGAAAATGGCTTCTATTCAGTCGCCGCAGTATGAGAAGCTAAAGAACGATATCGCTCTGACCGAAAAAGAGCAGCAGCGGCTTTTATCCACGCAGACCCAAAGCACGAAGCAAGTGCAGAAAACAGGCACGGCACAGGGTAAAATGTTGTCTGGTCTTGAAAGCGGCTTTAAACGTTTAAAAAGCATTGTGGCCGGTGCTTTTTTCTTCAACATTATTTCCAAAGCGCTTACCGGCATGACACAGGCTGTCGGACGATACGTGCAAACAAATAAAAGCTTTATGCAGTCTTTACAGATTGCAAAAGGAAACCTTTTAACAGCATTTCAACCGATATGGCAAATCATCACCCCGGCTATTAACGCGCTCGGTAAAGCGCTTGCTTATGTGACCGGCTTAATAGCGAGCTTTGCGGCCGTTTTAAGCGGCAAAAGCTTGAAGGACTTACAGAGCCAAGCAAAAGCTCTTGACAAGAATGCTACGGCAATAAAAGGCGTTTCCAAGGCCACAGACAAGGCGAAGAAATCTGCTGATAAAGCGACCGCTTCTTTTGATACGCTGAATATTTTGCAATCGCCGACGGATGAGAGCGATTCGCAAAGTAGTTCGGGCGGCGGTTCGGGAAGCACGATCGCGGCAGACTTTTCCGGAGCGGAAACGGAAACCGGCGGTCTTTTAGAAAAACTAAAAGAGATAAAAGGCTACCTTTCCACAGAATTAGCACCAGCTTTTCAGTCGTTTACCGATAATGTAACACCGCAAATAGCAAAGCTGAAAGAGACATTCAGCAACATATTTTCAGATGTCAGCGGCTGGGGTGACCCGTTTTTAGATTACATAACAAACACATTTATACCGTCTGTTGCTCTGCGCCTGTCTAACTTGTCTGTAGTGGCCGGTGGTGCGCTCGAATCTCTTAACATGATTATATCCGATTTGTGGGGCACGGCGTTTAAACCGTTTTTTGAAAAATTCATTACCGAAGGACTTCCGCGCATTACGGAATTTGGAAATCAAGTTTCCAACACGTTTACAATAGCATTTGGCGAAGCAAAGACTATATTTGATGAAATCTGGACAAACGGAATCATGCCGGACGTTCAACTGCTCGGAAAGATTTTCGGCGACCTATGGGACGGCATAAAAGCCACATGGGACGAATACGGCCAACCGATTTTTGACGGGTTTAATCAAGCTATTGAATCTTTTTCAAATATCGTTCAAACCATTTGGAAAAGCTTTGTCAAACCGATTTGGGACAATGTCATGGAAACGCTTGACTGGATTTGGACAAAGCACGCAAAACCGTTGTGGGATAATTTTCTTGCTTTTGTTGCAGAGCTTCAAGTCATGCAACTAACAATTTACAACAATGTTATTGCACCTATTATTTCATATCTTGTAGATATTCTGGGCCCGATAATTGCCAACACAATTAACACGATTTTTAATACCGTAAGCAGTATTGTAGCTGGTATTATAGACGTTATCAACGGGATTATAACCACGCTTCGCGGCATTATCGAATTCATAACAGGCGTATTTTCCGGCGATTGGGATAAAGCTTGGGAGGGCATTAAAAAGGTATTCCAAGGCGTTTGGGATTCCCTTGTCGGTATCGTAAAAACTCCGATAAACTTGATTATTGATTTAATCAACGGACTTGTCGGCGGTGTGTGTGAGGGTGTAAACGCTATTATTAAATCCTTGAACAAACTGTCTTTCGATGTTCCGGACTGGGTGCCGGGATTCGGCGGCAAAAAATTTGGATTTAATTTGTCGCTTGTTACCGCTCCAAAAATTCCGAAGCTTGCCACCGGTGCGGTTATCCCTCCGAACCGCGAGTTTTTGGCCGTTCTCGGCGACCAAAAGCGCGGAACGAACATTGAAGCGCCGCTCGACACCATTGTAGAAGCGTTCCAACGCGTACAGAACAACGGCGGCAATGATATCAATATCAAATTTTCCGGCAACGAGGGACAGCTCTTGCGGTATCTGTTCAACGGTCTTGAAGTAACCAAGAGCAAGCGCGGTCTTGCTTTTACGAAGTAGGTGATTAAGTGTCAGTTTTCACAATCGACGGCAACGCATACGACGTTGAGATCATATCGTTAAAACGCAAATTCAGCGTGCTTGACGGCGACAAAGCCGGTCGAGCGTCTGATGGCTCTATGATGAGAAACATTATTGGTACATACTACAACTATTCCATGCAGTTAAACACCGACCGTTTGAGCCGTTCGCAGTATGACGAACTGTATGAAATTCTTTCCGCGCCGCAGGATAGTCACACGGTGATTTTGCCCTATGGGCGCGGAACAATAACACAACAAATGTATGTGACCGGCGGCGAGGATGAATTGAAAATCGACGACGAAGGCAACATATGGGACGGCTTAAGCATTGAATTTGTTGCAATGACGCCAAAGCGCAAACCGACATAAAAGGGGTATAAAATGGCAGTAACGATTTATAATCATGCATTAACCGGATTTTATCCGGTGGAATTGACTGCATATGGCTTCAATATAAGTCCGACAACTGGCCAATATGTAAAGCTGACTGCTGTCGGAGAAAGTATTGAAGTATTGGGGGCCGGTGATACCGTCAATTTAACGACATCGGTTTTAATTGCCGGGACATTAACAGTAAACGGTCAAGTTTATACAAGAGATGATAGTCCGGTTACTCTTAACGGCGTTGTACTCACAGAACCAGTAAAGTTTTCAGCAACAGAGGGTGGGCGCGGACGCTTTGTTATTGACACATTCGATAAATATGATACGCCGGCTGTAACGGACGAGCAGTTTGCCGACATGCACTTATATTTTCCGTTTTCTCCCACCGGTGAAACGCTTGAAGCGGCTACAGCTGAATTTACGGTCTATACATCGAATTCGTCAGCATGGAAAAAAGGAACGGTTATTGACATTCACGACAGCGACAGCATACTCGGACGGTTTTATATTGATACCTGTATCAAAACGTATGCTGGACAGTATGCCATTACGGCAAGCGACGTTATAAATCAGCTGGCAAACGATACGTTTTATGGATATATCGGGTATGAAAAAGTATCTCAAAGCACTTCAAATCACTATATCTATGAAAAGGACTTTTACAGCGTGGAGCAGCTGTGTCAAGACATATTCGGAAGCCGTGAGTATACCATATCCGACGCTTGTAAAACGGTTGAAGTTCCCGGTTATATTCCCTTTGGAAACGCACGCGACGCACTGCAATATTTATGCTTTGCATGTGGTTTATACGTTCGAACATACCGAACAGAAACGCCGGTCATTCAGTCCGCAGATACGTATGCAACGCACACCATACCGGACACCAAAGTCGCGGATAGTGTATCGGTTTCAGAAGTTGAATCCCAAGCGGCTACAACAATAAAAATGGCACGCTATTATGTTGCTACATATGCAAGTACCAGTTCGAATACCATTTTTTTCGGTCGGCTTCCGGCTGGTGAAAATACATTGCTTACCGAGAGATATCAGACCTATACAACCGGAAACACTGCCCCTAAGCCTTATATTTTAGCGGCTCGATACAACTTGAAAACATATGCGCAATACGGAACGGTAGTTAAAACAACCGGTGTTTCAACCATTGTCAATACAATTAAAGGCGACACTTATGACGAAGAAACCGGCGATTCGCTTATGATATTGAACGGAAACCCGATTAAAGTTGAATATTGTGATATCCCGGTAAAATCTGACTATCCAGCCGCGTACGAGCATAATCAAGAGCCCTATTATAAGACCTTTGGCAACGGTTCAGCCTTGCAGGTTTCCGATGATGCTACAACCGTAACGGCACACAACGCCGAAGCCGTCGCGAACCGCATGATAGCATACCACGGAAAATCGCGCGAAGCGAATATTACTTACATTATGAGCGCGAACGAAATGCCCGGCGACCAGCTTATACTTCCGCTTGATGAAACATATGGAAATATAAGCGGACGTATTCTTTCGCTTGACATAACACCGGGTGTCACAAAAACATTTGCAGACGCTGTTATAATTTGCGACGAGGAGGACGCGGACGCATGATAGAACACAATTTAAAAGTTAAAGACGATATTATCGAGCCGGTTTCTCTTGTGATTCCGAGCGGAAATGTTGAAACGCATGTCCTTATTCTCGATTTTAACGACACATGGACAGACCTAAAGAAAATGGCTGTCTTTACGCGTGACGGCACGGCAAAGGAATACACGATTGACGGTAACACGCGCACGATTCCGGGAGATATTCTTTCAGATTCGGGCGAGTTCACAGTCGGTGTATATGGGTATATTATGGACGGCGAAACGCTTGTAAAACGTTTAAGTACCAATATACTTACCGGTAAAGTTATCAAAGGCGCGTACAGCAATGCAGAACAAGGCGAAAGTGATGTGCCGCCGAGTGCTTACGAAAAGCTCGAAAGTACAGTCGAAAACCATATTGACAACCATGAAAACCCTCACGAAGTCACAGCCGATCAAGTCGGAGCATACGGAAAGCAAGCGATAGATGACGCATTTTCGGGAATGAATCGGAAAATCGCCGGTAAGCTCGACAAAGTAAAAAGCGACTTTATTCTATATCCGGGCATCTATGCGACGACGGACACGGACGGCACGCCGTATTTGATGACAGCTACAAGCGATTTAGGCTATATCGGCAAGGGCAGCGGCTATATTGCCACCTATGACGGCGGCGAGCTGAAAACCGGCACGCCTACGTCGGACGATTCGGCGGCGAATAAAGGGTATGTGGACGACCAAATTGCGGAGGCGGTCGCGCCAGTGGAAGAAGCGGTAGACGGATTATCGGCAGCATTGACAAGCAAAGAGAACAGCGGAAACAAAGGTCAGCCGAACGGATATGCTCCTTTGGACGCAAACGGGAAGCTCCCGGACAGCTATTTATACGGTGTTACCGTAAAGCAATACGGCGTTCGTTGGAAAGGCACATCATCTACCGTATGTGAGAGACTTGGAGACGCTGTCGGTCTTACCGCAAAAGCTCATAAAGGCTCTACGGAGAGTGTAGACAACGATTTTGATAATATCTATCCTTGGAGTGATATTAAGACGTGCAACATTGACGCTGACGGAAACGTCCTTGCGTATCTCGGTGAGCCGTCCTTTGCGAGAGACGGTACGAACGGAGACGTTATGGTCGAAATTCCAAAATTCTATTACAAGAGAGTCAAGACAGGCATTGTCGAGGAAATATGGATATGTGGAACAAAGCTCCCCGGATATGAGCTGCACCCTCTTTTCGTTGACAATGGAAAAGAAGTCAGCAAGGTTTTTCATTCGGTATACAATGCAAGCTCATTCACTGATGAAGCCGATAACAAAGTTAAATTACAGAGTATTACGGGCGTTCAGCCGAGAACGAGAACGACAAGAGCGAACTCCCGCACATACGCCCGAAACAAAGGTGCTATATGGGGTATTGAGGATATTTCTTGTGTAAATGCGTTGCAGTTACTCTATTTAGTGGAGTATGCAAACACTCACTCGCAGTCTGCCCTTGGCAGCGGTGCTGACAGTTTGTCTTACACGGCAAATAAAGCCCTTGAAGAAACTACAAACGGAAACACAATCACCATTGCGTCTACTTACAAGAACACATACAAGCTCGGACAGCGTATCGAAATAGGCACATCGCAGGGTTTAAATAACAAAACCACAACGCCGAGAACGATAACGGCTATCACGACAGATGAGGAAACCGGGCAAACGACAATCACATTTGACGGAGACCCGATTACTATTGCTGTCGGAAATATGATGTGGAATGTTGCTCCGTTGAACGGCTCTTGCGATGCATTAAATGGTAAAAGCGGTTGGCTCGCCGGAGAAAACAATTACACAGACCACTTTGCAGACGTGAATTACCGTGGCATTGAGGGCTTCCACGCAAAGCTATTCAGATTTATTGACGGCGTAAATATCAAAGACAAGGTCGTATATTATGCGAACAGCATAGCAGACTACGCAGACGGTGTTTATGACGGCAAATATAGAGCGGTCGGATATTCAAATGCAAAAGCAAACGGCTATGTGTCCGCTTTCGGATATGATGAAAAAGCCCCGTGGGTAATGTTCCCGTCAGCAGCAGTCGGAGGGTCATCAACCTTTGTTCCCGATTACTATTATCAGAACACAGGCGAACGCCAGCTCTTGCTCGGCGGTACTTGGTACAGCGGTATTGACGCCGGAGCGTTCTGCTTCTACTGCTACGGCGCTTTCTCGTACTCGTACTTGAACTGCGGGTTGCACCTTCTTGTCAAAAAGCCGTAAGGGGGGTTGGGGGCGAACAGCCCCCAACAAGGCTCATCGGAATACATCATCGTGTTTTACGAAGTAAAACTACTAGTCTTATATTATACGAGGTAATCAGCAATGAAAGCAGAGTCCACAATCAAACCGCCTGTTACATCTAAATTCTTAATTGAGCAGACAGGCAACGGGAAATGTAACGTACATTTCTACGAAAACATTGAGCAGAGAACAACAGAGGACGGCGATACGCTGTATTCTTTCGATTGGTATGCCTTGGAGGACGTAAACTACCACGACAACCTCAAAAAGAATATCGAAGCAAATAAAGGCGTTTGGCTCAAAGCGGCAAAAGATAAAGAAAACGCAGAGCCGGAGTACACAGAAGCTCAACGCTTACAGCAAGACATTACAGATCTTATGCTTGAAAGTATTGAGCAAGGGCAGCAAATCACAGACCTTGAACTTTTAATGATTGGAGGTAATGAATAATGTATAAGAAAATTAAATCAAGATACGACAAAGGCTATATTCGCATAGACCAACTCAAAAGATATGTTGAGCTTGGAGTAATCACTCCGAAACAGTACGAAACCATTTGCGGCAAGGAATACGTTGCAGACAAGAATTGATAGGAGGGGCAATCAATGCCGAACTTAAAACCGAATTATAACTTGAAAAAGCCGATCGGAACAGATTCGGGTGCTGGAAGGTGAGGTGGGATAAGTGGACGTCAAGGAGCTTATTTCCATCGTTTTACGGTGGTTTATCCCGTTTGTGTG
>ERZ773136.746-NODE-746-length-35298-cov-3.541044_pt1 | contig 35298 bp, 26 predicted proteins | sample MGYA00580855_ERZ773136 | MGnify/ENA primary metagenome ERZ773136 (study PRJEB29015, sample SAMEA2737860) | human gut metagenome | biome: human gut; feature: human-associated habitat; material: faeces | place: China | collected 2012 ... | reverse complement strand
GGGCGCCCCGAAGAGCGCCCGCCGTTGTCGTAAATGACGTATTGTCAGAGAATAACCTTGGTTACGTCGGAACCCTGACGGCGGATAACGATGTCACCGGCTTTCGGCTCGGCAACGCGACGTCCCTGAAGGTTGAAATATTCGACAGGGGCGTTGTTGTTGTCGGCGTCGATGTCGGCGATGCCGTCCTTCTCACCGCCTCCGGCAACCTTGAAGGTCACTGTATGGGTGGCCTTGTCGTAGGCAATCTCGGTCAGAGGGAATCCGGGGTCGACCTCGTTCCAGCTGAGGAATGCGGGATAGGTGTCGGCTGTAAACTCTGTGTAGAGGTCGTTGGCTCCGGGGAAAAGGTCGCCGGAATAAGAATAGGGGCCATATGAGCCGTCGGCCTCGACGAGGTCGATACGCTGGTGTTTGGCGTCGTTGTTGAGGTTGTTATATGTCCAGTTGCGCTTCGAGAAGTCGATGTGCCATACCATCAGGCCGCTTGCCTTGAGATACGAATCCCAGACGTTGGAATCGTCATCCTTGGTGCGGCATTCGAACATGAAGAATTCATTGGCGCGGTCTGTTTCGACAACATAGCATTTTCCCGAGTTGGCCTTAAGCTCGGCATCCATGGGCTTGTCGATGACGATCGGGCTGACCCAGCCGAGGGTGTAGCGCTCATACGACGACATCAGCGGGGGTGTGTGCATGCCGTTGTTGTAGCTGCCCTGGTCCATGATCGACCATTGTCCGGGAGTTGCGCTCATGTCGCCGGAATAAGATGTCATATAGAGGTCGGGGAGGCCGAGGGCATGGCCGAACTCGTGGCAGAAGAGGCCGATACCGGCGGGGCGCGGCGTGCGGCTGTTAGCGCGGTCCCATTCGTTCATGCAGATATAGTGGTTGAACTTAACGCCGTCGAAAGTGATGTCGGCGGGATCGAGCTTGGAGTATTCGATATCATAAGAGTGGGGCCATACATAATCTTCGGCATCGGGGTCGGTCGGATAGGCTGTTGCCTCGCCTTCGCCGGCATAGATGATGGTCACGTTGTCGACCTCGCCGTCGCCGTCCTGATCGTAGGGGCTGAAGTCGACCTCTTCGTCGAGAAGCTGACCGGCGTGGACTGCCATGAGATAGGCATAGCGGTCCATACCGCTACGGTCGTTCTGTCCGTAGTATTTGAAAGAGTTCGGCAGGGTAACGGGGCCATAGACGTCGAACTTGATGTCGAGTTTGCCGAACGAGGCGGCGCGATAATATTCGGCAGCCGAGCCGGTGGCGCCGTTGGCGTTATGGCCGTCTTTGTTCATGTGGTCGTTGAAGAATGCCACGGGATCCTCTACGGAGAATTTCTTGTCGGGGAAGTCAACGAGAATTACCAGACCGTTAAGTTTTCCGGAGGTGGGATATGTGTGGTTGATAAGCATATCTTCGGGTTCGGGAACGCGCGCGGCTACATTCTGCGGATAGCGGCGAGCCATAGTGGCGGCGAAGTTATCGGAAATTGTACGGTCGAAAGCTGCGCGGTCGAACGAGGCGGCGAACCCGAGCTGGGCGGCGTTGCGCGAAGCGGCGTTGGCAGCGAGGATTCCGCTCGAAAGATTGTTTTCCGTGGCAAAGAAGAACCCTTCAGCAGTCTTGACAACAGGCATGTTGTCGTCGGCAGTCACCATGAAGTGGCCGTTTTCGTCGCCGACGAGGCGAATCTCAAGGACTGTCCCGTCAGGTTGGGTCACCTTATGGGCGAAGGGAGGAGCCGGGATTGCCGATGCTACTGCCGGAGCGGCTGCGAGGGCAACAACAGCGATGATTTTGTTGAATCGTTTCATTTGGTGTTAGTTTAATGTGATTGTATGTTCTATCCTGAGGGTAAATACAATAGTTAATATGAGCGATCGCAAAGATAAAATATTATATTGTTAATTCAATCGTTTTGGCAGATTTTTTTCATTGTCAGGATTAAAAAAGCGTCGGATCGGGCAGCAGACGGAACGAGCGGCGGTGGAGCGGCGAGGGGCCGCAGGCGGCGATGGCGGCGCGGTGGGCGGCGGTCGGATAGCCTTTGTTAACATCCCATCCATAAGCGGGATAGAGCCCGGCGAGGCGTATCATTTCGTCGTCGCGGGCAGTCTTGGCGAGCACCGATGCCGCGGCGATGTTGGCCAGCAGGGCGTCGCCATGGACAACAGTTGTATATTCTACGCCGTTCCATGGCGTGAATCTGTTGCCGTCGACGGCGATATGGCCCGGAACCACTCCGAGGGCGTCGAGGGCGCGATGCATGGCCAGTATAGAGGCCCTGAGAATATTTATCCGGTCGATTTCCTCGGCCGAGCATGAGGCGACAGCCCATGCCACAGCCTCCTTTTCGATTATCGGGCGCAGAAGACGGCGGCGGCGGTCGGTCAGCTGCTTCGAGTCGTTGAGCCAGGAATGGCTGAAGCCGTCGGGAAGAACAACGGCGGCGGCATAGACGGGTCCGGCAAGACAGCCGCGGCCTGCCTCGTCGACGCCGGCTTCGCCGACGCCCGAACGGAGGCAGGCCGTCAGGTTGGGTTTCATCAGTGGGTTATTTGTTGGGAGTGTTCCAGGTGTGGGTTGCCGTGCAGTTCACGTTGACGGTCTGGTTTCCGGCCTGAATGCGGAAATCCCCCTTTTCGAGAGTCCAGTGTCCGTCGTGACCGACGAAAGCGAGAGCCGAGGCAGGAATCGAGAGGCTGACGGTTTTCTTCTCGCCCGGTTTCAGTTCGATTTTATCGAAAGCGCGCAGACGGCGGTTCTCAGGAGTCAGCGAAGCCACGAGGTCGCTGCTGAAGAGCATGACGGTTTCCTTGCCGACGCGCTTGCCGGTGTTGACCACGTCGACGGTGAATGTCAGGGTGTCGTCGGCGGTGAACGAGCTCTTGTCGACGGTCAGGTTGCTGTATTCGAAGGTTGTGTAGCTTTGGCCGTAGCCGAAAGGCCACTGAACCGACACGACGGCGTCGTAGTCGTAGGCGCCCTCCATCTTGTCCATCTCTTCAGACACGCGGTAGTCGTAGGTCGTCAGCTCGGCCTGGTTGCGCGGATAGGTGTAGGGCATGCGGGCGCTCGGGTTGGCGTCGCCGGCGAGGATGTTGGCCAGAGCGTCGCCGCCGTAGTTGCCAGGCAGCAGAATGTTGACGATAGCTTTGGCCAGCGGCTCGATGTCGCTGACAAGGCGCGGACGGCCTTCGTTGAGAATCAGCACTACAGGCTTGCCGGTAGCGGCCAGCGCCTTTACGAGGCTGCGCTGGTTCTCGCTCAGAGCGAGGTCGGAGAGGTTGCCGGGAGTCTCGCAGTAGGAGTTCTCGCCTATGCAGGCTACGATGACATCGACGCCGGCGGCGGCGGCCACGGCCTTCTCGATCTCGGGTTCGTTCTCTTCGTCGTATTTTCCTTCGGACTTGTAGGTCACGCCCTGTTCGAGCATAACGTTCTTCTTGCCGAACTTGTTGCAGAGGGCTTCGTAGATGGTGTTATACTGTCCGGCGAAACGATCGGCGAGATGTCCCTGCCAGGTGTAGCTCCAGCCGCCGTTGAGACAGCGCATTGAGTTGGCGTTCGGGCCGGTCAGCAGAATCTTCGTGTTCTTTGCCAGCGGAAGGATATTGTCGGTGTTCTTAAGCAGAATCTCCGACTCTTCGGCTGCGCGCAGGGCGGTGGCGGCGAACTCCTTGCAGCCGAATTTCGGATAGGAGGCCAGATATGTGTCGGGCAGGTCGAACAGCCCCAGACGCATCTTCAGGCGGATAACGCGGCGGGCGGCATCGTCGATGCGGCTCATCGGCACCTCCCCTTCCTCGACAAGCTCGCGAAGCAGGGTGCAGAAGCTTGTGTCGTAAGGCTCCATTGTCATGTCGATACCGGCATTGATGGCGATCTTGATAGCCTCTTTCTTGTCGGCGGCCACGCGCTCACGGGTGTAGAGATTGTTGATGTCGGCCCAGTCGGTCACGATCATACCGTCCCAGTTGAGGTCTTCCTTGAGCCAGCCTGTCAGCAGCTCGCGGCTCGCATGAACGGGCATACCGTTGATCGATCCGCTGTTGGCCATTATCGTCAGCGTTCCGGCCTCGACACAAGCCTTGAACGGCTCGAAGCACTTCTCGCGGAGATCCTGCATCGAGATATAGGCCGGTGTGCGGTCTTTGCCGGTGCGGGCCATGCTGTAGCCCATATAGTGTTTCGTCGAGGTGGCTATGAAATCGCGGCCTATGTGGTTGGGATCGGGGCCCTGGAATCCGCGCACTGCGGCCGCACCCATAACGGCGTTGACAAGCGGGTCTTCGCCATAGTTCTCCCAGACGCGCGGCCAGCGCGGATCGCGCGCCATGTCGACGGTTGGCGAGTAGGTCCAGGGGCAGTTCGAGGCGCGCGTCTCATAGGCGGTGATGACAGCCGCGTCGTGCGACAGCGTCGGGTTGAACGACGCGCCGATATTGATATTCTGGGGGAAGAGCGTGCCGCCCAGGGTGTAGGTTGTTCCGTGGTTCTGGTCGAGGCCGTAGATGGTCGGGATTCCCATAACCTCGATCGACACGCGATTGATGCGGGCGATTATCTCGTTCCACTTCTGCGGCGACAGGGCTATCGGGCCGGGAGCGCTGAGGAACGAGCCGATCTTATATTTCGAGACAATGTCGCGGAGCTTGGCCTCGTCGAGCACGAAATCGTTGCCCGTGCCGGTGCCGAGCACGTCGATGGCCAGCTCGGTCATCTGGCCGATCTTCTCGTCGAGAGTCATTTTGGCAAGAACGGAATCGACGCGCTGCTCGAGGCGCGCGTCGCGCGGAATGGCAGGACTGACGGCGGCAGCCCCCGAGGCGCCGCAAAGAGCAAGTGTAAGTGTGAGAATCTTTGAGAATTTCATGATAAAAAAACAAATCGTGATTACACTCGCAAAATTACGAAAAAATATCGAAAGCCATAGGCCCTATAAGCTCTATAGTCCACCGACCCAAAAGGGCGCGGCGGGCGTTATACTTTCAGACTAATCACTGATATTATGAAGAAACTGCTGTTTATGATTCTCGCGCTACTGCTGACCTCGACGACGGCCCTCGCCTTCATCGACAGCTATGTCATCAGCCGCGACAATCTCCCCGAAGAGGCCCAGGCCATGCTCGACAAGTATTTCCCGAAGGCTAAGGTGAGCCTTATCAAAATCGACCGCCATCTGCTCAAGAAAGCCGACTACGACGTGCGCCTCACCAACGGCGCGACCATCGAATTCTCAAACAAAGGCAAGTGGAAATCTGTCGACTGCGGAAAGCGCAATGTGCCCGACGAGCTGGTACCCAAGACAATCCGCAACTATGTGGCGAAGAACTATCCCGACGTCACGATCGTGAAGATCGAGAAGAAAAGCTCGGGCTACGAGATCGGGCTCTCCGACCAGCTGAAGATGAAGTTCAACCTTCTGGGTCAGTTCAAGAGCGTCGAGATGGACGACGACTGACCGCCCCACCCCTCAACGAAACTGAAACGTCCGGCCGCTCGACCGGGAATTGTTGAGGGGAGTGCGCCGGCTCCCGAATAATTTCAGTCGGCGACGTGGCGCCAAGCCGCTTAGGCTACCGTCGCACAACAAAGGTAAAGACCCACAGGGCGCCGTCAAAACATTTCTCCACCCAAAGCCCACCCCTCGGCGATTAAAGTGCACTTAATTTCCACTTAAAAACTACGTAGTTTTCAACAGCTCAATTAGTTATAGAATAGAAATGGTTTTATCGAACAAGCAATTTTTTTCGCAAACCCGAATCGCCTCGGTGTAGGGCTGCACCGTGGTGCAGCCGCGTTGCGTCGTGTTGACAACCAAACACATGTGAAATTTTACGAGGACACGCGTAGTCGCTTATTTGCTTCGGGTGGCTGCTCCACGAAGCAGCCCTACGTCTAAAATAGCCGGGGCGATTTCAGCCATTGAGCGCCAACGGCGGCGGGGGATTGAGGTTTCGGAGATTTTCGCTAACTTTGCGGAATGAGATTTCTTGCCACACTCCTGATTCTGCCGCTGCTGCTTCTGACAGGCTGCGGCGACAACGATGAGCCTGCAGCGGCCGTTGAAAGCTATTCGGTCTACTATCTCGTCGAATTCGACGAAAATCTGTCGCAGTTCTACGACGTCACGGCTATCTACACGGCCGCCTCGGGCGCCACGGTGACGAAGCCGCTGTCGGAGACGACTCCGATGTCGCTGACGGTTCCGGCCGACGCCGCTCAGCAAGGGATTGTGCTGCGGGCCGTGGCCACGGTCAAAGATCCGTTGCCGGCGGCTGATGCCGCCCGGGACTACCGTCTCTACTACTGGACGCAGATGTCAGTCAGGGCTAACCGCGCCGACGGCTCTTCCGAAAAGGTCTACGACCGCGAGAAGGCCGACATACATGTCGTCAAGGGCTCGCAGATGGCCGATTTCACGCGCAGCCATCCTACCATTGTAATGACCGATTTCTCATACAGCCGCTGATATGCCTGAACTCGGAACAATACTCGGCCGCCTCAAGGAACGCGGCATCGACAGCCTCAACGACATGCAGAGGCGCATGTCGCGTCTGAAAGGCCGGTCGGCCCTGCTGCTGGCCCCGACGGGGAGCGGCAAAACGATAGCGTTTGCGCTGCCGTTGCTCATGCGTCTGGGAGAGCCCGGCCGTGGCGTCAGGGCCCTCGTGCTGGCCCCATCGCGCGAACTCGTGCTTCAGATTGCGGGTGTAATAGCCCGGGCGGCGCGCGGCTACAAGACGCTGGCGCTCTATGGCGGACATCCTTTTCGCGAGGAAGAGGCGTCGCTGAGTGTGGCCCCTGACATCGTCGTGGCCACTCCGGGGCGTCTGCTCGATCATATCAACCGCTCGACGATTGACCTCGACGGCGTCGCAACACTCGTTATCGACGAATACGACAAACAGCTCGAGCTCGGCTTCGAAGACGAGATGAGGCGTATATGCCGCCGGCTCAAGCATGTCTCGACGCGTATTCTGACCTCGGCGACCGGCCTCGGCGAGCTGCCTGACTGGCTGCCGCTGAGCGGCGTGAAACCCGAAGTCCTCGACTTCACCGAAGGGGGTGCATGCGCTCCGCGCCCGTCTATCGTGAGGGTCGGAAGTCCCTCGCGCGACAAACTCGACACCCTCGTCGACCTTCTGCGCGCCCGCGCAGGCGAATCAGCTATCGTGTTCGTCAACCATCGCGAGAGCGCCGAGCGCGTCTGGAAGCGGCTCCGTGCCGACCATATCCCCGCCGGGCTATACCATGGCGGCCTCGACCAGCCCGAGCGCGAGAACGCCCTCGAGATGTTCGCCAACTCGACGACTCCGGTGCTGGTGTCGACCGACCTCGGCTCGCGCGGGCTCGACATCAAAGGGGTCGACGCTGTCATCCACTACCACATGCCCTCGTCGGCCGAAGCCTGGACCCACCGCAACGGCCGTACGGCGCGTCAGGGGGCTGCGGGGACGGTCTATGTCATCACCGCACCCGAGGGGGAAGACATCCCCGAATATGTCGTCACCGACCGCGACTGGCTTCCACCCCATTCCGAAGAGCGCATCGACTGGCCCCACGGCGCCACTCTCTATTTTAACCTCGGCAAAAAAGAAAAGATTTCGCGCGGCGACATCGTCGGGTTTCTCATTGCCAAAGGAGGTCTGACATCCGAACAGATAGGACGCATACAGCTTCGCGACCACTGCGCGCTGGTCGGCGTCCCCGCATCCGAGGCCGGCCGCGTTATCGCCGCCGTTGCGCCCGAACGCATAAAAAACAAGCGCGTCAAGGTGACGCGCCTGAATCCTTAAGTATTTACGTACGGTCAGAGAAGTTTTGCCGTCAGCCGGCGCACCTTGCGGGCGTCGGTGGCGAGCTGTGCGCTGAGCTTATCGGTGTTGGCGAAGCGCTTCTCGTTGCGCATGAAATCGACAAACTCAAGAGTTATCACCTCGTCGTAGAGATAGCCCGCATAGTCGAGAATATGGACTTCGATGGTCATCTCGGCCGGAGAGGTCTCGACCGTCGGGCGGAAGCCGATATTGAGCATCGCCGGACGGCGCACGCCGTCGGGAGTGACGGCGATCACTGCGTAGACTCCGGCGCGCGGCACTGCCGAGTCGGGGTCGAGCGGCACGAGGTTGGCTGTTGGGAAGCCCATGCGGCGTCCTATTCCGCGCCCCGAGGTGACGCGCCCTGTCAGCTTGAACGGACGGTCGAGGGCCTGATTGGCCTTCTTTATGTCGCCGTTGGCCAGATAACGTCTGATTATCGACGAACTGATCGGCGACGCTTTTCCCTTATATTCGGGTGCGCCGATAACCTCCATCCCTATTTCGGCTCCGATGCGGCGGTATTCGGCAAGACCGTCGTGGATGTCACGGCCGAAACGGTTGTTGAATCCGACGATGAGGGTGTCGACGCCATATTTCGTCTTAAGACGCTGAAGAAAATCGTGGGCCGAGAGACGCCGCAGCTTTTCGCCGAAAGTCAGCACTATCACATCGTCGGCGCCTGCCTCGCCAAGGAGCTGCATCCGTTCGTCAAAAGTCGTCAGCAGCGACGGCGCGCGCAGGGGCGCAACGACCTTCAGAGGATGGTCGGCGAAGGTCACTACCGAGGGGGTCAGCCCGCGTTTGGCGGCGTGGTCGCGCACGAAGCCTATGAGAAAACGGTGACCGAGATGGACTCCGTCCCACATTCCGATTGCGGCTATGCGCCGCCGCGACGTGTTGGAGCGTTTGATAATGTTCATGGTGTCAGAGAAGAGCTGTTTAGTTAAGATTTTACCGATCAAATTGGCCGGTCCGGGCGTAGGGACGTGCCTTTGGCACGTTTCACATGCGACTGGCAATCAGGGCGTTGCAATGCTACGTGCCGAAGGCACGTCCCTACGCCAGGGCGTTTCCGCCGCCGATTTCATCTAAGTTAATAGCATAGAGGCACGCCTCTAAGGTGTTAGATGTAATAGGTTTATTGTCAAGCTTTTGTGGCGTGCCAAAGGCGTGCGGCTACTCTTTGCCGGATACGTTGACTCCGGTAAGTCGTGAGGTTTTGCCCCCTTATCTGCAAAAAAATTGCCGGAGTATCTTTTTTCAACTTAAGTTGAGAGTGATGCCGAATTTTCTACCTACTTTTGCCAATAAAACAAATTGGCAAATGGTAAATCGAATAGTCAAATCAATATTGTGTCTTGCGATGACGATGCCCTTCATGGCATTCGCTCATACCGGCATTACGAATCTTTCGGGCAAGGATGAAATCGCTCTTGCTCCAATGCTGATAGAGGAATACTGCCCGTCGGATAATTTTTCCGCACATGAATTTGAGCTGCGCGTAAGGCAGAATGTCTCAGGCAGAAGCACCGACAGCGACGATTATTTCCATGCGGTTCTGTCGAAAAGCGGCACTTTAGGAGCTGTGCTCGGTGAAAGAATCTACGAGATAGAATCCATAGCGGTTGAAGGGCCGGTTAATGAGGCCGATTTCAATACGCTGTGGGAAGCGACATTCAATGGTCGTCTGAAAAATATCGACCTTGAGAAAGCTGCGGTAGAAAACGGTAAAATCCCCGACAAGGCCCTGTTTCATATTGACGCACAGGTCAACTGGGAAACTATGGTGATAACCACGACGGAGCTTGAAAAGCTGATTCTTCCTGATGGAGTGACAGAGATCGGCGAATTTGCAGTAGCCTATGCGACTGCGCTTAAAGAGATAAAATTCCCGAAGACCTTACAGACAATCGGAAAAGCGGCTTTCACGGACTGCATAAGTTTAACAGCCGAACAATTGGTGTTCCCGGAGAGTCTGAGTGTGATCGGTGAACAGGCTTTCTATCAATGCCGCGGACTGACAGGCAGGATAACGTTGCCCTCGTCGCTGAAAACGATTGCCTGCGGAGCGTTCTACTGCTGTAAAATATCCGAAATCAACTTCCCTCAGTCTCTGGAATATCTCGGATGTATGGCGTTTGCCAATTCTGCACTTGAAAAGGCGATTCTGCCCGACAACTGCGCTCTTTGTTCAGAAGGCGGTCAGTTCTACAATATCTGGACCCTCGCCGAAGCCCATTTGCCGAATAATTTGACTCTCGTTCCGAACAGTGTCTTTTCAGGCTGTTTTTCTTTGAAAAAAGTGAATGTTCCCACAAGAGCCGTTACCATCGCGGAGTTTGCATTCGACCAGGCCAAAATGTCAGATATAGATTTTCCGGAGACATTGGAATCAATTGAGCAGGATGCGTTTCAGAGTTGCAACAAGCTCACTGCCGTGGTTCTGCCGTCGTCGCTCAAAAGCCTCGGCGACCGGGCATTTGCCTTATGCGGCAGTCTGCAAAAAATCTACTGCAAGGCAACTGTTCCACCCGCATGTATTCCGGCATCAGGATATGAATCCGACGGAACGCCTTTTACAAGCGTCAACCCTTCGATCCCGGTCTACATACCGGTCGGAACGAAACAGCAATACGTGACGGCGCCGGGCTGGGATTACATGACCAATTTTATCGAGACCGATGATTTCCCGGCTGCCGGTGTCGGAAGTGTGGCAACTGACGGAAATGAACAGGACGGCATTACCTACGATTTGTTCGGAAGAAAAGTCGAAACGCTCTATCCCGGAAATATTTACATCCGTGACGGCAAGAAATTGCTGATAAAATGAAACTTTAGATCTTTCCCCGATACCAACTGTAAACTACAGGGCAGGCATCAGATGCTTGCCCTGCCGTTTTGTGGGGCTGTTTGCGGCGTAGAGTTGCGCGGTAATGCTGTTTACTTAAAATTCTTCCGAGCAAATTATCATGTCCGAGCGTAGGGACGTGCCTTTGGCACGTTTCACATGCGGCTGGCAATCAGTCTGTTGCGATGCTACGTGCCGAAGGCACGTCCCTACGCCAGAGCGTTTCTGACGCCGGTTTCATCTAAGTAAACAGCATTGAGTTGCGCGGTCGGCTTCTTTTTAGTAATTTTGCCGATTGATATATGGAATCAGCATCAACAATACTCACTCCGGCTGAGTTTTCAGGCCTGAACCATGCGCTTTCGCTCAGTGGAGGCAAGGTGATTATATGCCATGTGTCGCCCGACGGCGACGCCATCGGCTCGTCGCTGTCGCTTCTTCGCGTTCTCCGCGCCATTGGGCACCGCGACGTCAGGGTTGTAACTCCCGATATGCCGCCTCAAAGTCTCGGCTTTCTGTCGGGCATTCGCGAAATAACGGTTGCGTCGCAGCATCCCGAGACCGTGCGCCGTCTGCTGTCGTCGGCCGGGGTTATCTTCTGTCTTGACTTCAACGAGCCGCGTCGTGTCGACCGTCTTGAGGAAGCGCTGTCGGGCTCGAAGGCGCTGAAGGTCATGATTGACCATCATCTCAATCCCGATCCGTTTGCCGACATAATTGTGAGCCGGCCCGAGGTCTCTTCTACCTGTCTGTTGCTCTACAATGTCCTGGTTGATCTGGGACTCGCCGGTTATATTGACATGACGGTGGCGGAGTCGCTTCTGACGGGCATGATGACCGACACGGGCGCCTTCTCATACAATGCCAAGGATCCCGGAATCTATCGCGTAGTCGCTGACCTCATGGAGCGCGGCGCCGATAAAGACAGGCTCTACAAGATTCTTTTCGACACCAATAAAGAGTCGACCCTTCGCCTTCACGGTTACGCGTTGGCCGAGAAAATGACCATCTATCCCGACCACAAGGCATCGGTTATCGTGCTCGACAGCGACGAGCTTCAGCGGTTCGGCTATCAGCGCGGCGATACGGAGGGTCTGGTCAACAAGCCTCTGTCGATACCCGAGGTTGCATATTCGGTATTCATGAGGCAGGATGAGCCTGAATTCATAAAAGTGTCGATGCGCTCGAAGGGCCTTTTCCCTGTCGACAAGCTCTGCAAGGAAGCTTTCGGCGGTGGCGGACACCTGAATGCCGCCGGCGGCGAATTCTACGGCACGCTCGACGCCGCTATAGCCCATCTGCTTGAAAAAATGCCCGAATTCGACTGTTATCTCTAATATTATATAAATGAAACAGACAATCACCGCTCTCGTCGGCCTGCTTCTGGCCGCTGTTATGTTAAGCTCATGCGATGACAAGCGCTCGTTTGCCGATTTGCTTTCCGATGAGAACAAATCCGTCAACCTATATCTGTCAGACCATCGTGTCGTAGGCTCGATACCGCCTGACAGCGCTTTCGAGGTAGGCCCCGATGCTCCTTACTATCAGCTCGACGAGGACGGCAATATCTACATGCAGGTTCTGTCGAAAGGCGATATGAAGCTGCGTCCGGTCAAAGACGACCGCGTATATTTCCGCTTTCTGCGATATAACCTCAACCGTTACCAGACCGGCGAGGATCTCGTCGGAGTCGGCAACTCCAACGATATTGTCGGCAGCAATGGTCTCGGAACAACTTATTTCCTGTTCGACAATTACACGCTCCAGACGTCGTATAAATATGGCACGGGAATACAGATGCCGATGCATTTCCTCGGTGCCAACGCCCACGTCATGCTTATCGTCAAGAGCCAGAGCGGATGGCCCAATGAGATGTCCAACGTCATACCGTTTGTCTACGATGTGACTTACTACAGCTCACCTCTGTCCCCCTGGAAGGCCGAGGTCGACGCGAACGACAAATAAAGGAACAAACAATCAAGATTCAAGATATGTCACTGATAAAATCAATATCGGGAATCCGCGGCACTATCGGCGGTCGTCCCGGAGAAGGGCTGTCGCCTGTCGACGTGGTGAAATTCACCGCAGCCTATTCCCGTTTCATAATTGAGACTTCGGGCCGTCGAGGCGCCGTGGTCGTCGGCCGCGATGCCCGTGTTTCAGGCCCTATGGTCGATTCTCTTGTATGCGCCACCCTTACAGGCATGGGCCTCGATGTCATCAACATTGGCCTCGCCTCGACCCCGACGACCGAAATCGCCGTGACCGGCGAGAAGGCTCTCGGCGGAATAATTATCACGGCCAGCCACAACCCGATGCAGTGGAACGCCCTGAAGCTGCTCGATGCCAACGGCGAATTTCTCAGCGCCGAGCAGGGTGCCCGCGTGCTTGAGATTGCCGCCAACGATGATTTTACCTTTGCGCCGGTCGAGGAACTCGGTCAGGTCATGACCGACACAACCTGGCTCAAACGCCACATAGATATGGTTCTCGGACTGCCGCTGGTCGACCGCAAGGCTATCGCCGATGCTGACTTCACTGTGGCTGTCGATGCCGTCAACTCTGTAGGCGGTTATGCTATCCCGGCTCTGCTTCGTGCGTTAGGTGTCAAAAACGTCATTGAGCTTAACTGCGAGGTGACCGGCCGGTTCAGCCATACTCCCGAACCGATTCCCGAGAATCTGACTCAGATCGCCGATCTTATGAAAGAGGGGCGCGCCGATGTCGGTTTTGTTGTCGATCCCGATGTCGACCGTCTGGCAATCGTCATGGAAAACGGCGAGATGTTTGTCGAGGAATATACTCTCGTCGCCGTGGCCGACTATATTCTCGGCCATACTCCGGGCGCTACGGTGAGCAATCTGAGTTCGAGCCGCGCCCTGCGCGATGTGACCGAAAAACACGGCTGCAGCTATACCGCCGCCGCTGTCGGCGAGGTCAACGTTGTGACGGCAATGAAGAATACCGGCGCAGTTATCGGCGGCGAAGGCAATGGCGGGGTTATCTATCCCGAGGCCCACTACGGCCGTGATGCTCTGGTTGGTGTGGCGCTGTTCCTGACGCTTATGGCCCACAAGGGCAAGAAGGTCAGCGAGATCAAGAAAGAGTATCCGCAGTATGTCATAACCAAAAACAAGCTGCAGCTCACGCCCGAGATCGACGTCGATGCTATCCTTGCCGCTGTCAAAGAGGCGTTTAAGGGTGAGCGGATAACCGATATCGACGGTGTGAAGATCGATTTCGAAGACGGCTGGGTGCACCTGCGCAAATCGAATACCGAGCCCATTATCAGAATCTACAGCGAGGCCCGCGACGCTGACCGCGCCAATGCTTTGGCCGACCGCGTCAAGGCGGCCATCAGCGACAAGATCTGATTCCCCACGCTGATAAAGCGGTAATACCATAATGAACTCCACCTCCGAAAGTTGAAACAGAACTTTTCGGGGTGAAGTTCATAAAAACCGGCGGCCGCCGGTCAGTCTCTACAGTCAGTCTCTACAGTCAGTCTCTACAGTTAGTAATTCAGGTATAATGCCCGGTCTATGGGCAGGTTCCCTATATTTTCTTACTTTTTTCTAATATTTCTTTAATTATGCGACACTTAACTTTTTTCGCAGCGGCGCTATCGGCTTTGTGCGCCTCGGCAGACTTGCCGGTAACGCTGGTCAACAACACTAACGGCCAGTTTGCCGACGACGACATCTATGTAGCCATCCTCGGCGAGCAGAAGGGCGTGGGCTATATCTACTATGATATGGCGAAGTCCACGTCGGCAGCTACGGTCAGACCGCTAAACGAGTCGGTGAACACGTTGCCGGGCACAGGCCCATTCACAACGTATGCCGATGTCTTTACCAAGCTTTCCGATATCCCCGGGAAAGTTGTTTATCTGGGCGACACTTATGCCTGCCGTATGTTTATCAGTTTCAAGTCGCCGATGTATCTCCACGCTTTCGCTCAGGGTTACGCAGGCGCCGATCTCAACAACCCCTCCGACCCGAATGCCACGGTGCGCTGGGAGCTGGTGGAATTCACCTATGCTCCGGGTTCGGGTTCCGGAAAGGATTACGACGAGATATGGATCAATACAACGCGTGTCGACGCATTCCAGTATCCCATGGGGCTTGAGCTATGGTCGACCGGCCATTATCCCTATACGAAAAGGGGAGAAAATGTCAGCTATAAGACGGTTATCGACAAATGGAACTCGACGCTCGGAAACACGGTCTATAAAGACTGTCTCTACAATCTGATAACCAAAGACAATGTCGGCGGAATCATAAAGCAACCCTCGAAAGTCAAGTCTATAAAGGATCAGAATATTTTCGACGATTATATCAATAAGATATGGACTTATTTCTCAAACCACACGGCCAATATCGACATGGGACTGCTCGGCCGCTGGACAGGCAAGGTCGAGGGGGAGAAGTTCGTTCTGACCTGTGCCGAAGGCCATTACTGGCAGCCGGGCTCGGTAGCGACAATCGACGCGAAGCCCGACACGGAGGATGTGATTGAGGGCGCAGGTGTGTTTGCTTCCGGGTCTGACATCTCAAAGACCGTTCAGTCAATGTTCTGTGCTGCTTTCAACAGGGGCATGATACGTGCGACTTCCGATCTTCAGGACTGGAATCCCGACGGCCCGACGAAAGCTTTTTCGGGCGGCACAGAGTATCCGTGTAATGAATATGTGAAGTTTTTCCATGATCCGGCTATTTCGTCGGGCGGTAAGACATACGCTTTTTCATACGACGATACTTACGACCAGAGTGCCACCTGTTATGCCAACAACCCGACGCGCGCGACAGTGACGATCGGAGGCTTTTCCGACTCCAACCCCGATCCCGGCACTGACCCCGATCCGGATCCCGACCCCAATCCCGGCACTGATCCCGATCCTGATCCCAACCCCGGAACTGATCCTGACAATAATCAGGGTCTCGAAAAAAATTTTTCGGCCGACGATCATACTCAGGGCAATCCTTTCGCAGGGCCTTATTCATTAAAGCTTTATCCTTCGGAAGGAGGCGTTGCTGTCGTTGCCAGATTTGAAGGTAACTACGAGGGATTTGACGGCCCCTGGCTCTGGAACTACACAAATGGATTCGAAGAGACGAAAATGACCTCAGCGGGCGACGGAAGCTATCGCTATCTGATCAATAATGTCGCACCCGGAACCACAGTCACTGTCGCTGTTAAAATTGCGTATGCGGGAGGCATGAGTGTGTCCCCTCAGGTATCGTATGTCGTGCCCGATAAAGCTCAGCCGGTATTGCCGACCGTAACATTGTCGTCGGATCCTTCGAGCTGCCGGACAGGCGAGACAGTCGTGTTTACCGCGGATGTCAATCCCGGCGATTTTGAAGTAGACGCCGTAGTAGTCAGGATTGATGGAAACGCTCTTGTCACCGTGCCTGTTGCCGGTTCTGAGAATACGAAATATTCAGCAGAGTGGACAGCCACATCGGCCGGCGACCACGTTGTTGTAGCGGAAGTGACAGCCGGTGGCCGCACAATCACGTCGCCCGAGCTCCGCTATACTGTGACAGCTTCTGACTCCGGCAATGCATCTCTGACGACTCCCGGTGAATCGTTAGAGACACTGGTGATATATCCGAATCCTGCAAGTTCGGAGATTCATCTGCGCACCCGCGGGGCAGGCGTCGTTTCATTGTTGTCGTTAGACGGCAATTGTATCGGGCAATATGATGTCGATTCGGTTGCGACAATCGACGTTTCGTGGTTGAATCCGGGCTTCTATTTCGTTAGATTCATTGAGGACGGAGACTTTGTGCCTGTTGTAAAGAGGTTGATAATTAAATAACTGTCTCCGTTTTGTTAACCATGAAAAAATCGTAAAAATGAAAAAGTATATTTGTCTATGATTATGGCCGCAGTTGCCTTGACAGCTGTCTCGGCCGAGAATCCCTTTACTGGAACCTTTCTGATGACATATGATCTTTCGGGATGCAGAATCAGTCATCCGTCAGGAATATGCATTATGGTCAAAGGTTCCAAAGCAACCAAACTGGTTATGCCCGTCCGCTAAGCGGTCATAATCAGTTCAGACAAAAGCGCGGCCTCGACAGGGGTCGAGCTTTCGTTATTTCATGGCTAAGAGTAGGCTGCATGGGATATAATGGCTAACTTTGCACAGTTTTTACGGTTAACACTATTACAGTTTTCTCAAGCAGCCATTATAGTCAGGAAAGATGAATTTTAATAAAACAGGCTCATATATACCGGCTACCGACAGACAGAGCAATATCGAACTGTTGAGAATTGTTGCGATGTCGATGATTGTCATTGGCCACTTCTTATATCATGGAATTACCGAAAGAGAAATGTCACGGATTCTCTATGTGTTGATTTGCACGTATTGCAGCGTCGGCGTCAATCTTTTCTTTCTCATATCGGGATATTTCAGGATAAGGTCGGTCATGAAAAGTATCGCGAGGCTCGTCTTTACGGTGCTGTTTTTTGACTGTGTAAACTATATGTTGTTATACTTTACGGCCGGCCCTGCGGCTCTCTATGACTGGATTCCCACATTATTTTTCCCTGTTTCCAGAAGTCCTTACTGGTTCTTGCAGGTTTATCTTTTCCTGATAATATGTTCGCCGCTGATAAATCGTGGAATTGATGGAATGACATTGAATAAGCTAAGGTTATTCATACTGTTTTTTTCGGTTTTCACTTGCTATAGTTGCGGAGTCGGGCATAATGGATCGAATTCAAACGGTTATACGTTTCTTCAGGGAGTTTATATGTATTGCGTGGCGGCCTACCTGAAGAGAGACAATTGGCTGATGAGCTGGCTGAAGGGCACGAAATGCATTGTTGTTGCTTTCGTCATGCTGACTTTTGGCGCCCTTATGGTATATTATTACAATAAGCAGTCGCTAACTTCTTATAACAGCTTTATAAATATAATATCGTCGGCTTTGATATTCACCTATTTCGTGAATCTTGATATAAAAAGCAAAACGGTTAACATTATTGCTTCGGGGGCTCTCGGCTGTTATCTGCTGCAAGACGGGCAATTCGGACATCGTTACCTATACGCCACTATCAATCGCGTATTCACGTCCGAGCCCCTCTATTGTTCATTGGCCTACCTGACAGTTCAGTTCATTTCCTTCTGGGCCTTGTCATTATTGATCACTATGATTGTCAGACCCCTGTTCAGGTTTCTCGACAGAAACCTCGTGGCGCCGATCTCAAAAAAATTAGGGGATTTTGTCGACAAAATCCCCGTTGGCTAATGAGCTGCTAAGGCTGTCAGAGTTTGCGGCCGGGAGCGACAGAGAGTTTGTCGTAGGCGCGGCGCGCTTTGGCGCGGGCTTCTTCGACGCTGTCGGCAGTGGCGAGGATGACTCCCATGCGGCGGTGTCCCTTGACGCGCGGTTTGCCGAAGATGCGCATGGCTGTGCCGGGCTCTTCGAGAACTTTATCGAGATTGTCCATGACGATGTTGTCGGAGTCGGCCTCGATGACGATGGCACGGCTGGCACTCGGCCCGTAGAAACGAAGCTCGGGAATGGGAAGACCGAGCAAAGCGCGGGCGTGAAGACCGAATTCGCTGAGATCCTGGGAGATCATCGTGACCATTCCGGTGTCGTGGGGACGCGGCGATACTTCGCTAAAAATCACTTCGTTGCCCTTGACGAACATCTCTACGCCGAAAATGCCGTAGCCACCGAGCGCGTCGGTCACCTTGCGGGCGATTTCGCGGGCCTTGGCGATTGCAGGCGCCGACATCGGCTGAGGCTGCCAGCTTTCGCGATAGTCGCCGTCGATCTGAATGTGTCCTACCGGTTCGCAGAACACTGTGCCCGAGACGCTGCGCACCGTAAGCAGCGTTATCTCGTAGTCGAAATCGACGAATCCTTCAACGATGACGCGTCCGGCGCCTGCGCGACCGCCTTCCTGCGACACTCTCCATGCTTCGTCGATGTCGCCGGCGTTTTTGATGACCGACTGGCCGTGGCCGCTGGAGCTCATGACAGGCTTGACAACACAGGGGAGTCCTATTTCGGCGATGGCTGCGTCGAATTCTCTGCGGTCAGAGGCAAAACGGTAGGGCGAGGTCTTGACTCCGAGTTCTTCGGCGGCAAGACGGCGGATTCCTTCGCGGTTCATTGTCAGCCAGGCGGCGCGGGCTGTCGGAGTGACATGGTAGCCCTCTTTCTCGAGTTCGACGAGCACAGGAGTGGCGATTGCCTCGACCTCGGGGATAATATGATCGGGTTTCTCAAGCTCGATTATGCGGCGCAGTTCGTCGGCGTCGAGCATGTTGAACACGTAGGAGCGGTGGGCGATCTGCATTGCCGGAGCGCCTGCGTAGGAGTCGCAGGCAATGACTTCGACGCCGAAGCGCTGAAGCTCGATAGCTACCTCTTTTCCCAACTCGCCGCTGCCGAGTAGCAGGGCTTTGCGTCCCTCGGGTTTTCCGATTGTTCCGATCTTTGACATATAAATGTGATTGAATGAGGCCGCAAAGTTACAAAAAATCCCGGAATATCAGATAAGAGCGTGGATTCCGGTAATGACGCCGACGAGCGACATCAGAAGCAACACCGAGGCTATGATGCGGTTGATAATCCACATCGAACGGACGTTGAAGTGGCTCCTGACCTTGTCGATGAAGAATGTCACAAGCAGCCACCAGCATATAGCTCCGGCGGCAATGCTGAGATAGCCCGCGACATAATGGTAGGCCTGAAATTCGGGAGCAAGGAAACTGAATCGGGCAAACAGGCCGATTATGAAGAATAGAATCAGGGGGTTGGCGAAAGTGAACAGGAAGCCGGTGCCGAAATCGCGCAGATAGGTGTTGGATTTAAGTTTCGGTGTTGCCAGCTGGCGCGACGGGTTGTGGACGAACAGATAAACGGCATAGGCGGCGAGAAACACACTGCCGATAATCTGAAGCACCGACTGGTTGCTCTCGATGAAGTCGGTGACAAACGAGAGCCCAAGCCCTGTGAGCAGGCAGTAGATCATATCGCTCAATGATGCTCCGAGGCCGGTGAAAAGAGCCGGCCGTCGCCCCTTGTTGAGGGTGCGTTGGATTACCAGTACGCCGATAGGGCCCATCGGCGCCGAGACGAAGACGCCGATGAGGAATCCGCTTAGCATTATCGAAGCGAGATACTCCATTAGGGTGCAAAGTTACGAAAATCTGCTGAAAAGGCGAATGAAAAAACGACCGGGCATCAGGAGATGGTGTGGCAGTCTATTGAATTTCTTGTAATTTTGCAGCGGTTTTTCGGAAACCATAAGGCCGGATGAAGGAAAAGGAGCTTTGTGTTGAACAGACTGACCGGCAGGCAAACCGAACCGATGCTTTGCTTGCTCTGATACGCGACGGCAAGCCGATGACGTTTGCCCAGCGTATCCGGCTGACCGTGCTGCTCAGTGTGCCGGCTGTTATCGCCCAGCTTTCATCCATTGTCATGCAATATATAGATGCGGCGATGGTCGGACATCTTGGCGCCGAGGCATCTGCTTCTATCGGGCTCGTCTCGACGACGACATGGCTTTTCGGAGGAGTGTGTTCTGCCGCCGCCATGGGATTTTCCGTTCAGGTTGCCCACAGGATAGGGGCCGGAGATATGGCCGGAGCTCGCCGAGTGCTGAAACAGTCGCTTGCAGCTACATTGGCTTTCAGCCTGTTTCTGGCGGCAGTCGGGTGTGCTGTCAGCGGCCCGCTTCCCGCATTGCTTGGCGGCGATCTGGCAATCCGCAGCGATGCGTCGCTTTATTTTTTCATATTCTCGATGTTTCTCCCCGCCATTCAGATGAGTTTCCTCGCCGGCGCTATGTTGCGCTGTAGCGGAAATATGCGCGTGCCGAGCGTGATGGGAGTGGCGATGTGTGTGCTCGATGTCATCTTCAATTTCTTTCTGATATTTCCGACGCGCACGATCGAGCTGGCGGGAATGTCGCTGAGCCTGCCCGGAGCCGGACTCGGAGTCGGTGGTGCGGCATTGGGCACGGCTGTCGCCGAGGCCATTTCGGCGGCTGTTCTGCTATGGTATCTCTGGAGCCGGTCAGAGCAGCTTGGCCTGAGAAAAGAGCGGGCTCGCTTTCTGCCAGAAATCTCAACTCTCAGGAAAGCATTCCGGATCGGAGTGCCGATGGGGATAGAGCATATCGTCATCTGTGGCGCGCAGATCATGACCACGGTTATTGTAGCCCCTCTGGGCATTTTTGCCATAGCGGCGAATTCTTTCGCCATAACGGCCGAGAGCCTCTGCTATATGCCGGGCTACGGTATCGCCGATGCCGCGACAACGTTGTCAGGGCAATGTATCGGAGCCGCGCGCCGCAGGCTGGCGCGCAGTTTCGGTCGAATAACCGTCGGCATGGGCATGGCTGTCATGGGAGTTATGGGTGTGCTTATGTATGTGTTTGCCCCTCAGATAATCGGACTGATGACAACTGTCGGCGAAATCAAGGGGCTGGGTGTCATGGCCTTGCGCATCGAAGCGTTTGCCGAGCCGATGTTCGCGGCGTCGATAGTCGCATACGGAGTCTTTGTCGGCGCTGCCGACACTCTGGTGCCCTGCCTGATGAATGTATTCAGCATATGGGTTGTCCGTCTGTCGCTGGCGGCTCTCCTTGCCCCGACGATGGGGCTCAAAGGCGTCTGGATAGCAATGTGCATCGAGCTGTGTTTCAGAGGATTTATTTTCCTCGTGCGCCTGAGAGGCCGGCGATGGATGAAAGGTGGCTCCGCACAGAATCTGTAATCGGGGTTATACAATCTGTAATTCTTATACCGCTCGTCAGGCATGTTCATTATAATTTTGCAATGCGAAAATTTGCATTACAACTCAGACACAGAATATAACACTAAGTCACATGAAGCTTATCAAAGATATCGAGTTCGGGGGCGAACGCCCTCTGTTTGAATCTCACGACCTGCGCCTCGAAAATGTCATTATCCGCGCGGGCGAATCTGCTATCAAGGAATGCAGCAATATCGAGGCTGTCGGCTGTCGGTTTGAGGGAAACTATCCTTTCTGGCATGTCCACGGATTCAGAATCGACCGCTGCTATTTCGATGTCGGAGGTCGTTCGGCGTTGTGGTATTGCGATCATCTCAGAATGACCGACACGGTTATCGATGCTCCGAAAATGTTTCGCGAGATGGATGAGATAGATCTCGAAAATGTCACTGTCAACGATGCTGACGAGGTTTTCTGGCGTTGCAAGGGCATCCGCGCCCGGAATCTGACTCTCCATGGCGGAACCTATCCGTTCATGTTCAGCAACGACATATTTATCGACGGTCTGGTCAGCGACAGCAAGTATGTTTTCCAGTATGTTAAGAATGTCGAGATCCATAATGCGAAAATAACGACCAAGGATGCTTTCTGGGAGGTCGAGAATGTGACCGTTTATGATTCGGAACTCAACGGCGAATATCTCGGCTGGCATTCGAGAAACCTGCGACTCGTCAATTGCCATATTACCGGCGAGCAGCCGCTCTGCTATGCCCGCGATCTGGTTCTCGAAAACTGCACGTTCGGCCCCGACTGTGACCGTGCGTTCGAATACAGCACTCTCCACGCCGACATCCGGGGCGCGATCACCAATATAAAGAATCCGGCATCCGGACTGATTGTGGCTGATTCGATCGGCTCGATAACAATCGACGAGAATATTAAGGCGCCTGCCGATTGCGAAATACGCATAAGAGACGCCAAAGCCGGCGAACCCAACAGCTGAATATTATGAATTACGACTTCGACAGGCAGATTCCGCGGCGCGGAACCGATTCATATAAATGGGACAGCGCTGAGAGCGATAACGTGCTGCCGATGTGGGTGGCCGACATGGACTTCACGACTGCTCCGGCCATCATTGAAGCCCTGCGCCGGCGAGTCGATCATGGCATTTTCGGGTATACGCTTGTGCCCGAAAGCTATTACGAGGCTGTGACGTCATGGTTCCTCAGGCGTCATGACTGGGCCGTCAAACGCGAATGGATAATCTATACTTCGGGCGTCGTTCCTGCGCTTTCGGCTGTAATCAAAGCGTTGACAGCGCCGGGCGACAAGGTGCTTCTCCAGACGCCGGTCTATAATTGTTTCTTTTCGTCGATCCGAAACAATGGATGCGAGACCGTATCGTCGCCACTATGTTTCGACGGCAATTCCTACTCGATCGACTATGATGATCTCGAACGCAAAGCTGCCGACCCGAAGGTGAAAGTCATGCTGCTGTGCAATCCCCATAATCCTGCCGGAAGAGTATGGCGCCCTGAAGAGCTGAAGCGCGTCGGCGAAATCTGTATACGGCATGATGTTACAGTCGTTTCAGATGAGATCCATTGCGAACTCGTTTTTCCCGGCCATAGATATACGCCGTTCGCCTCTCTATCGGAAGATTTTCAGCGCCGGTCGGTTACATGCGTCTCTCCCAGCAAGGCGTTCAATATAGCAGGATTGCAGATAGCGAACATAATATGCGAGGACAGCGGACTTCGGCGCAGAATCGACAGGGCAATCAACGACAACGAGGTGTGTGATGTCAATCCGTTCGGCGTGATCGCCACCCGGGCCGCTTATAACGACAGCGAGGAATGGCTTGACCGGCTTGTCTTATATATCTATGACAATTATCGGTTTATGCGCGAATTCTGCCGGGAGCAATTGCCCGGATTCCCTATTGCCGAACTCGAAGGGACATATCTCGTCTGGATGGATTGCCGTTCTCTCGGCCTACCGTCGGAAATCCTTGAGCGGAAGCTGATTGCCGAAGCCGGGCTATGGCTCAATGCAGGAACAATGTACGGTCGTGAAGGAGAAGGATTCATGCGCTGGAACATTGCCTGTCCGCGCTCCACCCTCACGGACGGTCTGGAGCGCTTCGCCCGTTTTGTCGCTGTTCACTGAGACCGTCGTCAGCCGTCAGGGTCGGTATTGTTAGGTGTGTCGCCGGCTTCGATACTGATGCGCCTCAGGTATGACTCGGTCGGTTCGGTTATGCCGAGTTTGTGGCGCAGATTGTTCTTGATGCAGTGAACAGTCTTGGGAGAGCGGTTTGTAAGCTGGGCAATTTCTTTGGTTGTCATCCCCATCAGCTGGAACGCACACATGCGTTTCTCGGCGTTGGTAAGGTCGGGGTGGAGCTTATAAAGCCGATTGAAGAAGCCGTGGTTGCTCTTCTCGAAATATACCTTGAACATCTCCCATGCGTTGTCTTGTACCGATAGGCGTCTGACGACTTGCTTTATCTCGGCGAGATTTTCACCCGAAGTGTGGGTTCGGCGCGATGTCAGCGACCGAATTTCCGAGATGGCGTCAGACAGGCGCCCCATGTGCATCGACATGTCGCTGAGCTCTTTGTTGCTCACCTTCATCGACTGCTCGCTCTCGTTGCGCTCTCGGGCCCATGTCTCGGTGAGAGCTGTGATGTGCTCGTCGAGCTCCGCCGAATGCCGTTTGTGGCGCTTGTTTCTCTGGGCGAAGATCAGAATTACCACTCCACCTATAATAACGATTGCCGCAAGCAGCCACGTCAGCCAGGACATCGGAATGTGGGATCGCTCGCGGCCTGCCTCTGCCTGTTGCGCTTCCCAGGCTACGATGTCCTCGTCGAGGCTTGAGGTGTAGACCGAGCACTCGACTACTGACAGCGAGTCTTTGATGTCGAAGGCGCGGAGCAGATGACGATAGGCTTCTGAATCGTTACCGCTGCGGTGGGCTATTTCGCCCATGAGCTGTTCGAGAGTCTCGCGGTCATGATCCTTAAGGCGGGCAAGCTTGTCGCTGTAGGTCGACAATGCCCGCTGCGCCTCGACAAGCTTGCCGGCGTACATCAGCGTGCGCACATAATTTTGGGCACTCACTGCCCCGTTATATCCGTCGCCGAATTTTTCGAGAAATTCGAGATTGTAACGTATTGCGGTGTCATAGTCTCCGAGGTGGTGAAACAGCAGACCGACAAAAGCGTTAAGCTGTCCGAGATCGGTCGGGTCGGTGGTGAATGTCATCGCTTTTTTCCACGATTTCAATGCGTTGTCCCAGTCATGCATCAGATAGTGGTAATTCCCCCGGCATGCATTGTAGATGAGGTTCAGTTCCCGTGCTTTATCAACGGGTGTCGTAGGTGGGAGCTTGCGTATTATCGACTCGGCACGGTCGAGATACCACTTCTCTTTGGGCTTGTTTTTAAGCCGTTCATAGAGCTCGGCAATAATTACATACGACATGGCGTCGATAAACATCAGAGAGTCGGGCTTCTCGGTTTTGAGCACCTCGAGAATGGTTGCTGCCGCCTCTCGATAGCGGTAAGCCATCTGCCTGACATCTGCCGTCTCGAGGAGCGCCATACATCGCGTCTCCACCGAATCGGCCGGAATGTATTCCGCCGACTTGACTAACGACGCAGCCGCGCCGTCGTAGTCATAGCTTTTTTTCTGCAGCCCGGCCTTTTCCTGCCATATATTGTAGTCACAAGCGCCACTGCGCGTTCGGGTTATACTGTCGTAGTATGCTATGCGCTGTTTTAAAGGCAGAGAGGCATCGCGAGCCATCTTAAGATAAAATTCGCGTTTGATTTCGGTCGAGCCGCAGTCCGGCGTCAGCCGGACAATGCCGCCCGCTACCACAAATAGCGCCCAGATTACATTGAAGATACGATTTGTCGGTTTCACGCTCGCAAATATAACTGTTTTGTGCGATATGAGCAATTCGTCGATGGTATTATCCGGCGATCATACGACATAATATTATAAGATGTAAACGGCAGATAATAATGATGTTACGTCTCTTATAGACCTTTTTTAAACAGGTCTATAAGTTGCTATATTCTAAATATAGACAGCCGTTCGTGTCTCAGAGTCGGATCCGACGGATAAATTTGTGACAGACTTCATTTTTTTAATTTCTACACTTATGAAACGTTTTATTCCATTATCTCTACTGCTTGCGGTAGTGTGTTTTCCGGCCACAGCGCGCACCGATGTCGTCAGCAGCCGGCTTAACATCAATGATGTCTTTTCCGGCGTCAAGACTCCCGTTACAACAATTCGCACTATCCCCGAGGCATCGCCTGCCGCTGCCGCATCGACTGTTAAGGCTACCGTCAATTTTGTCTACGATCACGAAAAGTTTGCCCCTTACGTAGTAGCTTTCATGGCGCAGACTTCGGAAGCAACAAAATTTTTTGATATATCGCTGTTGGAGGAAGAGGCCGACAGCTATACGTTTGATATTGAGCCGGGCGTCTATCAGGCAGTTGCCTTATATAAAAATTTAGCAACGATGATGGGCGGCCCCGTGAGCTATGTAGTTCTTGAGGATTGTGACCTGACGAGCGACAAAACTCTGGATTTCGACGTGGCGACCTCAACCCAATATGTATCTTTCAGTTCATATAATCCCGACGGCCAGCCTACGAGTTTGCACAAGGCCAAACTCGGCGACGACGGTCTGGAACTTGTCGAAGCCGGGAATGTCTTTGGTACGGAATCGTTCACGTCGCTTGTGTTTGAGGAAAAGGTGGAATTCCCTTATAAGCTGATTACCAATACCGACTTTACAATCGAAGAATTTAACCATATAGGTCTTGCCAACAGCGATGTTTACATAAATAAAGTGAGCGATAGATGGTCTTTCGTTCATTCCCGCAATATGGCTGCCATTGATAAGTCATCGTTATATGCCGTATATCTGAAAGCTATACCGTCGGAGTCAGGGAGTGACATATCGGTTACCAACCAGCCGTCGGGCTACTACATTTATGAGCAGCCGGTTCCGGCCTCGATACAGGACGGCCCTTTTAAAACGTCCACATCGTATCGGTTATGCGACATAGGCACGGTTGGAGCTCTTTCGATTGACTTTAAGACATCAAAGGCTTATGTGTCAATTCCTCCGAAGGGACTTGGGGAAAATTTTACAGTAGTTTATGCGACAAATGTTGATGGTAAACTCAACACCACGCCTGTTGAACTCAATCCGACTGCCCCCGGCTCGTATATGCCGTCTTTGTCACTTAATACCTATTCGGTTGTGTGGCCTTACGTCAATTCGATGGCGATAAATCCGGGATTCTTTTCTCCTGTATCTGATGTTTCGGTGCCGGGAAGTTCATCGCCTGTGATCTATGCCGGTATTTCCCGAGATTGGATCAACGCAACCTCGACTGTGCCGACTGCACAGGCATCTGTTGCAGGATTCCTCGGGGCACTTCGCCCGGGGGCTGGGACGAACCTCAAAAAGTCGATAACCTGCGGCGACAGGGAAATTCTCGGGAATAACAGCAGTCTCAGCGACTTTGCGACGCTCTGGAAGAGAGCGGGTAAGCCGACCGGAGAAATGACCATGACACTCATTGATGACACTTACACCCGCGGCGAAATTGCCGGAAGGACGGAATCGGTTACAGTGTGGGACAACACGCGTTCCGACGATGTGCCTCCGGTTCTGACATTCCTTCAGACTGTCGATGCCGACGGTATTGTCACTGATGAGTTCGAGAATCCCGAGGGCGCTATGGTGCGTTTTTCGGCCGCCGATTTTATTCCTGATGTCGAGTTTAATGTTTTTGGCTATGAAGGCTATAATCTGACGTGGTATAGCTACGCGCCAGTCACTGTCAAAGCCGAATATGCGCCGGTGTGGACCGATGCCTTTGAAGAACTTACGGTTACCGAAAATCAAGGAGCGCTCGTTGAACGCGGTTGGGGCGCTTTTTACACCGCTCCGCTCGGCGATATCACACGCACGGCTTCTTATGGATGGTATAAATTGCGACTGACGGTAACTGATGCTGTCGGTAACTATCAGCAGCAGACGATCTCTCCCGCATTTCGCATCAAGTCTCTCGCGGGCATCGAGACAATCGACGCCGATTCAAACGCCGCCGCGACTATCTATTATGACCTTCAGGGACGTCGCATCAACCACGGGCACATGCAGCCTGGAGTTTATATCGAGGTGAAGGGTGTATCGGCCCGCAAGGTAGCGATACAATAACGCTAAACCTCTCTGCTTCAACATGAGCGGCGCAGCCGGGCAACGTTCCGTCTGCGTCGTTCGTGCAGCTATTCGGTCGGCTTGTCTGGTTGCCGGGGGCTGTCGTCGTCGAGAATGGAGCCGTGGCGTTTTATCAGCGACGATATGTAGACTGTCATCATAGGCATTATCATAAGCCCGAAGCAGGCCATGAAGAATCCGAGGAACCGTCCTGCGGGAGTAATGGCGTTGATCGACGAGCCGGCGGTCGTCATTTCCATACATGCCCACCATAGAGCGTCGAGATAGTTCTCGACTCCGGGATTGATATTATGTTCGACGACATAGAACGACATTGAAACGAAGTAGAGCGTCGACACAAGTATCAGCAGATATGTTATGAACATGCCTGTTACGCGGTTCGACGTAAACCATCCGATAACGATGGCCAGAGCGTAGCCTCCGCGCGTCAGTGGTGCGAATCTGAGAATATAGCTCAGCTCGGGGGGCAGCTCGATGTTGAAATAGCTGATCAGAAACTGATAGGGGATAGAGACGAAAAAGAATACGGCGTGGGTCCATAGATAACGGCGTTTGCGCGTGCTCATGAAAAACTCCACGAAAAAGTCGAAGAGAAAAAACAGACAGACCATCAGCTGCAGTTTCAGGAAACGCGGCTGATTATAGAAGGCCACATCCTTGAAGGTGTCGATCGAAATGCCCACGACGAGCAGAATCGACAGCAAAAGGACAACGACGTGGAGAACATCGTAGATCATGCGGCGAGTGAAGCGCAGTTTGCCCGGCATTGTTGAAACGTTTTTTGTAATAATTAACGCCTCCGGCTCATGGAAAGTTGAGTTGGTTAAAAAATCATTGTCAATGCGTTTTTGGCACGCTCTTTGCTTGTGAAAAGCATTGGAAATTGCTAACTTTGCATTATCTGAGATGAAAATTGAAACTGCAATAAAACATATATCGCATATCGACAGCCTGCTTGATGCCCGCAGAGTCAACGGCGCTCTCGACGCCCTTGCTATGCTCCTTCCTTCGGGGCCGTCGGGCTGGACTATGGCCGAGCGTGCCGCCAAGCTGCGCGAGAGCTACGGACTGATGTCGCGATATGCTCTCGACGGTATGCCCGACCCGTCGCGTCAGGAGCTCTATACCGACATAACGGAAGAAATTCGCTCACTGTCGCGCGAGTCGCTCCGCAAGCTGCGGATGGTCGACGATCCGGCGCTGTATTATTCGACGGCCCGGTATGAGGCTATGCAGCCCGACACCATAGCCTCGTTGCTCGACAGACTCGGACGTCTGCGCTCTCTTATGGCAATGGGACTGTTGGGAGGTTCGGCCGACACTGTAGTCGATCCCGAAAGCGGACGTCCGGCCCGCGAAGCTGCCGAACAGGTGGCACGCCGTATTTTCAACCGTGTCTGGACAACTCACCCGCTCAGTCCCGACGATGTCGAGGCCATATCTGCCGCCGCGCGTTCGACGGTGCTGCCTGCCTATGAAGCCGAACATCTTGCCGCGGCATTGATGCTCGGAGAGCTCGAGTTTCACGACGAGCGTCGCCGCGAACTTCTCATGGAATTCTACGGCGACGGGAATCTGTCGGAGCCGTTGCGCCTGAAAGCGCTGACAGGACTGCTCATCGGCTTGTGGGTTCATCGCGACCGCGCGATGCTGCGCCGCTCGCGCGAGCGCTTTGCTGCCATCGCCGAGCTCCCGCGCTGGGCTTCCGACGTCAAGACGGTCAACCTTGAGCTGGCGCGCGCACGCGACACCGAGCGCATAAACCGAAAGATCAGAGACGAAATCATTCCTGACCTGATAAGGCTGCGTCCCGACCTCGAGAAGCGCATGGGGATGTCGGGCAAGCCGTTCGACCCGACTTCGCTCGAAGAAAACCCCGAGTGGCAGGAACTTCTCGACAAATCGGGTATCAGCGACAAGCTAAAAGAGATCAGCGAACTTCAGGAAGACGGCGGCGACGTTATGATGTCGACATTCGGCTCGCTGAAGAGCTTCCCGTTCTTCAACGATGTCGCAAACTGGTTCCTGCCGTTCCGGGCCGACCATTCTCTTGTCGATCAGGCAATGGCGCCTGTTGCGGCGGTTCTCGAGAATATGCCGCTGTTCTGCGACAGCGACAAGTTTACTCTCGTCTGCGCTATGCGCCAGATGCCCGCGTCGAACCGCGATATGATCATGAACCAGTTTTCGGCCCAGTCCCTTGATATGGCTGCTGCGGCAGTGCCGGCGAAAGGGGGCCTGACAATAGCCAAGTGGGTTCAGAATATCTACCGTTTCATGAAGCTGTTCCGCCGCAAGGCCGAGTTCTACGATATTTTCGCCGGCCCTGTAAGTCTGGCGTCGTTGCCGGGCCTGAAACTGGCTCTCGACGATGTCGAGACCTTGACTCTGATGTCGGAATTCTATTTCAAGCGCGGCTATTATAAAGAAGCCTTCGAGCTTTTCAGCCTGCTTGAGGCACGCGAGAGTCCGACAGCCCCGATGCTTCAGAAAATGGGATATTGCTGCCAGCAGCTTTCCGACATGGAAGGCGCACTGCGCCATTATGAACGCAGCGAAATGCTTAACCCCGACAGCCGCTGGACACGCCGCCGTCTCGCCGCATGCCACCGCGCTTTGGGCCATTACGACAAGGCTCTCCACTATTATCGCCTTCTTGAAGAGGCTATGCCCGACGACACCGGTCTGGCTCTCGTCATCGGTCATACCGAACTTGAGGCCGGCCGTCCGGCCGACGCCCTGAAACATTATTTCAAGGTGGAATTCCTCAAGCCCGACAGCACCAAGACGCAGCGCCCGATAGCCTGGGCATCGCTCCTGAACGGTGAATACGACCGTGCCCGAACATATTACGACCGGATCCTCGCCGCCGATCCGCAGGAAACCGACTGGCTCAATGCCGGACATCTCGAGATGCTGACCGGCAACTACCGCCGGGCTGCCGACAACTACCTCAAGTCGATTGTCGCGATGAATTTCGATGCGGCGCGCTTTGCGCGGGTGTTCGGTGCTGATCTGCCGACACTTCGCGACGGAGGTGTCGATGACTTTATGTCGGGTCTCGTGCTCGACAACGTGCTTTCACGCGCCATAGCCTCAGGCTCAAACCTTAAATAACAACCTACAAATTCACAGTGCAAGAAATGAAGACTCTGCTAACATTAACTTTAAGCGCAATGACAACATTAGCTCTCTCGGCCGGAAATCCTTTTGCCGAGCCGTATAATACCCCTCACGGAACAGTGCCGTTCGACAAGATCAAACCGGCACACTACGAAGAGGCCATCGACCGCGGCATAAGCCTCGGCCTCGCTGATATCGACGCTATCGTCAACAATCCCGAGGCGCCGACGTTTAAAAACACGATAGTGGCCTACGACGCTGCCGGCGCCGATCTTAACAAGGTGCTCAACGTGTTCTTTAACCTGACAGAGTGTCTTTCCGACGACGAGATGATAGCCATAACCGACCGCGTTACGCCCAGGCTCTCGGAGTATTCGACAACCATAGCTCTGAATCCGGGACTCTGGAAGCGTGTGAAGGCCGTTTACGACAACAGGGCTAACGAGAACCTCGACGACGAGGACAAGATGCTTCTCGAAGAGACCTACAAGTCGTTCACACTCAACGGCGCGCTTCTCGAAGGAGCTGCCCGCGACTCTCTGCGCACTCTGAACGCCCGACTGAGCGAGCTTACCAACAAGTTCGGCCAGAATGTGCTCAAGGAACTCAACACCTACGAGGTATGGCTCACTGCCGGCGATCTCGACGGCCTCCCCGAAAGTTCGGTCGAGGCTGCCGCTCTCGCCGCGAAGGAGAAAGGCCGCGACGGTGAATATCTGTTCACTCTCGCCCAGCCGACATATCTCGCCTTCATGAAATATTCGACGCGCCGCGATCTCCGCGAAAAGATGTATCGCCTCTATATGGGCCGCAACACAAAAGGGGAATACGACAATTCCGGCGTCATGCGCGACATTGTCAACACCCGTCTGGCTCTGGCCAATCTGCTCGGATTCGAGACCTACAGTGATTATGCCCTTCAGCGCACTATGGCCCAGACTCCGGCAAACGTCTACAATCTGCTGAACCGCCTGCGCGACGCCTACCGCCCCGCCCAGAAGAAGTTCTTCAAGGAACTGGCCGACTATGCCGCCAAGTTAGAAGGACATCCCGTCGACATCCAGCCCTGGGACTACAGCTATTATTCCAACAAACTGAAGAATGCCCGCTACAGCTACGATGAAGAGTCGCTGCGCCCCTATTTCGAGCTTTCGAACACAATCAACGGTGTGTTCGGACTGGCCGGCAAACTCTATGGTGTGACCTTCCGCGAGAATCCCGATATTCCCGTCTATCATCCCGATGTCAAGGCCTACGAGGTTATCGATCCCGACGGCAAGTACATGGGCGTTATCTACACCGATTTCTTCCCCCGCGAGAGCAAGCGTCCCGGCGCATGGATGACAGAGTTCAAAGGCGAATGGGCCAACGAAGACGGGTCGGTCAACCATCCGCATGTGTCGATCGTCATGAACTTCACGAAGCCGACAGCCGACAAGCCGTCGCTGCTGACGCCCTATGAAGTGCAGACCTTCCTCCATGAGTTTGGTCACGCCCTCCACGGACTGATGGCTTCGACTAAATATCGCGGACTGTCGGGCACCAACGTCTATCGCGACTTCGTCGAGCTGCCCAGTCAGTTCAACGAGAACTACATGCGTCAGCCCGAATTTCTCAACACCTTCGCCCGCCATTATCAGACCGGCGAGCCTCTGCCGCAGGCCGAGCTCGACAAGATTATCCGTTCGGCCCAGTTCGGCTCTTCCTACGCTTGCCTGCGTCAGCTCAACTTCGGCTATATCGACATGGCCTGGCACGGCATCAAGGAGCCGCTGCCTGAGAACACCGACATGCGTTCGTTCGAACTTGCCGCCGGTGAGGGTGTGGAGATGTTCGCTCCGGTCGACGGTACGATGATGTCGCCCCAGTTCAGCCATATCTTTGCCGGCGGATACGCCTCGGGCTATTACAGCTATAAATGGGCCGAAGTGCTCGACGCCGATGCATTCGCCGTATTCAAGAAGAATGGCATCTTCGACCGCAAGAGCGCCGAATCGTTCCGCGACAATATCCTGCGCCGCGGTGGCACGGTTCATCCCGCTCAGCTCTACCGTAATTTCCGTGGTCAGGAACCGTCAATCGACGCCTTGCTTGAGCGCGACGGTATTCAGCCTGAGAAAGAGAAACCCCACGAACTCCATAAACCGCTCGACCGATGAGCGGCGAATGGGTCAGCGGTCCGGCTACGTCTGACGACGGACGCACGGTGATTGTCACCGGGCGCCTCGATGTCGACAAGTTCCGGAGCAACAGGCGTTTCGCTGTCAGAGTAGAGGTCACATGGCCATATTCCGGCTCCGAAAGCGATGTGATGGGAATGCCTGACAAGGCGACGTCGACGCTCATGGAGCAGGTAACAGATGCGCTGGCCGATGCATTCCGGCGCGACCCCGTGGCCGTGATGACAGGAATCTATACCGGGGCCGGTGAGCGCAACTGGGTCTTTTACACGGCTTCAACCAATATTTTCGGCCGTAAGCTCAATGAGGCTCTTGAGCCGTTCCCGCTTCTGCCTCTGAAAGTCTACTGCGAGAACGATCCCGGCTGGGCCGAATACGACGAGATGTCGGAAGCTCTTCCCGGGCCGGGCGAGTGACCCAAACTAACTTTTAACGCTCCGCACCTTACTTTTCCGAGGTGCGGAGCGTTATCATTTTATGGAAAAAATGCCACCTGTCGAAAAAATCTATGAGGCCTGGAGTGCTGTCGCCGACGGCCGTGTCACCATTGATGATGCAGCCCGGAAGGCTACCGTTGTTTCAAGCGACCGAACCAGGGAATATACTGTCAGCTGGTCGGACGACGGAAGTGTCTACAACTCCAACGACAATGCCACCTACTGGCGCGGTTACGCCGGCTATCCTGTCATCGCCGTCATGATGATGCAGGGACGCCTTCCGCTCGACCGTCTTGAAGCGGAGCGGTATGCCGATGTCAACTGGAAGAAGATCAACACCGAATATCACAACAATTATTCAGCGGCTCTCGCCGAAATTGAGGCTGTGCGCGACATTGACACGCGCCTGACAACCGAAGCAGCTGACCGCGTTATGGCTCGGCTTTCGGAGCTGCCCGTGACTGTCCGTCGCGGCCCGTTGCGGCCGCCGCGCTGATTCTCAGCAGATGCTGACACCTTCGGGAAGCGCGGCCGCCAGAGCCTCTGTTTCGTCGAGCGGAAGAGCAAAGGAAAGCAGGCATGTGTTGTCGAACTCGCGCCGGGTTATTTCCAGATTGCGCTGTTTGACGACTTTCATGACATCGTTCATCGAGGCGTATCCGAACGTAATCGTCATTTCGGTCATTTCTTTCCGCTCGACAATCTCGGCGGCGTCGAGTGCGGCGCGGGCCGCGGCGCGGTAGGCCGCGATAAGTCCGGGGGTGCCGAGTTTTATACCGCCGAAATAGCGCACTACGGCTATGGCCACGTTGGTCAGGCCGAGCGAATTGATCTGGCCCAGTATCGGTTTGCCGGCTGTTCCCGACGGCTCGCCGTTGTCGTTGAGTTGCCACGTCTGACGGTCGGCGCCGATCATGTAGGCCCAGCAGCAGTGGCGTGCGTCGTGGTATCTGTTTGCCGTTTCGGCGATCCGTTGCCGGGCTTCCTCAGCGGTGGCCACGGGAAAGGCGAAGGCAAGAAACCTCGACATCTTCTCGGTCACCTTGCCTTCGGCCGGTTTTGATATGGTCTTATAATCGGCCACGCGTCAGATTATGAGCATGGCGTCGCCGTAGACTCCGAAACGATAGTTCTCGGCGATAGCTTTGCGGTAGGCTTCCATGACGAGATCATAGCCGCCGAACGCGCAGGCCATCATCAGCATGGTGGAATAGGGGAGATGGAAATTTGTCACCAGGGCGTCGGTCACGGTGAAGTCGTAGGGCGGGAATATGAATTTGTTTGTCCATCCGGCGTAGGTCTTCATGTGGCCTCCCATCGACACTGCTGTGGCAATTCCGCGAAGTACGGATGTTCCGACGGCACAGATACGGTGTCCCTCGTCTTTGGCTTGATTAACGACGTCGACAAGCTGCTGGGTGACTTCGATCTCTTCGCTGTCCATGCGGTGCTTGGTGAGATCCTCGACGTCGATTTCGCGATAGTTGCCAAGACCGCTGTGGATTGTCAGATATTCCTGTCTGACACCTTTTATCTCAAGGCGTTTCAGAAGCTCGCGGCTGAAATGCAGACCGGCGGCGGGAGCAACCACGGCTCCTTCGCGGCGGGCGTAGATTGTCTGGTAGCGTTCGGCGTCGGATGGCTCCGGCTTACGGTTGATGTATGTAGGCAGTGGGGTCATGCCGAGGGCGTATAGCTGACTTTTGAACTCGTCGTGGGGGGCGTCGCTGAGGAATCTCAGTGTGCGGCCGCGTGAGGTCGTGTTGTCGATGACTTCGGCCACCATCGAGTCGTCGTCGCCGAAATAGAGTTTGTTGCCGATGCGGATCTTGCGGGCCGGGTCGACCAGCACGTCCCAGA
>ERZ773136.739-NODE-739-length-35551-cov-32.649820_pt1 | contig 35551 bp, 27 predicted proteins | sample MGYA00580855_ERZ773136 | MGnify/ENA primary metagenome ERZ773136 (study PRJEB29015, sample SAMEA2737860) | human gut metagenome | biome: human gut; feature: human-associated habitat; material: faeces | place: China | collected 2012 ... | reverse complement strand
TTGCTCCGAAGGAGAAGGTCCCGGCGAAGCCGGGGAATACAGTAGTTCTCGAGCGCAGCGAGGTTTTTAGGTTTTCAGACAGAACAAATAAATACATTTGTTAGATAATCCTTTAATGGAATATTCCAATAGAAAAAGGTGCTGTGGCAAAATGATAAACCATTTTGTCACAGCACCTTTTTTGCTACCGTTTATTCCGCAGCAGCTTTTAAGGTTTTTTCTACAGCTGCCTTGATTGTCTCGTAATCCTGTCCGGGCTGGGCTTCGAAAAGCTTTTCCCCGTCGATGAAGAGGCTCGGTACATAGTAGTACTTGCCGTTGTATGGAGTGACGAGCTCCGGCTGCAGCTGTTCATCGATCACTTCTACTTCTGCATTGGCATATTCCGGTTTCTGGCAAAGTTCCTCGAATGCCTTCTTCGCTTTTGCGCAGTACGGGCATCCCGGGATCTTGATCATGGTAATTTTTTTCATGGAACATTCCTCCTTCTTGGAAATTTGGATTCCTGTATTTAAGATACTCTGTTTCCCCTGAAATTGCCAGTATCGAAAAAATTCTTTTTAGTCTTGTTTCAGAAAATCCAAAAGACCGGGAATGATCCCGGCCTCTTTTCATTCAAGCCCTCTAATCAGTCAGAGTTCTTGAAGTATGATTTGAAATTGGAGTCCTGCACTCTCGGGCTCTTCGGTCCTTTCGGACGATTGCCGCGACCGCCTTCGAAATGACGGCCTCCGCGCTTTCCTTCGAAACGGCGTCCTTCTCTGTCGCCGCGGCCTTCACGGTCGCCGCGTCCTTCGAAGTGTCTTCTCGGGCGGTTTCCGCCTTCGAAACGACGGTGTCCGCCGCCGCTTCTTCTTCTGAAGTTCGGAGCTTCTTCCGTGATCTTGACCGGAGTAACGTCCGGCTGTTTGGTCAGCAGTTTGATAGCTGCTGCAACGAGGGATACGGAGTCCTGGTCATTCAGGAGTTCTTCGGCGCTTTCGCGGAACTGTTCGAGTCCGCCAGCCTGAGCTGCTTCGGAAAGGCTTTCAATGGCAGCCTTCTGGTTTTCTTCGATGACTTCGGTCAGTGTCGGTACAGAGCGGCGGGTAATGCGGCGGCGGATGACTCTTTCGATGTCACGCAGCTGGCCCATTTCTCTGGAAATGACGAATGTCGTAGCAAGACCGGTCTGTCCTGCGCGGCCTGTACGGCCTACGCGGTGTACATAGATTTCCGGATCCTGCGGCATATCGAAGTTATAAACGTGTGTGACGCCGGAAATATCAAGGCCTCTGGCAGCGACGTCGGTAGCAACGAGGATATCAATGGTGCCTTCCTTGAACTGGCGTACGACGGTGTCTCTCTTCTGCTGGGACAGGTCGCCGTGAAGACCTTCGGCCATGTAGCCTCTCTTCTTCAGAGCTTCGGTGACTTCATCGCAGCGGCGCTTGGTGCGTACGAATACGATAGCCAGTTCGGGATCCTGCATATCGAGCAGACGGCAGAGTGCGTCAAATTTCTGACGGTCCGGCAGTTCGATGTATTCCTGTTCGATCAGGTCGATGGTTACGGTAGCAGCCTTGATCTTGACGACTTCCGGGTCCTTGAGGAATGTTTCAGCGAGTTCACGGATCGGTCCAGGCATGGTAGCGGAGAAGAACATGGTCTGTCTTTCTTCCGGAATAGCAGCAAGGATCGTGCGGATGTCGTCGATGAATCCCATATCGACCATTTCATCGCCTTCATCAAGGACGAGAATCTGTACATTGGAGAGGTCGATCGTGCCGCGCTTCATATGGTCCATCAGACGGCCCGGGGTAGCTACGATGATGTTTGGTTTCTTGCGGAGTGCCTTGAACTGGCGTTCAATATCCTGACCGCCGTAGATCGGCAGTGCGTGGATCGGCAGGTACTGTGCAAGATGGTTGATTTCTTCAGCGGACTGGATAGCCAGTTCTCTGGTTGGCGAAAGGATGACTGCCTGCGGACCTGGCTTTGTTGTGTCAATGCGTTCCAGTACAGGGATACCGAATGCTGCGGTTTTGCCTGTGCCTGTCTGTGCCTGACCAATCAGATCCTTTCCGGAAAGTGCTACTGGAATGGAGACCCTCTGGATCGGGGTCGGTTCCTCGAACCCCATATCCTTTACGGCCTGCAGAATTTCCGGCTGGATTCCTAATTCGTCAAAAGTTTCGTACATGTGTTTCCTCCTGTGTGCGCCATGGGTACGCATTCGCTCATCGCTAATAAAAAAGGCAGGCGTCTCAATCTATGCATCTTTGCATCTTCCGGGTCTTCGTATCTGCGGATCCATCCGCTCCCGGGCACTAAAAAAAGAGAACACTACAAGCGTCTCTCCCATGATTTACGTTTCTCGGTTGTCCGTTCTCGTTAGTACATGCCTGCTCATTGATGTTATTATATCACACTTTTTCAATTAAAAGTAAAATATTTCAGAAAATATCAAAAATAGTCAATATTTTTTAGAAAAAGGGTACACTTTTATCTATAATTCCTCAAAATCAGAAATATTTCCTGAAAATGGCTGGAAATACCACATAATTACCGAAATACTATTCCATTTCATACAGATTGTCATAGAAGCGAAACGGGAGTATCCGCCGCTTTCCCATTCAGGAAATGCATTCATGCAAAGAAAAAGCCGCAGGAAATGCATCGCATTCCCGCAGCTCTCTATATAATAGCCTCTTTATAATACCCCGCTTACAGTCTGACCTGCATGCCTGTGAACCATTCTCTTCCATGGACGTAAAGGTCGTCCACTTTCTTGTCGAACCAGTTATAGACGCCCGCCGTCATGGACCAGTCGTCCCAGCGTTTCCGGATGGACGTGTTCAGCGTCTGGAATGTATACGCTTCATCATCAAAGCGGTAGTGGTCCTGGAAGGTATCCCAGATGGCGCCCGACCAGCCGTAATCATCATGATCATCATAGAAAAGAGCGGCCGTCACCGTATGGCGCGCGCGGTTGTCGAGCATCGTGCCGTCCGTCTTGTTCTCGGCATCGAGGTACACATGCGAAAGTCGCCAGTTCCAGCGGCTTCCCATCGGCGCGGAAAGCTCTGTCTCCACGCCCTCGATGTCGGCGCGGTTCACGTTTTCATAATGGTAGACGGCATCGCTCACCTGCACGATGTCGATCAGGTTCTTCACGCGGTTCTTGAACCAGGTCACCTTGCCCTTGAGATTTCCCAATTCCCATTCATATGAAAGATCGAGGGAGCGAGATTTCTCCGGAGAAAGATCGGGATTGCCGTAAATGCGGTAAGCGAAATGATTGAGATTAAGGTACATTTCCGAAACTGTCGGCGCGCGGTATCCGGCGCCATAGTCTGCCTTGATCCTGTTATGGGGATCCAGCTCCCATGTCGCGCCCAGTCTTGGCACGCCGTAATCACCGAAGCGGTTGTTATGCTCCATGCGGAAGGATGGTGTCAGCGTCACGCCCCCGCCCATCGTCCAGAAATCCGTCACATAGAGCGCCGCATTCTCGATTCTGTGCCCTTCTTCTTCCTTTCCTTCGCCGAGGCGCGTCCCCGTGTACGACGTCATGCGGTAATCCCCGCCGTACGTCACGCGGTGCTTGTCAAAGGTCATCGTGTCCTTTCCGGAAAGCGCCCACTCCGTGTACTCCGCCTTGTCGTAATCGCTGGCAGGGTACAACGTGTCCAGCATGGAATTCACGAATGGCGGAAGGATGCCCGTAAAATCAGGACGGTCATTGCTCGTCTTCGAATTCTTCGTAAGGCGGCTGTAGGAAACGCTGCCTTCGTATTCATTTCTGTCCGTCTTTCCTGTATACGTGAGGAACGTGTCCGTCTCATGACGGTCGATGCGGCTCCTGTCATCCTTCTGGAGCGGCAGGTACAGCCGGCCCATCTGCATGCCGCCGTCAGCAAAGCGCGTCAGCATCGATTCGTCGAAGTAATTCACGCCGAAGCGCACCTTGTTCTCGTTCCTGTTCTCGAAATCATAGACCGTATCGAGCCCGATTTCCTGTCTTCTGCCATAGCCCGGCACATCCCAGCCGTCCGTTATGATGCCGCGTTCATCCGTCCCCTGGTTCCTGTAGGAAAGAGGGCGCACCTTTGCCGTGCTGTAATGGAAGGAGGAATTCCAGCGGCCGAGTTTCCCAGTCGTATAGCGGAGGTCCTCGCCCCACTCCGCCTCCCCCGTGTGGAAGCCGAGCACCGTTTCTTCCTTGTCTGGCTTCTTCGTGATGATATTGATGACGCCGCCCATGCCGTCGGAGCCGTACATCGCACCCGACGGACCCCTCACGACTTCGATCTTGTCGATCGTGGAAAGAGGAATCCTTGAAAGAAGGTAGGCATTCTTTGTCTGGCTCGTATCCTCATCCGCCATGCGCCTGCCGTCAACAAGGATCAGCACCTGATTCGTATTCATGCCGCGGAGCATCACCTGCGTGCCGCCCATGGAAGCCGTGCTGCCGGCCTTCCCGCTTGAAAGGTTGATTCCCGTCACAAGCTCCAGGGCCTGCGTCGCATTCACCGCGCCAAGGCTTTCGATTTCCTTCTGATCGACGACCTGGACCGCCTGCGGTTCCTTCTTCGATTCGACTGGCATCTTTTCTGCCGTCACAACCATCTCCGGAAGCGAATATACCTCTTCTGCGCCGGAAGAAATCGGCATCAAGAGAGCCCCTCCCATGGAAAGAAGCACTGCCTTCTTTATTATATTTTTCTTATTAATAGAGCCGCGCGGCTGATTCATCATGATCCCCCCTTGCCAGAGCCTGACCGGCAGGCTGCCTGTATTTATTCCTTTCTATTATACTTCATGGTCCGAATGCGCTCTCAAAAAATTTTTCAAAAAATATTTATGTAACTTATTGAATATTTATTCTAAAAGTTGTATTATTATTTCAATCCAAAAACGTGCGGATTTTTATATTTCTTCAAAAATTGTGATTTGATGGAAATAATCCACATATCCGCCGAATATCGTTCATGTAATATTGCATAAACATGCATTTATGCCATAGAAAAGAGGTCCTCGGAATGTACGAAAAGGAAGTCAAGGAAAAAACATCGCAGATCCTGCCAAAGGTGGTGGGATGGAGACGACACTTCCATGAATATCCTGAAGTGTCCGGAGAAGAAAAAGAGACTTCTCTTTATATCCAGCAGGTCCTCACTGAACTCGGCATCCCCTTTGAAACAGGCTTCTTCGGGACGGCAGTCCTTGGGACTATCAAAGGCGATCTTCCCGGCAAGACCGTAGCCCTCAGAGCCGACATGGATGCCCTCCCCGTCACCGAATTGACAGGCCTGCCCTTTGCTTCGAAAAACAAAGGCGTCATGCACGCATGCGGCCACGACGGCCACATGTCCATCCTTCTCGGCGCTGCCGCTGTCCTCCAGTCCATGAAGAGCCAGCTCCACGGCACAGTGAAGCTCGTATTCCAGCCGGCTGAAGAAGAAGCTTCCATCGGGGGCGGACGCCACATCGCCGCTTCCGGCAAGCTCGATGACATCGAAGAAATCTACGGCCTCCACGTATGGCCTGAACTTCCCGTCGGGCAGGTCGGACTGAAAAAAGGAAATCTCATGGCAGCATCCGATCGTTTCTACGTCCACGTCAAAGGGAAATCCACCCACGCAGCGCAGCCGCACAATGGCACGGATGCTCTCGTAGCCGCTGCCCACTTCATCATCGACGTGCAGACACTCATCTCCCGTGAGATGAACCCGATGGAAAATGTCGTATGCACCATCGGCCTCATGAATGCAGGCACCCGCTACAACGTAGGCGTCGAAGATGCTTACCTCGAAGGTACCGTCCGTACGTACACCCCGGCCCTCCGCGACAAGATGGAACAGCGTCTGGGAGAACTCCTCAAAGGGCTCGACTACACGTTTGGCACCCATTCCGAACTGAACTACGTACGCGGCCACAGCGCCACGATCAATACACCGGAAAAGATTGACTTCCTCGATGAAGTTGCCAAGACCTACATCGGCAAGGAACACATCACCCATCCGGAATTCCCGTCCATGTGTGCAGAAGACTTCTCCTACTACCTTGAAAAATTCCCCGGCGCCTTCCTCTGGCTCGGCACCGGCAAGGAAGGAACTCCTGCCCTGCACAATGCAAGCTTCGCTCTAGACGAATCCATCCTTCCACTGGGCATCATCATGGAAGCAGGCGCCTGCCTCGAAACTTTAGCCAAAGAATAATCCCGTTCGAAAGAACATTTCCCTCTGAGAGGTATATCATGAAAAGCTTACTCAATAAACCGTTCCTGAGCATGACCGACTACACACCCGAAGAATTCGCATACTACCTGGACCTCGCAGCCGCTCTTAAGAAAGACAAGAAAGAAGGCAAGGAAATCCAGACACTGAAGGGAAAGAACTTTGCCCTCATCTTCGAAAAAGATTCCACACGAACCCGCTGTGCATTCGAAGTCGCTGCCAGAGACCAGCGCGCATTCACCACATACCTCGGACCGACAGGCAGCCAGATCGGCAAGAAAGAATCCATTGCCGACACCGCCCGCGTCCTCGCATCCATGTTCGATGGAATCGAATACAGAGGCTTCAAGCAGTCCGCTGTCGAAGAACTCGCAGCCAAGGCAGGCGTTCCCGTCTGGAACGGCCTCACCGACTACGACCACCCGACACAGACCCTCGCCAATTTCCTGACACTGAAGGAACATTTCAATAAACCTCTGAATGAACTCTCCTTCGCTTACGTCGGACACGGACAGTCCAATATGGCGCACGCTCTCATGGCAGGCGCAGCCCTTGCGGGCATGGACTTCCGCATCATCGGACCCGCCCAGTTCTTCCCTGAAGACGATTTCCTCGCCAAATGCCAGAAAATCGCTGAGAAGACTGGCGCGACCTTCACCTTCACCGACGATCCCGTAGAAGGCGTCAAAGGCCTCGACGTCATCTACACCGGAGTCTGGGTCACCATGGGCGACCCCTACGAACTCTGGGGCGAACGCATCAAACTCTTCATGCCATACCGCATCACGATGGACATGATCAAGAACACCGGAAATCCGGACACCGTCTTCTGCCACTGCCTCCCGGCCTTCCACAATACCGAGACAAAAGTCGGCAAGGACATCTACGAAAGATTCGGCCTCGACGGCATCGAAGTCACAGACGACGTCTTCGAAGCGCCGTTCTCTCTGGCCTTCCAGGAAGCCGCCAACAGACTCCCGACCATCAAAGCCGTGATGGTCGCCTCATTTGCCGAGTATCCCATTCATGAATAAGAAAGAAGGATGAGTATCATGACACAGAAATCACTGCCAAAAGTCTTTATCGTCGGAGAATCAGGAACCACGGGCCTCCGCCTGCACGACCGCCTGTCCGGCAGAAAAGACATCGCCCTTCTTTCCCTTCCCGAAGACAAGAAAAAGGACATCGACACCATCGTTTCCTTTGCCAAGGAAGCCGACATCATGTTCCTCTGCCTTCCGGATGATGCATCCAGGGAAATCGTCAAAGCCACCGAAGGCACAGGCATCCGCATCCTCGACACCTCCACTGCCCACCGGACGAAAGAGGACTGGGTCTACGGATTCCCTGAACTTTCCGGGCAGCAGAAAGACGCCATCGCCAAAGCGGATAAAGTCGCAGTCCCGGGCTGCCACGCATCCGGCGTCATTTCCATCCTCTACCCGCTCGTCAAAGCCGGCGTCCTCCCGATCAATTACCCCCTCCACTGCTTCTCCCTCACCGGATACAGCGGCGGCGGCAAATCCATGATCAAGGACTACGAAGAAAACATGAGAGAAGAACTCAAGGCTCCCCGCCAGTACGGACTCTCCCAGAAGCACAAGCACCTTCCGGAAATCATGAAAGTCTGCAAACTCTGCGAAGAACCGATCTTTTCACCAATCGTAGCCGACTATGTGGCCGGCATGCAGGTCACCATCGGCTTCCACACCCATTTCCTGCAGCTCCCCTGCGGACTTCCCGGATCCGTCGACATCGACGATTTCCATGAAATCTACAAACGCTGCTACAAAGGTTCCAATATCGTCAAAATTTCTGACCTTACCACCGACGAAACGAACGGCCTCTTCCTCAATGCGAACAAGGATGCCGGCAAAGACAGCCTCACCATCTACATCGCAGGAAACGACGACCGCATTCTCGTCCTCGCCTCTTTTGACAACCTCGGCAAAGGCGCTTCCGGAGCTGCCATCGAATGCATGAACATCATGCTCGGCTTCCCGGCAGAGACCGGCCTTGTCCTCTAAGCAAAAGCGGCTCCTTCCATAAGGAGGGAGCCCTCTTTATACCCCGAAAAGGAGACTTACCATGAACCAGGCAACTAATGCAGTACGCGCCGAGATCCTCACCCAGGCGATCCCGTACATCAAAGAATACGCAGGAAAATACGTCGTTGCCAAGTACGGCGGAAATGCAATGACCGATCCGGAACTGAAGAAATCCGTCATGCAGGACATCCTTCTCCTCCGCCTCGTCGGCGTCAATGTCATCCTCGTCCATGGAGGCGGCCCTGATATCAACCATATGCTGGATGCCCTCCACATCGAGTCCCACTTCGTGAACGGCCTCCGAGTCACGAACGAAGACACCATGGAAGTCGTGCAGATGGTCCTTGCCGGTAAGATCAATAAAGGCCTTGTCGCTGAACTCACCGCCCTTGGCGGAAAGGCAGCCGGCCTCTGCGGTATAGACGGCAACCTCATTCACGTCCACACCAAGGACCCGGCCCTCGGCCTTGTAGGAGAAATCGACGCCGTCAATAAAGGCATCATCGACAACCTCCTCGCAGGCGGCTACATCCCCGTCATTTCCTCCGTCGGCATCGACGACAAAGGACAGCCGCACAATATCAACGCCGACACAGCAGCCACTGAAATCGCAGCTGCCCTGAACGCCGAATGTCTCGTCTTCATGAGCAACATCGACGGCGTCCTCAAGGACAAGGACAACCCCTGCAGCCTCATCAAGTCCCTCACCGTCGAAGAGACGGAAGCCCTCAAGAAAGACGGCACCATCGCAGGCGGCATGATCCCCAAAGTCGACGGATGCACCGACGCCATCAAAGGCGGCGTCAAGAAAGTCTTCATCATCAATGGAGAGATCCCGCACGCTCTCCTCATCGAACTCTTAACCGACGAAGGACTCGGAACCATGTTCTCCGCCTGATCGAATACAGAAAAGGAGCCAGACCCATGAATACATTTGAAAAAGACAAGACCTACATCACCCACACTTACAACAGATACCCCGTATGCTTCGTCAAGGGAGAAGGATCCCACCTCTATGACGACAAAGGCAAAGAATACATCGACATGGGCACCGGCATCGGCGTCGACGTCCTCGGCATTTCCTATGAACCCTGGATCGAAGCCGTCACCAAGCAGCTCCATACCCTGAACCATGTATCCAACCTTTTCTACACCATGCCCCAGACAGACCTGGCACAGGCGCTCTGCGAAAAGACAGGCATGAAGGACGTATTCTTCTCCAACTCCGGCGCTGAAGCCAATGAATGCGCCATCAAGGGAGCCAGAAAATACTCCATCGACAAGTACGGCAAGGACAGAACCACCATCGTCACCCTGATCAACAGCTTCCACGGCCGTACCATCACCACCCTCGCTGCAACCGGCCAGGACGTATTCCATCAGAACTTCTTCCCCCTGACAGAAGGATTCCTCTACACACCGGCCAATGACCTCGATGCCTTCATCAAACTCTGCGAAGCCCATCCGGAAATCTGCGCCGTCATGGTAGAACCTATCCAGGGCGAAGGCGGCGTCCATCCCCTCGATAAAGACTTCTTCGAAGGCGTCGGCGCTTATGCCAAGGAACATGACATCCTCCTCGTCGTCGACGAAGTACAGACAGGAAATGGCCGTACAGGAAAACTCTACGGCTACATGAACTACGACGTCACCCCGGACATCATCTCCACTGCCAAAGGCCTGGGCGGCGGCCTTCCGATCGGAGCTACCCTCTTCGGCGAAAAGACAAAGGACGTCCTCTCCAGCGGCACCCACGGCTCCACCTTCGGCGGCAACCCGATCGTCTGCGCAGGCGCCCTCGCCATCCTTGATTACATCGATGACAAGCTCCTTGATTCCGTCGCTGAAAAAGGCAAATTCATCAAAGAGAGCTTCGAAGGTGCCAAAGGCGTCAAATCCGTAGCAGGCATGGGCCTCATGTGGGGCATCGAGCCAGAAAAAGACGTTTCCACTATCGTTCCCAAACTCCTTGAAAAAGGTGTCGTCGTACTGACAGCGAAAGAAAAAATCCGTCTCCTCCCTGCGCTCAACATTCCTGAAGAAGACCTTGAAAAAGCAGTCTCCATCATGAAAGAAGTTCTCGCAGAAGACTAAAGACAATAATGACAATAATAAAAAGACTGTGGCGAAATGATTGCACATTTCGCCGCAGCCTTTTTGCTTAGGGGAAAACAGGTTTACTTGTGTTCTGCTATGAACCTTCTCACCAGATGATTCAGGACTGCCGTCGGCGTCAGGTAAAGATCCAGGCATGCCTTCTTGAAATCACGCTTGAGCTCCTTATTCATGCGGAATGCTGCCATCGCCGAGCCTTCCCTGCCCATGGCGACGGGGCTGAATCCATCCGCATTTCCCTTCTTCACGAACGACGCCGCCAGATCATTCAGGACCTCCCGCTGCGACCTTCCCATCGCCTTGCGGATCCGCCCGAACTCCTCCTTGTCCCTTTCCAGAATGAAGAACGTCATCTGCGACGTATCCGAAGACGACGGATTCTTAGCGCTGTCCAGCTTTTTCATCATTTCCTGATGATCCTTCCCATACCACTCCACATAAAGCGCCATAAAAGCCGTCAGCACATTCGATACCGCAAATCCCGCCTGGCTGCACGTTTCCTTCAGAAGATCACGAGAAGACTCAGGCATCTCCACCCTTGCCGCGCAGTCCTTCAGGATTTCAAAAGAAAGAGCCGGCAGACCAGACTCCACCATCTCCGGATGACGCCCGTACTCGTCGATGAAAGCAAGGATCGTCGAGCGCGCATCGCTCCCATTGGCCCGGCAAAGGTACATGAACTTCTTCTTCAGCGCATACGAAGTCTTGAAACTCGTGACTACACCCTTTTCCACTCCGCGGATTTCCTTCGTATCCTTCGAAAGAGTCTCCCCCTTCACCGCATACCAGCACATGAAAGCATTCAGCATCGCATTCACCGAGCATCCGTAATGCTCGCAGTTCTCTGCCAGACGATCCTTCACCGAAGCTGGCACACGCGCAATGAAACGCTCCGTCAAAAGCGAACCCGACGCCCCCTGCTGCTCCATCCTTTCCTTCACTCCTTCCACCAGTGACAAAAGCTCACGCGACCGGTCCCGCCCGGCCGCAAGATCCGACAAGTACTCCTCCGCCATCCTGTTCATGACAGCATTCCCTGTCATGTGCGCCGCCTTGCACCGTTCAAAGAAACGCGCGCGAAGGACCGGAAACGCAGCGATATAAACCTCCTTCGCCGCATCCTTCCCCCGCCCCTTCCTGGCAGCCAGAGTAATCCTTCCCACCGAATCCATCATGCTCACTCCATTCCAGCAGACACATCTATGGGATGCCTTCCCGCATCCCAGACACCCACTCTCCCCTCTACTATCAGTATAATTTTTACAATGACAAATCCTGTCTACTTCAAGAGCCTAACAAAAGATTTTTTTGAAGAAACGTCAAAAAAGAAATAAAAAAAGAAAGATTCAGCAAAGTGAACCTTTCAAAGAGAAACATGAGCTGCCTGTGCGGCAGTGCTGTTTTTCTCGAGCGAAGCGAGGTTTAAGTGGTTTTGACCTTGCCCTTTAGGGAAGGTGGCGGCGGAGCCGTCGGATGAGTTGTAGTTCGTACAGCCGTCAGGCTGGTTGTATGGTTTTTCTGTTGTCTCGGCAATGATTGAATCGCACGTGGAGAAAAGGAAATCTCACGTTTTCTAAGCTGCCTATGCGGCAGTGATCAGGCAGGCAATGAGGGATAAAGGCGTCAGGTGTTTCTAAGCTGCCTATGCGGCAGTGATCAGAGCTCTTCTGAATGCACAGTTCTCACTGATTTTCTAAGCTGCCTATGCGGCAGTGATCGTAGAAGAAGGCGATACGCTCTGGGGCATCGTTTTCTAAGCTGCCTATGCGGCAGTGATCCTAAATCGTTCCGCGACGCGCTGGAGGCCGTATTTCTAAGCTGCCTATGCGGCAGTGATCAAGGCGGCGGATGCTTTTGCCTGCCTGAAGGCTTTCTAAGCTGCCTATGCGGCAGTGATCAAAGTCCCAATTAGTCCCCACTTTGCTTTTGTTTTCTAAGCTGCCTATGCGGCAGTGATCAGCCGTCTGCACGGTCGTCACAGTCTGCCGGATTTCTAAGCTGCCTATGCGGCAGTGATCCTGAACGATCTGGAGCTCTGCATCCTTCACATTTTCTAAGCTGCCTATGCGGCAGTGATCCCTTTCCGGCGTCATGTGGTTCACGCTGACAATTTCTAAGCTGCCTATGCGGCAGTGATCAGCGCCGCCGGTATAAGTCACCCACATGTTAATTTCTAAGCTGCCTATGCGGCAGTGATCTTCGGAAGCGTCGACAACGACGGAAGTCATCATTTCTAAGCTGCCTATGCGGCAGTGATCGTGAGAAGAAAGACAGGAGGCGCACAATGAAATTTCTAAGCTGCCTATGCGGCAGTGATCTCCCACGTTTTCGGAGGTTCTGGGCATCTTCCTTTCTAAGCTGCCTATGCGGCAGTGATCATACTCTTCTACTACGCGCAAGCACATTGATTTTTCTAAGCTGCCTATGCGGCAGTGATCAGAGTATCTCCATCTTCTGATCGCATATAACGTTTTCTAAGCTGCCTATGCGGCAGTGATCACCGTCGCTTTGTATAATGGAGGAGAGCCCATTTTCTAAGCTGCCTATGCGGCAGTGATCACCGATGTTGATGTAAGCTATAGACAGTTCAATTTCTAAGCTGCCTATGCGGCAGTGATCTCGAACTCCCTGATTTTCTCCAAAACCGGGGATTTCTAAGCTGCCTATGCGGCAGTGATCGGCAGTCAATCCCTCCAGCTCCGCCTTGGCCATTTCTAAGCTGCCTATGCGGCAGTGATCCTTATCGTTTCTGGTGGCGTGATCATTGGCGTTTTCTAAGCTGCCTATGCGGCAGTGATCTAATGGTACGGTCAACATTGGCCAGCATGAACTTTCTAAGCTGCCTATGCGGCAGTGATCTTAGTTTGGCTTGACTGCATAACCAGGTGGATTTTCTAAGCTGCCTATGCGGCAGTGATCTTGATTTCAAGGCCGGCATTTTCACCAATAATTTTCTAAGCTGCCTATGCGGCAGTGATCGAGGGAGGGTTAGGATTCTGCCCGAAGCTTTGTTTCTAAGCTGCCTATGCGGCAGTGATCACCAGGAAGCGGGAGAATTCTTCTACCAGATATTTCTAAGCTGCCTATGCGGCAGTGATCAAATGCCAGGGAGATGCAGGAGCGCTTCATGATTTCTAAGCTGCCTATGCGGCAGTGATCGTCTGGAGCCAGTTTACTGTTTGCCATCGCACTTTCTAAGCTGCCTATGCGGCAGTGATCGAGTTAGAGAAAGAGGCACAGCACAAGATACATTTCTAAGCTGCCTATGCGGCAGTGATCGTCCATGACTGCGTACCTCATGGCGTCCATGATTTCTAAGCTGCCTATGCGGCAGTGATCAGTCTATGGTAGGGAAATTCCCCGTAATATTATTTCTAAGCTGCCTATGCGGCAGTGATCTCTGATGAGATGAAAGCACTGAGAATAACCATGTTTCTAAGCTGCCTATGCGGCAGTGATCCACAAGATATTAACTTGGTTGCTGCCTGCTTATTTCTAAGCTGCCTATGCGGCAGTGATCCGTCTCAAGGTTTCAACGAGCAACTTATCGTTTTTCTAAGCTGCCTATGCGGCAGTGATCGCTATCGCCCTCTGCTGCTGCGCCGGTGCTACTTTCTAAGCTGCCTATGCGGCAGTGATCAGTTATCATAGCCAATTTTAAATGGCACAAGGTTTTCTAAGCTGCCTATGCGGCAGTGATCGGCTGCACCGTATTCTGCTGCATCCAGTTTTTTTTCTAAGCTGCCTATGCGGCAGTGATCTTGAATAAAATAAGAATCAGAATTATGATGTATTTTCTAAGCTGCCTATGCGGCAGTGATCGAAAACCAGCACCTGTTGGTGCACTAGTCTGATTTCTAAGCTGCCTATGCGGCAGTGATCTGAGCTTGCCGCTCGTGCTTATGCCCTTATTTTTTCTAAGCTGCCTATGCGGCAGTGATCTTCATAGAGCCTCTGAATCTGGAAAGCCTGACTTTCTAAGCTGCCTATGCGGCAGTGATCTAAAGGCCGGCAACATTCGCAAATCCATGAAATTTCTAAGCTGCCTATGCGGCAGTGATCTACAGCTCTGAATAAAATTTCCCGTCTTCATCATTTCTAAGCTGCCTATGCGGCAGTGATCATCCTTCTATCTTGTCTATACAGCTCAATTCTGTTTCTAAGCTGCCTATGCGGCAGTGATCGACTAAAACCATGCTCAAAGCACTGCATGCCTTTTCTAAGCTGCCTATGCGGCAGTGATCGACGTTTGCACCGGGCAGGTCTACCGGTCCGTTTTCTAAGCTGCCTATGCGGCAGTGATCAAAATGGGCCAGTCCTTCCCATCGCCCTGCCTTTTCTAAGCTGCCTATGCGGCAGTGATCTATTTATCGTAGCCATCCATGCCATACTTATTTTTCTAAGCTGCCTATGCGGCAGTGATCAAGGTGCTGGGGAATTTCCGGCGGGAAGCCAGTTTCTAAGCTGCCTATGCGGCAGTGATCATTTGGTCGTTGAAATAGGCAGATTCAAGAATTTTCTAAGCTGCCTATGCGGCAGTGATCGACTACGCTAAGCAGGATTATGAGTTTGTTCATTTCTAAGCTGCCTATGCGGCAGTGATCCCTGAGGTTTATCGACGTTCTGGTCGTCGGACTTTCTAAGCTGCCTATGCGGCAGTGATCGTAATAGCCGACGCCGCACGTGACGGCATCGCTTTCTAAGCTGCCTATGCGGCAGTGATCAGCAGTTTATCCAGCTGAAGAAAGGGGATTAATTTCTAAGCTGCCTATGCGGCAGTGATCACCATTTTCAAGGCCCACCACATCGAGCGCACTTTCTAAGCTGCCTATGCGGCAGTGATCGCTCGGTCCAGATTTGGGCTCTGTACGTAGTATTTCTAAGCTGCCTATGCGGCAGTGATCCGTCTCTCAGCCTGCCGCACAGACCATTGTGATTTCTAAGCTGCCTATGCGGCAGTGATCGAAGTACATCAAAATGCTCCTTTACGAAAACGTTTCTAAGCTGCCTATGCGGCAGTGATCCTCACATGTCGTAGCCGGTCCATAGCCGTCAATTTCTAAGCTGCCTATGCGGCAGTGATCGTGGAGGACGTGTAGAGCATCAGCAATTCTGTTTTCTAAGCTGCCTATGCGGCAGTGATCGTGAGTACAAAGTGCAAGGAGGGACATCGTGGTTTCTAAGCTGCCTATGCGGCAGTGATCACATACGCTGAAATTTCAACCGCTTCCGGCTTTTTCTAAGCTGCCTATGCGGCAGTGATCAAGGCTCAGCTCCACGCTCAGGCGGCGAAAAATTTCTAAGCTGCCTATGCGGCAGTGATCGAAGGAATAATCTTCTTATCTGGAATCTCAGATTTCTAAGCTGCCTATGCGGCAGTGATCTTATGACGCGCTTGGGATCACGCCATCCGGAATTTCTAAGCTGCCTATGCGGCAGTGATCATCTTCCTCCGCTGGCTCCTGAACTGATTGAATTTCTAAGCTGCCTATGCGGCAGTGATCTATGCATGTGCATAGAGATTTCTTAGATTCTATCATACCATCCGGAATTACGTGATGCAAAACCCTTTTAAAAGGGGGCTTCGAAAAAAGTTAGATTTTATCGCTCTTTTTCCGAAGCCTTTTTTATTTGGGTCAAAATTCGGGTACTGCTGCACCCTTGCTCAGCCCGTAAGTTGTAAATCCGCCCTGGCCTTCTTCTTTCTTTTCTTCTTTTTTGACGAAAAGATTGAAGGTTTGCCCTGTAGATAAGCTCTTTAACTGAATGAAGGGAAGGTCATACTTTTCTTCTCTTTGTTTCAGCATCTTGAAAGCTGCTTTCTCGGTAACTTCAGGATGCCTTTTTGCATATCTACGGGCTTTTCTGGCAATGGAGCTGTCCGGCTGGTATCTTGCGAATTTTACATACCCTTTGACTTTGGACTCCGGTACTTCACGAATGCTTGTGATATGAACGTAATCACTCAATCGTCTCAGTGCTTTTTTCAGATCCAGTTTTTTCAGATCTGCTTCTTCCGGTGCAAAAACTCTTGCCTTTTCTCCCATAGATTCATCAGCATATTCAGGAAATGAGACTCCATAGATTTGTTTATGATCTATATTTTCCCGGTCGGCGAATGCCAAATGGATCTGTGCATAGACTTTTGTCCAGAGGAAATCCGGCGGAATTTCAGCATCCGGAATCAATGTAATTTCTTGATAGTATTTCATCATAATAAATTACTCTTCATCGTTCTTGCCAAAGACACCGCCGCGTACCAGGACTGCCATGACATAGTTTTTGTCATCATCGGAATCAAGATCTACGCCATTTGAGTAATCATCAAAGAGCGTGTAGAAGTCTTTCTTTTCTTTCGGTGTTCTGTAAGCCATGCCCATGTTTGTTACGGCGCCGTATGGTTCAACAGCAATTGGTCCGGTTTCTACTTCATCAAAGCTCGGATACCAGGTATCGATAGCACGGATAGCGTTGCCAAGCTTCTGTGAATGCATAGCTGCGATATCATTTACCTGATAAAGGATTTTGCTCTTCTTTTCTCTGCCTTCCACTTTATCTTTGTTCAGGATCATTTCTTCGCTGGGGTATACTTCCTGTCCCTGTCCTTCGAAGGCAAATGCAGTGACTTTCAAGAGGAGATAGTTTCTTTCTCCGCAAAGTGCCTCAGCAATGAGACCTGCAAGTTCTTCTACATCGTCAGATGTGTCACCGAAATCTTTCAGAGAGAAATCGTATGCATCAAAGATCCATTCTTTTTCCACGCCATCTTCTTTCAGCGCGACAACATGGACTTCAATTTTTTCTGCGCCGACACGGTTTCTCCAAAGGAAACGGCCATTTGCAAGGTTCAGCGCATAGCGGCGAGACAGTTCTTTGAATCCATTTTCTGCAATGAAATCTTCTCCCATTTTTTTGATGCTTTCATAATGTTTTGGATCATTGCACGCCGAAGGATACTGAACGCCAGAGAGTACTTTGACAGTGAATTCAAGTTTCAATGTATCTTCATCCATCGTCAAAGAAGCGCTGTCGACAGTCTGCAGGTTTGCTTTCTGAATTTCTTCATTCAGTTTAGCCGGATCATTTTTTACAGCACCTTTCAAACGATTAGAAATTGTGCCGCGAACTGATTTTTCCTGAAGTCTGACTGGAACAGCTTTGCCGCTTCTGTCTTCCCATGTCGTTCCATACATATAGCCATCAGATACAACCAGTTTCTTTTCGAATGCGAGTACTTCACCTTTTTTTGCCATTTTACATTCCTCCCTAATTAAATTTTCTGATTTCTGCAAAGATATAATTCCTGATTTTCATCATAAGCATACCGCCACATCATATCGTCAATTGAATCGAAATGATACGGCATACGGAATTCACCGAGTGTTACGACACTTTCAGCAAACCGATGCTGCGTTTCTTTATCACGCTGATTTCTGCAGATTCCCAGTGGTGACAATCCCTTAAAACCTACAGAGATCGGGATGATCCAGCCTGTGCCTTTTCTCGAAAGATTCCATCCCGTAATTTTCCCATTTTCATCTTTCCTTGCGCTCATATTGACTTTCGTATAATCAAGAAGCGCATCAAGACCGTTAGTGCCATTTTCCATTTCCTGCTTAAGGATATCCCGTCTTTCAATGATGACATATCCTGGCATGAGCATACCTCTTACTCTGCGGATTGTTGCTGGATCATCTACATCGGTATACTGTATGCTCATACTTTGTATCCTGTTGATATCACCGCCAGCGATTTTCATCCGCCAGATTTCGCTCTGTACTTTTTCAAGAATGGCATCTTTATCATCAGGATCCAGTCCATCGATCTCGATTAAGATGGAAGCCGAAAGGTCAATGTGCGGTTCCTCAATCGTAGGTGGCCTTTCCCAGTCAGCTCCCTTTTTAATTAATGGATTCGCCGTATTAACAACAGCATTCCCATACGCTCCTTTAAACACATGCAGCCTTGTTTTATGAAAGCTGACTGCGACACCTGTGAAATGGATCTCTGAAAAATCAGTATCTTCTCTCTTTTTCTGATTCAGACCGCGAACTTTTCTTTCTAAAGCATGGACAGCTCCCAGCCATGCTGTCATAGCCGGAACTCCGATCGTATATGTACTGCTCATTGCATTTGCGTTATGAATCTGCATTTTCCTAATCACAAGATATGTACTCATAATCCCAGTCTCACCTCCTCACGCAGCTGATCATAAATGGTGTTTCTGAAGTAATCCGTCTCTGCATCTCCGAGAGTTACCTTTTCGTCTCGTTCAATTTTTTCATATGTACGAATAATCCAGCGCGCGAAATCCTTGCTGACAGCTTCTACCCACGCGTCTCCTTCTCTTTCACTTTCGTATGCATTGTCGAGCCAGATTTTCTGAAAACGTGGAAGCCCATTGTACTTTTCATCATCACTCCAGCCAGAAGGATTCTCTTCACGGATTCTTCCGGCAGTCATCATGGCCGTATCAATGATTCCCCCAAGGATCCGATCTCTCTTCTCTCTAATACCTGCATTATTCCAATTGATTTTAAATAATGCATGCAAACGTGATACGAAAGATCTGTATTCGGAATACGGAACGGATTCTTTAAAGAAATTCCTTTTGGGAAGAATTAAATCCCGTTCATTCAAAACAGGCGGAAGTGATGAAACCAGATATCCTTCCCCATGATGCAGCATGTTAAGCCCACTAATGTTCTGCGGCTTTGTCCCGCCGAAGGTGATGACCGTCTTATCCCAGACATTGCTGCAGTCCTTCCCATAATTAGGATCTTTAGGATCCCTTGCAGCAGAGAATTCTCTTCTAATGATGTTCAGCTTATCAAACAATGTTCCCAATTCACTAGTGCTTGGCATTACTGTCAAAAGATGATATTCTCCTTCACTTATTGGGAAATAAACCTGCCTTAAATTCTTATCTGTAAATCCCCTGGTTCCTGTCTTAAGGTCCTTAAATTGCTGATACAATTTCTCCGAGTCAATTCCATAAAGCTTCAGTTCATCGGCTTTTCCATCCTGGTTCAGAATGTGTTCCAATATAGACTGTCCGTCTTCCATTTTATACAAGAGAAGCATAGCCGCTGTCATGATATTGGCATTCGTATACACGATATCCGTCTCACATTGTGTATTTTCCGTTGTCAAATATCCGTCAGGCCTCTCTTTGCTCTCTACATAGAGATGCACAGTACTGTCAGGATTAGCAAATTTTCCCACATGTGTTGCTAATGTGTATTTAGATATTTGCTTCTCTAAGAGATCGCGTACCCAGACGCCTATCTTAACACGCCTGGCTTCTTCATCTAGAAAACCGTCTGGTAGTTTCTTGCGGTCTTCGACAATTTTCTTAGCAACTGCTTTACTTTCAAGAAATTCCGCAATTTCTCCCAAATTTCTCCCTTCCCTTCCTTCTTAAACACTCGTTTTCGAGAATAATCCGAATTGGTCAGAATAAAACCATTCTTTTTCTAAATTGTCAGGTATGATAATTTCTCCATACTTCTCAGACTTTTCAAAAAGAATTTCTTCTTCCTGCCTGAAATCTGAATCATTTACATAACGTTTCAATGCTTCTTTATAATCCCTCTTCAGCCATAAGTTTTTCTCGATCCCCTCCTTAAATTTTGGAAACGCTTCAATGCTTCTTTTCCTTCCTACTGAAACAAATTCCCTATCTATATACTCAGAAAACTTGATCTTATTATCTTCAAACAATGCGGTCAGGCGTACATCTGGATACGTTTTTTCTCTGAATCGGTTCAAACGCTGCGGCAATGCTGTCATCCACCAATATTCCCGGATCCATCCATTGACCGCTTTGGCTCCGCTGCTTTCTTTATCGTTGAAATCTTCCATCGCTTTCTGCTCGAGATCAATTAAATTCGTTCTCCAGGTTAGCGGGTCCTCTTTTCTAATACGCGGAATGGAATCAATCCTCTTTAAAACATCCTCTTTCAAAATACCTTTAAGATCATGACTTTCCAGCTTATTCTTTCCACTTTCATAGCCTGGATATATAAAGGCAGGTGCCTTTCCATTTAATCCTCTTAGATTCCATCGCATGACGGCTATATTTTTCTTCTCAATATTTTCGCTCATGATTCTATGACGAAGGACTCGTCCGGCAAGCTGGATAATCGAGCGATACGACGAAGGCTCAATCACTGACCAATCGAGATCGTGATCCCGTCCTACTTCTTCTACAGGCGTTGCAACAATAATGAAAACGACATAATCTGTTGTTGCTTGATCAATATGTTTTCGGAGAACCGGATCCTTGATGTCAACAGGCTCTCCATACAGCGTTTTCCTCTTCAATACACTATCCAAATACTTTTCCTGCTCATGACGAAGCAGCAAAATCTGCCGGCTGTGATAGGTCATAATGCGCGGTGTTATATCATCTTTATCCCAATCCGTATTCTGCAGTAGGTACAAGCTGACTTTTACACATGGATCAATATTTGCCATACGAACAACACCGATAGATACTTTTTTGCCTGTCTTCTCGTCTACAACGAAATTTTCTTTGGAAAGACGGACAACCTGTTTCCGGATGCTTTCGAAGTACGACTGCATCTTATCAGACTTGGCATCTTCAGTGTCTTCATCCTCACAATCTGCTATGTATCCTGACCTCTTTGTTATTTGCCGTGTTAATTTCGCGACGCGCTTTTCGATGAATGATTGATGAAATGCGCTATAGTCGGAATCATCATCTGTATTCATGAACTTCATCTCAGTTCGGAATTCATCACAGAGTACGACGCTGACACGTTTCTTGGAAATAAAGAAACTGTTCCTGCATTTCACACCGGCTATATAGGCTCTATACATGCCTTCTGCCAAATCGGGAGGAATTGTCGCTGAAGAAAGAACAACATTTCTTCCATACATTCCCGCCAGATGCACGAGCCGGGAAATGGCAGTCAGGTCTTTCTGCGTAAAATCATCGATTTCATCGATAACTAGATCAGAGGACATCAGCCGGAGCATCGGAAGAATGAAGCGTCCGCCCCGTATTGTTTCTGTCGCCCCCATCATATGATCGATTGTCGCAACGAGAACGGGCTTGTACAAGAAAGCACTGTTCTTATCTGCATCGATCCCTCTCGCAGGTTTGAAGAAAATATTCATGAAAGCTCGCTGCTCATCGTTCAAAGAGTCTTCATAAGCAAGCCCTTCAGCGAGAGATATATCTTCGCCGTCTTCATCTTCCATTGCTGATCGTTTTTCTTCCAGCTCCTTATCTCCTTCGTGAAGTTCCAGAACTGCTTTTGACCCGATCAATACAGCAAGGTCATCTTTGCTGAGTTTGATTCTTTCTCTGTACTCATCGCCGGTCTGCAGTGTCAGAGTACGGAGTCCTAATGCCAGAATGTAACGCAGGGAATCTCCTCCTGGAGAAAGCGCTCTCATAATTTTTGCATTGGCAAAAGTTTTACCGCAGCCAGTACTTGCAATATTTACAACAAAAGATACCTGATCTTCTCCACGATCTTTGCGGAAATTTCGTATTGTCTCAGCCGCCTTATCCTGCCAGGAAAACTTTCCAGGGCTTCTCTTCTTCAAAGCTTTGACGTCATACGTCTTTTCCATCTCTTCCGCAAATCTAGGCAGCTGATGCGCTACGCGAAGTGCTTGATCTGAAACGCCCGTCATATGCTCCTCCAGAAACTGGTTCTTCTCAGATTTTCTTTTCTTATTCCTGAAAGAAAAGGTATTTGCCCAAAGGTCTCTCGCGCTCCACTTCCCGTCGTCCTGCTTCGCATCGCCATCCAAAGAGGAAAAATAATGGTCTCCCAAAACTAATGCCAGGCGAGCGTTAAGCAGTATTTCACGGAAAGCCGGATCATAGTCAGGATCTTTCATGATCTGCTTCAAGGTATCGTAATCCTGAAGAAGTCTGCCGGTCCATTTCTTCAGATGCTTTTTCCAAATGTTTCCTTCGTTCCAAAGTATCCCATGAGAAAAGCGGAAACATTCCTGCCGCTTCTCTACAAAATCCGGATCATCATTTTCGTATCCCCATGATGATTTCAAACTTTTCATCATTTCATAAAAAGTTTCTCGTTTTTCATCTTCATAAGCGCGCCGGTCATCCTTATTTAAATCCGGAAGTTTATGATGTGAAAGAATCAGCCACGTGAGACATTCCGCGGCAGGCGGAAGCTTTTTTAACTTCGTTACATCTGATTTCCCCGCTTTAGCTTCATTTTTCAAGATATTTAAAACGATTTCTTCTTCAAATGTGCCATCAGCGAATTTCTTGAGCCAAGGTGTATCATCTTCAAAATCGCCTGATGCTTCTACGCATGCTTCAATCATCTTGCAGCTCATCCATTCGTGACGGAACGGATCCCGCTCTTTCGTTCCTGAGCGCAGCTTCTTTTGAAAGAAATCCGATGCTTTGCCCCAATCGTGAAAAAGTCCCGCCAGACCGGCCAGCTCTTTAATAATCGGCAGGTACTGCCAGTCGTTTTCCCATTCAGAATGGATGATTTTCTTTTTCGTCGTATTAACAGGTACAGCGCCTGCATCATTGAACTGGCTTCTGTCACCGACAATCCAGAGCAGATCGCTTCTTGCCCTCGACCTGATCCAATGACAAGAAACCGCCGTATTTTTTGTAGCATTTCTCCGAAGCGCAGTCCGCACTGCTTCCAGACCGTCCGAGGTTATGACCGTGCGCCAGGCGTCATCCCCAATTCTTTCCGCAAAGCTGTCCAAGATCGTACGGACCGTTTTCTGTGACTTACCGGTGCTTCGGCTGATCAATAATACCATCATAGGAAATCACCCGGCCCATATTTCAAACTACTGCGTTGGACGATTTCAAACATGTAATCCAGTGCTTTATGTTCTGTCAATTTATTCAAACACGTCATACGGAAATGCTTGTCATCATCGCCTCTGGCTGCTGAAATAAAACTCCAAGGCAGAATAATTGAGTCTTTGATCAGGTCCGCCACATCAAAGACAAGCGCGCCGCGCCTTGTTTTACCGTGCATGACCGCAAACCCATGCGGAATTCCCAATACCCAGAGAGTACAAGCTGCCAAACCATAGGCGAGGTAGTTTCCATGATTCAGGAAGATGTTCGCTTCATCATCACCGTCATGATTCCTGGTAAAATCCGGAAGTCTGGTTCTCTTAGCTGCATATTTATAGAGGGATTTGGTGAATTTTGCTTCTGACAGTAACAATTCCGTCACGTCTTTTGCACTGTCTATCTTACCTCTATAAACCGCCAATGCTCTTTCGATTTCAGGATCGTCCGCATTGAAATTTTCCTCATGCAGATCCCTATCTTTCCCCCATGTTTTTTCAAGAAAATCACATCTGGCTCTTTGGAAGTCTCTAGCCGTTTCGAGGCGTCTTTCTTTATTCATCCAGAACGAAATCCACCCCTGCATGTACTCCGTCGGACGATATTCGCTCTGCGGCATCATCCATTCAATATCCGTACCGGCAAAAAGAGGCGTACCACCGCCCCCGCAAAATCCGATCATGACACCTGCAGAAGCAAGCACCCGAACAGCTGCCTGGGTCAAGGATGTGCCGCTCCCCAAAAGAATGACCGTCGTATTGGCAACAGGAATATTCCAGAATAAATTTTCATCGCTGCTTTCAGTCAAGTAGACGACACGTCCATCCTTCTGCATGACTCGGCATTTCTCAAGATAATAAATATTGGCACGTTTAGAATGCAGAATCGCTTTGTAATTCGATTTCTTCAGAATCTCTTTCATCGCAGTTCCTCTTCGAAAAATGATTCATCTCTATATTTTTTATTTACGGATTTTTAATAAGTTGCTTTTATTATAACAAATAAACATGTCACGCTTTGTCATAGGAATGTACTATAAAAAACTTTTATGCCAGGCATTTCCTCTCCCTCATGTCAAAGATAAAATTTTGTTTAACTGTCACAATTCAGCGTTTGTTCATGCTAAAATATAGAAAAGAATCAATGCAGATTTTGCAAGGAGGCGAGCGGGATGAAGAAGCGGTTTATTTTGGATATGACAATGCTGTTTGTATTTCTGATCGTGGTCGGGTACAAGCCGCTTGGGAATTATTGGCATGAGACTTTGGGCATGGTGCTTTTTGTTTTGGTGTTTTTGCACAATTACTGGAACAGGCAGTGGTACAAGTCTTTGAAGAAGGGATCCTGGGGACTGGAGAGGAAGTATACGGCCGCGGTTGACGGGCTTTTGATTGTTTCTTTCCTGGCTGTCCTTCTCACAGCTCCGTTTATCTCGCGCTCCTACTCTCTTGGTTTCAATATTCATTTTCTCGAGGGTATCCATAAAGCGGGCGGCGCTCTTATGTTGGCGGCGATCGGGCTGCATCTTGGGATTCACTGGGCGATTTTGAAACCTCGTTTTGTGAACGGGCTGCATCTTGCTAATGTTTCGACAGTTGGAATAATCGTCCGGCTCGTGGTCCTTGCAATCGTTCTCGGTGTCATTTACTTTATTCTTCCGACGGGCACGCGCCCGAATCTGAATTCTTCCGGCGTGTATATCGGTATGCTGGGGCATCTAGTGGATGTCATCGGCATTGGCGCTGTGTCTTACTTCATTCAGATGCATTTGAGAAAATTGGGACGGAAAGCGCCGGCAAAACCTGTGCGTTGACTGCAATAGGGCTGTGACGAAATGATTGTATATTTCGTTGCAGCCCTTTTTATTTCCCATGTATTTCTTCTATAGTTTCTCTGTCATATTTCGCATTTCACATGGTATCATGCTGCATGCTACAATGAAGAAAAGAGGTTCATGGGAGGTTTATTATGAAGCTTCGTATGATTGTAGACACAGTGATGCTTTTCCTTTTCCTCGCAATTCTGGATTACCGCCAGATCGGGAGTTCGCATCATGAAATCTTCGGGATGATTTTCTTTGTCATCGTCATTTTCCATAATTATTTGAACAGGCAGTGGTACAAGTCTCTTCCGCGCGGGCGCTGGAATTGGGACAGGCGGTTCACTTTTCTGATTGATGTCGTGCTTATAGGTTCGTTTCTCGCGGTCATGATCACGGCGCCACTGATTTCTTACAAGCTGTCGCTGGACATCAATGCGCCGCTCATCGTTCACAGGATTCACCGGATCGGCGGTTATGTGATGCTCGTTGCAATTGGGCTGCACCTGGGGATCCACTGGAGCGCTCTTCTTCCGCGTTTCAAGAAGGCTCTGCACCTGGGAAATACGAAGACTATTTCTATTTTCCTTAAGGTGCTTGCTGTGGCACTGGCCGCTGCAGGAATTTACTTCTCGTTTGGGTTCCACATGGGAAATCGTATTTTCCTGCTTCCTGTCACGGGGACACGGATGCGCGCGCCAAACGTGCCTGCCTTTGTTCTCGCCCATCTGACGATTGCGATTCTCTATGCGGAGATTTCCTATTATATACAGAAGTTCATCAAGTCGAGCGGAAGGAGACCAAGAGCAGTAAAGAAATAATAAAAAGAGGTTGTAGAAATGATCGCACATTTCTACAACCTCTTTTTTATTTCTTATTTGCTTTTCAGAACGTATCATGGGCGGCGTTGTCGTACCAGTGGTATTCTATCTGCTTGCAGATTTCTTCTGCTTTTTCTTTCCCGAACTGATCGGCAACAAAGCCTACTGCCATGTCGGTGCCTGCGGAGACGCCGGCGGCGGTATAGATGTTGCCGTCACGGACCCAGCGGGGTTCTCTTTCCCAGAGGACGCTTGTCCCGTGATTCCTTACCCAGTCAAAAGCATTCTTATTTGTCGTCGCGTGGCGGCCGTCCAAAATGCCTGCCGCCGCCAGAAGAGCAGAGCCTGTGCAGACGGAGAGCACCCATTTCGTCTTCGAGGCAAGATCGCCGAGGCCGGAGAGGAACCAGTCGTCGGTGACAAGGGTTCTTGTTCCCATGCCGCCCGGGACGATGAGGATATCTGAATCCTGCACGTCGAGCATGCGCTCGGTCACGACCATGATGCCCTGGCTGTTTGTCACGATGCCGCCAAGAAGCGATACGGAGCGGATCTCGTATCCATCCAGTTTGGACAGGACCTCTGCCGGACCAAATGCGTCAAGCGTTTCAAAATCATCAAACATCACAATCGATATCGTCTTCATGGTTTCCCTCTTTTCCTGTTTATCTTATAAGGATAAGACGCAGAGCGCCTTCCTGTCAATCTTCACCTTTCAGAGGCAACAAAAAAGCCCCGGTTTCCCGGAGCTTTCTCGTACGGAACACGGAACAGCTAACAGTAGAACTGACAACTCAAATCCTAAAAAAAGCATACAAGTTTCATGAACTATCATTCACTACATACAATCTAATCCGGAAAGGAGAAAACGCATGTGTTCCGATTTCGCTGCCTTTGCGGCAGTGGTTGGTGAAAGGTCTTCTTACCCTTCAAGTTCATTATAACACTTCACTTATCACATTTCTATATTTCTATCTATAAATCTTTCTTTAACTTGCGAAAGAAATGCAAAAGAAAGAGAAAACGCCATACGTTCTTGAAATAATGTTTCATCCCCGGCTGGCCTTCCCCAACAAAAAAGATGTGAAACCCACAGCGGATTCCACATCTCTTTATTTTTAGTCGTCTTTTCTTTCGTCCCAGTAGTCGACTTTCATGCCGATGGTTTCGGAGGTGAAAGGCGTGCCGTCGTTCTTTGCATAGTGGGCAGCGGCTTTTCTTACGTAGCGGAAACCGAGGTAGAGCATCGGAACGTTGCAGTATACCATGATGATGTTTGCAAGGTCAGAGAATGCCCAGAGGTTCGACAGGTCGTATCCGGCGATGCTGCAGGCAATGCCGAATGCAGTGACGAAGACGCAGAGCAGACGGAGAACGGTGATGAAAGAAGTGGAACTGGAAATACGGTTCCCGGAAATTTCGGAGAAGGTAACGAAGCCCATGACGCAGGTGTATGCGAAGAGGCAGAAGCAGATGGAGACCATGACCATGACGAAGGTCTGCAGGAGATCCGGAGTCAGCGCATGGATGGAGAGCAGGAATTTCGGATAGGTGCCTGCCGCTTTCCATTCTTCAGGATTCAGCACCCACTGGTGAGCCATGATGATGATGAAGCCTGTCATGGTGCAGATGACGTGGGTATCGAGGAATACGCCGAGAGCGGAAATGATGCCCTGTTCGCACGGATGGTGCGCTTCAGCGGAAGCAGCTGCCATCGTGATGGTGCCCTGGCCGGCTTCGTTCGACATGAGTCCTCTCTTGACGCCCTGCAGGAGTGCAGTACCGAGGACGCCGCCGAAGACAGCTTCCGGCTTGAAGGCGCCTGCAAAGACGGCATGGAAGAAGTACGGAACGCTTCCCAGGTTCGTGAGAATGAGAAGGATGGCCGTGCCGATGTAAATGACTGCCATGACCGGGACAAGGATATCTGCCCAGCGGGAAATACGCTTGATGCCGCCAAACGCCATGAAGGTGATGAAGACAAGCAGAAGAATCGACATGACGTAGTAGAATGTCGACTGCAGCGGAATTTCCTCTCCGCCAACGAGCCCGACGATCGAGCCCAGGGATGTGATGACGTTCAGGCCCTGCGCCGGAAGGCACATGAGCGCGTAGAAGATATAGAGAGCAGACAGAGCCACGCCTACCCATGCCTTATTTCCGCAAAGGCGCATTGCATAGAAAGGAAGGCCGCCGACGAAGTTGTCGCCGCGTTTTTCCTTGAAGATCTGTGCGAGCGTGCCTTCAGTGAAGGCTGTCGCCATGCCGAAGAAAGCGGAAATCCACATCCAGAAGAGCGATCCCGGACCGCCGGCAGCAATCGCGCCCGTGACGCCGATCATGTTGCCCGGGCCGACGCGCATAGCCGTCGAAAGGAGGAAGGCCGCCAGAGGAGAAATACCCGTGTGGATGCTTCTTCTCGTGGCAAGGGTCCGCACGCCCGTCATGAACTGGCGGATCTGTACGAATCCGAGGCGAAGTGTGAAATAAATGCCTGATCCCACCAGTACGATGATGGCCAGGGAGAATGACCCCAAGACAGGGATGTCCTTCCAGAAACCGAACATCTTCGGGAAATCCCAGAAGAAGTCAGAAACCGGAGTGACGAAGCTGAGTACTGCATTCAGAGCTGCAAATAAGTTTTCCAATAGCTTCACCCCTCATTTTTTTATTTACAGGGCTCCAGAAAGCCCTTCAGATTACTGCTGTGCGCCAGCTTCTTTGATAGCCAGAGCGAGCTTGTGAGCGAGGCCGTGCATCTTTTTCTTGGAAACGGAGCATACGGCAAGGCGGATGCCCTTCTTCAGCGGAACCATGAATACATGATCCTTTTCAAGGATGTCGCAGACAGCCTGGGAATTGGTGACAGGAATCGTGATGAAGAAACCGGAGATGTAAGGAACGAACTTCACTCCTTCTTTCTGTGCTTCTTCTACGAAAATAGCGGCTCTTTCCTGGATGAGCTTGTAGTACTTGGCTCTTTCAGCGTCGAGCTGTTTGATCTTTTCCGGATCCTGGCAGATGCGGATCATTGCATGCTGAGCTGCACTGTTGCAGTTGGACCATGTAGCACGGCTGCTGTACTGGTTGATATCGACGTATTCCTTGATGACGTCTTTGTCAGAGGAAATGCCGATCATAGCGCCCATGCGCTGGCCGTACATCGTGAAGCCCTTGGAAAGGGTGTATGCACAAACGACGAGGATGTTCTTCGGGAGTCCGCCGAATACCTTGAAGAATTCACGGCATTCTTCCTTTTCGCCGCTGTAGTCGAGGTATGCAACGTCAGCAATCAGGATGGCATTCTTTGTTTCATCCTTGGTTGCTTCCTTGAGGACATCGACAGCAGACTGCCATTCAGCCACGGACATGCAGTAGCCGGTCGGGTTGTTGGCAATGCCGTTCAGAATGATGACGATATTGTCCTGTTTCTTCAGGATATCTTCTACATTTTCCTTGAAGGAAGCGGCATTGAAATGGCCGTCGCTTGTCAGGAAGGAGAATGTGCGGACCTTGCGGTTGTTGTCGTCGATCAGGCTGTCATAAGCGCCCCAGTGCCAGTCAGTAATGAGCACTTCATCGCCTGGTTCGGAATAATTGTGCACGACATGGTGCAGGACGCCGGTGCCGCCAGGTGTTGCGCAGGCATCGATGTATCCTTCCGGACGGGACTTGCCGAAGCACTGATCGATACAATCCTTCAGGAATTCATCATAGCCCTTGATCGGAGCATATGCGCAGAATTCCGGCGGTGTCAGGTTCTTCAGTTCCTGCTTGACGACATCAAGAACGACGAGGCTTCCGTCTTCATCAAGAATGGATCCTACTGTGGCATTGGTGACGTTTTCCACGCCGATTTCCTTAGCCAGTGCGATCGCTCTGTTGTTAGCAGCAAAAATGTTGTCTTCTGCGCTCTTTCCTTTTGCATGTGGTGCAGCAATACTGTACATACTTACATCCTCCTCCTAAATAGCTGGTTGCCCGGTCAATGCATTTCCCTCATTTTAGCATGAGAAAACCGCCGCTTCAACGAAAACTGCGGATTTTCCCGCCTCCGGACGCAAAAAAGGCCGCGGCAAATACAATGCCGCGGACACCCTTGTCCATTTCTATGAAGTTACTTTTACATTATAAACCATCCGGCAAAAAAAGAAAACGGACTATAAGGCTCCATCGTCTTTTTCGGGAGATTTCTTGCTTTTTCTCAGGAAATCTGTATAATTCTGCTAAAATTTCATGGAACGCCTGTACCATACTTGATATCCATGGTATGATAGAGCCAAAACTATTTACCGGAGGAGTTTAAACATGTCCAAAGATCCGAACTTTACTGAAACGGACCTGTTTTCATTTGAAGCGGGCCCTGCGAAACTGAAAAAGTCCCGCAGCAAGAAGGCAGAAGGCGAATCGCCCAAGCCGCGCAGGACAAAGAAATCCATCCCCGCGCCCGCACCAGAGCCCGAGGAAGAAACAGCAGCGCCTGAAGGAGAAACAAAAGCCTCCTCCCTCTGGGCTGACAAATACTGGGAATTCGACATCACCCACCCGTCAGCCGAGATCAAGGACGCCATGAAATCCTCCATGGTCGAGGAAGGCTTCACGAAACGAGAAGCCAACCGCGTCTTCAAAGGACTCACCTTCAAGGAAAAAGTCTTCAACACGAAGCGCCAGGCGAAAGAATACCTGAAAACCATACCGACCACCTACGCCGTCAAGTACAAGATCGGCATCGAACCATCCCCGCAGATGATTTCCCTCGAAAGAAGGCTGAAGGAAAAGCAGGAACGCCTCGCTTCCTACTCCAAGGAGCAGAACGAGAAGAAATTCAGCGCAGACTTCATCACTTGCCCGCACTGCAAATCCCGCGTGAACACCTCCTTCATCCACCCGCCCGTCTGCCCCGTATGCGGAGAAGACATGCGCTCTGATACAGCCGTGAAAACCATCCACTCCCTCGAAGAAGCCGTCAAGGATCTTTCCAAGAGAAGTGAAGACGCTGCAAGAAAACACAACAGCAAATTCACCGGCGGAGAACGCTGGATCATAAGGACAATCAATCCAGTCAAAGAAGAAGAATAAAAAAGGAAACCGCTGCAGGAGAATGTGCCATCATTCTCCTGCAGCGGTTTTTGAGTGGTGCGCTTTCTTATACACCATACAACCAAGCTGCGATTAGCAAAATGAACCCCTTTCGGCGCATTCGCGCCACTTTCCCCTAACGGGGACAGCTAAACCTCGCTTTGCTCGTACGAAAGGATATTTTCACCGGTTTCGCAGCTACCCTCCGCTACGGTGAGAGCGGCTATTATCGCCCGTATTTTTACGTTTTCCCTGCATGATAGGCAGCAGGGCATCCTTTATGGCCACTTATTGCGAATCGGTTGCATAGTTTATAATAATCTTCTTTATTTATTTTTGTAAAAGTACTACAATATAAGTAAATATCAACATGTTTCTATGAAAGCGAGGTGGGCAAAAATTTCAAAAAGAATAGGATTTTACGAAACAAAATGCCCGCCGGCATGTGGTAAGAAAGACATTTAAATATTCAAAGGATTCATTTGAAAACACTTTTTTCCAGTGCTATAATGTGTAAGCGTGATTATTATTATAAACTAAATATAAAGTTATATATATGTTCAAAAAAATAATCAAGTATTCCCAAATCGGTATATAGTTCAATGAAGCTTTAGCTTTCAATGAAAACCGAGCACAGTATCATGAAAGGAAATGATTGGCTTTGTATCGAAACACGTATACTCTGCAGGACATTGCTGAACTTTCCGGATGCATTAAAGCATTCCAGGAAGCTCACCCAACTCCTGCACCCTATCTTTCCATCTCGATTTTCACACACTGGAATGATCCCGCGCTGATCCAGGCAATGACAGACGGGCTCTCAAAAGCATTTCCAAGAGCTGCTATCGCAGGGCTCACGACCGCAGGCGGCATAGAAGACGGACAAATGAATACGGGAAAGACCATCCTTTCATTCATGGCCTTTGACGAAAGTCCTGTCGAAGTGCTGCACTATAATATGAAAGACATGAGCATCAAAGATGCGGCTGAGAAGTGCTTTGAAGTCTGCAGAAACATGAAGGATCTTCGCGCAGTGGAAATCCTGGAAACCCAGCTCACGGGCAATGTAGAGCCCTTCCTGGACGCTATTTCAGCGCTCCCGCCATCCGTTGCAATCTTCGGCGGCGGCGCAGACACGGATGATCTCAATCAGCCATCCTATATCTTTGATAAAGAAGCCATCATGAATGAAGGATTCGTCATCATGCTCTTCAGAGGCACCGTCAAAGTCCTCACCCGTTCGGTACTCGGCTGGCAGCCGCTGGGCCGTCAGGTCACGATTACCGCCATGGACGGCAATATGGTCATCAAGGAACTCGACCATATTGCCGTCAACTTCTATGAGAAATATCTGAAAATCGACCCTTCCGTCGACTTCGACAAGAAGACACTGAGCTTTTCGCTCGTCGTCGAAAAAGACGGTGTCGAACTCGCCCGCCTTCCGATGAGCTGCCGCAAAGACGGCTCCCTCGTATTCAACATCGCCCTCCACGTTGGAGACAAGCTCCGCATGGCATACGGCGACCCGAATGAAATCATCAATGGCAGCCGCAGAGTCTTAGGCCGCATCCGCGACTTCGGACCGCAGGGCATGCTCCTCTTCTCCTGCGTCGTCAGAAGATACTATCTGAAAGACGACGTCAACCAGATCCTGAGCGCCTACGAAAGAATCACGCCTGCTGCCGGTGGTTACACCAGAGGTGAAATCGACCGCATCGAAGGCCACGTTTACACAATGAACATGAACCTTGTTTCCGCTGCCTTCCGTGAAGAAACGAAAGACCATAAGAGAACCATCGCAGACATCACCGGTGACCCGTCGCATATGGAAAACGACCCGGCACTGAACCTCGATGACTCCCTCTCCACCGTTCAGCGCCTTGCCTTTTTCATCACCGTCACATCCAAGGAACTGTCCGACGCCTACCAGAAGCTCGCCTTCGTAGCCGGCCACGACAGCCTGACGGACCTTTTGAACAGAGGCCGCATCGAGTGGGTCCTCCGCCACCTCATAGAAGACACCAACAAGACGCACCACACATTCTCAGCCATCATGATTGATATCGACTCCTTCAAGCATATCAACGACACCTATGGACACAGCGTCGGCGACGATGTACTCATCCGCCTTGCCGACATCATGAAAAGCGGCGTCCGCCCGACCGATTATGCCGGCCGCTGGGGCGGCGACGAATTCGTCATTCTCCTGCCGGACACGGACATCGACCAGTCCGAGAAAGTAGCTGACCGCATGAGAAAAAACTTCGCAGAAGCAGACATCCTGCCAGACGGCAAAGCCGTCACTGCAAGCTTCGGTGTCACCACCTCCTACGAAGGAGAAACACTCGAAAGCTTCTACAGAAGAATGGACAGCGCCCTCTACACCGCAAAAGGCGCAGGGAAGAACCAGGTCATCCTCCTTAGAAGTGAGAAATCTGCAAACAATTAATTGAATAGGAATTAGAAAGAGCAGTTCTGAAAAGGGCTGCTCCTTTTTTGTGAAAAGTATATTGCGTACTATGTAATTAATATAGTATAAATAAGGAAGAGTATCCGGAAAAAATTTAAATGTTAGAAAAGAGAAAATTATGGCTGACTTTACGCCCCTCAACAGAGAAATGAAAGAACGTGCCAAGGCGCAGAGGAAAACAATGACAGGTATGGAATCGAATCTTTGGTTCAGGTTCCTCAGGAAGCATCAGCCCCGCTTCAGAAGGAAATTTGTGATTGGAAATTATATTGCTGACTTCTACTGCTCTAAAGCAAAACTCATCATAGAAGTAGAGAACAAAAGCCGGCATTCCGATTTGGGCCTGTCATACGAAAAGTGGAATCAGCGGAAAAGCGAACTTCAGAGCAACGGTGTTCTCAGGTACTCTGAAGCTGATATCTTCTTCAATTTTAACGGTGTATGCAAACACATTGAAAGCATCACGAGTGAACGATTGAAAGAACTAGGCCACGAAGACCTCATTTCAGAATCACAGAAACAAATTCCAGAATAACAAAAAGGGGCTGTGACAAAATCCGTTAAAACGCTGCTTTTTTCTTTTCTCGAGCGAAGCGAGGTTTAAGGGTGTTGACCTTGCTCCGAAGGAGAAGGTCCGGTCGGAGACCGGGAATGAGATGTAGTTCTCGCAGCATTGCTGCGGTTGTAAAGGTTTTCCCTTCGCTTCCGCAGCATCGCTAAAAGTGCTAAGGTACGCTTTCATATCAATAAGCTCTTATATAGAAACCGTACAACCGCGGTGGAGCGCGATTTAAAACACCATCCAACCTCGCTCCGCTCGCGGAACCTTTTTATATTTCTAAGAGCAATGAATACTGCACCCCTTTCGTCAGCAACAGTTAAATGATTGGCTGACCGCGCCTTCCCCGCTGGGGCAGGTCAAAACCTTCCGTGCCGGCGAAAACGGCTATTATCAATGGCGATTTAAATGCGTTTACCGTAAATGAAAACCGTATTAAATCTCGTTCGATACTACCCATCAGAATCGAGAAAACCTGTTTCAGCGAGGAAGGGTGTCACGGAGTGACAGGAAGGAGTGCAGTTCCCAAGCGCAGCGAGGTTGTTTGGTTTCTCTCCGCTCCCATCATCATTCCCTCTCTTCACTTCTCCCCAAATCCAAATAAATATCCTGTCATGGAGAGGGATCCGGTGTTTCTTACGTTGTTGAAGATCTCGGGTTTTTCTCCCTGGGCGGCGCCTAGTGTATAAAGTAAGGGGAGGAAGTGGTCGGCTGTCGGGGCGGCGTAGGCGGCGTCGGGGTTGTCTTCGTAGTGGATGATTTTTTCGTTGTCTCTCTTTTTGACGAGCCCCGTGATGAAGGCGTCGAAGCGGTCGGCCTGCGGGGAGCCGTTGGGGTTGTCCCATTCTAGTCTTCTGAGGTTATGGACGATGTTGCCGCTGCCAAGGAGCAGGTATCCTTTTTCTCTCAGGGGCGCGAGGGCTTTTCCTATGTCGTAGGCGTTCTGCGGCCCTTCGATGCCATCGATGGAGAGCTGGACGACGGGGATCGGGGCGCCTGGGAACATGTGGACGAGGACGGTCCATGTGCCGTGGTCGATGCCCCAGTCGTCGTTGATGGAGATGTCCGGCAGCAGGGCGAGGATGTCGTCGGTGAGTTCCTGGCAGCCTTTGGGATGGTACTGGACTTCGTAGAGTTCCTTCGGGAATCCGTACATATCATAGACCTGGCGCGGTTCGGGATCGCTCTGGACGTACGTCCCGCGGGTGAACCAGTGGGCGGAGAAGGAAAGGATGGCCTTTGGCTTCTCAAATTCGGAAACGACCCTCTCTCCGATTTTCTGGAATTCCTTTGTCAGCTCGTTATCCTCGAGCGCAATCATCGGGCTTCCGTGTCCGGCAAAAATAACAGGAAGTTTCATCATGATCCTCCTTTCGATAAGATCGTATTGATTTTCTTACCTTTATTATAGGTTCGGATTGAGAAAGACGCAAAGAAAAGCAGGCCTGCCCTGTTTCTTTGATACCAATTAATAATAAGTTAGGTCAAGATTTAATATATTGGTGCAAATGATGAACTATTAGTATAGGCGGATTGTATAATTAAGTTGAACACTTAAAAATCCATAGCGAACCCTTGTGG
>ERZ773136.736-NODE-736-length-35593-cov-13.625359_pt1 | contig 35593 bp, 24 predicted proteins | sample MGYA00580855_ERZ773136 | MGnify/ENA primary metagenome ERZ773136 (study PRJEB29015, sample SAMEA2737860) | human gut metagenome | biome: human gut; feature: human-associated habitat; material: faeces | place: China | collected 2012 ... | reverse complement strand
CCGCCATGGGGAGAAGCCCCATGACGGCAAACCGCACCGCTTTCCGGCCTTTCAGGTAAATATCGTAGGTCAGCGCGCCGGTCAGAGAAATCGCAAGATAGACCGGGTGCATCAGGCACATGGAAAAGAGCAGTACCAGCGCGAAATACAGAAAATTGATCGTCGGATGGTAGCCTGAAAAGGTGTCTCTGTTTCTCATGCGTCACCGCCTGTCGCATAGCCGCCGCCGATGTCCTTGCCCAGCTCGCAGGTGTATTCCCATTCCACGATATCGCCGTTTTGAAGCTGGTAGCGGCTGCATCCATAGTTGGGAAACCAGTCATTGACCTTATACATCCAGCCGGACACCTCGCCGCAGTCAAACTCATAAAGGTTTCCAATACCCTCGATATAGGCAGAGTTATAGATCGGCGTCATGGAAAACTCCATGTGGAGCTTGTTGTCCTTGCAGACCTGTTGGAGCACATCAAAAACGCTTTGGCCCTGCTTGAAAGTGACCTCCACGGGCTTTAGCAGCCAGCCGTCCTCCGGTACCAACTCCACCTTTTCCTTGTCGCACAGATCCATGTGCTCCAGGATCGACGCGCAGGAAATGGAGATCGTGCAGGTGTACTCCGTATCGCTGACCGTCACGTCCTGCGGCTCAACCGGCTGCGGCTTGCCCTCCGGAACGGGGTCGGTCAGGTATTCATCCTGCCCTTCCTTTCGTTCGGGTTTGCCGTAGCCGTTTCCCGCGGCGCACCCGCAAAGGAGCAGAAGCGTCAGGAAAAGCGCGGTCAGTCTGTAAAGCTGCTTCATTGCATCACATCCGTCATGTCATAGAGTGTGGTTTCGCCTGTTTCGGCCCGATGGATCGAGGCCAGTGCATAGAATGCCTGTTCCGTCGCCATGCCGTCATCGCCGCCGCCGTCCAGAACATGTACAAACGCACCGCTTTCCTGCGCGAAGCGCAGAAGCGCGTCTTCGACGGTAACGCCATTCTTCACGAAGCGCTCGTCGTCCAGCGGCACGCCAAGCTCCGTCAGCGCCACGATCACCTGCGCGACCGATTCACTGTTGCTGGAACCCCATGAAGCATAGCCGCCGTCCGGCTCCTGCAAGGAGGAAAGGACGGCAAGGCCGCGTTCCACGGCTGCTTCAACCTCCGGCTGTTCGCGGTATTTGGCAAGCGCCTGCAGCGTCATTGCCGTGATGTCCACGTCCGGCTCGCCGCCGGTCAGCGTCCAGCCGCCGTCCGGCAGCTCCCGCGTGAGCAGCTCGTCCACATACATCTGCCGTGTCGCCTGCACGGCGGCATCCGGGTTTTCAGGAATTTCGTAGTTCCCGCTGTCCAGCGCCAGCAGCGCGAAGATCGTGCCGTTGATGCCCTGCTTGGTGACCTGTTCAAAGTCTGCCAGCGGTTTCAGCAGGTCGAAACCAGCTACACTGGCCGGGTCTTTTCCAATGGCGGTCAGCGCCAGCACGGTGCGGGAATACTCGGTGTACTTCCGCTCACTGAGTATTCCGTTTTTCTCGCGGACTGCTGCTTCTACATTTTTGTAATAAGTATCAAAGTATTTCTGCGAAACCTTTATGTCGGAGCGTGCCAACCCAAAAATCAGCCAGTCTCCGCCGATGGAGGCCGCTCCCGGCTCGGCTACCTGCGCTTGCAGATAGCCGGCCGTTTTTTCAAGCTGCGTTTCCGGTTTGCCGCAGGCGGTCAGGGAGAGCAGCAGGGAAAGCAGGAGCAGGATACAAAGCATTCTGGAAGCGATTCGTTTCATACGCTGCATCTCCTTATCATCCAAGAACCGCGGCGGCCGCGCAGAGCGGCTTGCTGTTGCCGTCAATATAGAATACGCGGATCTTTGCGCTGTTTGGCAGCGTCACACTGCCGCTGACAGTCCGAACCTCCAGCTTTGTCATCTTGCCGCTGTCGTCATAGCAGGCGATCAGAACCTTATGCCCCTCCGGGATCTTGCCGTCAATGGAAAGCGTATTTACAGCCGGGCGGAAGCTCCATGTAATATCGTCCGCAAGCGTGCCACTGTCGGCTGTATCGCCCACGCGGATCTGTATGGTTGTCGTGATTGCTGCAATTTTATTGCCGGCAGTCATCTTATTGCCGTTCGGCAAATTACGATACATGGTCTGGCCGCGGCCAAACTCCAGCGTGAGTTCCGTCGTGCCGTCCGCAAGCGTGCCCGTTGGTGCGGACACCATGTCAGTAACGTCGCGCGTCGAACCGTCCGAAAGCGTCGCTGTCACAACCATCCCGGTTTTGTCAAAGGTTTCACCGGCGCTATACTGTGTCTTATCCGGTTGCTTTGTGACCTTAATCGTTTCAACGCTTCTGCCGAACGCCATAAGATAGGCAGAGTCATTTTTAAAGTAAATCGTGCCGTTGCTGTCTGCGATAGGACTGCAGATCGCGTACTGCGCCTGATCGCCATAAGGCGTAAAAATGGCGTATGGTGCCTGATAGGTATACCCTTTGTAGAGTTCCTGTGTGGTGTAATCAGCTGATGTCTGGTTTGGTGCATCTCTGAGAGCACGGAGCGTTCCCGGCGTATAGTTATCAAAGAAATAAACATAGACATAGCTATCATACGCTGTTGTAAGCAGACCGCTCGTCTGCGGATAGCCCTGTGTCGGCACACTATACGCAATTTCCAAGTTTTCCAGGTCGATGACCGTGATGTTATGGCCGGAATATGCCGTAAACTGACCTGTGCCACTGACACCAATATAGGCGCGGCCATTGTAGACGACCGGCGTGGAGGTGCTCATGGCCGTTTCATCTTTGATTCCATTCTTTAATTCCATTCCGTCACAGGCGGTGATCGTCTTGCCTTGTACTTTTATACGGTAAAAGCCTCCGCCTTTCGATGTAAAATAGTATGCATCGGTGTCTTTGTCATAACAGATCGTACTGCGGATATCGCCGTCAAAGCCACTTCGGGAGTCCAGCACTTTGCCGGTCAGCGGGTCAAGCAGATAGAGGTACGAGCAGGCTGTCTTGCCATCGTCTGTTCCGACCATAACGAAATCATCGCAAGCATAGGCACCAGCCCAATAGAAGCCTCCGTTCTGCACCATTCGCCATGTAGCAGCTTTTTCCTCGGCTTGATTTTCCGGATCTTCATCCGTCAAACTGACACAAACAAAACTACCGTCTTTGTCTTCTCCGTTCCAAAAGCCGGTATAGGCGTAACCGTTCAATATCGTGATTGGGCAGTTCGGCTGACCACCCAGCGGATCGGTGTACAGCCACAGGGATTCCAGCGTTTTGGCGCTGAACGCCTGGATACGTCCATTGGACAGTCCCACCAGCAGAATGCCATCATAATATGTTGGCCCGTTGATAGCGAAACTGGATTTTCCAGCCATCTGACCCGTTGCTTCTACTACACCAGTGGCTTTATTCACGCGGTAAATGTGTTCACCGGCATAAACAATCAGGCAGTTGTCCACAAGAATAGGGCTGCTGACTGCATCGGAGGAATACCCATCGCCCAGTTTTACAGCCCAATACAGCATGCCGTCCGCTGCGCTGATCGGTGTCTTTGCGCTTGTAACGCCGTTGTTGCTGTCCGTGCCGCGGAAGTTTGCCCATTCTGCGTTAAAATCAACAATATTGGGGTTTGCGTCCGCCTTTTGCAGCGTAATCGGCACTGCAGAAGGATCCGTATATTCTTCTTCGCCAAAGCGCAGAACGGTCTGACCGCTTTCATTTACGATTTGCAGCGCACCTGCCTGTGCAGCATATCCGTACAGCGAAATACTGCAATAGTAAGTGAAGCCTTCCGACAGCGCGAAGATTCCATCGTCTGTCGGCCAGACACGGTTTCCAGCGCCCTGTTCGTAAATATAGATCAAAGCATTCTTCGGATTTGTTTGGAATGCAACGGCAGTTGTTGCCGCTTTCTTTATTGTGAGTCGATATTCTGTATGAGCATTTTGGTTGTATATATTGGTTACGACTATTTTGATTTCTTCGTCTGTCTCAGTGCCATTTAGAGGGACTTCAACTGCCCCAGCATTTTCAACGATTCCCACATTCTTCCCGTTTACGGAAACCAGATATCCATTATCTGTGTCCCCATACCTAGGGGAGTCCGTGTGTGTCTGAACTGTAATTTTTAAGGATGATGCTGCAGCCGGAACGAGAACAGAATAATCCGTTTCAGTACGAGAAAAACCAGTACCACCGCTGCGATTCATAAGAACTTGTCCACCTTGAACGCTCACGCTCATATTTTTCAAACTCAGCGTCCGCTCAAGGCAAATCATATAGTCTGTGTAATATGTTACATCTACGCTTTTGTCTAAGTAAGACACTCTGAATGTAAGCACATTACTATAAGCACTGCCAGTGAGAAGGGCCTGCATAAGATTTGTACCTGTCAGTTTACTCGGAATCACAACTGATACGGTAGCTGAACCTCCACTTGCGCTGCTTTGTCTGGGGTATACGGCGTTGCAGCTTCCACGTGCGACTGTTACCCATGCGTAGACTGCGCTGGAATAATCCGGAACATTCACTGTGTATGTATGAGTGCTCTTTGAGAACGATGCTTCTGGGAAAAGATTTCCCTTGCTACCCGTGTTTTCACTGTTTCCGAGTGCCAATGAAGTCAGCCAATCTCCTTGTACGACCGATACCTCAATGACCTCGCTGCTGCCAAGCGTGAAGGACTTTTTCGCGTGGTAATAGGTGCCCTGTGTTGCGACATATGAGTAATCGTCGCCCGGTACGAGCGTGTAGAGATAATTGATCGTGCCTCCGGTGCCGACTGTTTTGGTATAGGCAAGCTCTTCGCCGTTCTTATTCACGACCGTCAGCGTCACATCGCTGGCAGTCTTGAATGTGACCTTCTTTCCTTGGCCCGGTTGGATCGTCAATGTATAGGTCGTCGTGTAGTTTCCGGAGGAAACTGCAATCATAACCGTCGTTTCGCCGGAGATCGTCACGGTCGCGCTGCCGTCTGCGGCCAGCTCGTTTCCGTTGACCGTGATAGAAGACCCGGAGACTGTGGCGGTTGGATAAATTTTCAGTTTCTGTTCGGAATCAAGGATCTTATAGGTATATTCCGTCTTGGTGCTGGAGAAGCTCTCTGTCGCCGCCTGCGCCGTATCTGCGGCATTGGTCACGCGCAGACTGCCGAGCGTCGGCATGCGGTCGAGCTGCAGCGTCAGATCCACGCTCTGTGTATAACCGTCAGAACCGGTCTTGCTGGCTCTGAGCGCAACCGTATTGCCCGCCGCGCCGCGGGAGAGCGCATTGTCAATGCTGGTCGCTTTAGACTCAGCCGGGATGGCCTTATCTCTGGCTGCACCGCTTATGTCCGTGTAAACGGCCTTGACCGCTGCTCCTGTGGTGTTCAACGTGAAATATGGATACAGCCGTCCGGTGAAGCTGTCCGGCACCTGCACGGTTGCGGTATGATCCTGCAGCGTATATTTGTAGCAGTTCGCGTCAAAGTCATCCGCATAACCGCTTGAGATTTTGAGTGTGCTCTCTTTGAACCAGTCGCCGCTGGGCAGGCTGGCTGTTACCGTCTTCGGGCCGGTAACCTTGATCCTGCCGGAGACCATACGGTTCTCCTGCCGGACAGAGAAGAGATAGCCGCCCGCCGGGAGCTGGAGCGTACCGGTATGGCCGGTATCTTCAAAGCGCTTTCCATAGTCGTTGACCGCAGAAACGGTATAGTCGCTGCCGGAAAAGCCGGAGAATGTCACGGTGTATTGGGTATCCTGCCCGGCTTTATAGGCGTTGATCTTTGCCGTGATCGCATCCGCATAGCGCTGCGCGGTTTCGCTGGCGACGCCCAGATAGCCATTGACTGCCGCCTGATACTCGTCTGCTGCGGCGTTCTGCACATCGGCAGCTTCTTCCAGATAGTCCGCCATGACCTGCATCAGGGTTTGCAGGCCGGAGGACGGTGTGCTGTTCGAGGCTTCACTAAATCTGAAATGCGTCACAGTATTGGCAGCGCTGTCAATGGAAACGCTGTCCGGCGCGCTGCCGTAGATATAGTTGCCGTTGACACCCTCGATCGTTGTAATAAAGCCGCTGCTGTTGCTCTCCACAAAGCTATATTGGCTGGCGTACAGCGCCTGCCGGATAGTCTGGCCGTCCGTAAAGGCGATCCGTGTCGGCGCAATGAGCAGCTTATTTGCCGTTTCGGCGGAAAAATAGAAATATCCGCTTGCATTGACCGCCTGCGTCGAAATTGCAGCTTCCTCCACAGGTTCTTCTGTGGTCACTTCCGCGTCTGTATTTTCCGCAGGCACGGTATCCACGGTTTCTTCCGCTTCAACCGGCTCTGCGTCCGCTGCCAGCACGCTGAGCGGCAGGCAGGACAGGAGCATCACCAGCAGGAGCAATGCGGCGGTCATTCGTTTCAGTTTCATAGGGTTACCTCCCATCAGTAGAGACAATTCAGCCATTTCAGCCGCAGCTTGCGAAGCGGCTTGCAGCGTGTTTTCAGGTTTTCCATCGTCGTGTCGTGGAACGCCCGCATTTCTGTGAGCTGCTCCGGTGAGATCGCACGGCTGGAAAACAGCGCCTGTGCGTTATACATGGTCATATCGTGCAGCTTCGCGGCGTACTCCTCTCCAAGCTGCTCCTTTGCCGTTTCACAGAGCTCCAGCATGGAACCTGTGCCGCGCTTGAAGCCCATTGCTGCCAGCAGTGCCGCGCAGTCTGTAAACAGGCAGGCGGCTGCGGCGGACGGGTCTTCCTGCGTGAATGCTTCGTTCCGTTTTTTTAGGATGACCTCATGACGGATGATGATAGCCGCAAGCAATAGAAGCAGCAGCGCGGCAACAAGGATGATCCAAAACGCAGGCTTGTGGAGAAGCCCGGTGCGCTGGCCGCCATCCGGGGTGTTGTCCTCCGAATTGTCCGGCTCTGCGTTGTCCTGCTCCAGCTCCTGACCCTCGGTCACGCGCGGGCCGTCGCCGTTTCCTTCCTTGCCCGCGCCGACCGGCTTGATGCCGCTCTCGGTCTGCTCGGCAGAGAGGTCTTCAAGGCCCGGTGTCAGCGCCAGCGGCAGCCAGCCGATGCCGTCCTGATAAACTTCCACCCAAGCGCCCGCGGCGTTGGCATCCACGCTCGTCGGCTCGTTTTCTGCGGTCTTGACCGTATATCCCTCGACATAGCGGGCGGGGATGCCGTAATAGCGGAGGGCTAAAGCCGCGACGGTTGCGTACTGGTACGTCGTGCCGTCCGCCGTGTCATTCAGCGGCAGCGCGATATCGCCGCTTCCGTCAAAGCACAACTCCAAAAACGCCAGCGCAGCCGTCTGCGCCTGCTCTTTCGTCAGGCTGTCTGCCGGGCCGTAGCTTTCGCAGCATTGATCCAGCACCGCGCCGAGCTGCGCGCGGAACTCCGCAGGCACGGTCAGCGCGTAGGAATATACAAATTCGCGATACGCGCTTTCCATCTGCAAGTACGATCTCACGCCGTCCGACGTGTCATTTTGCAAAAAGTCCAGAAGCTCCGGCAGAATCGTCTGTGCGTCCGAAACTGTCTCGTAGGAATAGCCGCGCTCACCGCGCAGACCGTTTGTTTCAAGCGTAGAGGGCTGAATTTTGTTTTTCGTCAAGCTTGCGCGTTCCGGCAGCACCGTACACGGCTCATAGCGATACAGGCTGCACCCGGCAAGGTTCTGGACACTGACGCTGCCGGACTGATAATTGCCCATCAGCCGCGCAGCCGTTGCCAATTGGCTCTGCGGATAGAAGCCGGACTGATGCAGCCAGTAAAAGAGGTCTTTTTCCTCTGCTGCAGTCTGCGAATCCAGCGCAGCCCATGTTTCATTTTCGTAGGTATCACCGACGAAGCCGCGCAGATAGAGCGTCTGCGCCGTATCCGCCGTGACAGACAGAATCGTATCTGTGCTTTCTGTCTTTGTAACCGGCTCGGACAGATTGCCCTCCGGAAGGACTTCTCCCGCTTTTTCGTAGCGCCAGTAGTGCAAAGCGTTCTTCGCATTTTCCGAAAGGGCCTGCATCGTGCCTGTTTGCAGGGAAATTGCGGCTACGCCCGCGACGATCACGCCCACGAGCAAAAAGCTCGCTGCCGAGACGGCGTTTTTGTTTTTCTGCCAGGTCAGCATCAGCAGAGCAATCGCTGCCGCAGCAAGGAGCAGGATACCCGGCTGCACGAATGCTGCCGCTACGCTCAAGGCTGCTAATAGAACTGCCGTTAATGTCGGTACGCGCGAGAGCGCGACACTCATCATCGCAAGCAGAATGCCGGTCACAATCCCTGCCAGCCAAAGGCCAGTGCCGTCTGTTTCTGCAAGCGGCAGGAGGATACCTTTTTCCGCCGCCCAAAGGTCACGCAGCGTATTCCATGCTGCGCCGAAGCCGTTCAGGAGCGGATTCCGCGCGAACAGGACAACGAGCAGCAGTGCCGCCAGCAGGATGGGGAACAGCAGCTTCGTTTTTCTGAAATGTCGGATGGCCGCAGCAACAATGCAGGTCAGGATACCTGCACCCAGCAGCCAAAGCATTGCAGCAAAGCCGCTTATCGTGTAACCAATCGCGGCAAGCGCGAGGAAAATCAGGATGCTGGCAAGCAGATCAAAGAGCGTACTTTTTTGATCGCTGCTTTCCTGGTAAACGCCGGCACGCAGGCCGGTATTTCTTTTGTTCTTCATAGCCTGCCCTCCTTACAGTTCCAGCTCGGAGAGCTGCGCGGCGTAATCTTTCTCATGGAACTGCTCACCGCAGACAAGCGCGGTCAGCCGCCCGATGGACGAAAGCTGCTCCGTTTCCGCCTGCTGTTCACCGGAAACGTAAATCAGATGCGACCAGCTTCCGGCGGGCACCTCCTGCAAGAGAAGCGACGCGCCGCTGACGCCCGTGGCCGCCTTCGCCGTAAACAGGCGCGGCAGCAGGCCGATGAGGTCGTCCATATCCCGGATCTGCTGGAACACGCAGCGGCCTGTATCGCCCTCGTTCCATCCCACCGTAAACTGGACGGACTGGGAAAGCAGATTCCGGCAAACGGAAACGACGATCTCGGCTTCTGCATCCGTTCTGTCTGCCGTTGGATTTTCTTCCGTGCGCTCCCAGAATACCGCGGCAGAGCGCGCGATCGGCAGCGACGGATCTTTGACGATCAGCTTGCCATACTTGTGACTGAGTTTCCAGTGAATCTGCCGCTGGCTGTCGCCGGGAACGTAGTCACGGATCTGGAACATCTCTGAAAGGTCATAGCCGGGACGCTCGTTGGAATAATCCTCGGTATCGTCAATATGCGCCGCGGCAGGAGAGATCACCAGCGTCTGCAAAAACGTATCCGGCTGCACGACGCAGGCCCCGTGCGCGTCAAGCTGTGTTTTCACGCCGATGAGACCGAAGCAGTCATACAAACGGGCGGATTCTACGGTCAAACGGATTCTGCCGCCCCACGGGCTTTGCAGAGAAATCTTCATTGTCCGCCTGCCCTTCGGCCAGATGCCGCCGCTCACGTTTACAACCTGCGTTTCGCCGTTCAGCTGGTTTTCCAGGCACACACGGCAGGCAATCTGGCAAATCGGCAGCCATGTTGGATTCTGCACAGTCAGCTCTGCCACGCCGCTCTCACTCTTGCGCAGATTCACGGGCAGCCTGACCGCCAGCTTCAGCTTTTTCGCCGCGTACAGGTTGACTGGCAAGCAGATCAACGGCAGCAGAACCATGCAGGCGGCAAGGCCGAGCGCGATGGGGCTGGCTGTCTGAACCGTGAGGACAAGAATCCCCAACGTCAGCAGCAGCCAGACAATTTTTCGTACTATCTTCATTTTTTCAGCACCGGCATGTCCACGGACTTCAAAATCTCTGCCAGAATGCCCTCCGGCTTTTCCTCCATCATGCGGGCCTTGCTGTTCAGCATCAGTCGATGCGCGCAGACGTCCGGGAAGATCGCGGCGACGTCCTCCGGCATCACAAAGTCACGGCCATTGAGATACGCATACGCCTTTGCCATCCGGCACACCGCCAGCGCGCCGCGCGGGCTGACACCGAGTGCCACCTGCGGATGCGTGCGGGTCTTTTCTACGAGCGTGGTCACATAGTCCAGAACGGGATCGCGCATATCGACCTTTCGCACGTCCTGCACCAGTCCCAGCAGTTCTTCCTTGTTGACCACGGCATACGCCCGGTCAAGGGGATTATCCACATGGCGGTCGCGGAGAATGTTGACGCTACTTTTGTGGTCGGGGTAGCCCATGCTGACACGGATGAGGAAGCGGTCAAGCTGAGAATTGGGGAGCATCGTCGTACCGGCAGACCCGACCGGGTTCTGCGTGGCGAGGACGATAAACGGGTCGGGCAGATCATACGTCTTGCCGTCCACGGTGACCTTGTGCTCCTCCATCGCTTCCAGCAGTGCGGACTGCGTCTTGCTGGAGGTACGGTTAATTTCATCCGCCAGCAGCAGATTCGTCATGATCGCGCCGGGCTTATAGACAAACTCATCTGCCTTTTTATCATAAACAGAGAAGCCGATGATGTCTGACGGCACGGTATCCGACGTGAACTGCACGCGGCGGGTTTCCAAGCCAAGGACCTTTGCAAAGGCCATGGCTGTTGTGGTCTTGCCGACGCCCGGCACGTCCTCCATGAGAACGTGGCCCTGCGCCAGAATTGCCATTAGGATTTTCTCGACAATTTCATTCTTGCCGACGATGACGGACTCGATCTCCTGTAAAATCTCATTGATCTTTGTATTCATAAATCTGCTCCTATCGTTATTTCTTTCTTTTATGATGTTCCTTACAGATCTCCGCCGGAGTCTCCTCCGCCGTCATCTCCACCGCCTGCGTCACCGCCACCTGCGTCTCCACCGCCGGTATCACCACCGCCGTCGCCGCCACCAGTGTCACCGCCGCCAGTATCGCCGCCGCCCGGATTCGGGTCAGTCGGCGGTTGGTAGTTCGGGTCTGTCGTGCCGCAAACCGTGCAGACGCCCTCGCTGAACGTATGATAGTCTGTAAACTCGCCCGGCGAACCGAACTTCTCTAACTCCAGTTCACAGATCGAGCAATAGCCGATCAGGTACTTGCAGTTGGACCGTGATGCATCCGGCACCAGCTTGCCGTCACAGTCAAAGCCGTGGATCTGGCCGCAGACACTGCACTGCCAGTCGTCGCCATACGGAACATAGTGATGCTCGCCGTAGGTGTCCTCCAGCTTTTCATGGCAGATCTGGCATTCCTGATAGTGGTGCTTATGATCGTCATCGACGATCCACACGTTTTGTGGCTTATGCCCAGTCGCGGGGGATTCCTCTTCCTTCTGCGCATCGCAGATCTCACACTTGGAGGTTTTCACGCCCGCTTCGGTACAGGTCGCTGTGTCGGTCAGTTCTGTCCACTCGTGCGGGGACTGCTCTGTAAAGCCGCAGTTCCTGCACTTCGCGGTATGGGTATCCGCGCCCTCGTCCGCGGTGTATTCCAATTCATGCTCGCGCGGCACACCGATCTTCTCACCGCAATTTTTACAAACCTGCACACACGTTCCGTCGCCCTGATTCTGATATTCCTTGTTTTCATGTGGGCAGCCCTCGACCATACCGCAGCTGCGGCAGACGTACTTTGTCGTGCCGTCTTCTGCTGTGACCGTCTCATAGCTGTGATGGACCGACCAGCTGCCATTCATGCAGGTGATGCAGTAACCCACGTTATTGCCGTAGCCGCTTTCGCCCGTGCCGACATCCCAGCCGTAGGCCAGCGTGTAGCGGAGCGTCAGGGTATCGCCGTCCTGCAAATAGTAGCCGGACATGGGTGATCCGGGGTAGAAGTCCGCACCGCCGATGGAGTACATCCAGCCGGAACCCATTGTGTAATCAAACTCACCGATGCCGGTGCTTGTACTGGATAGCGGGATGCCGTTGCGGTAGATGCAGCGCCAGAGGATTGCCTCATTGCTGCCCGCGCCGAAATGGCTGTCGATCCCGGCGAGGATTTCGTCCTCTGTACTGCCGAACTGGCTCCAGTTCCCGCTGAGTGCATTCGCGCGGCTGCCAAGGCCGGAACCGTCGTCCATGGTTTCCAGATAGAAGCCGGTATCCAGCGTGCCGCTGTAGGAGCAGCGGCTGGCCGGCCAGTGGAAGCTTGACGCTGCTGTGCCGAACGGGTCGCCCGCGTCATAATCCCACACAGCCTTGGCAACTGCGTAGGAAATCGGCTCCTTGGACAGCACATCGTAGCTGATTGGTCCGCGGACACCAAGCCCCAGCACGCTCATGTCAATATAGATGCTGGCCGTGCCGATCTTCTGACCTTCTTCGGTGCGTTTGCCGATGAGCTTCAGGCGCAGCTCACCGAAGTTGCCCTTTTCATCCTCGGCGTAGATATACAGCTCATGTTCATTCCGGTCGCCCACATCCAGATTCTCCGGAACAAGCAGATACTGCTGCACATAGCCGGAGCTGCTTTCAAACTGCACGGTTTTGCCGTCCAGCTGGACGGTCAGCTTTGTTTCCGTGCCAGTGGCAAGGATATGGCTGACGCGGTTTCCCTGGGCATCCTCCGTCCATGCTTCAACGGTCAGGTTGACCTCCTGCCCGTTGGTGACGGTGTCGCCGTCATGCAGGTTGGTCTGGATTTTGACCTTGTTTTCGCCGCGATGTTTGTACGGAATGCTAAAAATGAACGTATAGCTTTCGCCACCCGAACTGGCGGCCGTGACCGTGAATGTGTTGTCGCCGGTTCTGTCGCCGTCCAACAGCAGCGTCACGCTGCCGCTGGGGGATGGGAGCGTGATTGTCTGAAAGCTGCCGGTCTGGTAGCAGCGGACAGACTGGATGGTCACATCTGCCGCTTCTTCACCACGGATTGCGAATGTGTAGGTGAGCAGTCCTTCCGTCAGCTGATCGTCATAGACTGGCTCCGCGTTGACAGTTTTCTTATTCTCACACGTCAGCACGCAGGGCTTTGCCGCGCCGTTCTCCATGACCGTGTAGGACATCTCCATGCTCACGTCGCTCTGGTAGCGGATCGTAATTGTGAAGTTCACCGTGCGTTCCTTGACCGCTGCGGTCACGAGAACGGTATAGCTCGCGCCGTTTTCGGCAGATTCCATCTGTACAGAACCGCTGTCCGTGCTCATGGACGCTCCGTTGAAGCTGGCGCTTGTGATCTGCGCATCCTCCGCGCTTCTGCCGGTCAGACCGAGCTTATACAAAAGCTCACTGTTATTGATCTGGTTGTGCTTGATGGTCAGCGCCGCACGCTTGTCTGCATCGCATAGAACGGTCTGCGCCGTGACGGATTTTTCATACCACGCAAACTGGAGCTGAAGATCCAAGCCATCCTCATACGTTACGACGAACGTATAGCTGATGGTCTGTCCCAGCACCTCGGCGGTCACGGCGAGATAGTAGGTTTCCGTATCCTTGCCGTCTGCCGCGGCCATCTGAATTTCGCCGGACTCCGAGAGCGCGCCGCGCTCACCGTCCGTCGCCCAGTATTCCGCCGTGCGGATGACTGCGTCGTCCGCATTTTCGCCGAGGAAGGTCAGCGCGTATGCAAATTTCCCCTCTGTCAGCGTGTCGCTCTTGACCGTGCGGCTGACAGAGCCGTTGGCCGGACAGGTGGCCTGACCATTGGGCTGCCATGTGAGCTGTAAATCGAGATCAATGCCGCTTTCCAAGCGAAGTACAAACGCGAAGTTCACGTCTGTCTCCACGGTTTCGCCCTTCTGGTTCTTCTGCACCGCATGGGCCTGCACAGTCAGGATATAGTTCTGGTATTCTGCGCCGTCCGGCAGCGTCATGTCCAGCACGCCGCGCATATCCGCATCCTGCGGTACGCCATTGCCCGCAGCGACCTGCACACCGGTGATCTCCGCGTCGTCTGCGTCGAGTCCGGTGAGATCAACGTCATAGCGCAGTCTGCTGCCGTCCAGCTGTGCAAGCAGCACGCGCTTGCCAACAGATTCTCCGGGGGCGCAGACCATGGAGCTTGCCTGTGATCCGTACTTGTACCATGTCAGCACCGCGCCAAGGTCAAGCTCTGTTTCCGGCAGGTTTTCATCTGCTTCGCCGGTGTTTCCGGCTTCTTCGCCCTCGTCGCCCTTGTTGGAATCCGTGTTCGTGCCGATGGCGGCGTCGGCCAGGATTTCCTGCTGGGGCTTCGACTTCGGCTGCTGCTCCGGCTGGGTGTCCTGCCCCTGCTCCGTCTGGTTTTCCGTTTCCTCTGGGGCGGGTTGCTCCTGCTCGCCGGTCAGCTCGCTGTCGGCGCTGCCGCCCGAACCGTAAGCATCCTTGCTTTCCGCCTCACCGTTTCCGGCATGGCCGGGCGCTTGCCCTGCCTGCAGGACGGTGATCTCCTGCGGTGCGGCGTCCAGAATTGGATTCTCCGGCTCGGCTGACCGCATGCCCATGAGCGGCAGACAGATACTCAGCAGCAGCGCACAGATCAGTACGCCGCAGCCAGCCTGCTGCACCCACGGGAACCTTTCAAGAATTTTTTTCATGTGTGTTCGCCCTCCGGGAAAAGGGCTTCCCCCTTAAAAAGTCTGCATTTTGTGCAGCTTATTCGTACTTTTAAGAAGTACCCTTAAACGCACGAATAAGCCGCACGGTTCCACGCCGTTTTTTCGGCGTGGAACCGCCCAGCTTAGGGTGGTTATCCAATATTCAATTCAGAATGTTGGACTGTGTGTTTCATTTTGCGATATTTTCCATGAACCGCATGAGGATTGCGGCGGTTTCTGCGCGGGTGGCCTTACCCTGCGGGTCGAGCATGCTGTTGCCCTTGCCGTTGATCAGGCCCTCTGCGTTGGCCCACTGCATTGCTTCCACGGCCCAGGACGAAACCTTGTCCGCATCCTTGAAGCTATCCAGCTTGTTGGACTTGGAGGTGTCGTAGCCCTTGAGCTTTGCGTAGCGATACAGGATAGCCGCCAGCTGCTCACGCGTGACCTCGCCGACCATGTTCGTGCCGTCGGAAATGCCGTTGTCCATCGCCCACTTCTGGCCTGCCGCATACCACGGCGTGCCGCTCGTGTTGACACCCTCGACACGGGCAAGGATCGTGACGATCATGCCGCGCGTGGTGGTGGCATTCGGGCTGAAGCCGTTCTTGGAGGTGCCGTTCATGAGGCCCTTTTCAGAGACATAATTCACAGCATCTTCATACCAGCTGCCAGCCGGGACATCCGTGAACGAGGCACCCGTGGTAGGCTTGTCGTCCTTCGGCTTGCTCGGTGTGGTGGGCTTCGACGGAGTGGGAGGTGTAGGCGGCGTAGGCGGATTCGGAAGATCAGCGTATGCCTTTTCGCAAGCGAGAAGGACATCATAGTTGGTGACAAGTGCCTTCTGCGCATCGGTCAGCGCGTCATAAGCCTTGCGTGCCTTTTCAAGCTTCGGGCCGCTGCTGCTTGTAACAGAATCAACACCGCCGATATCATCAATCAGCTTGATAACTTCCTGTGCCGCAGCCTTGTCGATCTCTTCCTGCTCTGCCTGCTGCTTCAGTTCCTCATAGCGTGCTTCAGCTGCTTCCAGATTTGCCAGTGCTTCAGGATACTTCTTCTGGAAGATCTCCTTCTGCGCGTCCGTCAGTGCATCATATGCTGCACGGGCGGCTTCAATGGCGGCCTTGCTCTCAAGCGTGACATTTTCAGGCAAGCCAATATCCTCGATTGCCTGATTTGCCTTCTTCGCGGCATAAGCATCTGCAAGTTCTTCTTCAATCTGAGCGCGCTTGGCAACTGCGGCTTTGAGCTTTTCGGTATTTGCTAACGGGTCGCAGAGCGTATTGTCAAACACATCCAGATACGTCTCATTGCTTCCCAGCAAGTCATCTCCGTAGGTCTGACGCAGTTCCGCAATCATAACCGTCAGCTCTGTCTTGTCGCCGCTGTCGCCAGTGATACTGGGCTGACCCCATGCAGAGTTATCAGCATTCAGGTCGGCGCCGTATCCCCAAACCGTGAACTGCCAGCGCATGACATCGCCATCGGACATCTGCCAGTTGGCTGCACCGACACCCGGGAAGGAGGGCAGATCGCTGTCATTGACATTGCTGATGGAGTACATCCAGCCGGACATCTGGTGATAATCGAACTCACCGAGATAGTTGCCGGTATTGTACTTATCGTAGTCAATCGCGCCTGCGGAATCTGTGATGTACTTCGGAACAAATGCGTTTTCCTGACCGGGCCAGTAAACCTGTGCCAGATAGAAGCTGTCCGTCAGCGTACCTGTGTGCATATAAGCGCACCTCTTGTCCGGTTCGCTTTCGTGATAGGTCTGGTACGGCTCCCAGCCGATATCGCCGTATTTCTCCTTCAGGGTTTCGATGATCAGGTCGCTGATGACGACGCTTGCCGGCGTGTTCTTGTCCACTGTAACAATGGTGGGCTTAATAAAGTAGCCAAGCGTCAGCGTCTGCGCATCCATGGAAACAACAACGTCGATCTTGCCAACACGATCCGGCGTGATGGCCTGCATGGCCGCCAGTGCCTTGTTGAGCGCGTCGATGATGTTGTTTTCGGGATACTCGCCCTCTGCGGGGCCAGCGTTGTTGATGTCCTCGATACCCTGTTCGTAAGCAGCCACGAGCTTCTGCCACTTTTCAGCGGAGTAGTCCGATTCCGTGTACTTGTCGAACTGCTTTTTCAGGCTCTTGAGCGCTGCTTCTCTGTGGTAGGTCAGGTCATTGCCGTCGCCCCAGAACGCGTACAGCGTGACCTCGCCGTAAGGCATGCGCGCCGTGGTCGGATCCCACTTTTCGCCGGTGCCGTCCTTGGTGTAGTACCAGCCCATGAACGACTTGCCGGAGTAGGATGCGCTCGGCACCTTGCTCTCGTCAATCTCATCATGTACCGTCCCGGTCAGCGCTGTGCTGCTGCTCAGTGTACCGCCGTTGGCGTCAAAGGTGATCGTGCCCTGCTGCGTGGCATACATATAGAGCGCACCGGCACCACGCGGGCCATAGAGGAAGCTGAGACCGGAAAGGGGAGCCGTGCCGGCGGTGACACCAGCCGGGCGGATCTTCTTGTCGTAGGTCGTTTCGTTCGGGTCATTATAGGCGCTGATCTGCTGCAGCTGCCACTGGCCGTCCACGAGCTTGAACGTATCGGTATCTGCATAGATGTTCGTATAGACCTGTCGGCCGCCAAAGAACGCATATACCTCACCGAACTGGTCGAGTGCCATGCCGGTTCTTTGCGCATCGACTCTCGGCATATCGACCAGTGACGGCAGATCCTCTGCTGCTTTGCTCTCTGTGCTGAAGCGCTGGTAGGTATAGGTGCCGGTCTTCAGCAGCAGATAGCCGGGGGACTGGCTGACGATCTCCGCAGACGTCGTTGTGACGGACTCCCATGCGGAGCCGTCATAATGATACAGACCGTTTTCAGACCCGGCCCATGCGTCAACTGCAGAAAACTGTGCAAAGGAATTGAAGCTGTAGCCATGCGTGCTCCATGCTGTGCCGTTCCAATGGTACAGATTCTGCCAGATATCCGTGCCGGACAGGATCAGAACCGCCGAGCCGGAGCTCCGCGGATCCGCAAAGTTCCATTTTTCTTCGTTGTCCTTTACATACATCGAGAAGCAAGAGTCCGGGATCATGGTCCATGTCTCCTGCTCGCTGTCCCAGCGATAGAGGAACTCGTTGCCCATGGGCGTACCGGTTCCGCTGTCCGCATCATAGCCGGGCGTAGAAACCTTATCGATTCTGAACGGAATGACCTCAACTGCGGCAATCAGGCCGTCGTCGCCATCCGGACCGACCGCGATCACACCGTTATATGCCATCTTCGGGATCATAGTCGGCAGACCGCTGCCTATGCCCTTGAGATCCTGCACGCCGGTCTCATCCCATGAGCAAATGCCATTCTTGCCGTAGAAATACGCCTCCAGCTCCTTCGTCACTGCATTCACGCGCGTATAAACGCCCGCAATGTTGGGGCCGGCATCTGCGGTATTGCCCTGATCGTCCTGATTGTACTTCGGCGTGGTCAGATAGCCATAATGGTCGTTTGCTGCCACATTGTTGTTTACCGCGATCTCGTAGGTCTTTTCCACCGGATCCAGCGTACCGGCCGTCGTGCGCAGCGTCGCGTGCACCTTCAGCGCACTGGTGTTTGGGACCGAATCGAGCGTAATATAGGCTGTATTATTATTGCCAGCGCGTAAGGTGTTTCTTGTTCCTATGGTCTGGCTTGTCACAAGCGTCCCGGATGCGGTATAAACATCCATCTGCAGTTTCGGCATAGGTATCGCCGCAGACACCTTGAACGGTACATAAAGCGTCGCCCTTGTGCCCACATACGGCGCCATAACGTCCCGCGTTCCGCCCCAGCCAGGGTTGATAATGTTTGTGCTAGATGTTCTGCTCTCTAAATAAGCACCGTCCAGCAAATCAAGGGTCGCCAAACGGTAATGAGCCGTAAACTCCGTGTTTTCTGTTACATTGACCGTATATGGATTTTCCGATGAAATGAGGGTGTCATTCAGAGACCAATGATCAAACTCATATCCATCCGCAGGTGTTGCAGAAAGTCTCCACTGGTCTGCACCGTTTTGGGAATTGACATATTCGGCAGTCTGTGTACCGGCCGATGAAATTTCCGCACGAACCGTTACATGATATGGCTCCCGGAAGTACGCAACAAATGAAGCCGCTTCCGTTGTCTCAACCATATATGGATTTTCCCGCAGGTGGTTTGCAGCCGTGTCTTCTGCATTGTCCCGCAGCCAATAGTCAAAAGCATATCCAGCGGCTGATTTTGCGAGAACGCCATAGGTGCTTCCCTTTTTATACATAACACCAGCGGTACCCTTTGATTCATCGCTGGATACCGCGGAAACGTTGTCGACCTTGGCTGGGGCTTTGGGTGAAATGGTTACGGTCGTTCCGCCGCCCCAACTGGTGTCTTTTCGTCTGAGAATGGACAACCGAGTACCGGATACAAAGGTTAATGTATTGCCCTGCATTGTTATGACAGGGGAATCCCTTGTCGTCATTGCATGGATACTATAAGTATGATCCGAAGAACTGAATCTGGTAAAACCTTCGGCCAGACCACTTACAGTCCAGCAGTTGTAATTCTCCGTCTGTTCCCCTGCCGGGAAATCCGTTAACGTTACACTGCTCGTCGAAAATCCTGCACTCGGAATCAGGAACTCATTTCTCTGACCAGCGGTTAGCTCCACTTCACTGTTTCCGAGCTTAATCGCTCCGGTTATGTCTCCCTGATAATCGCTGAGATCAACCACCACAAGGATCTGCTGCTTTGTCGGTTCCGCGGCAGAAGCCAGGAGTGACAGCGATGATATAAACAGGCATAAAATCAAAAGAAGACCAATTACTCTACGTCCTTTGATTTTCTTCACCTTCCTCCGTCTCTTTGCGTATCCCATGCTTCCCGCAGTACAGCGCTGCAGGAAGCATGGGCAGCGAAATGGCCGGACACCGAACGCCTGTCTGTCAACGAAGGCGTGCAAACGACGGCCGATGTCCGGCCACACTATGCTGTTGCAATGTTAATTAAGGATTTGGTTTCTAATGCTTTATGCCGGATCGTGAACCACGTACAGATGGTTATAATCGTTGCCGAACACAGCGTAACCGTTGTCGATCGCCATGCCGCCCAACGCATAGGTATCGCCCTCAGTTGCCCAGACCTGCGTGCCGGTCGTGCCGTCAAACTTATAGCAGACTCCAGCGCCCGAGCCGGAATTGGTGTTGAAATAGAGGTAGTCCGTGCCGGTGCCGTCGCCCTTCACAACGATAGAGCTCTGAATCGGCATCTGGTTGTTCACACTTGCATTGTAGGGGATGACCTGAGTGAATTCCTGCGTTAACGTATTCACGCAGAAGAGCGCGCCGTTGTTGAAGCCCGGATAAACGCCGACATAGAGACGGTTGCCGACCTTCGTCGGGGTGGAGGTGGACTTGACACCAATATCCAGGGACCATTCTACCGCCAGCTGATTAGAGCCAGGATCAAAGAGGCAGCACCACACGAAGCCGCCCTGCGACGTAAAGTACAGATATCCATCGTCTAGCATGATCGAGGAGCGGACATTACCGGCCTCGCTTTCTTCCAGCTTGAGGTCGTAATAACCACCGGTCGTGTCAAATGCGTTAATCGACCGCCAGTAAAGCTTGCCGTTGTCGCCGCCGAAGTAGACATTCGTGCCATCAGAGACAGCACCGGCCCAGTAGAAGCCATACGCATCCGGGGTGAACACCTTGGTGGTGCCATCGCTGATTTTGGTTTGGTAATAGTGACCAGCACTATTGCCGCTCCAGGAGCCGTAGTAGATGTAGGTGCCGTCCGTGGTGATCGGCGTGTTGATCTGCTGCGTGACCTTCAGCGTCGCACCGTCCACTGTCGGCTGGAACGTGCCGTCGAGCGTCGGGGTCGTATACAGATTGGTAATACGGGCGATGGAGCCGCCATTGCGCAGAACGCTGGGATCCTGAATCTTCAGGCCGCTGACGCTGCTGTTCACGCTGACGATTTCCACCTCGAACTTGACCGTGCTGTTGCTGCTCAGCGTCAGGCCATCCGTGGTAGCGAGGTTGACGTTGTAGTAGTGATAGTAGCCGGTATTGTTGGTCGTATCCTCCGTCGGAGCGTCACTCGTTGTGAAGACGACTTCATCGACCGCCGTCGTTGTGGAGGTGCCGTTATTGATTACATTGAGCTGCGTGCCATTGATATAGGCGCGAACCTTCACGTTGGCACGGGCAGCCGAGCTGGTGCCAAGATAGACACCGAGGGACAGACGCAGCGTGTCGTCCGAATTGAAGTCAACGCCAGTCTGCTGCAGGGTCACAGTCGTGTTGGTCGTGGACGTGGGGACAACAGCGTTGCTGCCGGATTTGGAGCCGCCGGAAACAGTCCATGCGTCGTCGTTCAGAGCGGCCAGCCGCTCGGCAGCGGACGTGGATGCAACATAAATCGCATCGCCGGAGCCATCAGCAGCCGTACCCTTCGTCAGCAGCGGAGTTGCAAGCTGGAAGGTCTTGGAATCGTTGATTTTGAGGTTGTATGCGCTGGTTTCCGTACCCGCAATCACATTGTTGCAGTTGATACGGGCAAGCGTAGCGCCTGCTGCATGACCGTCGTACATGACAAACGCATAGGTCGTCGAGCCGATGGTACTCATGACCGGAACATTGTCAACGCCGTCCCAGCCGGAGCCGGAGTTCAAAAGGTTGATTTCCTTCACTGTGGGGGATGTGCTGGTGGGGGCTTCAGTAACCACACTATTGTGGTTATCGTTGCCACCGTAGACTGTCCAGTCAGCGAATACTGTTACGGAGAACAGCATTGCCAGTGCCAGCACAAGCGCTAAAATTCTGCCAGTTCGTTTCATAATCAGAAACTCCTTTCCTATTGCAGATATTTTCGTTCCTCACGTACTCCTTAATGCAGCCGAGGAACAGCTCTGCATCGGGTCTATGTCACAGCCGGATGCTGTAAACACCAATATTGTCGGATATGCGAAAGGGGGTTCCCCGGCTCTGTGTTCCCGCGCAGAGCCGGGGCCTTGCGTCTGTGACGCACAATGAAGCGAATCTCAGGGGGATGAGACACACATCTATCTGCAAATCTGTCCGTTTCAGATTGGCATACATTATTATTGGGGCAGCGCTGTTTCCGGCGCGGCCGCAGGCGATTCCGCCTGCTTCTGCGCTGCCTGCTGCGTTTCCTTTTTCGCAGTTTTCTTTGCCGCCTGCTGCTGACGGAACTGCGTCAGCTGGAGTTGGTATTCCTGCTTGAACTCCGGCGTTTTCCGGGGATTCCAGCCATCGGGGAACTTGATGCCGCGCATCTGCAGCGCATTCAGCGTCCGCCCGGTGATTTTTTCATCCAGCCAGAGGTCAGCCCGGAACCGGCGGCCTTTTCCTTGAATGGGGGTCTTCCGTTTTTTCATCCTGTGATTTCCTTTCTCCAAATAGATTTCATATTCTTTGAAAGAAAATCTATGTTTGCACTTCGGCGGCCTTTGCCGCGCGCTTTTTCTCGGACTTCTGTTCGCGCCGAGCGGCTTCGACCGCTTTTTTACGGTCTTTTTTCGCCTGCGCGTGCAGCGCGGACTGGCGTTCGTACTCCGCCTGGAACAGCGCTGTCCGTTCCAGCGGGAAATTGCTCACGGCCGGGCCAGTGCTGACCGGAAAGCCGCTGTATGCCAGCGCGTTGACCCACGAGCCGAAGCGAAGGGCCAGCAGATCGCCGCCGAGGACTTCCGACTGCGCCGGGACGTGCCCCAGCTCTGCCTGACATCGCCGCAGGTAGTTGGCAAGCTCTGCCGCCGAATCCTTATGGTGCTCCAGTATGAATTCAATGTTCCGGCGGGATATCTCCAACCGCGCAGCCTCGTTCATTTTCCGTTCGTGCAGCGCCCGGTTATCCTGATAATAAAACGGCTTGTCCTTCATAGCCGCACCCCCGCTGCCGCGCAGAGGTCACGCACGATCTTCCGGTTCGCAAACGACGGGGGATTTTTCAGGAATTCGGCGGCTTTGCCGTCGTAGACACTGCGCAGCGCCTTTTGCCACGAGCCAAAGCGGTATTCAAGGAAATCTCCGCCGATGACCTCTACCCGCGCGGGCGGATGGCCGATGTCCTCCATGCAGTCCCGCAGGTACAATGACAGCGCCGCAAGGCTGTCGTGCTGGTGGTCGAGAATAAACTGGGTGTTCTTTTTGATGATGATGCGTCTGACGCGGCCCAGAACCTGCTGGGTACGCGCGTCCGGCTGGCGTTGCTGTTCGTCGTGCATGATGCTCCTCCTATCGTACTTTTTCGCATACCATCCCTATGGTGGGATAATCTGGATATGACACAAAAAAGGCGCAATTTGTTCCGTAAAGGGGAAACAAATTGACGCCCGTGCCAAGTACGATAAGCAGATCATCGTGCTGCCTACCATACGTTTTTGTTTACCTTCTGCACGTCGCGGGATTATAAAACAGACAGAATCCCATGCAGCGAGAATAGCAATTCTTCCGACTCGGACTATGGATGCAGATCGCATCCGCGCTCTGATTCCTACCTTCTCGTGGGGAATCCCCACAATGGCGGCCTTTCGGCCACATGACCCACCGACAAGCGCTGTCTTACGCTTCCCCGCGGATCACTTTGGATCTTGCTCATCCTTACGGCTCCGGGCGAGCAGCCGCGCACACTCCCAATGCGCACAGCCTTCCTCTTTCATCACAAGCTCAGTCCAAACATGGCCGCGACCTGTGATTACACATCCTCAGCAAACAAAAACCAACGATATGAAATTGTAAAATTGAACAGTATTACACTTTGCTCACCGTGCCCTACTAAAATAGAAAACACGGCATTCGCATTTCCCAAAGTGTAGCACTTTGAAACCAGACAAGTTCCATGACTTTCGCATTATTTCACTCATATTATACAGCATGGCAGAAAATTGTCAATCTGATTCCCGCTCATTTTCAAGTAAGACGATAAAAAATTATTGGATTGACAAATGATCGTTCGTCAATTTGGGGGAATTTACTGGTTTCGTAGTTTGCAAAAAAGTCGATTCGCCGTCAGCATTCTGGTAACAGCATTTTATTGGGGAGGAGGATTCTCTTGTCAAACACAGGCGAGAACATCTATGAGCGTCGGGATGGACGCTGGGAGGGCCGTTATATCTGCGGCAGGAAGCCGGATGGGCGCGCGCAATATGTATCCGTTTACGGGCGGAGCTGCTCAGACGTTCGGAATAAGATCCGCGAACGGCTTCGGGCATGTGCGCCGGAGCCTGCGCCGCGCAGCACCGGGGCATCCGTTTTGACAGTAAATCAGCTTTTTGAATCGTTTCTAAGTCATGCGGATGTGAAGCCGTCCACGTATGCCCGCTATAAAACCGTCATTGACCTTCACATTCTTCCAAAGCTCGGCAAGCGACGTGTCGCAGGTTTGACGGCGAAAGAACTTTCTAGGTATCTAGCTGAGAAACGGAAGTGTGGAAATCTGCGCACCGGCGGCCCGCTCTCTGAAAAGAGTGTACGAGATCTGGCTGTACTGCTTAAAAGTGCGCTCCGCTTTGCGCAGAAAGAGTTCCACATTTACACGGATGCGCTGAATATGCCGCTGCCGTCATGCAAACAAAAGCGTGTGCGCGTCTTTTCAGATCAGGAGGTGCAGTTGATGGCAAGGGAGATTCAAGATGTGTCCAATCAAAAGAACGCCGGCATTCTGCTGGCCTTGTGCGCCGGGATGCGGATCGGCGAGATCTGTGCGCTGAAGGTATCTGATATCGACTTTTTAGCCGGTACGATAGACATTTCACGCGCCGTGCAGCGAGTTCAGGCGAGCAAGAAAACGGAACTGCTGGTGCAAACGCCGAAAAGCGACGCTTCGGAGCGCGTGATCCCGCTCCCATCGGACCTGCTTTCTCACCTCAAAACGGCAGTCCGGGGATTGCCTGAAAATGCGTATGTTCTGACTGGCCGAGCGGATAAGCCGATGGAACCGCGTACGCTTCGCTACTATTTCAGCGGTTTCCTGAAGCGGTGCAATATCCGGTACCGAAATTTTCATGTGCTGCGGCACACGTTCGCAACACGCTGCATCGAGACAGGCATGGATGTCAAGAGCCTGAGTGAGCTGTTGGGCCATGCGGACGTTCGCACCACTCTAAAGTTGTATGTGCATCCATCTTTGGAATCCAAGCGGCGTGCAATTCAAAAAATCGCACTTCTGGATATTTGTTCGTAAAGTTTATTCGCCGTCAAGCATTCTGGTCAGTGCGCCGAAGGCCACTGAAATTACGGAGAAAGTCAACCGATAATCCCTGAGTGCTACACTTTGGGAAAAGTTTTCGGAGCATTTATCCACCATTCACATATTACCGCCAGGTGTTATGGCTGGGTGGATTCTATTTGCGTATCTGTTATATGAAAAGAAGGATGCCAAAAAAGAGGCATCCTTCCTGTTTAGACATGATTAAATACGGAATTTCCGAATGCAAAGGAACAACTGCAGGCAAAGCTCCTGATACAGATCTTCATCGAGCGCTCCATCAAGAACAGATTCCTTCACTATAATAGGCTGATACATCGCAAGGATGCGTTCAGCAGCTTCGTTGTCTCCGGCTTTGGCACAGATCAGCAGTTCCATGAAATTCATTATCGTTCCTCCAGTTCTTTTTTGATTCGCTGGATCGTGCGGTAATAAATCGCGGCTACTCCTTTATAGCCTATATGAAATTCGTCGGCCAACTCTGCAAATGAGCGTTCTTCTAACGCTCTGGAAAGAAATATCGTTCTGTCGCGCTCCTGAAGCTTTTCCAGAAGTCGCATCAGTGCGGCATATTCGGTCTGCAAATCAAGCGCTCTGCATACTGCGTCTTCCATGTCATAAGCGGACGCAAACACGTTGTCGCTTGATTCTATAGGCTGTTCATGCTGCTGGTGGCTATCGCGGCGGGAAAGAAAGGCGCTCTTTCTTCGCCGCAGCGCCACCAGCAAATATGCGGTAAACTGGTTCTGAATCACATGTTCTTCGCTTGTTCCGCTGTTTCTATATTGCATGGCATCCTCCGTATTGATCTGTTCTGTTGTTCGGACAAAACAGACGGATACGGGGGATTTCTGCACCGTGGAAAGATTCGATGCGGCGGGGCCTGAGAATCATAGATGCTGTAACAGCGGATATATACGAGTAGGCTGGTATTTGCGGGATCATTGCTCACGGTCTGTGTTTACGCCTCCGGACTTAGCTGGGTATGATTGCTTTTCCACCGTTGACCGCACCGCTGTGAAAAGCAAATGCCCGCTCAAATGAACGGGCAATGAGGGATCGGTATTTTATTCTCTGTCAGTCTGCGCAATGTCTCTGCATACACGCAGCATAAGGTTGCGGCTTTTCTCCGAGCAGCCGTAGGCAATTTCTGAAAACTGCCTGGCAAGACTGAGCTTTTGCGGATTGTCCGCATTGCTCGGCACAGCATTCTCCATGCAGCCGCTGATCAGATCCTCCAACGGGACATTCAGCAGCACGCTGATCTGAGCTAAACGTTCTAAATTCGCACGGCATTCCCCGCGCTCGATCTTTCCGTAATACGTATCAGACATATTCAGTTTTTCTGCGACTTCCCGTTGCGTCAATTTCATTCGTTTTCTCACTTCCTGAATATGCCGGCCAATTACTTTGTACGATACGGACATACGCCACCTCAGCTTCTAAAAAATGCTACTTATATTTTAACTGGCACGTTTAAAATGATACAGAAATGTATAGAGGTAGATATACCTTTATAAATTCATATTATCTTGATTTTTTATACTGTCGGAGGCAATCATACTTTATAATAGTCTTAAAATGTCCGTTTACCCACTGCGCTGGTGTACTTATAAAAAACTCCACAGAAGATCTGCAAATCTTCTGTGGAGATTCTGTAGCTGACATTATTTGCGGAACGCTTTCAGCGTGCCCGCAATCGTATTGAGGTTTTCTTCTGTTAAGAATGTATTCGGTGCCGCATTGGCGCACACCTTGCTTTCTGCTGGCGCTCCAGCCGTCTGGCTTGACCGTGGAGTGTTTTCCAGTATGGAACGGACGATTGCTTCAAGCTCGGCCCGTGAGGGGCCACCGCTGCCGTTTTCAATTCCAACGTAATGCAGAATGGCATTGGTCAGAAACTGTGCCTTCAAGCGCCCCTGGGCGTTCAATTCCTCGACGGCTCTCTTTTGCCTTGGGTCGGACATACAGAAGCGGATCGTGAATTTTCCGGGATCTTTTTTAATATCCATTGTGTCTACCGATCCGTTCCGCCTGATAGAGCAGCTGATAGCCCTTCACATTTGCGGCGATGTCCTCAATAAAAACAGGCTCGCGCACCTTGTCCGACGCTTCAATCTGCTGCCGAAGCAGGACGGCCCCACCACCTGTGAAGATCACCTTCCCGCTTTTCAGTTCCAGCATTCTCTCACGCAGTGAGCTGAGCAGGTCGCTGACAAATTCCTGCGCCTGATGTCGCACGATCTGTGATACCGCATCGGGCTGTCCGCTGTCTCTGCCGAGCAGGATCGCGTCGATCTCCGCCTCGTCCAGCAGCAAATCCTGTTCGGCAGCGACACGCGATTTGATCCGGTTGTAGAGCAGGATCACGCCGTTCTCCAATGAATCGCAGACGCTCAGGTCGCCCTCTCCGTTCCGGAGCAGCAAATAATCCGCTGTGAAGCCGCCAATATCAATGATAAGCGCCCTGGGGCTGCTTTGCAGCGTCTGGAATACGGTAATGGCTGCGGCGTAGGACTGCGGATAGCAGCTGACCTCGTCGATCAGAACCTCATACTGCCTGTCATGAAGCGTGAAGCTGACCGTCCCTCGATTCAGAAAATATTCTGCAAACCGTTTCTGCTGCGCACCGTAATGTGCCGGCGGCAGGCCGACCGCAAGCTGCACCCGCACCGGGCCCGCTCCGTAGAAAGATGCAGTTTCCAGCTCATACGCGATTGCAAAGAGCGTCAGCACAAAGAAGCGCTCGTCCTCCGTTTTGTCCCGGCGATATGGAATCCGCTGGTCTGTGAGCGTATAGTATTTTCCCTGATAGGTCAGCGTTTCACCTCCAAATGGCCGTACCTCGCTGCATACCAGCCCGGATGTGAACGGCGCATGGTGGATCGTTTTTACTTGTTTGTTCCCGTGGTCAATAGAAATTAGCATTGTATTTTACCTCCCGTACTTTTCTTATACGTATGGAGTACGGCAGGTTCAACAAAAGGCACACAAAAAACCGGCAGCACATGTTGAAGTGTACTGCCGGTTCGGCTCCTGCTTACATTGCGCACAGACGCTCATAATTCTGCCAGACGAACCGGACAACATAATCTCTGCGGATCTCCGCGTCCGGCATGATCTCGTTCACGATGGTTTCCAAAGTCTTTTTTGTCAGCGTCGGAACAGCATACTGGATGTTTTTCTCCCGCAGCAGCTCCTGGAACTGTCCGATGAGCGGATTTGCGATTTTACTCAGGTCGCTTGCGTAGCCTCTGGAAATCAGTGCCATGTTGTTATCAAAGTTCGGTGCCATCGAGAAAATCGCACCTGTCTCGCGGGAGCGGAGCAGACCGTAGTTCTGCGTATGGCGGTCAACATTGAATACCAGCGCGTCCATAAACAGAATGTCCAGATAGGGTCGCAGAAGCAACGGATTCAAATTTTGCAGGACATTATAGTTGAAATCGTATTCTTCATTGTCCTGCACCAGATTTGCCATCGGCTCAAAATTCAGCCGCCCCTCCGTAAAATCCCTTGAAACGACATACGCGCCGCTCAGCGCATACTCTGCCATATCGAAGCCGAGATGCTTGCCGAGCGTCGTCGTGAAAATCTCGGAAAAATGTTCTTCCGGCGTTCCGCTTTTCACCATGACCCAATGGCCATCCTGCTGCCGCCAGCATTTTTCATAGCTGCCGATGTTCGTCAACTCTGGCGTTGCCGTGCGCAGCTCTTCGGGCGTGTGATTCTTTGCGATGCTGCTGAACCGGCCGCTGAGTGCCAGGTCGGCAAAATAGTTTTCGCGGAAGCCGACATCTGCCCAGGTAAGCCCGGCTTCATCCGCTGTCTTGACCCAGTAATTATCTGTGATCGTCGCGCCGTGCACATGGAGCGCCGTGTTCAGATCGGATGTATCGCCGAGGCGCAGAATGCGCTTTAGAATTCTGGCATTGGGTCGCTTTCGGTCAATCGCACGAGCCTTTAGCCACGAAACAATATCGCCTCCACATTGAAAGCATAGCGGACAGTGCTCCGGCAGAAGCGGCAAAACAATATTGTCACGAATGGATGCGGCGACTGTATCTCCGCTCATGATCCATCCGTTTATCATCATTCTGCCTCCTTTGCCGTAGTTTTTAATTATTATATCAGAAGTATGCCCACCCTGCAAGCGGACAGATGTCTGTTTGCAAGGTGGGCGGCATATTATCCCGCCGCGCGCTCCTGCTCCAGCAGACGCATGGCTTCCTCCATTTCAATCGTGATATATGCTTGTGCGTTATTCTTCTGATACACTGCCGCCGTGCCGTCCTTGCAGAAAGCCTCGGCACTGTCGATATGCACCATACGGTCGTGTTCGTCGAGATAAAGATACACACAACCGTGCTCGTCCATAAAATATCCGCGGCCGTCCGCAACATTCTGATGATTGATCCGGACAATATGCGTATCAAGCAGTGCCGTGAGCTGTTTCCGCTGCAAATCGATAGGTTCACCCAGCTCCCTTGCCGCAAACTTTTGCGTATAAGAAAACCGTTCTGTTTTTGCTTGCAGAAGCTTCTCCACGCGGCCGATCAGCTTTTCCACTTCATCCAGATGCACAATTTCATTTACACGGTGCGCATTATAATAGCCGGTACTGAGGTTCACAGCCGCGAGATTGAGCTTCGGAGCCAAAATGGAAATGTCGCTGAAGCTTCCGAACGCTGTCTGGAAGCCAAAGCTGTTGATATGTCGCTCGAACTGCCGGTTGCGGCATTGATAGAATACCGCGTCGTTGCTGCCCGTGCGATCCAACTCCACGATATAATTGACGTCCGGTTTGATTCCGGACTTCGTAAATGCGCGTGCACCGTGGCCGCCGGTTTCCTCATCCTCACAGAACAAGACGTAACAATGACAGCTCTGGATCAGACGCAGGATCATATACACGCCCGCCCGGTCATCGCCGCCAATTCCCTGTGGTGACATCATGACCGTGCCGTCTGCGGAATAGCAGATCGTTTCCGGTTGGGTGCGATGGACAGTGTCCAAATGCGCAACCAGCAGGACAGGCACCGTCCCTTCCGCGTACAAAAAGCCTCGTTGCTTCCGCACGGCATATCCGTTCTCAATCAACTCTGTTTCTAACGCCTGCTTGAGACGTTCCTGTGAAAACTGAAAAATCTCTTCAAACTCCATCGCCGCAAACTGCGTCAGCTTTAAGCACTGCTCATATAAATTACGCATATTATTCCTCCAATTCTATTTGTGTATAGCGGCTTCTCTCGCAAAACAGCAAGCCGTGCAAATCCTTACAGCAACTATGCGCCGCACAGGTACGGCAATTTGCCAGCTCTGCTTCTTCACAGGATGGGCAAAGCTGATTTGTCCGCCCGCGCCGATTGAGCACCGACCGCAGCGCTTCTCTCGGAAGCAGGCTCCCACAGCAGCTGCACGGCTGCATACACTCCGCGCAGTAAAATCCGTCGCCGTCTAAAAAATGGCCGCTGTTTTTCGGAACCACACTTCCGCACGCCTTGCAAACACACATGTCTTCACATTCGCCGCAGTGCGTTGAGTTGTGTCGATCATGGAGCCGACCGCAGCCAACGCAGCGCGCCGCGCTTCCGATATCCAGATGCCCATAGTCTCCATAGCCCTTCATCAGTGACAACGCGGCATAGCCGTTCTCATAATCCGTGTAATGCAGGCTACCCTGCACGGTTGTCCAATAAGGTCGGATTTCTGTAAGGGTCGTATTCGTTTTCCAGAGATTCGGCAGACCAAGGCATCTTGCGATCACGCTTTGCACCATGCTCCGGTAGAGCTTTCGCACATCATCGTCATTCTGCGGATATAGTCTTGATTGCAGCAGCACACCGTCCCGATAGCAGAAAATCTGCCGCGTCAGTCTCGGCGCGCGGTAGAACTGCTCTTTGACGCCATCGTCGACCGTAAAGAATACCATGCTCACGCCGTCGCCCATATAAGACTGACAGCCGGCCCGCCATCCACCGTCTGCTAAACAGTGACAGGAATGCCATGCGTTTTTCTTCGCTGACATCTCCAAAAAGTCGCACGGATGGACGGACAATACGCCGGTTTTGCTGATCCGCACCGGATTGAGCGCGTCAGCCAGCCGCGCGAAAACCGCGTTGTAGGGCTTGACTCGTGTGGTATGGAGCGTATCCCCGTGTCCAAGCTCCCGCTCTGTTTCATATTGGTCGATGCCGAATTTTGCGCATAGCCGGTTGATGATGCGGCTTGCCTTCATGCCAGCGTCGCACTTGATATGTCCGCGGTTCCGGATTACCGGCAGCCGGGATTCATCCGGAACGGTCGCATAATCCGCCGTCGCAGCGTCCAGCGCATCCCGAAATTCTTCCAGTCGTTCGCCGGTCAGCCCTGCTTCCTCCGCGAGCGTCAACATTTCAAACTTTGTTTCATCCACGCAGGCCCGGTCAAGCTGCCGCTGTTCGGATAGATCGAACACAACCGCAAGCTCCTGCTCCCGCCAGTTCGGGTGGCGGCGCAGCAGCTCCAGAAGTGGCGTTTTCTGCTGCCGCCACAGGTCGAGGTTTGCCTGCACACCGTCCGGCGTAAAGGCCAGCCTGTATTGATACATGACGTTGTAAAACGCCTCTGTGATATGATCCATGTTTTCAGTCCTTTCTATGGGAGTGGAAGCGCTGCCGCGCTCCCACTCCGTTTTTGTTATGCCGCTTCCATCAGATCCTCTGTCAGCACATCCACAAGCAGACGACCTGCAAGGTCGCCCGTGTGAATCGTGACCTGATCATTTCGCAGCTGCACCAGTTCTTTGATGCGCAGTTCATGGCTGTCTGCCGCAAGCTGCTTATCTTTCTGCGTCAGCCGCTTGGCAAGCTGCTTCTGCCAGATCTTCAGGAATGCGCGCACCTCGCCAATATCGTCATTCTGGCGATTATACTGGGTGCGGACCTGCCGTACCGTGCCGCCCGGCTCTGCCTCTACGGTATAATAGGGGGTGTCCGGTTCGGCTGTCTTTCTCAGAAACAGCAGATAGCTTTCCCTTCGCTCCATACGCTCCCAGTAGACATCACTGTTGGCAATGCAGTGGCAGAGCTTCCGGCTGTCCATGAAAATATCTTCCAGCTTATCTGGAACCTGAATCTGGAACTGTTTTCCTGTAAACGCAAACTTTTCCCGGATCGCCTGCAAATTCTGTTCTATATGCGGATATGTCTGAAGGAGCTCTCCGGCACGAAGGGTCAACTGCTTTTCCTCTCCGCGGGCGGCCAATTCGTCATGCCGCTGCAGAAGTTTGCGTACACGATACACGATGGGGTCGTTTGTGTCATAACCGAAGCGGAACGCCATGGAAAGGTAGTCCCGCCACAGTTCAATGACACGTTCGCTGCTCAAATTCAGTTCCTGCATCTGCCTGTTCAGGTAATGCTGGATCTGCCCATAGCGCATCCGATCTGCAATGAATTGCAGCTGCTGCGGGTCAATATGTTCCTTGCACATCCACTGGATCGCAAAATCTGAGATCGGCTTTCCTGTCTGCTTTTCAAATTGCAGCCATTCCAGAAATGCACGCCCGCCCTGATTCTTCCGCAGCCGTGCAAGTTCCAGTCGGTTCAGGCCGAGTTTTGGTGCAAGACCTCTCTGCACGGGTGTCGTCTGAAAAATTGAACTCAATTTGTAATAATCCTTCGTACATTCCACTGCAAGCCGGAACAGACCGGCTTTTGTCAGCTGCTCCAAATTCGGCATCCTTTTCAGTACGACAAGATATTTTTCCGGGTCCGTCTTCATGTTTGCATGAATCAGTTCCGGGAGACCGGTCCGCTGCAAGCAGGTTTTGGCAAGGTACGGGATCGTTTTCCCATACACGCGTCCGCTTTCATCCGGGTAATATCCCTCGCTGCAGTTGCAGCCTTTGATCCAACGCGATGTGCGCTGCTTATAAACACCCCAGTAAAATGCCTGCACCGGTTTTGCGTCCGCGTCAAAGATCGCGCGGCGGAACTCATGGTAAAATGCCTTGATATTCCTGTATTTCTCTTTGTCATGGGTTCGTTCCGCCCAAAATTCCCGGATCACAAAGCCGCCCGGATAAGGCTGCATCAGATACAGGATATTCCGCCCTGTGCGCAGCCGACCCATCTTGCCGAAGGATTTGAACTGCACCGTTCTTCTGCATCTGGGGCATCTGGCAACCGCATTGTGCTTCGGCTTCCGAATCGGAACCTCGCGGTCGCAATAGCTGCAATAACCGGTTTTGGTACCGCCGCGCCGGTATTGATAGAACATATAATTCTGCTCGACGCCGACCTTGCTGACCCATCTGTCCCAGTCCTTTGGAAGCGGAGGCACAAGCGCCATTGCCGCATCCCACGGATCAGTTTCTTTCTTGTGTCGGGCCAGAAGCTGCTTTTCCCGAATCCCTTCCTGAAACTCCCGGATCGCCACAATCGCGCCCCATTTGGAATGCAGATATTGGCTGATCACAGCGGAATCACGGGATGAGATCTGCATGTCATAGATGCCAAATCCCTGCTGCGGTAAATTGCGGAGCATCGCGGTACGCCACTTCTTTTCCATAAAGCTGTATGTCGGGAAATCCTGCGCATCATAATCAAGAAACAGCTCATACACTGGCTTTCTGCCGCCGGCAGCCAGATTTTTTGTCAGATAGATCGCGACCTTCAGAATCCGGTCAAACCGCTTGCATCTGGCGTAGTACTCGTGTTCATAGCGCAGTTCTTTTCGGAAATATCCGCTCTCTATCATCGGTTCGTTTTCCGCCTGCTTCAGCATCGCAGTCGTTGCCTGCAGAATGGTCAGTTTTTCTAATTCTTTTCGCTTCATTCGTTTATACCGCCTCACATTCTTCAAAATTGTCATCATACCAGGTATCCGGCAGACGCTCCTTGCCGTCGATCACGCACAGCGAAAGATGCTCGATCTTCGGCCCGTTCACAGCTTCTCTGGCAAATGCCAGAATATCTCCGAGCTTGCCCTTTGCGCGCGGGTGCTTGCCGCGCACGACGGCGTAGCCATTCCATGCCTGCGCACGTTCTCTTTTGACATCACAGCCATCCGGCATCTGCGGATGGTCTGCCATATACGCAAGCGCATGCAGGAAAAACTCCTGTGGCTCCAGCTTTCGGAGCACCCAGAGCTGCGTGCAGGAGATTCTGGAATCTACCGCATCCTCATCCAGATCGCCGCACGGACGAACCAGATAGTATTCCGAGTTCTGAAAATCCCCATAATAGCGCAGGCAGTCCATCGGGTTTGCCGCGCAATGAAACCCATTCGCCTGACAATTTGCCTGTTCCGTTACATTCAAGCCCATCTTTAGCTGATAGCCAAGGCAGACCATACCTGGGCACATTCCTTTATAAGCGATCATCCGGCCATGCCTCCCATCAGATCGAACATGGAAACCTGTTCTTCTTTGGGGGCCGGCTCTGCTTTCGGCATCTGAATGACCGGTGCGGACTTCGCCGCCGTTTTTTCCTTTTCCGGCTGGCGTTTGTTTTTTGCCGCAGCACTCATATAAGCCTTGGGAACGAATGTTTCTTCCTTGGCCTTGTCCTCTTTGGCGTTTGCGTCCCGGTAGTATTCTTCTGCCCAATCATAACAGGTGTCCTCCGGCACATCGCCGCCGTAAATGCCGTTTGGCTGCGGCTCCATGCCGTTATTCTTCATTTCCGCAAGCAGATATTCCCGCGCTTTCCGGTTGATGAATTGCAGACAATGTGCCATACTCTTGCGCGGGTGCATGACCATCCGCGCGAACGCTGGATCACTGAGACAGAGCGTCTGCACATACTCGGAAACACACTCCTTGAGGTTCCGCCGCGTCAGCCGCTCGGTTTCTTTTTTCATGCGTTCCATTGATGCTTTGATCAGCTCCGTCTCGCTCATCTGCTCGATTTTTGCAAGCGCAGCCTGTTCAGCAGTACGCTTTTCCGCCTGCTGCCGCTCCCATTCCGCTTTCCGTTTGGCTTCTGCTTCCTCGTGCCGACGGCGCTTTTCTGCTTCCGCTGCTGCAGGATCTTCCTGCTCTGCTTCCGTTTTGGCAACCGACTCCGCCGCAGGCTCCTTGCTCGGCACTTCCGAAGCGGCGGCAGCTTTTTTCTGCTCGTGCTGCTGGATCAGCTTTGCCTGCAACGTTTGTATTTCGGATGATTCGGAAGCGGTTTTCTCCATTTCAGCCTGCTGGTTTTCCAGATCAAGTTCTGAAAATATGCCCATGATAAAGCTCCTTTCCATAGAAAATGGGCGCAGCGATCCTGCTGCGCCCATTCATGTGTTATACCCGATAGATCAGCGTGCTGAATGCGTCGAAGCAGTAGCACACGAATCCCGGATATTCTGCGGTCTTTCGTTTGATTTTCCTCTGGATCTCAGCGGCGTCGCGTTCGCTGACGCTGTCTGCATCCTCCCAGAGCATTGCCGTAAAGCTGGCGCCGTCCTGTACTTCGCGGACGTGCACGCCAAGGCTGCGGCAAAATGTGCGAAGCTGCAAAAGTGCGGATTTGCTTTCCGCCTGTGCGTCACTCACCGGCAATCCCATCCACGCAAACAAGCGCGCCGCTGCCCGAAACAGTCGGCAGGCGGCCATCCCACTTTTCAATCTTCTCATACTCGATCAGGATATCCGTAACGCTTTGCGCCAGCTTGCGGTTCGCTTCTGCCTGCGCCTCGGCAAGTGAACGGACAGAATCGGCCTCTGCCTTGGATGCAACAAGCTTCTGCTTCGCATCGGCTTCTGCCGCGATCAACTGCTCCTTTGCCTTTGCTTCGGCTGCGCTGACGGCGGTTTCATTTTGAATCTGCTGCTTCTCAAACACCATCTGCGCAATTTGTTTTTCTGCAATCGCCTGATTATACGATTCCTCAAAATCCATATCAT
>ERZ773136.735-NODE-735-length-35618-cov-8.512358_pt1 | contig 35618 bp, 31 predicted proteins | sample MGYA00580855_ERZ773136 | MGnify/ENA primary metagenome ERZ773136 (study PRJEB29015, sample SAMEA2737860) | human gut metagenome | biome: human gut; feature: human-associated habitat; material: faeces | place: China | collected 2012 ... | reverse complement strand
ATATAACCACTTTTTTTGAAATGTCCGAGCGTTGTAACATTTCACTCTGATTTTCGATAAAAATTTTTTCTATCTCGGACATTTGTGTAACATTTGTGGTTTACAATGGCTTTATCAACAGATAGAAAGCCTTGAAAGGAGCATTTGAATATGAGCATTTTACAAACAATCGACTTAAAGAAGTATTACGGCACAGAACCAAATATTACTCGTGCCCTTAATGGTGTAAATTTTACTGTGGAACAGGGAGAATTTGTTGCCGTAGTTGGAACTTCCGGCAGCGGTAAGTCTACATTGCTTCACATGATGGGAGGACTTGATACCCCCACTTCCGGCAGCGTGATTGTACGGGGAGAAGAACTCGCAAAAAAGAATGATGATGAATTGACAATTTTCCGCCGTCGTAACATCGGATTTATCTTCCAAAATTATAATCTGGTTCCGATTTTGAATGTATATGAAAATATCGTCCTGCCTGTGGAACTGGATGGCGATACAGTAGACCAGAAATTTATGGACGAAGTTGTGTATATGTTGGCTTTAGAAGATAAACTGGAAAATATGCCGAACAATCTTTCAGGCGGTCAACAGCAACGTGTAGCGATTGCACGAGCTTTAATTACGAAGCCTGCGATTATCCTTGCTGATGAACCGACCGGAAATCTTGATAGCAAGACCAGTGCAGATGTGTTAGGGCTTTTGAAGCATACCAGCGGAGAATTTAATCAGACCATTGTAATGATTACTCACAACAACGAGATCGCTCAACTCGCAGACCGCATTGTACGGATTGAAGATGGTAAAATTGTTGGCTAAAGGAGGTGGGAATTATGAATTATCCTTTTGAAAATGATACCAGTGCAGTAATTAAAAAATTAGCACGAAAAAGTGTGCGTTTTGATAAGAAGAAAAACTTATTTTGCCTTTCGGCAATTATTGTAGCCGTTGCTATGATAATGATGTCGTTGCTCACAGTGCAAAATATCATTTATCAAAATCAGAAAGAAATCGAAGGATTACATCAAGGGATTTTCTTTGACATTACGCAGGACAGTAAAGAAAAGTTGTTAGCAAACGAAGAAGTAAAAAGTGTAGGACTTTCCTGTAATATCAAAACAGTGAAAGAAAATTCTAAAGAACTGTCTCTGATTTATTATGATGATGACATGCTTAGTTTGATTCCTGCCTTTGACGGAAAATATCCAGAGAAAGCAAGTGAAATTGCTGTTACAGATGCCTTTTTTGCCAGTGAAAATAAGTCTCCGGAAATCAACGCCATAGTTCAGTTGAATCTGGATGGTACTTTGAAGAATTATACTATTGTTGGTATTTATCATGATAAAACTTCTACCGCTTATCCTGTTTTTGTTTCACTTGAAAAATGCCGGGAATTACGTGGAAATAACCTGCTTAATGGATATGTTTGGCTTGAAAATGCAGATACCCTTACAAAAGACGAAGCAACAGAAATATTATCTCAAATTTCAGAGGAGACTGGACTGAATAATTGGACAGTCAGCAGTTACTATGATTATGTAAATACAACTTTGTCCTTCAGTAATTATGCGGTATATGGTGTAGTTGCTGCCATTTTGTTTTTAGCTGCCGCACTTGTAATTTACAGCATTTTCTATATTTCGGTTGGACAAAAAGTTGCTGAGTTCGGACAGCTTCGGACAATAGGGGCAAGTAAAAAGCAAATTTATAAAATAGTTCTTAAACAGGGTTATATGCTTGCAGTTCCGGGGATTTTAATTGGTAGTATCATGGGAACGATCATCAGCTATTGTCTGCAATCAAAAGGCTGGTCAGTATTTGCATTTATTGTTTCTCTATGTGGCGCATGCCTTTTTGGAATACTGCTTGTTTATATTAGTGTTCGTAAACCAGCAAAAATTGCAGCGAATACTTCTCCAATTTCCGCCCTGAAAAATCCAGTGGGAATTGTAAATTACCGCACTCACAAAAGACATCGTATTACGCCTGTATATTTAGCGAAAATCAGCTTTTCCAGAAACAGAAAAAAATCTCTATTGACCATTTTATCATTGGGACTGTGCGGAGTTATATTTTTCCTTGCAGCAAGTTATCAGAGTTCTTTTAATGCCGAGAGTATGGCTCGTTATTGGGATATGAAGTACGGAGATTTCAAAATCAGCATTGATTTAGAAAACGAAAGTGAAAATTTGGATGCTCTCTTGCAGAAAGAATATTTTTCTGATTATGTAAAGCGTGTTGGAGATATAGAGGGAGTTAGCAATATATTTACTTATGCTACCGTACCAGTTGATTTCTCAACAGACAATGATATTTCAGATAGCACCTTGATGCTCGGCTATAATGAAAAGGATTTGGCGTCGCTAAATGCAGCGGTTTTGTCTGGAAATATTACTGATGATACAGAATTAGTTGTAAGTGATCCCGAACGTATTTATGATGTTTACCATTGGAAACCTCAAATTGGGGATACTGTGACCTTTAATTTCAAAAATCATAGTGGTAAAACAATAACAAAAGCATTCAAAATTGGTGCAATCACTTCCAGCAATGATGGAATGGGTGGCTATATTTTCAGAATGCCGGAAAATATGCTCAAAGAACTTGCAGGTTATGACTGTACATACGCAATCGAAATACAAGCAGAAGCTGAATATCAGGAGATAATCGAGCAAGAACTCAAATTACTCGTTTCTGACAATAGGGATGTTCGCTTACAAACCCTTCAAGATTTTATTGTAGAACACCAATCAGACAATCGTGCAGGTTTTACATTAGCTTATGCGATTGCAGCCATCTTGTGGATATTTGCGGTCATCAATCAAATCAATCTTACTGTGACAAATCTTTTATCACAGAAACAGGAAATGGGCACACTAAAATCTATTGGTATGACAAATAAGCAGTTGAAGCAAGCATTTATGATGGAAGGTCTTTTTACTACTTTGATTGCATTGCTTATAACTGCTGTTGTTGGAATCCCCGGCGGATATGCAATCGGTATATTTTTGAAAAATGCAGGCATGTCTACGGGATTTGTATTTCCGGTTGTTGCTTTTACTCTTTTTGCTGTTGCTATGTTTATGCTTGAAAGTTTGATGACAATATTGCTTATTCATTCATGGAAGAAGCAATCTGTTATTGCAATAATGCGAAATTGACGATAGAAAGTTTTTCATATCTCGGTCAGCTCAACAATTACATTACTCTGCTGATACAGCCAGTCCGTAAATTCTTTCGGGCTGGCCGTTCCTGTTTTTACAGCCTTTTTTCTCTGTAAGGCTTCTTTCTTAAAGTCGGAAAAGGCAGCCTGTATTTTTTCCAGACGGTCAGCCGGAAAGCCTGCGGTATTTTTTACCCGGTTTATTTTGTTGCGCCAGTTCTGGCATTCATTTTTATAAAGCAGGTCATAGTTATTTTCTCTTGCCCTCTCGTCAAATTCCCGCTTGTTTTGAAGCGCCTGTGCTTTTCGGCACTTGTCGCTGCACAGCTCATACCGCTGGCTCTTTGCCAGAAAATATTTTCCACAGACCTTGCACCGCCGGAAGCAAAGCCCCCAGTCATTCAGCCTGTTCAGATAATAGGTAATCAACGGGTAGAGGGACGCATAGGCAGACACACATTCTTCTGTGCGCCGGTTGTCCGGGAACCAGAGGTCAAGCCGGGTATCTTCTGACGGTGCGCCTTTGAAATAAAGGCTGCCAGCTTGAAAATGTTTCGGTTTTCCTGTCTCCCTGTCAAAGCTCATGGTTTCGTTTTGGAATACCCCGGTCAGTCTGCTCATTTTATCCATGAAGCGGTCACAGGCAGCGTTACGGTCACGGGGTTCTCTGGCAAGCAGATAGCTGTTCCAGATACGGAACGCCACATACATTTTCAGAGGGTCGTTGCTAAGATATTTCTCCCAAAGAAATTCGCTTGCCGCCTGCTCCAGCTCCGGCTGTTTCCATCGGTTGGAGTGGAGAGCTTGCCGCAGCGGAGAAAGCCCGTATAAGTTCCAGTCTCTGTCCGTGTCACGCTCAAAGTTTATCAAAAAAGTTCCCAGTGGGCGTGTCATATCACAAAGCACCTCTGCGTTTTGGCTCCCGTTCAGCCGGAAGCGGATCTGCTGTTCTTCCCCAATCAAAATCCGCTCTTTCATTTTCTTCCTGTCCAGCGTCAGGACAAACAAAATCCTCTCAAAACATGGCTCATGCCGTATAAACTGATTCTCCATCCCTATCCCCTGCCTTTGTTTATGGTAATTATATAATTCAGTTATATCCGTTACACTCATGGTATCGCAGAATCATTGTTTTGTCAAGGATAGTACGCTATGATGATTGCGGTTGGTAATTTCGTACCGCACAGTACCTTGACAAGTGAATGACCGTCCAAAAGGGATATGACCGGCAGGAGAAGTGACGCATCCGGCGCACCAATGCAGGGAAACACCGCAGGAATGGGGCAGGAAAACGGCTTTTGGGGAGAACGGCAGCAGGAAGCATTTTAACCTATTTGATTTATGGGAGGAACAGAATGAACGATAAAAAGAGATTGAACAGCTACGAGGATTTACCGCTGGTTCTGGATGTGGCGGACATTCAGCGGATTATGGGAATTTCAAGAGCGAGCGCCTATGAGCTGGTACACACACCCGGCTTTCCAGCGTTCCGCAGGGGCAGACTTATCAAGGTCAGCAAAATTGCTTTCTTTGAATGGATGGCAAAAGGCTCCGAAACCGTACCGGGAAGCGACAAATAAGCGTGAGGTATCATTCCCTGACTGCAATACTGCCGCACTTTCCAAAGGGGCATACAGAGGGAAAAAACCTTAAAAATGATACCGAGACGCTACATCAAAACAGCCTATCTGCGTACATCAGATAGAAACGGAGAAAGGAGCCGGTTATGGCAAGAATGAGCAACAAGCGGCGGCTGGAATGGTCTTTCTTCTTAAATGACCGCAGCCGTATCACTTACAACGAACTGTGCCGGAAATGCCAGCACGAATGTAAACAGAGCTTCCGGGCGGTTGTGGTTGACTGCCCGAAGTATCTTTCCAAGCGTTCCAAGAAAAAGGACAAGACTGCCGGAAACGGCAAAATCCCTTAGGAACTAAGGGCGCACTTCTATACATAGTCTAAAGACCATGTATCGTGCGTCCTGCGGAGCTTACCTCTGCCGCTGATAAAATCAGCAATCCGAGGTCTGCGTTCGCTTCGCTCCGACAAGGTGGCTACACCCCCTTGCGCCGCTAAAGCGGCTATCCCCTGTGTACCCGCCGCAAAGAGAAATCCGCTCTGCGGTTTTCCCTTTTCATCGGGTTTTATAGAAGCACTGACACACGGACTGTCTGCGGATGGTCTTTCTTTATCTTATCAGCAAAGGATGTGAGAACATGGAAAAATCTTTGGAACAGTTGAAGCAGGAATATGAAAAAACCACTGTCCTGCTGGAACGGGAAAAACGGAAAATGCAGCGTTTGAAAAACCGGCAGGCGTATCTGGAAAGCGGTTCCCGGAAACAGAGGACGCACCGGCTGATTACCCGTGGGGCAGCTATTGAGAGCATTGCACCACAGACAAAGGAGCTATCCGAAGCGGAATTTTATTCCCTCATGGAAAGCATTTTGAATCTGCCGCAGGCGGAGCATTTCATCCGGTCTGCCGCAGAGAACCACGCCCGTATTTCCGGGCAGGAGAAAGGCGGTGACTAAGGATAGCACTTTATCATTTTTCAATCGCACAGATAAAGCGCAGCGCCGGTCAGAGCGCCATTGCCAGCGCAGCCTACCGAGCCGGGGAGCGTCTTTACAGCAGCTACTATGGAGAAGTCAGCGACTACACCAAAAAGGGCGGCGTGATCGCTTCGGAAATCATGCTGCCGCCCCATGCGCCGGAAATATATCTTGACCGGGCGACCCTCTGGAATGCTGTGGAGAACTGCGAGAAACATCCAAAAGCACAGCTTGCCTATTCCTTTGATATTGCCATGCAGAATGAATTGACGCTGGAAGAAAACATGGAGCTGGCGAGGAAGTTCGTACAGGAGCAGTTTGTGACAAAAGGCATGATTGCCGACCTTGCTTTTCACAGCCCGGAGAAAGAGGACGGCGGCATCCCTAACCCGCATTTTCATGTGATGACAACCATGCGCCCTTTGAACCCGGATGGCACATGGGGACAAAAACAGCGTCGGGAATATCTTCTTGATGAAGATGGAAACCGAATCCGGGATAAAAACGGCGATTATATGTTTAACGCTGTCCATACAACAGACTGGCATGAGCCGGAAACGCTGGAACACTGGCGGGAGCAGTGGGCGGCTGCCGTTAATACAAAATTTGAGGAAAAAGGGCTGGATGTGCGTATCGACCACCGTTCCTATGTGCGGCAGGGGCTTGACCTGATACCTACTGTCCACGAGGGAGCTAATGTCCGGCAGATGGAAGCAAAGGGCATCCGCACCGAGAAAGGGGAACTGAACCGCTGGATTAAAGCCACCAACCGGCTCATGCAGGATGTGAGGAAGAAGATCAAAGCCCTGTTTGTCTGGATGGCAGAGGTAAAAGAAGAACTTTCCAAACCGCAGACACCGAGCCTTGCCGACCTGTTGATCGCTTATTACAACCAGCGCAACGCAGGGGCATGGAGCAATAAAGCCAGAACCGGAAACTTAAAGCAGTTTGCCGAAGCCGTCAATTATCTGACGGAAAACAAGCTGCTCACATTAGAGGATTTGCAGGAGCGTCTTTCCTCTGTCAACGAAGAATTTGAAGCGTTAAGCGACTCCATGAAAAAGAAATCTGCCCGGATAAAGGAATTGCAGGAATTGATACGGGAGGGCGAGAATTACCAGCGGCTAAAACCTGTCCATACGGAATTGAACAATATCAAGTTTAAGAAACAGAGGGAGAAATTTGAAACATCCCACGATGCGGAGTTACGGCTGTTTTATGCCGCCCGCCGTATTCTGAAAGAAAAACTGGACGGAAAACCCATTGCCCTGAAAGCATGGAAACAGGAATACGCACAGTTAAAAACAGAGTATGCCGAACTGTCTCCGCAGCACAAGCCACTCCGGGAGGAAGTCATACGGCTGCGGCAGGTGCAGAACGCCGTAGATACCGCACTGCGCCGGAGGGAGCAGCCACAGGCAGTACAGAGAAAGAAACATGAGATGGAGCTATGATATAATCGGCAGCTTTACCGCTACCAGTATTTTTATGGAGGGAGCATTTGAATGTATTTGAAGCGGTGAAACAGTCTGTTACCACCCGGCAGGCTGCTTCATTCTATGGAATCCGGGTGGGAAGAAACGGCATGGTCTGCTGTCCATTCCACAATGACCGCACGCCCAGCATGAAAGTGGACAGCCGCTTTTACTGCTTCGGCTGCGGGGCTTCCGGGGATGTGATCGACTTTGCCGCTTTGCTGCATGGATTGGGGAAACGGGAAGCTGCGGTCAGGCTTGCGGAGGACTTCGGCGTTTCCTATGAGAAATCCGGCAATGCGCCGCCAGATAGGAAGCGTCACAACAGGTCACAGCCCCGACAAAAATCAGCGGAGCAGAGATTTCAGGAAACGGAACGGTATTGTTTCCGGGTGCTATGCGATTATCTGCGCCTGCTGGAGCATTGGAAAACAGCACACGCCCCACAGCCGCAGGATGCCATCTGGCATCCTCTTTTTGTGGAAGCGTTGCAGAGGATAAGCTACACAGAATACCTTTTGGATATTTTGTTATACGGAGAAATAGAAGAAAAAGCGGCATTGATCGCCGCACAGGGAAAGGAGGTGCTGCGGCTTGAACAGCGAATTTCAGAGCTTGCCGCCGGAAACGCAGGAAGCGGTCAAAAGGACGATGGACACAATGGAACCGGCGCAGACACCGGCAGAAATCCGGGAAACATTAGAGGGGACGCAGAAAGGCGGCGTGAAGAACAGCATCCGAAACTGCCTGACGGTGTTCCAGCGTGACCCTCTGTTTCGCGGGGCGCTGCGCCTGAACCTTTTGACGGAGCAGATTGACATTGTGAAGCCGCTGGGCTGGGAGCGCACCAGTACCACGCTGACCGACATGGACATGAACTACCTGCTTTTGTATCTGGAAGAAAATTACGGGCTTACCAGCGAGAAAAAGGTGCAGAGCGCCATCAAGATTGTTGCCAATGAAAACCGCTACCATCCAGTCAGGGATTACCTGAACAGCCTGCAATGGGACGGCACAGAGCGCATCCGTTACGCCCTGCATCACTTTCTGGGAGCCGATACGGACGAATACACCTATGAAGCCTTGAAACTGTTCCTGATGGGAGCCATCCGGCGGGTATTCAGACCGGGGAGCAAGTTTGAGGTCATGCTCTGTCTGGTTGGTGGTCAGGGAGCCGGGAAATCTACCTTTTTCCGGCTGCTGGCAGGCAGGGACGAATGGTTTTCAGACGATTTGAAAAAGCTGGACGATGAAAATGTGTACCGCAAGCTGCAAGGGCATTGGATTATCGAGATGTCGGAGATGATTGCCACAGCCAACGCCAAGAGTATTGAGGAAATCAAGTCATTCTTAAGCCGCCAGAAAGAAACCTACAAAGTGCCGTATGAGACACATCCGGCAGACCGGCTGCGGCAATGTGTATTTGGAGGGACGACCAACCGGCAGGACTTTTTGCCCCGTGACCGCACCGGCAACCGGCGCTTTCTCCCCGTGACGGTGTACCCGGAACGGGCGGAGGTTCACATACTGGACGATGAAGCGGCGGCGAGGGCGTATATCGAACAGATGTGGGCGGAAGCCATGACGGTTTATCGCAGTGGGAAGTATAAGCTGTCATTCAGCATGGAAATGAACCGATACCTGAACGCCCACCAGCAGGACTTTATGCAGGAAGACACACAGGCCGGCATGATCTACGCCTATTTGGAGGACTACACCGGCGACAGGGTATGTTCCAAGCAGCTTTATGAGGAAGCGCTGGGGAACTTAAATTCCCCGGCAGACTGGGAGACACGGGCAATCTGCGAGATTATGAATACCGGCATTGCGGGCGGCATCATACAGGGCTGGGTAGCCTACAAAAGCCCGAAGCGGTATAAGAAATACGGTTCTCAAAAAGGCTGGGAGCGTGTCAACCAAGCTCCGCCGGAGGGGGACGGTTTTCAGGAAATCACGGAAGAAGAAGCCCGGCAAATGGAACTGCCATTCTGAAAAGCCACCGGTTGACAGTTTGGTTGACGCTTCGGTTGACAGCCGGTTGACGGGGAAAAGCCTGATATTTGGGGCATTTCTCTCCTTTGTCAACCATGTCAACCAAGAAATCAAAGAAAAAGTAAAAAGTAATAATAGAGCGCCTATGGATTGTTTTCAAAGTCTTTTCTGCCGGTTGACACGGTTTGGTTGACACGGAGACAGTCTGCGGCTGTACACCTGTCTGACATTCCCTTGTCGGGCATATTTCATTTATGGAGGTAACTGCCTATGGCAAAAAGCAAAAACGAGAGCAATAACAAAAACAGCGGCACCCTGCTTACCGAAAAAGACGGCACCCAGTATTTTGTCATGGGGAAAGTCCGTATCAAGGTATCGGAGCATTTCGCACAGGATGGGAAGCCGCTTGACAGCCTACTGGAAGATGTGATCCAGCACGCTGCCGCCGCTTCCTGAAAAAATACGGAATAACGACTGTCAATCAGCCCACGCTTATGATATACTTGTACCAGCGAGTATTGTATAAGCGTGGGTTGTTTCTTTTAGAAGGAGGATTTTTAACCGTGAAACAACCATACAATACAACGATTTATAACACTGCACTATATTTGAGATTGAGCCGTGACGATGAATTACAGGGGGAAAGCGGCAGTATCCAGACCCAGCGCATGATGCTTAGACAGTATGCCGCAGAGCATGGGCTGACCGTTGTAGACGAGTACATTGACGACGGATGGAGTGGGACAAATTTCGAGCGTCCAAGTTTCCAAAGGATGATTGATGACATCGAAGACGGGAAAATCAACTGCGTTGTCACAAAGGACTTATCCCGTCTGGGAAGAAACTATATCCTGACCGGTCAGTACACGGAAATCTATTTCCCCAGCAAGGGAGTACGCTACATTGCCATCAATGACAATGTGGACACCATCAACGGAGAAAGCGAGCTTGCACCGTTCTTAAACATCCTGAATGAAATGCACGCCCGACAGACCAGCAAAAAGGTCAAGGCTGCCATGCACACAAGATTTGCCAATGGCGCACACTATGGAGCCTATGCACCGCTGGGCTATGTAAAAGACCCGGACAAAAAAGGTCATCTTCTGATCGACCCGGAAACACGCTGGATTGTAGAGAAGATTTTTGACCTTGCTGTACACGGGCGTGGAGCCGCCAGCATTACACGGATTCTGGTGGAGGAAAAAGTACCTACCCCCGGCTGGCTGAACTATGAAAGATACGGGACTTTCGCCAATATCTACGCCGGTGCGCCCGCAGAAAAAGCCTATGCGTGGACGATTGCACAGGTCAAGAGCATTTTGAAAGAGGAAACCTACATCGGTCACAGCGTTCACAACAAGCAGAGCAACATTTCATTCAAGAACAAGAAAAAGGTGCGGAAGCCGCAGGAAGAATGGTATCGTGTGGAAAATACCCACGAAGCCATCATTTCCGAAGAAGTGTTCCAAAAAGTTCAAGAGCTGATTGCAAGCAGACGCAGGAAACGCAGAAACGGTACGACACAGATTTTCGCAGGATTGATAAAATGTGCAGACTGCGGATGGTCTTTAGCCTATGGGGAAAACAAGCAGAACAAAAACCCATACGGGTACTACCATTGCAGCAAGAACGGACAGGGATTACGCCAGTGTTCCATGCACTATATCCGCTATGATGTACTGTATGCCTATGTGCTTGCAAGACTGCAATACTGGTCTATGCTGGCACAGAAAGATGAGGACAAGCTGCTGAAACGGCTGCTCAATGTCAGCGACAGGGAAAGGAACTCTGCGAAGAAAAAGCAGGCTGCGGAGCTGAAAAAGGCAGAGAAGCGTAAAGCCGAGGTTGACGGGCTGTTTGCTAAAATGTATGAGGACTGGTCTGCCGGACGCATAACCGAGTATAACTTCAATATGCTGTCCGAGAAGTACCAGAACGAGCAAAAGGAGCTTGAAACAAAAATAAGACAGCTTCACGAAACGATGGAAGCCGCCGTACAGACCGCAGCGGATGCTGAAAAGTGGATTGCCCTAATGAAACAGTATGTCAACCCTGTGGAGCTGACCGCCGAACTTCTGAACACTCTAATTGAAAAAATAACCGTCCACGAAGCTGTCAAGGGCGAGGACGGAAGTCGTGAGCAGGAAGTAGAAATCTACTACCGCTTCATCGGCAAAATCGACTGACCTTTCTTTTTTACCCAACAATATCTTTAATTAAGGGAGAACGGCGCCGGATATCCCGAGATTACCCAACTCCCAGTGCTTGCAAAGCTATTCGGTACAAGCGTCGATTATCTGATAAACGGCGGTTTTGACGGTATTACAGTTGCCGGAAATATTATCCTCGATAAGGTGAAGATCATTGAAAAATTCCCAAAGCAGGGAATGCTCGTTTCGATACTGTCCGAATCGTCGGCTGTCGGAGGCTGTGTTCCGAATACGGCTATTGACCTTGCTAAGATCGACCCGTCGATACCGGTTTCGGCCTGCGGACTTGTCGGAGACGATGAGGCCGGCCGCTATGTGACGATGCAAATGCAGAAATACGGTATCAATACGTCCCGTATCAGAACGGCCGTCGATCTTCCGACCGGATACGACGATGTTATGACCGCCGCGGATACCGGCGCGCGCACATTTTTTCTCAATCGCGGTACAAACAGCGTTTTCGCGCCGGAGGATATCGATGTTGACGCCCTTGATTGCAAGATCTTTCATATCGGATATATTTTGCTTTTGGATCTCTTTGACCGGGAAAACGCCGACTACGGCACAGCGATGGCGGAGCTGCTAAGCCGGGTGCAGGCACGCGGAATCAAGACCTCGTTTGATGTTGTGAGCGCCGCAGCCGGCAATTTCAAGTCAAAGGTAAAACAGGCTTTAAGATACGCGAATTATGCCGTGATGAACGAAATCGAAGCCTGCGGCGTGTCGAAGCTTGCCGCACAAAAGGCAGACGGCCGGTTGAATACGGAAAACATTCGCCGCACACTCGAATTGTTTTTCGAATACGGCGTTTCCGAGCTTGCGGTCGTCCATTGTCCCGAAGCCGGCTTTTGCAAGAACGCGGCCGGTAAGTTCTTCGCCGTGCCGTTGCTATCGGAACGGCACACGGCAAGTATATCAAAAAGCCGAAATTAGACCTTGACAGACTGTCAAAGCTCTATGCGGCGCTAGATCGCCCGCTGGTGCTTCACGGCGGCAGCGGATTGACCGAACAGGATTTTAAAAATACTGTGCGCGGGGGTATCCGAAAAGCCAATATCTGTACCGAGCTTTGTGTGGCGGCACAAAAGGCTTATCAGGCGTCGGAGGACTGCTATACGCAGTTTGCCGATGCGAAAGATGCCGTAAAGGCGTCTGCCGCAAAAATGATGCGCATATTCGAAAGCAGCGGAAAGGCAGAGTGATAAAAATGACAAAAGAACAAGCAAGAGAACGGGCATTGGAGTTTTACGAAAAAGCGCATATCGTCCTGACGCAAGAGGAAAAACCGCATTGAGGTAGCCGATTTCGGATTAAACGATCTGGAACATACCGGACTTCAGCTTCTTACTTATGTGAATACAGAAAGGTGCTGCGCCAAAGAAATGGTATTGTTTCCGCATCAGACCTACCCGGAGCACCGTCATCCGCCTGTCGGCGGCAAAGACGGCAAGGAGGAATCTTTCCGCTGCCGGTGGGGCAGGGTCTACCTTTATGTAGCCGGTAAGAAAACGGAAAACATGGATTGTACGCCGCCCAAAGGCACTTATACGGTGTTTCATGAGATTCTGTTGCAGCCGGGCGAGCAGTATACCATTTATCCCGATACGCTGCATTGGTTCCAAGCCGGCGACATGGGTGCGGTAATATCGGAATTTTCAACGAAAAGCTCGGATGATACGGATATCTTCTCCGACAAAAATATTGTCAGGTAAAAAGCCTTTTTGCAAAAGAACGAGCCGAGTAAATCAAAAGATTTGCTCGGCTCGTTTTGTAATTTGACCGGTTAACTTAGAAATATTTTTGGTTATTTGAGATTGCACCGATAGGTCGGTTCGTCCGAATTGCAGATGATCGTAACAAATTGCGCTATGCCGTTGCAACCGGTGTTTTCATCTGCGACCGTGTGATTGTTGGCGTTCTCCCAATCGATGGCAATATAGGCCTTGATGTGCTTGCCGTAAACGTTCTTTAAGGGATCGGTAGCGGAATCGGTGTATGTGGTGTAGGCTTTAAATTTGTTATTTTGTGAGCCTAAATTGCTTACAGAGGCTTTTTCTATCGAACCCCAACGAATCAGATCCATCCCGGCTCCATTGGAGATTCGGGTGACAGGAGTATCTCCGCCCACATAGTATATGTCGCTTACCTTCAAGGTGTAGACTTGCGCGGTGCCGTTTTCTACGGCGGCAACCTCGTCCTCGTTGGTCGGAAGAGCCGTTACTGTGATTTTGCCGCCTTCGGCGTCATAATCAAGAATCCAATATTGGCTCTCTTCGGCGAGAACCGAGCCGGATAATGTGTCGTCTTGGTCATTGACGGCAAGAAACGTGCCGTCCGAAACAACATCGACTATGTCACCAACGGCGTACCGTGCCTCATCGTATTTGGTGTAGTCACGCTTGTTGCCTTTCATCGTTTCCAACATGCCGGTGTACGGGTTAGATACTGTGTATTCGTAATAATAGTTTTTGTCGGAGTCTATTTTGGGGGCGCTGTCTTTGATGATTCTTTTAATTGTAAAGGATGCCGGAAGCCCGGAGTAAGTATCAAATTCCTTGTTGTCCGAGGTTTCTGCATAGTAGAAAAGAAGATTTTCGGCGTCAGTTGAATCCGTCCGGTCACTTACGATCATCTGCACATTTTTCAGTGTGTTTGCAATTGAACCGGTCATAACATCCGAAGAATACCGCAAGAAAAAGTCTCTTTGTTCACCGTTATAGGTATATTGATTTCGAATCAGAAAGACGGTGTTTTCATCGGGAATAAGCTTAAAGTCAACGCCGGCAGCAGAGAAAGATCCGGTCTCGTTATAAATAAGCCAATCCATATTTCCCGAATCAGCGCGGTCGATAAGACAAATTCCCTCGTCTTCCAATTTGCTCATATCCTTGTTTAAACCGATATAAGAGCTTTCACTCATCTCTTGCTCGGAATAGACGTTCGCAAGCGGATAAATTTTATAGAATCCGTTTTCGTCAACCGTATAGACGCAAAGCTTGTTTAAATACATATCCGAAGATGCTTCGGATAATGCAGGGTAAATGCTTGCGTCCGTATTGACTTTGAACCAGTCGATCTCACCATCGACCCAAGCATGTACATACGTCGGTCTCATGCCAAGCGTCGCATCATAAGCATCGGTTCGTACCCATTCACCGTTTTCATCCGGTGTGATAAGTAATATCCGGGAAAGGTCATCCGGCAGGGTTTCCGGTTCTTTTTCCGCTTCGGAAACGGCGAGAATGTGTTCAATATACTCGTTTTCCACATAACTCTCGGAAGCCTTGTAGTCTTGTGCTGCCGCATATAACGATGCCGTTCTGGTATCGCCATAGTAATTGACACCGGCAATGGTGAAATATGGACGGAAAGCAAAGACCGAGGTGTAGCCAAGAGCGTTATCCGGAACGCCGGTTACAATCGCCGTAAAGGTGGCAGTCGTACCGCTTTCCATGTCCGGTATCAGCTTGTCGATTTTTTTCGTTCCGTTTTCCTGTAAGTAGCCGACTCCTTTGACAACCGGATATTTCTCGGATTCAGCCGATTCAAAGGTCAGCTCGCCGGAAAGATTTTTGTCCAAGGTTACCAAAATGCCGGCTTCGACGTCAATATCGTCGTCTATACGGTAGATCGATTGTCTGACCGACGCGCGCATGCGAAGTCCTGCCGGCATAGCGGTGCGGAAAGATATAGCACCGTCAAATTCCGGCACGAAGATCTCCCAACCCGTATCCGAGTGGAGGGACGCGTCGCTTTTATTCTTCGAAACACTCTCTTCCTCGATCGGCAAGGCAGCTGCGGCAGGTTCTGTGCCTGCTTCCACGCCGAATTCAAGCTCCGACGCAAAAGCCGGAAAGCAAAAAGCCACAGACGAGATGACCGCCGCAAGGCATAAGACAAAACGAGATAGTTTTTTCATGGGTCTTTACTCCTTCAATTTTAATATAAAAAGACTGCTACAAAAAGAAAATATATGAATAAATAATCTTTATTTATATTATATCATCAAATACATGTTTGTCAATAGTTAAAATACGTTATATATATATATTATTACGCCGCGTGTGGACGGCGATATAGCCCAAAGAATAACCCCTTTCACTTGTTTTCGAAGCAAAGGAACTATATTCTGCGGAAAGCCTTGGATCTATAAGTCATGAATTTAAGGAAAGATAGGCAGACAAAAATTTTGATATAAGCAAAAGTGAAGCATTTAAAATAGAAAATGCAATATAATATTTTTTGAAAAATAACGAGAGAGCTTTAAATATAAGAAATTTGGGAAATAGTACAAATTCCTCCTTGTTAATTTCTGAAAAACTGTTAATTGTCGTAAAAATGAATTTTTTGATAGAAAATGTTGACAAAATAGTTTTTGTGTATAATATACTCGTTTTAAAACGTGTGCATTAAATCGATTGTTTGAATAAAAAGAGTGAAATTCGATATGGTGCAGATGTCGGCTCGCATCCCGAAAGACCGTGCTTTTATGATGAATTCGAGACCTGTATATATGGTTTTCGTACTGGGTACGTTCAGCGTCGCACTGACAAGAGATGGAGCGATGTAAACGGTTTCGCCTAACCTCTGCAGATTAGCAGAACACCGAATGTTAAAGAGCCTTTATTATAAAGCGGCTCAGACTTAAATAAGCTTGAGTCTGGGTTGCTTTTTTTGTGAGAGGAATGAAACATAAGACGATGTTGCATGAAGATTTCGGACTGATAAGTATTATCATGGCAGTTTACAATGCAGAAAAAACAATAGAGTATGCTATTGACTCCGTATTAAATCAGACTTATCCCAATTTCGAGCTTCTTGTAATCAATGACTGTTCGACGGATGGGACCGCTGAACTGGTTTCGAGTATTATGGCAAAAGATTGTCGAGTACGTCTTATATCTAATGAAAAGAACAGTGGAGTATCTTGTACTCGTAAAAATGGCTTGAATGAGGCAAAGGGCTCCTGGATTGCAATTCTTGACAGCGACGATGCTTGGGCACCGGAAAAATTGGAAAAACAGATTGCGCTTCAAAAGAAAATGAATGCGGAGCTTCTTTTTACAGGTTCGGCCTTTATGGATTCTGATGGACATGCCATCGACTGGTATCTTCATGCACCGGAAAGGGTTACTTATCGGCAATTGTTGAAACAAAATGTGTTATCGAATTCATCTGCATTGGTGCGCAAAGAGTTGTATGCAAAGTACTACGCTATCGGCGATAAGATGCATGAGGACTTTGCAATTTGGCTAGGCATTCTGAAAGAGGGCAGGGAAGCTTATGGCGTGGATGAGCCGCTTCTCATCTACAGGATCGCGAAATCTTCGAAGTCTGGCAACAAGATCAAGGCTGCAAGGATGAATTGGAATACATATCGGTATGTTGGATTGAACCCCTTTTCGGCTTTCTATTATGAATGTTGGTATGTGATTAAGGGGTTGCTGAAATATAGAAATTTAAAGTGAGTATAGGAGAATCAAAATGAAAGTATGTTTTATCAACCCTCCGTTTAAGGCTGAGTATGGTAAGTTTTCCCGTGAATCAAGGAGCCCTTCTATTGGTCACAGCGGTGTTCTGTACTATCCGCTTTGGCTGATTTATGCAGCCTGTGTCGCTGAAAAGAATAATTTTGATGTGGCTTTCATTGATGCTCCTGCCAAGCAGATGAACAAAGAGCAGACGATAGAGCGTGTAAAGAAAGAAGCTGCTGATGCAAAACTTTTTGTGTTTGATACCAGCACGCCGTCTATTTATAGTGATGTGGAGTTTGCCGGCACGATCAAAAAGATGTATCCGGATGCATTTACTATGTTGGTGGGTACACATCCATCTGCGACACCGGAAGAAACTATGGGCATCAGTGAGTTAATTGATGGTTTGGCGCGGCATGAATATGATTATATTGTTCGGGATACTGCAATCGCGCTTCGCGACGGAACAGACCTTGCTGCTGTATGCGGATTGACCTATCGAAAAAATGGTGAAGTAATCCATAATCCTGATGCAGAGCATATTACTGATTTAGATGAAATTCCTTACGCCGCAGAATTTATTAAGCGGAGACTTTGTGTAACAGATTACGTTTTTCCGGCAGCAGCTTTTCCCTCTATTCAAATTTTCACTGGACGCGGCTGCCCGGCACAGTGTAACTTCTGCGTGTATCCTCAGACGCTTCACGGTCATCGCTATCGTTTGCGCAGCCCGGAAAATGTTATCGGTGAAGTGGAATATATCGTGAATAATTTCCCAGATGTGAAAGAAATCGTATTTGAGGATGATACTTTTACCATTAATAAACAACGTGTTTCTGAAATCTGCAACCTGATGATTCAAAAGGGACTCAATAAAAAGATCCGTTGGCTGTGCAATGCCCGTGTGAACCTTGACTATGAGACCATGTGCCTGATGAAGAAAGCGGGTTGCCATCTGATTATACCTGGTATTGAAAGCGTGAATCAGCAGATTCTTAAGAATATTCACAAGGGTACGAATGTTGAGCAAATTGAAGCATATGTTGCCAATGCCCGTAAGGCTGGACTAATGATTCATGCCTGCTATATGGTAGGTAATCAAGGCGAGACCCATGAGACAATGAAAGAAACACTGGCTGCAGCTATGCGTTTCAAGACGGATACGGCACAGTTCTTCCCGCTGATTCCTTATCCGGGAACGGGTGCCTACAACTGGGCAAAGAGCAACGGCTATATTAATGGTAAGTACGATGAGTACATCCATGAGGACGGAACTTTAAACTGTATTATTAACACTCCGGAACTTTCTGCTCAGGAGCTGGTGGACTTCTGCGCTTATGCACGAAAGAAGTATTACATGCGTCCGTGGTACATTGGTCACCGCCTTGCTCGTGGTCTGCGTGATCCGGAGGATTTGAAGAGAAGTTTGAAAGCGTTTTGGCGACTGAAGGATAGTCTACTGAAATAAGACCGGAGGTGGAGTATGGTAATCCATATAATTGGAACGGTAAATGGACAAATCAATGAGGGCATGCGGAATGTTGCTACTCATTTAGTTAAGGAATTTCAAAAAGAAAATACCGTGCTTTATTCTGGTTTGAAACAGATTCCTCAGATTATTTTTAATTCTAAGCGGGCAGATGTGACGATGATTTTTGCCCGGGCTAATAAGCTTGTTTATAGCCTCGCCATGATTGTCACCAAGATGTGCAAAAACGTATGGATTGTTTTAGTGCAGCGACCGGATGCAGAATTTATGGAGAAAAACAACAAGCATCCCCTGAAATGCAATTATCTTTCTATTACGGAAAGTGATATGAAAGATGTGAAAACTGTTTCGGGTAAACGAAAAGAGCTGTTTTCTGTTGGTATTGAAGCAGATAAATTTACACCTGTTTCCGCTGAACAGCAAAAGATGCTTAAACAGAAGTATGGGTTTGACTCATCGAAGCCGCTTGTTATTCATGTGGGGCATTGCTCGAAAGGACGCGGCTTGGAGGATTTTACAAAAATCCATACAGCGCAGCGTATGGTAGTTGCCAGTGGAATGTTTGAAGATGAGAATGTAGTTCGCATTCTGAATGAAGCAAAGGTAAAAATCCACAAAGGTTATCTGCAAAATGTCGAAGAAGTGTATCAGATGGCGGATGCGTATTTATTTCCGACAAGGTCTGCAGAGTTTGTAATCAGCATCCCGTTGTCCGTAATGGAAGCACTTTCATGTGGCGTTCCTGTAATTGGATATAAGAGTTTTGAAAATTTAAAAGAAATTACAGGTTCAGACGGTGCAATTACCTTGGTTGACAGCGCAGAGCAACTTGATCAGGTTTTGCCTGAAGTTATTAAGAAAAAAAGAAGCCGTTCTTTGCTTGAACAAACCGGCTCTTGGAGTGAAGTGGCACAGAGTGTGTTGAGGATGGTTCGGGAGGAAAATGCATGAAACCGGCAATGATTAGCTTTATGGGGTTGGATGGCTCGGGCAAGTCAACGAGTATTGATTACGCCTATGAGCAGCTGAAGAAGCGTGGGTACAAGGTCGAAATTGTTCGTGCGGCATATGTAATTGTTTTTTTGCGTGGGGTTATTAAACTCGGAAAAAAAATCCTGATGAAAAAGGACAGCGATCCTTTTTCCGGTGATTACAAGGCATATTTGGAGAGCCTACGTAAGAATGCAAACAAAGGTGGAGCCTATAAGATTTTCTCTTTCTTAACGACTATTGAGTTTAAGTTGCAGATTTTTTTCAAAATCCGTCTGAAGCGATTCTTTGGCACGACTTTGCTAGTAGATCGCTACATTTACGATAATGTTGTAACTTATGCAGCAAACTTGGATTTAGGCGAAGAGTATATGGAACAGACCATGAACGGTAAGTGGAAGAATGCACCGCGCCCTGACAAAATCATTTATATCAAGACCCCTGTAGAGGTCTGCTGCTCTCGCAAGGACGACATTCCAGATCCGTTGTATTTGGAAATTCGCAAACCTCGTTATGAAAAAGTCGCAGAAATGTACAACGCAACGGTGATTGCTGGTGATCAGGACAAACAAAAGATGCTTGATGAAGTCATGGCGGCCATTGATGAAGTACTGCCTCCGCTCAAAAAGTGATTAGATAGGAGTAGAAAATGGTACGAAAACTGATAATCCTTGGCATTGACGGTATGGACTGGGATGTGATTGTTCGGTACAAGGATGTGCTTCCTAATTTGTATGGCTTGATGCAGAAGAACAACTATCCTCATCTGCGCTCGGTTTTTCCGGCAGACACGACTCCGGCGTGGTCAACGATTTATACTGGTCTCGATCCGTCTGAGCATGGCATAATCAATTTTGTCAATGTGGGTGCCAAAGAGAATAAATATAAGCCGCTGGTGTTTGATGACAGTGTATTTAAAGGGAAAGCTTTCTGGGACGTATTAAACAAACAGGGGCTTTCTTGTGCTGTAATTCTGCCGATGAACATTAAGGAAGGCTGGGAAATCAACGGCTTAATGATTACTCGCCCTTATGAGGGAAAGATTCGTGTTTATCCACAGAGCAAAGAGAGTATCTACAATCCGCGCTTTGATATTTTGGGCACAGATGGAAAATTCACCTCGGAAAAGGATCTTCCTGCTTTGCGGGATGAATTTTTTGCAAAGGTCAATGAAGAAATTCGCCTGACTCGATTGGCGATTGAGAATGAGGATGTGGATGTTCTGTTCTCTTACTTCTCTACGACTGATGGTATCCAGCACGATTTCTGGCGTCATTGCGATCCGAACCATCCGGAGTATCCGGGACATAATGAACATGAGAACGTGATTCGGGATATGTATATCGCGATGGATAACTATGTTGGCGAAGTGCTTAATCAGTACCCCAAAACTCCGCTTTTGATTGTCAGTGATCATGGTCATGGTGCGCGTCCGGTCTATACTGTGAGAATTAATGAACTGCTTCGTCGCGGCGGATATCTGGCGCCTAAGGGAAGTGGGGATGGCTCTAAGCCTTCTACAAAGAAAAAAATCAAGAAGGTTATCAAGAAGACAGCATTAAGTGTTGTGAAGGGCATTGGTTTGCCGAAGTGGGCAATGAAGCTGGCAAAGAAGTTCCCCGTGTGGAAGAGCTTGTTTGCATCCAGCGCAGATTTTGACTGGGATAAGACGCAGGCGTATCTGAGTGACCTTTCGGCTCTGAAGAATTATAGTTACGGCGGAATTCGAATTAACGACAATGTCGCCGACAAAGACCAACTGGCCGATGAAATTATTGAGTATTTAAAACCGATTAAGATTGAGGGCGAAGACAAAAATCTTTTTGAATGGATCGTTCGAACCAATACTTTCTACCATGGTCAGTACCTGAACAAATATCCGGAAATCATCTATCAGATGGATGAACGCTGGGGCGGCGAATGGGAACTTGGTAAAAATGTCTTTGAGAAGGGCGGCTTTATGTATATGATGTCGCCCGGCGGTCACCGTTGGAGAACAGCTATCATTTTTGCAAATAACTTCGAATTAAAGAAGAGCAACTATGAAATGACTGATATTTATGGTATCATCATGGATGCGGTTAAGGAAGAATAAAGTGCACAGTTTAACAATTTGCTGGATATTCTTACCGCATCTACATACTTGATGTTATATATCAGAGACACCCCGATGGTATTGGGAAGAAGGAAGAGATAAATGCAAAAGAAGAAAGTTCTGGTATGGGAAACACTGGCAACGGTATCTGGCGGTCAGAAGATGACATTGACTGTTATGGATATGCTGTCGGATGAGTTTGACTTTTGTTGTCTCATTCCTGCAGAAGGAATGATGTCAGAAGAATTAAAGAAACGAAATATCCCGTATGTTCTGATGGGAGATCAGACATTGCCTACAGGTGTGAAAGGTAAGCAAGTAATCTTCAGATATGGCTGTATGTCGGTGAAGAACATATGGAAATCACTCGGAGCGATTCGTAAGTATAAGCCGGATATCCTGTATGCGCCGGGACCGGCAGCTCTTCCATGGAGTGCGGTTTGTGGTACGCTGTCCCACAAGCCAGTTATCTGGCACTTGCACCATATTTTCTTGGACGGAGCAACAAAGAAGCTCTTGAACCTTTGTGGAAAATGGAAGTCTGTCCGTGAAATCATTGCGGTTTCAAACTGTGTGGGAGATCAGATTGTAAATGAAAGAGCGCACAAAAAAGTAAAGGTACTCTATAATCCGGTCGATGTCGAAAAGTACGCGAATGGTAACCCGAATCATATTCTTGCCGAAGTGGAAAATGCTTTGGGCAGAAATACGGGGGGGGGTAAAGGTGGTAACCCAAATTGGAGCAATTACGAAGAATAAGCGCCAAAATGTTCTCATCTCTGTTATTGCTAATTTAAAGAATCTCGGAAAGGATGTTGTTGGACTCATCGTTGGAGATACTGTTACAGAGGATCGCACTTTTAAAAGAGAACTTGAACAGCGGATTGAAGATTGTGGTATAAAAAGTCAAGTTGTCTGGATGGGATTTAGATCGGATATTGGAGATATTTTAGCCGCAACGGATTGTGTTCTTGTTCCATCGGAGGAAGGTCTGTCACTTGTTGCCATGGAAGCAATGTCGGCTAAGCGGCAGGTCGTAACTATGAATTCTAGCGGAGCGTATGAACTGCTCAATCATGCTGGATGCGGAACCTTCTATAAAGAAAACGATGAATCGAGTGTTACAAATGCTGTGAAAAAAGTACTCGAAACACCGGATGTAAAAGAGACGGAACGTGGATATGCGTTCTGCATAAAGCAAACAAATGCTAACTTCAAGAATAAAATCACGAATTTGTTTTTGAATATATAAGGAGGTTTACGACTATGAAAATGAAACAGTATGTTGGTTGTGCGTTATATACGATTGCAAAGCATCTTCCGGTTTCCTATGGAAGATTTGGTGGATTGTGGAAAAGCTGGCGAGGGTGTGCAACAAAACTAATGCTTCCCAAATGCGGGAATAATGTTAATATCGAAAAAAACGCCACGTTCTCTATTCGAACTGAAATTGGAAATAACTCCGGAATTGGTGTGAATGCGCACTTTTATGGAAAAGTCATTATAGGAGATAACGTTATGATGGCTCCCGATTGTATTATATATGTTCGCAATCACGAAAGCTCTCGCCTGGATATCCCAATGTGTGAACAAGGATCGACAGAGGAACGTCCGGTAGTTACTGGAAACGATGTATGGATTGGTGGGCGTGTCATTATTCTTCCGGGTGTTAAAATCGGAAATGGTGCAATTATTGGTGCAGGCTCTGTTGTTACGAAAGATGTATCAGAATATGATGTTGTAGCTGGAAATCCGGCGAGGGTTATAAAGAACCGTAAGAGTTTATGAGATTTGAAGCTTCTCGCATGACTTCCAACGGAAAGGAAAACTCGATGAATAATCAAGTTGTTGTGGGGCATGTTGCGCTCATTCAGAGGTCGAAAAAACAATGGTTTACACTTGAGCTGTTAAAGGCGCTGCGTGAAAAAGGTTATGACGCAGTGGGTGTTTTTGCCGGCGAATGCAGAGATTCGGAGTATATGGCCGAGTTGAACAAAAGTGTTGAACAGTATGGCTTAAAAGGGCAGGTTGTGTTCCTTGGACGGCGAAGTGATATCCCGGATTTGCTCAAAATAATTGATATGCTAATTATTCCATCCGCATTTGAGGGGTTTCCTTTGGCTGGTTTGGAAGCAGCTGCGGCCGGTGTTCCGGTAATTGCGTGTGATGCAGCAGGTGCGGAAGAGTTCATTCGTGTGAGTGGAGACGGCGTTACATTTATAGAGGATAATGTTGTTAGTGCAGCAGAGGCTGTGGGGAAGATCTTAGAGGGGAAAGAGATGTATAAAAAGGCTGGTATTAAATTTGCGAACCAGATGTCTAACCAGGAATACTCTGCGAGGATAGAACAGATTTTTAAAGTGATTGAGTAAAGTTGAGGATTGAGAACGGATGAACAGAAAAGAAATCATTGTTGTTACGAATCCAATGATAGCAGCAAATCGTTCTGCCGAAGTAACGCTGAGTAAGTTTCTAAGGGTAATTAAGCCATCTACGGAAGCTATACAAGTAATTGGCGGAAATCTTAGCGTGGAAAGCGATTTGAATGATATTCAATTGATTTCTTTTCCAATTGTTCGATATCCCAATAAATTTAAAAGGATGCTCTCACTCATTGGTGTGCAGCTGAAAATGATGAAAGCCGTTATCCGAATTGGTCGAAAAGGACAGCCGGTTTATTTTTGGATTGCAGACAAGATGCTCCTTCCATATTTTGCGGCAAAGTTAAAAAAAATGGAGGTAAATTACTTCATTTACGGAAACGTAGAAAAAGAGGGACTGAAAAGTAAGTTCACCGAACTTTCCGGAAAAATAATTCGATATATGGCCTCCCATGCTGATTGTATTTGTATGGAGAGTCCGTCGGTAGAAAAGGAATGGCCATTTTTAGACATAGAACGAAAGAAAATCATACATTTGTATACGGAAACTGTTACGGAACCAGAATTCCAAAATAAAAAGAATATATTTGGAATGGTTTGCAGATTAACTCCCGGTAAGCATGTTGTGGAATGCATTCAAGCAATGGCGGAAATTCATGGTTTGCATCCGGATTGGAAATTAGAAATCATTGGTTCTGGCAAACAACAGCAAGAGTGTGAGAGGATTGTTGACGAGCTAAAGGCGAATGAGTATGTTTCGTTTCTTGGTTGGGTCACTCATTCAGAGTTGCAGAGTAAGGTAAAGAACTGGAAATATCTTTTGTTTCCCTCGGACACTGAGGGAATGCCTAATGGCATTATTGAAATGATGGGGTGCGGCATTCCCGCTATTGCATCGGCAGTTGGAGGTATTCCGGATGTGGTTTGTCCGGAAAACGGTTTTCTCTTTCGTGACTGTACGGTTGAAGTTCTAAAGGAGAGAATGGAAAACGCTATTTTGTTAGATGAAGCTGCTTATGTCAAAATGGCGCAAAATGCATATGAAACAATAAATATAGAATTTACACTATCTGCGGCACAGACGCAGGCAAAAAAATGGCTACGAGGAGAATAATTGATGATTTGGGCATGGATTGCAGCAGCAGTAGTTATATCGTGGCTGTTTTGTAATAAGAAAATAAATTGGTATCATTATATATGGCTTCTTTTACCGATTGAAATGTACGGAGTTACGATCGCAGGCGTTACGTTGAAACCATATATGTTATTTGGTTTTTTCATTATTGCAAGAGATATTATTAAAAACAGAACAATTCGGGTACATACTGCAATGATAGCTGTGGTGCTCGCGTTAATCATCAGCGATTGTTTGACCGGATTTCTGATGCCCTCTATAATGCAGCATATAATGTTTGTTTTAGTCTTAATGATTGGTTACTCTTATCAGAATTATCAGAGTGATGGAATCGAATTTGATGAAATGGGGCAAGCAGCATTAGCAACTACTATTGGATATGGAATTGTTTTTACTATAGCGTGGTTAATGTTTAATAACGGCATTGTCGTTGATGGTATCTATGCTTCAGAGCGTTTGGAGACAGGTATTTTATTAAGGAGAGCATCCTTTGGCGGTATTGTTTCATCACGGCTGAGAGGATTTTGCATTGATCCCAATAGTGTTATTACGACTCTCATTCCGGGTGCGGCGTATGCAATGGATAATATCGTGCGCAGAAATCAGAAGCGTGCTAAAAGCTTAATTGCAATTGCTTTTTATTTGGCGGTGGTTATTTATTCTGGTTCACGAATGGCATTGTTATGCAGTTTTGCGATGCTTATAATTTTCTTTGTTATCGGATATAAGAAAGCAAAAAATAAGCGTCGTGCGGTCGTAATTGGATTGGTAGTTGTTGGTGCATTTCTAATAGTCTCAGTGCTTAAGATAGATTCGCTTGTTCCTGAAATAGAAAGAATGTGGACAGACCTGTTCGGAGAAAGAGCATCATTGGATTCAGAATATGGTAGATTGACTATCTGGAGGACTAATACTAAATATTTAGTTAAAAACAATAAAGAATGGTTTGGAGTAGGGCAAAATCAGATATATTTGTTAACAGGATTAGGCCTTGCCTGTCATAATACTTGGCTGGAATGGATCTGTGGAACGGGTGTGTTCATAGGAATTGTAATCGACCTGTGGTTTATATTGGCACCAATTCGATTCAGAAAAAGAACGTTAGGAGTGGGCAATAAAAACATACAGGGCGCACTTCCAACGATAATGGCCTATGTAACGGTAATTGTATGCATTTCCACGGTTGACAACATTACGAATTCTGTATTGTTGTTTTTGATGCTCATTCTTAGATATGGGGCAATAAAGTAGGCTTTACTGGCGGAAAGGGTAATATGAAGGTTCTAAAGGGAAATTCGGGAAACTCAATTTTACTTGCTGTGGTCAAAGCATTTACCACAGTTAGCGGTATTCTGAGTACAATGGTCATGTCCCATGCGTTAAGTCTGGAGCTGTATGGGACATTTTCTCAAACAAATCTAATTGTAACAACTGCAACAAATCTGACTGCACTTGGGTTGGTTGATGCTGTAAACTATTTCTATAATAGAAGTAGCGATGAAAAAATACAAAAAACTTATATCAACACGATAATGGGCTTTCAAACAATAACCGGTATTATGGCTGGAATTCTCATCATTATTTTGTCGAATAATTTGGTGAGTTACTTTAATAATCCGAAGCTTTTAGGGTTCTTTGGGTTAATTGCATTTAGGCCGTTGTTTGCTAATTTAAACGTTTCACTTCAATATTTACAAGTTTCGATTGGGAAAGCAAAATCCGTTGCGGTAAGAAATGCAGGATTTGCAACACTTCGATTGGTTGTATATATAGTTGCGGCATGGGTGCTGAAAGATATAACGGTGGTTTTGATTGCTTTCTTAGCGTTTGAAGTAATCATCACCATGTTCTTTGGGTGGACTTTTGTGAAAGAAAAGTTTGCCATAGAGCCGTATAGAATCGATTGGGGTAAAACAAAAGAGATTTTGGGATATAGTATTCCGATGGGAATTTATGTTTTGACTAATTCGCTGTGTCGTGATATTGATAAAATGCTGATTGGCGGTTGGTATAGTACAGACCAATACGCCATATATGCTAACTGCGCTACATTGTTGCCATTTGATATTATATCAACTTCATTTTTGACAATTTTGGTTCCAATTCTAACGAGATATTTTGGAGAAAAGGACTATACACACGGTAGAATTCTTTTTAAGAACTATCTTAAAATAGGATATTATACTGCATTTACCTTTACGATGGCATGCATTGTTTTATCAAAGGAAATGGTTTTGTTTCTCTATGGCGAAAAGTACTTATCCGGTCAGACTATTTTTATTCTGTATACAATAGTTGACATGATCAAATTTGCGAATATGTCCATTGTTTTGAGCGCAAGCGGAAAAACTAAAACTCTTATGATTTGTTCACTTGTATCACTGATAGCCAATGCAGGTTGCAATGTTCTGTTCTATTATGTTTTTGGCTTTATTGGACCGGCAATCGCAACCGTTTTTGTAACAGTGATATTGACAGTTGTGCTCGCAGAAATGAGCGCAAAGTCACTTAAAACAACAATATGGAAGCTAATTGATTGGAGAGAGTTTATACTTTTTGCAATCGAATTGGCGATTGCTGGCGTTATATGTTTCGCAGCCAAACGAGCTTTGGAGTCGGTTGGTATAGGCTCAATTTTTATATTTTGTATATTAGGGGGAGCATATGTGGTTAGTATTTTTTTCCTAAACAAAAATAAGATTTTTATTGCAATGAAAGAAATCAATGCGTTGAAATAAACTTTCCTGCTTTTTCCCAGTTCCAATAGATATTTATAGTAGGGAAGCAGCTGCTTGACAAGTTTATATGCACAAAAATAAAACTCCAAGCATGTCATAAGATTTGCTTGGAGTTTTATTTTTGCGTTTTATGAGTTTTATAACTACTTTATAGGAGACGTTCTCGTACATGTAGTCCGGTAACAGTTTTCTAAGATTACAGTTCTTGCTCATTGTTTGTACAGAGGCAGATACCCGGATGCGGATGGCGGAAATATAATGCCGGGCATGCTTGGACTATATTTTAACAGCGAATGACAATGTGAAATTCTATTTTCTTCTTTAAAACAAATGGTTTCTGATGTTGAATCCAAAAAAAATTTCAAATAAGCGAACTGGTTCAATCGTTGATATAAGTTCGTAGTTTTTTAGTATAAACCGGTATCATTTAGCGTATATAGTTTGACAATTTATGATATTTATGCTATAACAAATCTTAAAATAAAGACTCCACTTCAATGACTAATATGGTTCTAACAAAAATTTTTAACGGTTGTGGATTCGTTAGTAAAGCAATGGAATTATCCGACTATTTAGGAGAGAACATGCTTGTATTAAAAAATGCTGTACTCATGATAACCGGAGGGACAGGATCCTTTGGCTCAACGGTGTTAAAGCACTTTTTAGACTCCGACATAAAAGAGATCCGCATATTTTCGCGGGACGAGAAGAAGCAGGACGATATGCGACACGAGCTTCAGGCGAAGCACCCGGAAAATGCCAAGAAGGTCAAGTTCTACATAGGCGATGTGCGCAATCCGCAGTCTATCCGCGACGCAATGCCTGGTGTTGACTACATCTTCCATGCGGCGGCATTAAAGCAGGTGCCGTCCTGCGAGTTTTTCCCGATGCAGGCGGTTCAGACGAATATTATCGGTACCGATAACGTCCTGCATGCGGCTATCGACGCCGGAGTTAAGCGCGTGGTCTGCCTGTCCACCGACAAGGCGGCCTATCCGATAAACGCCATGGGTATCTCTAAGGCGATGATGGAACACGTCATCTACGCCAATGCCCGTGTGGCTGCCGAGCGCGGCGGCACGACTATCTGCTGCACGCGCTACGGCAACGTCATGTGCAGCCGCGGCAGCGTCATTCCGCTGTTTATCGATCAGATCAAGGCCGGCAACCCGATTACGATTACCGACCCGAATATGACGCGCTTCTTAATGAACCTTGACGAAGCGGTCGATTTGGTCATGTTTGCATTCCAACACGCTAATCCCGGCGATCTGTTCATCCAAAAGGCGGACGCGTCCACCATCGGCGATCTTGCCAAGGCGGTTCAACAGCTGTTCGGCGATACCGGTACGAATATCATCGGCACGCGCCATGGCGAGAAGCTGTTTGAAACGCTTATGACCCGTGAGGAACGCCTGCGCAGCGAGGATATGGGACACTATTTCCGCGTTGCCGCCGATAACCGCGATCTGAATTACGATAAGTTTGTCGTCAAGGGCGAGGTACATACCATGGCGGACGAGTCCTACACCAGCCACAACACCACCCGTCTCGATGTGGAAGGCACGGTAAAGAAAATCTTAACTACCGAATATGTGCAGAACGAGCTGAAGGGCATTCCCCATGCCTAAGGAAAAACTGCTTTTAGTCGGCGCCGGCGGCTTCGGCCGGGTAGTATCCGAAACGGTGGCGACAGAGTACGAAATAGCCTTTGTGGACGACGGCTTTGAAGTCGGCACACAGATCTGCGGCGTGAGCGTTGTCGGACAGATTGCGGACTTAGAAACGCTTTTCGGTTCGTATCGCCGTTTGGTTGTGACGATCGGAAACAATGCCGTGCGCGAGCGTATTTACAAGGCGGCAAAGAAGATCGGCTACACTTTTCCGACGCTTGTTCATCCGAGTGCCTATGTCAGTCCTTACTCCAAGGTGGGAGACGGCTGTGTTATCTTAAACAATGCCGTCGTGCAGAACGGTTCGACGGTCGGAAACGGCGTTTTGCTCAATCCCGGTGTTGAGCTTCACCATGACAGCACGGTGGAGGACTATGCCCTTATTTATACCAATTCCGTTGTGCGCACCTATGCAAAAGTGTGCGCACGCGTGCGCATCGGCAGCAATGTGACGGTAAGCAACAGCGTGACTGTGCCGGAGGATTCGGATATTCCGAACGGGAGTGCGCTGTTTTAAGGAGGGAACCCTCATGAACATTCTTGTGACAGGCGCAAAGGGCATGGTAGGAACGGCCCTTGTCAACAATTTAAAAAATATCCGTGACGGGAAAAACAGAACCCGTCCGCTGTCTATCGAAGAGATATATGAGTACGATCTGGATTCCACACCGGAGGAATTGGAGGAGTATTGCCAAAAGGCAGACTTTGTGTTCAACCTTGCCGGTGTGAACCGTCCGGAAAATCCGGAGGATTTCCAAAAAGGCAATTTCGGCTTTGCCTCTGTGCTGTTAGGCGCTTTGAAAAAATACGGAAATAAAGCGCCCGTTATGCTTTCTTCGTCGATACAGGCGACCCTTATCGGGCGCTATGACGGCGAATACGGAAGAAGCAAGCTTGCCGGCGAGAAATTGTTTTTCGATTATGCCAAAGAGACCGGCGTGAAGGTCGCAGTCTACCGTTTTCCGAATCTTATGGGACATTCAAGACCGAAATATAATTCCTTTGTTTCGACGCTTTGCTATGCGGTGGCAAACGATGAGCCGTATACCGTCAATGACCGAAGCAGCGAGTTGGAATTACTCTACATCGACGACCTTGTCGAGGGCATGTTTGACCTTTTGGAGAGCAAGGAAAAGCGCTGTGAATATGACGGCGTAACGCCGGTGGAAACGGAAAACGGAACGTATTGCTTTGTACCGGTCACTCACAAGGTCACGATCGGAGAGATCGCAGACCTGTTAAACGAATTCAAGGCGCAGCCGGTCACCCTTATGATGCCGAAAATGCCGGAGGGCTCTTTTGCCAAAAAGCTGTATTCATTGTATCTTACGTATCTGCCGACCGAAAAATTCAAATATGCGCTCAAGATGAATGCCGACGATCGAGGCTCGTTTACCGAGCTTGTTCACACGGCGGATTGCGGACAGGTATCGGTCAACATCAGCCGTCCGGGTATCACGAAAGGGCAGCATTGGCACAATTCCAAGTGGGAGCTGTTCATTGTTGTTTCCGGGCATGGTCGGATCCGGGAGCGCAACATCAATACCGGCGAAACGGTGGAATTTGAGGTGTCCGGCGATAAAATCGAAGCGGTACATATGATTCCCGGCTGGACGCACAGCATTATCAATCTTTCGAAGACCGAGAACCTTGTCACGGTCATGACCTGCAATGAGATATTTGACCCGAAGAAGCCGGATACGTTTTTTGAACCGGTATAAAGGAGAAAAAACAATGGCGGATTATAGCAATGTATCATTTAAAAATAACGGAAAATTAAAGCTGTTGATCATCGTCGGCACACGCCCGGAGATCATCCGTCTTGCGGCGGTCATCAACAAAACGCGTAAATATTTCGATGTCATTCTGGCGCATACCGGCCAAAACTACGATTACAACCTCAACGGCGTGTTCTTCCATGATCTTCAGCTTGCTGACCCGGAGGTCTATCTGAATGCGGTCGGCGCAGACCTTGGCGAGACGATGGGCAACATCATTGCCGAAAGCTACAAGCTGATGGCTGCTATTGAGCCGGACGCGGTGTTGGTGCTTGGCGATACCAACAGCTGCCTATCCGTTATCGGCGCAAAACGGCTGCATATTCCGATCTTCCACATGGAGGCCGGCAACCGCTGCAAGGACGAATGCCTGCCGGAGGAGACCAACCGCCGCATTGTGGACATCATTTCCGACGTCAACATGGCGTATTCCGAGCATGCGCGCCGGTATCTTGCCGATACAGGTCTTCCCAAAGAGCGCACCTATGTGACGGGTTCGCCGATGGCGGAGGTATTGCATCAGAATCTTGCCAAGATCGAAGCAAGCGATATCCATGCCCGTCTGGGACTGAAAAAGGGCAAATATATTTTGCTTTCGGCACATCGCGAGGAAAATATCGATACCGAGAAGAACTTCACGAGCTTATTTCGTGCTATCAACAAAATGGCAGAGAAGTACGATATGCCGATTCTTTATTCCTGCCATCCGAGAAGCCGCAAAAGATTGGAAACAAGCGGCTTTCAGCTCGATAAGCGCGTAATCCGGCACGAGCCGCTCGGCTTCCACGACTACAACTGCCTGCAAATGAACGCTTTTTGCGTGGTTTCGGACAGCGGAACGCTTCCGGAGGAAAGCAGCTTCTTTACCAGCGTAGGACATCCGTTTCCGGCGGTCTGCATCCGCACCAGTACGGAACGTCCGGAAGCGCTCGATAAGGGCGATTTCATCTTAGCCGGTATCGACGGCGACCACCTGCTTCAGGCAGTGGAGGTGGCGGTGGAGATGAATAAGAACCGTGATCTTGGTATCCCTGTGCCGGATTATGTAGACGAAAATGTCTCCGATAAGGTCGTTAAGATCATCCAAAGCTATACCGGTGTGGTTGATAAGATGGTGTGGAGGAAGTATTAAAAGTTCTACCGCCGTTCGACACTGCCGGCTTGCAAAAAAGTGCAAGGTATGGTACAATAGCTTTGTGAGGTGAAGACGGTGACGGACAGAGATTTCGGAAACAGAGTATACACGCTTCGCAAAAATGCGGGACTTTCGCAGAACGAGTTGGGAAAAAGGCTCGGCGTTTCGGGAAAAGCCGTTTCCAAGTGGGAAAACGGCAACGCAAAGCCGCATTTGGATATGATCATGAAGCTTGCCGCACTTTTTGAGGTTTCGACCGACGAGCTTTTGAAAAAAGACAAAAGCGGCGAAAAGCACATAACGAAGATCGTCATCACGGGCGGCCCGTGCGCCGGAAAAACAACGGCTCTCAGCCGCATACAGACGGCGTTTACCGACCTCGGCTACGCTGTGGTATTTATTCCGGAAACGGCGACCGAGTTGATAACGGGCGGAATTGCGCCGTGGACATTGGAAAGCAACCTCGATTATCAGTTTTGTCAGATGAAACTTCAGCTTGCAAAGGAAAAGATCTTTGCCGAGGGAGCTGAGAAGCTTTTCGGCAAGGATAAGGTGCTTGTCGTATGCGACAGAGGTATGATGGACAACAAGGCGTATATGACAGAAAACGAATTCGCAAACGCATTGCAGCTTCTTGATTGCAGCGAGACCGAGCTGCGCGACGAATACGACGCTGTTTTTCATCTTGTGACCGCCGCAAAGGGCGCGAAAGAGTTTTACACCACCGTCAACAACGGTGCAAGAACCGAGACCGCAGAAGAAGCGGTGCATGCCGACGACCGACTCATTTCGGCGTGGACGGGACATCCGCATTTCCGTGTGATCGACAATTCCACCGGCTTTGAGGACAAGATGAACCGCCTGATTACGGAAATTTCCTCGTTTCTCGGCGAGCCGGAACCGTTGGAGATCGAGCGGAAATTTCTCATCGAATATCCCGACGTAAAGCTTCTTGAAGCAGATCCGGCATGCCGCCGCATCGAAATCATTCAAACCTATTTAAAGAGCGACAACGGCGACGAGGTGCGTGTGCGTCAACGCGGTGAAAATGGGAATTATGTGTACTTTCTCACGACAAAACGCAAACTTTGCGGCATAAAGCGCATTGAAATCGAAAAGTGTCTCACCAAAGAGGAATATCTTGCCCTGCTTATGGACGCCGATACCTCAAAAAAGCAGATACGCAAAACGCGTTATTGTCTTATGTCGGGCAGCCATTATTTTGAGATTGACGTCTATCCGTTCTGGAACGACCGCGCGATTATGGAGATCGAGCTTGCCGACGAGAACGAAAAGGTTGATTTTCCCGAATTTATCAAGGTCATAAAGGAAGTTACCGACGACGAGAGCTACAAAAACGCTTCGCTTGCACGGCTTTCATTCAAATAAAGCGATCCCTGTAGAAGGATAAGTATCTCCGGAATGTTCAAGCGTTTCGGGTACAGACCTTTTACAGGGATGTTTTTTTCTTGACGTTGTTCAAAAAAAGTATAAAATACATAGAATGATTATTTACGTGAGGTATGAAAACGTTTATTTAAGGTTTATGCTTTTGGGTGGAAAAATTGTTGTTTTAAGCATATTCTATATATAATCTGATACGGCAAAATTAAGTGCCTGTCCGCGCTGAAAAAGGGATGTTTTTTATGGCCAAAAAAGTAAAAATCCGCGTTTTAAGCAATTGCTATACCGTTATTACCGTCGTTTTGTCCGTTATTTGCATAACGGTTTCTTTTTTAGGCTTTCAGAAATATTCCGTGCTTCGCTCTGCTATGAACGACTATGTGACGTGCGAAGCGGCCGCGCAGCAATTCAGCCTTGGCTCGGATATCTTAACCAAGCAGGTGCGCCTTGCCGCCTCCAGCGGCGAGCAAAGCCACATCGACGCCTATTTTGAAGAAGCCGATACGACCCAAAACCGCGAAAAGGCTTTGAAAGAATTAGAGCGCTTAGATTCCGAAACCGGCGCGACGGCGGCTTTGCGCGAGGCGCTTTCCTATTCCGTCGAGCTTATGGAAACGGAATACTATTCCATGCGCTTAGTCGAGGAAGCCACGCACGCGAATCCCGGCGCATGGCCGGAAAAATTAAAGGAATATACGCTGACAGCGGCGGACAGTGCGCTTTCCGATGATGAAAAGCTGCATTTGGCGCAGAAAATGGTTATCAGCGAGGATTATGAATACACCAAGGATCAGATATCCGAGGACGTCAACGCTGCATTAGAGGTGTTGACCGGAAAATACTACGAACGTCAGCAGGCGGCGGCACGCGTCTTTTCGGATGTTTTGCAGATCGTGATACTCTGTGTGATCGTTTTTGCTGTTATGATGTTATGCAACAGTCTTATTATGCGGCATTGGGTGGTTACGCCGTTAGTCAAGTATACCGATAATATCAAGTGCGGTGAGTTAGCGCCGTTAAGCTGTGCCAATGAGTTGCAGATATTAGTGGACACCTACAATAAGGTATACCTTGAAAACGAAGAACGTGAAAAGCTCATGAAGCACCAGGCTGAGCACGATCCGCTGACCGAGGCGCTCAATCGCGGTGCGTTCAGTCAGATATTGAATCTGTTCCAACAGGACGGCAGCAGCTTTGCGTTGATTCTTATCGATATCGACAACTTTAAGACCGTCAACGATACCTATGGCCATGCGATAGGAGATATGATCTTAAAAGAAACGGCGGAGCAGCTAAAAACGGCTTTCCGTTCGATCGACTATGTATTCCGCATCGGCGGCGATGAATTTGCCATTATCATGGTGAACATGACAAGCGACCTTGCCTATACCGTTACCGAAAAGATTTCGGAGGTCAACCGGAATCTGTCCGCACCCGAAACCGACGAGATCCCGCCGGTTTCCTTAAGCGTCGGCGTCGCTTTTACCGACCGGGAAAATCCGGGCGAGAGCCTATTCAAGGACGCAGACGCGGCATTGTATTATACAAAGGAAAACGGCCGCAGCGGATGTCATTTTTATCCGGTGCATAAAGAGAACGTTTGAGGTCGCGGAAAGTGTAAACGATATGCTTGCACTGCCTGTAAACCATGTTGCTGCACTGCCTGTTTTTTAACGCACAACATTTTTAATCGATTCGCAAAGACGAAACGCAGACAAACAAAAAGGGAGCTGAAAATTGCTCCCTTTTCTATGTTGTAACAACGCTTACAGCGCAGCCGCCGTCTTGCCAAGCTTGCGGCATTTTTCCAATGCGTCCTCATCGGGCGCTTCGTTCGCCATTAAGCCTTCGCCTCCGACGAGCTTCGCGCCGGCCGAAATCACGCGTTCCTCCCAGCTTCTCATCCATTCGCCGTCGCCCCAGCCGTAAGAACC
>ERZ773136.734-NODE-734-length-35656-cov-9.427404_pt1 | contig 35656 bp, 28 predicted proteins | sample MGYA00580855_ERZ773136 | MGnify/ENA primary metagenome ERZ773136 (study PRJEB29015, sample SAMEA2737860) | human gut metagenome | biome: human gut; feature: human-associated habitat; material: faeces | place: China | collected 2012 ... | reverse complement strand
ACTCTTTCTCAAAACGGATAATATTTAAACCGTCCAACTTTTTGGGGTCACTTCACACTTCATTTAAAAGCCGAGGAGTTTTTATTATACAGATTCTTTCATTTATTCATCCCATACCAAATAAGCAGAAACCAACCAATGATTTAGCTCTTCTCCGTTTCCTGGTTGTGCATCGGGTATACTTACAGTAAAAGTATGTTTACCAGCCTGTAGTTCTTTCAAAGGAATTTCCTCTGGAACAACGTCCGACCCAGGACACCAGTTCGAACGAGACAAATCAGAAGATGCTAAAGGTTCCTCTACCATTTTTGTCTTATATCCATCTTCACTAATATAAGCAGCAAGACGTTCTATAAGCCATACTCCCGTAGCTGGGTTAAAACGACGGAATGAAGCACAATCATCTCTCCATGGGATAAAACTATATACTTCTTTTCCATCTACCGAAAGAATATTCTTCTTTTGAACAAACTCATCACCCCCGCTATGACCGCCATGACCAGTTACAATATATTTCAGACGTACATTCTTCGCATTTTTAGGAAGAACAAAATCAGCAGAAACAGATTTACGTGCAAAAATATCCGGATACGACTGTCCAATATAATATACCGTATTCATCAACGGTTCTACATGACGACGTATTAGTTTTTCACATGCAATCGGAGTTTCCTTAATATTCAGTTCCATACTGGCAATATAGCCTTCTGCTGTCCAAGTATCAATAAAAATACCAACATACACTTCACCTTTAAGCGCAGCATACAAGTCGGTAATATCCTGTTCCCACTGTACGCACTTCTCCCATTTAGGGATATATACAGGACGACGTTTGCTAGATAAAGAATCATCATTTTCACTATAATGTCCTACTCCAAATGGTGTCATAAAGCGCATCAATTCGATGGTAGGCAAATAGTTTTTTCCAGGTATTATACCAACCATATTTTCTAATTTCAGACTATCAACCTCAGGAAATTTATTTTTCCCTTGTGCTATACTCAACAAATTGACAGCCGAATTCTTAGGTAAAACAAAACAAGATCCAGATTTATCCCATCTGTCCCCATTCGATGCTACCGTAACCTTTAAACTAACTGTCACGTCTCTTTGATAATCAGGTATCTGGATTTTCTTCAAAATAATACGCCCATTCACTAAATGAATAATGCCATCACTATCTGCTTCCGAAAAGCTTGGATATGTATTAGGCAAAAAACGCACATTCGCATTATCAAATACCTGTAGGCTTAAGTTACCTTTAGCTGGCAGCTCCTTATGACTGGCTGCATTTACTGTTAATGTAAACAGCAGAGAAAAAAGAATAAAGATTGTTCTCATGTCTATGTTAAATTCTAATGCTTTCAGATTAATAAAATTCGAGTTCTTATAAATCAAAGAACTCGAAACTTTTATTTATTCTTGTACGGTAATTGGCTCGCAAGTAAATTTGCTAAGATTGTCTACTACATAGCGTACATTTTCTTCCGGCACACTGATAGCGATACGAAAACTATGAGTAGTAGCCTCTACTGAAATATCTGTACCTGCCGGTAGAGTATTCAGTTCAGCAGCTGTCAGGCAGAAGCTTTCTTTTTCGCGCAAGTATCTTTTTTCTTTTGAATAAAAATCTTGCTGTGCATAAAACATTGCCCACAATAATTTGTATGCGGCCATATTATAAGGATATTTAAACGTATCAGTACCCTGTCCTATAACTTTATCTGAAAGATACAAGAATCCCCATCTGTCAGGCATATGCATATCAATTTTACCAGTTGGCATCCATACCCAGTTTTCTTCACGCTGTCCCGGTTTCAGCCACTGCACACGTGAAAAATTAATACGCCAATATTTTCCAGCTTCTCCAGGATTAGAGAAATTTACAGTCAATGCTTTATGAGGAATAGCCATCTCTACAGTCCATTGTTTGTCTTTATCTTTCGAGTTATTCAATGTCCCGTCACGATGTACAGCCAGTTGAAGTCCCGGACAATCCCACTGAATCATGAAATTTCCTCCAGAACGATAAGGCTTATCCAACATCAAATCAAATATAACAGCTTTTGCATTAGTTTCTATTTCAAAGTAATTCTGCCCGTCACAATCCGGATCAAGAAAAACTTCAAAATCATTATCATGGTAAATAATTGTATCTCGCTGATTCAGCTTCGCCTTAATATCATCTTCCTGCAACGTAGCAGCAACATAAAGATACTTATCATCCCACAGCATTTTAGCAGAAGTATCATAACACGGCTTAGCAAATCCTTCTCCACTTATATCTACAAAAGAAGAAGTGGGCTGTGCCTTCTGCCAGTCAGCTTCATTCAGTTTTCCATCTACCTTAATTTTTCCACCTACGCGATAACATACATACCCTGCGGGCAAAGTTAGCATACGCTCATACTTCGAATACAAATTTTGCGCCAGAAGTTGTCCTCCCATAGCCAACGCAAGCACACTACATACTAGTTGTTTTCTCATGGTTATTTTTATTAATTACTTTCAATTACTTGACCTGCTCCTCGATATAACTTAACCGGACCATCCAACAATACAGCAATTACCGTTATCTGTGGATCCAGTACGTGTTCTGGTACATCAATATATAAATTGCCAGGAACCTCGCTCCAGTAATTTTTGTTATACACTTTATAAGACAACATGGAGCCATTACCGACAACCCACACTCTATTAACTTTATTCATCAATCCCTTTACTTCGATAGGTCCATTAGGCTTATATGGTAAATAAAGATACAAGATATCTCCACCTTTATTTAAAGTTGTATATCCTTGGAAGTGCTCTGTCGGAATACCAGCACGAGTATCGTAGATAGCTTCTTTATGTTTTTTAGTCCAACGACCAAATTCTTTTAAAATAGCGACCTGCTCTTCAGGAATTGTACCATCTTCCTTCGGTCCAATATCAAGCAGCAGATTTCCACCCATACTCAGACAATCGACAAATGTACGCAATAGGATAAAAGGTGACTTATAGTTTGTATCTGTATGCTGATATCCCCAAGAATCATTCATAGTCATACAGAGCTCCCAATACTTATCTTCAGGACGAACAATAGGAACTCCCTGCTCGGGTGTAGCATAATCACCATATCCCTGAATACGTGAATTTATAATTACATTCTTATTATCAGATCTCAACAAATCAACGATACCTTTAGAGTTCCAAGCTTCTGCTGTTTGTTCCCAGTCTCCATCAAACCAATACAAATCAGGCTTCCAGGTTTTATTCAATTCACTCAGCTGTGCCATATTGAAATCTACAAAACGCTGCCACCTTACAGAATCATCTTTATAACGAACCTCTGTACGTGTCATATTTGGATAATCAGGATGCGACCAGTCCAGCAATGAATAGTAAAATCCCAGCTTCAATCCCTGCTTACGAACTTCCTTCACAAAAGGACTTATTAAATCACGTTTAGCTGGTGTACACTTTACAGTACTGAGTTCTCCCGCCTTTGTATCCCACAAAGCCATTCCATCATGATGCTTGGTTGTAATAACTGTATAGCGTGCACCACTCTCTTTTATTAAGTCAACCCATGCTTTAGGATCATATTTCGAAGCTGTAAATCCATCTTTCTGACTCATGTACTCCTCATAAGGCAGATACTTATTGAAGAAAGACCAACTTTCAGAAACTCCTTTTACAGAATAAATACCCCAATGGATGAAAATACCTAACTTGGCATTTGCAAACCACTCCATTCTTTTTTCTTTCTGTGTATCCTGTTGGTCCTTAGGTTGTGTTTGACTCATCACAGGAGCAACAATTACACTAATAGAAAATAGTGCTGCAAATAATCGTTTACTCATTCTTATATATGATTAAAATTCATTATAGCTAATGTGACATACTCACTCCAACGAAGAAAGTACATCTTATACATTATAAAAACTTATTTCCTTAAATAAACAAAAATAGCCCAACAACCATTCTAGGGCAGACAAAGTATCTGCTATAACAGGCTGTCAGGCTATTTTATTAATTATAATTATTTCTGATTACTTCCTAATGACCACCACAATGGAATCATAGTAGTATTATTACCACCCAGCAATTCCAACGCGTGATTATATTCTGCTTCATCTGAAGTTAACAGAGACATTGGATAACGCATACGCTGTGGGAAATATTTCCAGCTCTGTCCAGATTCCCATGAATTAGGTTTCAATTCTGTCATATCAGCACCAGTCATAACACTTTCATTTCCTGTTAAATCGAAGAAAGGCAAACCTAGACGACGATGATCTGACCATGCTTCCTGAACAAGATAAGGCATCTGTGCTAAATACTTCTGAGTAATAATCTTAGTCAATTTATCATTCAATGCTACTCCATACAATGTTTTCGAAGCAACAGGATATTGATAAGTTACCTTCTTTTCCTGTTTTGCATAACCATCAATATAAGTAGCTTCAAATGAAGAAGGCTCTGTAGTATGAGTGAATTTTACAGAAGTACCAACACGGTTATAGTCAGTTGATTCAAGATAAGCATCAGCATATTCACCGACTCCAAAATATTCAAAGCTAGCACGAACACCGTTTCCATAAGCTTGTTCATCACTTACACCTGCTGTATTCCAGCCACGAACAGCTGCTTCAGCCAGCAAGAAATAAGATTCCCATGCACCATAAAACACTACTCGTCCAAGACCTTCTTCACCACCAGTACAATATTCTTTACCCCATAGAGGATAACAAGAACGAATACCACTTGCAGTAGTAATCAGCTTGTTCTTAGAGAGTGTAGGTGACCAGCTGGTAGAAGCTCCACTAGGAACACCGTTCCAAGTAAAAGAACCAGAAATCTTGATTGTGTTTTTGCCATCAGCATCCAAAAGTAATTCACTTCCTTCCGGATTTATCTTAGTACCTTTGCTTGATGGATCAATCATATTTTCAGCCTGTGTATCATTTACAAGCCAGAACATTTTCAATGCACGCGGATCAAGATTTTCAGGTATACCATCCAACCAATATTGCTTAGTAGGATTATCAGTATTAGCTACAAAATGCTGATCATATTTATATCCTAAATAGGTATTAGGTTTCGTATACTTAGCTAAGTCTGCACGCTGTTCAGCAACTGAAACTCCACCTAAATTAGTCATCAGATTAGCCATTGTTGAAGACAATGCCTGTAAGTTCCAAGTACGTGTATAAGGACTGGTATAGTCATTCCAGCCATTATCTGATTTGAACCATAACATATCTGACTGACTCTTGATATAGTTTCCTCCTTTACAAGCATCTTCGAATTCAGCCTTTACTTCGCTAGCCATATCGGTATTAGTCAAACGCATAGCATAACGCATACGTAATGAATTACCCAATTTTTGCCATTTATCAGCTACATACCCATAAGCAGGATCACATTTAGCTTGATCTTCGGTCGGAGTAATAGATGTATCAATTTTATTAACAGCATCCTTCAACTCATCCAAAATAAAACGATAAGTTTCTTTTTCAGAATTAAAAGTAGGATTTTCTCCTGAACCAGAATTCAAAGGATATGGACCGAAAGAATCGGCGAACTGAGCTATAACTAAAGCTCTCCATATACGACCAAACTGTTGCAGGTTATTATAGAATGGTTCAGATCCAGCTCTCTTTGCAGCTTCGTTGATGGCTGTAGTCACATAAGTTATGGTATTTGCAAGACAAGGATAATAGAAGTTTGACATATAAGAGTCATCATACAATCCTACACATAACATTCCAGCCTCACCAAATGCACGAGAAGCATCTCCCCAGTTCAAATAATAGATACGTTCTCCTGTACTCGGGTCCATCTGAATTTTACCAATGGCATTATTTAAGAAGTACTCTGGCAAAGTAGATTCTATCGGAGTCTTTGATGGATCTGTGTTTACTTCATCGAAATCAGAACATGAGTATAAGCCACTCATTCCGACTAACCCCAAACCTATAAAAATTTTATTTATTGTTTTCATTCTATTCTCATTTTAGATATTAGAAACCAAGGGTTACATTAAACAAGTAAGTACGTGATGTAGGAGACGCACCGAATTCGAAACCGGTAGCATTGGTACTAGTTACCATTACAGATTCCGGATCAATACCGTTCATGTCACTATAAATCATCCATACATTGTTTACTGATACACCCAATTTTACTTGTTGGAAGCAAGTCTTTTTCAGCATTTCGCGTGGGAATGTATAGTTCAATGCTACATTACGCAGACGGAAATTGGTTCCATCATAAATATTGGCTTCAGCAATACCCTGATTACCTGTACCTATACCATTTTTCCAATAAGCTTCCTGAGTAACAGGAGTTGTATTAGGCTTATAACCTCCATTTCCATCAGATACTACACCATCCAATACAAACTCATCACGTCTTCCATCAGGAGCTGTAACAGCAGCACGTCCACTAGTTTGTAACATATAGTTAGTATACGAATAAATATCACCACCTATACGTCCATCAAACTGGAAGCTAAATGCAAAATTCTTATAGCTCAATGTGTTATTCCATCCAATCATGCAATCAGGTTGTTGATCTCCAATCTTATAGTGTTCGCCATCTGTTGTCGGAAGACCTGCTTCATTCAGAATCAATTTACCATAATATGGACTTGACTTATCTTCTACACGAGCAAATTTAGTACCCCAAATTTCACCGTAGTTACCTCCTGCAACTGCATATACCTTCAACTCTTCCGCTCCACCTAATTCGTATTTAGGAATATCAGGACCTAAATCCAAAATTTTATTATTGTTCTTAGAGAAGTTGATTTGAGTATCCCAACTAAATGACTCAGTTTCTACCGGACGAGCATTGATCATCAATTCAATACCTGTATTCTGGATATTTCCAGCATTAATAATCTTATACTTGTAACCAGACATCTCGTTTACAGGAATCTTCATCAATTGTCTTTTTGCATTTGATTTATACCACGCGATATCAAATCCCAAACGATTGTTCAAGAATTTCATTTCCAAACCAGCTTCCCAAGAAGAAATCAACTCACTTCTTACAGTTGAATCATATTTTGTTTCACCAGGTTTAGCTGTAGTATTACCCCACTGGTCAGAACCTATTTCATAAGAATTATACAACTGATATGGATCCATATCATTACCAACCTGAGCAAATGAAGCACGTGCTTTGGCATATGTAACCCATTCTGGTAATGGCTTATTAAATTTATTCATCATATCACTGATAACCCATGAAAGAGAAACAGAAGGATAGAAGAATGAACGATTTTCTTTTGCCAAGGCAGATGACCAGTCATTACGGAATGTAGCATCCAAGAATACCCATCCATTGTAATTCAAACCGATAGTTCCATACAATGAATTAATCTTTTTGTGACTGTATGTTTCTGTTACATCACGGTCAGATTTACTACTATTATTGATATTGAACAAGTTAGGTACGGTCAATTTAGAAGCACGGTTCTTCAGACCTGTAGATTTTCTTTCCATCAGGTTACCACCAAAAGTAGCACTTACACCAATCTTGTCAATCAAATTGTCTTTCTGAGCAGTAAACAAGAAACTGAAATTGTTTTCATAGAAACGTTGTTCGTTCAAGCTATATGCACTATTTCCGTTGTTCAATGTACTAGCACCGGCATAAGTCTTTTCCGTAGACTCTGTAAAGTACATATCGCTACCGCCTCTAAGTTCAACATTCAACCAATCTGTTATCTTATACTTCAATGAAGCATTCATCAAGAAACGGCTACGGTTATCGGCATTCAAATTATATTTTTCAAGCCAATAAGGGTTCAGTCCATTCGGCGACCACCAATACATTGTACCTTCATCAGTTAATGGATTACTATAATCACGAATATCCAATGAAGCAGGAAGCTTATAAATAGTCAAGAATGTATTAGAATCTGTGTTACCTACCAATGGACGGTTTTCTGCTCCTGTATTGATATACTGTATTTTGGCATCTAAACTCCAACGATCATCTTTACCAAAAGTAGAAGAAGCACGCAACGTAAAGTTTGTACGATTCAGATTTGCACCAGGAATTTTACTAGCATCATCCATACGTGTAGCAGATGCATATACAGCAGTTTTATCAAATTGCTGCTGGAAAGAAACACTTTCTGTTAAGTTTGTACCTGTTTTGAAATAAGAATCTATATTATCGTAATACTGCATAACACGGTTCTGTCCGTTGAATTTGTATTCAGAACCCATTGCAGGTCCCCAGCTTAAAGAACTTTCTCCGTCATATACTCCATTAGCACCTTGACCAAAAGAAGTCTGCAAGTCTGGCTTCATAAAGATAGTTTCAGCAGATACAGAAGCAGAAATAGTTACTCCAAGTCCTTCGCGCTTAGAACCTTTTTTAGTTGTAATCAAGATAACACCATTACCTGCACGAGATCCATATAAGGCAGCAGCAGATGCACCTTTCAAAACAGACATAGATTCAATATCTTCCGGATTGATATCAGAAAGACCGTTACCCATATCCAAACCAACATTGTAGAAACCATCACCACCATCAGATCCAGTAAAGTTATCCATTGGGACACCATCCACAACAATCAACGGCTGATTCAGACCTGTTACAGAGTTAGCACCACGCAACTGAATTTTAGATGAACCACCAGGACCATTACTAGAACGAATAACCTGCACACCTGAAATTTTACCAGACAATGCATTAGCAAGATTTGTTTCACGAGCAGCGACCAAAGATTCACCCTTCACTTCCTGCATTGCATAACCCAAAGCTTTCTTTTCGCGTTTGATACCCAAAGCTGTTACCACAACTTCCTGAAGAACTTCCGTATCATCAGACATTTTTATAGTCCCGAAATCCGGAGTAGCTGTCAACTGTTGAGTTTTATAACCGATATAAGAAATCTCCAATGTAGCGCCAGAAGCTACCTGAAGAGTAAATTTACCATCTATATCGGTTATCGTACCATTAGTTGTACCAACTTCAAGAATACTTACACCAATCAACGGCTCACCTTGAGCATCGACAATTGTACCTTGAGTGGTAATTTTAGCTGATTGCTGTGAAATAGATGCATCCAATGATTTTTCTGGAGCAGCCCATACAGTTCCCCAGCCGGAAACCATCAGCAATAAAAACATTTGTGAAAACCTACTAATTCTCATAGATTTAACATTTAATAATTATATAATTAGAAACTTGTAGTTAAAAGGTCATTCATAAAGAATAAATAAAAAACAAACAAAACATATCATTTTTTCAATTAAAATGACAATAAAATTTCATAATATTAGATTCCTTTTTATATATAGTAACATTCTTGTGGACAAAGATAATTATATTTTAAAATTTTTTATTAGCAACTATATAAAATATTTAACCACTTAAACATTATTAACAATACTAACTAATTTCCTAATACCACTATCATTATCAGTTATTTTACAAGAAGATAATCATAGTATTTATATATACTTCACTACTTATTTAGTTTCCATAGAGATACAAAATTTCATATAGCAATATTATGGCAAAAAAATTCTTACAGAATATAAGTGTGCCACATTCCATGTCACTTATATATAATATAAAAGAAATTCAAAAAAACAGAAAGCCGATATAAGTATTATCTTATACCGGCTTTCTATAAAAATATTTTTAATTACTAATCTTACTCTGTTTCATCCAGGCTATCAATAATTTTCAGCAAACGCTCACCTAATCCAATTGTGTAGCCATGTGATGTAAATACAATTCTATTAAAAGTATCACCTATTATAAATATAGGTAATTGAGTATTTGCCTCAAGCTCTAATGCTTCAAGGAGTTTTTTCTGAATAGAGCTATCTGGATCAATACCAAACACAACATGTTCAGGAAGTCCTGGAGCAGGTGCAGTCTGATACTTTTCATAAGCAGCACGAGTTGGGAACAAAAGAATCATTTTTCGTCCACAAGCATCAAATTCCTTTGCCTTGACAGCAATATCCTTCAATGTGTGATCCGTAGGCTCCTGTCCTACGCCTAAGATAGCAAGTACAAATAATCCACGTCCTGAAGTTTTCAGCACTGTAGTTTCTTGACCTGTGGCAGCATCTATAAACTTAGATTCAGAGTCAAAGTTACCAATCACCTTCACAGCTTCAGTATTATCACGCACAAGCAATTTTTCATTTGTCACCTCACCTTTGCGAACATTGAAAAAAGAAACCTGTCCCAATACACCACCATCTGCCAGACGGCTTCCAGAAACCATTATATAATATCCTTCATCCAAAGAAGATGGTTCTTTAAACAAAGCACTCCATTTTGCAAAATCAGGATAATTCAATAATGTAAATCCTGCTCCATCAAATTTTGAGAGAGTAAAGTGACGAAGGTATTCCGGATCATTCAGCTGTGGTATAGGCGAATATGCTAATTGCAATTTACCTGTTTCAGAGACTCCAGATACTCCACTTTCAAAATCCAGCTGGATATCTGAACCATTATTTCTATAGAATACATTTCCTGTAACTCCATCTATCCATGCTGGAATGCCTAACGAGCGTGCAACTGCAACAAAGAATATATCACGTGACACACGGTCTGCAATACGACTACGCCAAACTCCTTCGGGTGAAATAAAAGTTCCAACACAACACAACTCATCTCGAAGTGTAATATTCTTACGACACCATTCTGCCAAATTATTCGGATTTGCACGGAACATTTTGGCATCTTTTTTCGAAATCTCTTTCTGGAAGAAAGAACGATATGGAGTCAACATTTCGCCAGCTATACGCGGAGCTAATACTTTATCCGCATCCAAAGCCAGATCTGTATTATATAAGTGATCATCCAATATACTCTTAGGAGTATCACGTAAATCCTTATCTGAAAGCGTTGCTAACAATTGAAGTGCACGTGTGGCATAATTTTTTTTAGCAGCCTCACGCAAAAAAGCCATTATATCACCATAATTACCTCTTGAAGCAACAATATATTTATTGACATCCGCAGCCTTATACCCAGTTTCTGATGCAAATTGTTCGATAGCTGAAGCATTTGGGAAAGATGCAACATAAGCATTTCTAATAGAATCTTCGCGATTGAAACGAATATCATTTTTAGCGCGCTGCTCAGGAGTAACTTCCGGTATGTTCGGTTTTACGGGAGGAGGTACTAGATCTACAGGAAACGAAAACTCTTCACCTATACGGTGACTAAGTTCTATAGCAACCTCACGTTCTTTTCCAAATGTTACTTTCTTAATACCAAACTGGTCACCTTTCGTTACGAGCACCATCATGTCTCCCAGACCAGCAGACAAGCTAGCCTTACCATCCTTCTCTGTTGTACGAGTATGAACAGTAAAGAATTCTGCATAATTATAGACCTTAAACTGTACACATGCACCTTCTACAGGTTTCTGTTGGTTATCAACAACCGTCACAGTAAGAGGAGCAAACTTAGCATAATTTCCTATAATATTAATCTCCGTATAATTCGCTGTACGGCGCATAACATCTTCTGGACCCTGATAATAGCCAAATACTTTTGTATGCATTAGCATACCACGACTGGCAGGAGCATTAAACCATCCCAAATCGAGAACGGGCTCAGGTTCGCAAGCTCCCAAGAAATGCCATTCACCATCAACCCATGCTTCTACCCATGCATGATTATCATCCGTATGAGCCCAGCGAGGAGTATAAACCTGGCGGGCAGGAATGCCTACAGAACGAAGAGCAGCAACAAGAAAAGTAGATTCCTCACCACAACGTCCGTAAGCTGTCTTCACTGTAGCCAATGGCGCACTCGTACGAGCATCAGCCGGTTGGTAATTTACTTTTTCATGACACCAATGATTTACTTCAAGCACAGCATCGTGCATAGAAAGCCCTTTTAAACGGGGCATCAGTTCATCATGAAAAATCATGCGTGCACGATCCAGATTTTCATTATTTATTCGTACCGGCAAGACAAAGTGAGAAAAGATATCATCGGGTATTGTTTTACCCCATGTCGTTTCTTTTCGCGTAGACAATGAGCTACGTACATTTTCCAAATAAAAATCACCGGAATAATCTGTTATATCTCCGACTGACATATAAGCATAAAAGAAAGTAAGTGCATCACGTTCTTCTTGTGTAAGCTGTTGTCGGAAAACACTAAACAAATCACCAGTCGGCAGTGCTTCTTTCTTTTTTTGGAAATCGGCATTCACGCGATCCATTGAAAGATTTTGCGCGGTAATGGAACAGACTGACAAAAACAGCCCTGCAATCATCATTAGAGATCTCTTCATAGTATAAAATAATTAATAATATTATGCTACAAAGATATATTTTTAAAAATTAACACACAATATAAACCAAAATATTTCCAATTCTTAATGAATCCAATCTTAATTATATAAATATCTATCTAACTAGATATGAAACAAAAAAATCGGTATAATCCATTGAAGGATTATACCGATTTCATTTATTATTTAGTCAATATATTACTTAACTTCCTCAAAATCAACAGCATCCCTGTATGAGCAACTTGCGTGAACGTGTTGCAAATATAGCGGAAACCCGAAAATAAGCATCCATAAGCGACCACAGCTCTTTACTGCAAAAGTACAGATTTATTTGATAAATATCGTGATATAAACACATAATAATCAAATCAATGAGGCGATTTTAACAGAATATCCGGTATTATCCTTACCTTTGTATATAGAACTTAGGCTTTATCCCCAAACAACAAAAAGAAAACGATGCAAATTCATAACAATACATTGATAGCGGAATGCTCGTCTTACGATTTTAAAGAAATGCTGGAGCGTAAGAAAGTAAAGTCATGGCTTAAATCCGTGTCGGCTTTTGCCAATACGGACGGTGGCAGCCTATTCTATGGAGTAAACGATAACGGAGTGATTGTAGGTTTGGAGAATCCGCAAGCAGATGCCGACTTTATCAAATTCAAACCGGTCTGGAAGGCCCACATATCAGTAGTTTGGAGAATCCGCAAGCAGATGCCGACTTTATCAGTGAAATGATAAAGGCAAGACTTGACCCAGTACCTGACGTACAACTTATCCCGATCGAACACGAAGGACGTAACCTGCTTGAAGTAAGAGTAAAGGCAGGAACACTGACACCATATTATTATTATCAAGACGGAACACGTACAGCTTATACACGAGTCGGTAATGAAAGTGTGGAATGCAATTCGCAACAACTTCTTTCATTGGTATTAAAGGGTACGCACATGACCTGGGATTCGCTGCCTACACAAGTGGATGCCAACAAACATTCTTTCGTTATCCTTGCCAATACTTTCCGCGAGCAAACTCATCAGGAATGGAACGATAAATATTTGGAATCATTCGGACTTGTCACATCTGACGGTAAGCTGACCAATGCCGGATTGCTGTTTGTAGACAATTGTACTGTATTCCAATCACGAATTTTCTGTACCCGCTGGACAGGACTTTATAAAGACGATGCTATCAGTTCCGTAGAACATCGGGCAAATCTCGTATTGCTTTTGAAATATGGTATGGACTTCATCAAGAACTATACCATGAGCGGGTGGGTCAAGATGCCGAACTATCGCCTGAATCTCCCCGACTATTCCGACCGTGCTATTTTTGAAGGATTGGTAAACCATCTTATCCATAGAGATTACACAGTAATGGGTGGTGAAGTACATATTGACATCTATGATGACCGAGTTGAATTGGTATCACCAGGTGCAATGCTTGATGGCACACAAATCCAAGACCGAGACATATACAAAGTACCGTCCATGCGCCGGAATCCTGTTATAGCGGATATGTTTACTCAATTGGACTATATGGAGAAACGTGGTTCGGGCTTAAGGAAAATGCGGGAACTTACGGAGAAACTGCCTAATTTCCTGCCGGGCAAAGAACCACAATATCAAACGGAAGCAATTTCTTTCTATACCACATTCTATAATTTGAATTGGGGAGAGAACGGAAGGATACCTATAGAGGAAGTCGCCAACAGAGTAAATAGTAGCCTCGAAAAGTACTCTATCGATGAAGAATCTTCGGTGAAAACTTTCGGTGATTTACAGAAATCTTCGGTGAAAACCTTCGGTGATTTGCAAAATTCTTCGGTGAAACAAAAGCGATTGGGACGGACTGCACAAAGCATTCTTGACCTTGTAATATCAGATGGTTCTATATCTCAAGATAAGATGGCGGAAAAAATAGGAGTCAGTAAACGAGCCATTGAAATGCAGATTGCAAATCTAAAAGCCAAAGGATTGCTTGTCAGAGAGGGAGCAGATCATGGTGGCTATTGGCGTATTGTAATTAATCCTAAAGCAGAAGAATAGACCTATGGGAATATATCTTATACCACTCTGTGTTATAGTTGCCATTTTGGTAATCGCCTTTTTGTTTGCTTCTTTACAGCAAGTAAAACATAAAACTCGATATATAGTGCTTTATGTAATAGCCATCATCATGCTATTTGCCGTTATTCCTATCAATGAATATTTGACTAAGTTTACGCAAATTTCAAGTGAAGAATACCTGCTTATTTTAATATTCGATATTGCGGTGGGATATTTTTGTATGTACATTGCCGGTTTGCTGAAATTCAATCTTCTTAAACAAAAAAATCAAGCATTAGAAAATGCCTTGACAGAAAAGCAACAAAAAAATGTAGATGCTCTATTAAAGCATCAAAATGAAAAGCAAAAAACACTTCTCAAAGGAGAACTTGAATGGTTAACAGAAAAAATCAAAGTATTTACTGAGGAAGAGCAGAAAGCTATTCTTGCCTGTGCCTGCGCATTTGCAGAACATGACTTGATAATCGCTCCATCAATATCTATTCAGCAAAAAGAGACGTGTAGTCAGCAAGACCTTATGTATTTTGTTTGTTCTGCTTTTTTCAATATGGGAAAGAAGCGTAATGATATTGTAAGTTTCTTATATAAAGTTTTTCCTATCTATTTTCCTGCTGGAGAAAGTGTATTGGCTAAAAAGATGCCTGGACAGGAAAGGGTAAAAGAGAGAAGGGAGAAAGAAAATAATTAAAAAAACAATGTCATATTTTAATTGTACAACTTCCTATAATATAATTTTATTGGAAGTTACTTATACTATCAGGCAATTTATATAAATTTGCCTTTGGATTAAAACATTTTACTTCATGGCTAATTTAAACAGACTAAAAGTTGTGCTTGTCGAACAACAGAAGACAGGAAAATGGCTTGCAGAACAAATTGGAAAATCTAATTGTACTGTAAGTAAATGGTGTAGTAACTCAGTTCAACCAGACCTTAAAACACTTAATGATATAGCCAAAGTTCTTAATATTGATGTAAAGGATTTGATTGTCAGCAGTGTAAAACCATAAATGAGTTATTGTTATGGAAGTAAACAAGAAAGAGCTCAAAGAACAAGAGATACGCACTCTGTTCATTACTCCTGCACTCCAACAAAAAGGATGGGCAGTAAGTGTAAATATGCGTGAAGAGTACTATTTTACGGATGGTCGAGTACTTGTTGTTGGCAACCAACATTCAGTAGCAGAGGGTAAAAAAGCCGATTACCTATTATACCATAATGGCAAGCCCATTGCTGTGGTTGAAGCCAAAGACAATAAACACGCTGTTGGAGGTGGTATTCAGCAAGCCATAGATTATGCCCAAATCCTTGACCTGAAATTTGCGTACTCCAGTAATGGCGATGCTTTCTTGGAACATGACTTTATCACGGGGAAAGAAACCGAAATCAAGTTAGAGGATTTTCCCACAGAAGAAGAACTATACAACCGTTATCTTGCATCTAAGAACTATACTTCGGATGAACTCAACATAATAGAAACGCCGTTTTATTATGATGCACATAGCCATGAGCCAAGATATTATCAACGTATAGCGGTTGACCGTACTATTGAAGCCGTAGCCAGAGGACAACAACGTGTACTTGTCGTAATGGCTACCGGTACAGGTAAGACATTTACTGCATTTCAGATTATTCATCGTCTTCATAAAAGCGGAGCAAAGAAAAAAATCCTATATCTTGCAGACCGAAATATCCTCATAGATCAAACAATGGCTCAAGATTTTAAGCCATTCAAGAAGTTTATGACCAAGGTAACTTCTGTTGGAGAAGGTGAAGAAAAGATAGATTCATCATACGAGGTGTATATGGCTTTATATCATCAGCTAGTCGGAAAAGAAGGAAAGCCAGACCCGTTTTTGGAGGTACAACCAAACTTCTTTGATTTGATTATCGTTGATGAGTGCCATCGGGGAAGTGCGAAAGACGATTCTGCATGGCGTAAAGTATTGGAGTATTTCAGCTCGGCTACCCAAATTGGTATGACAGCCACTCCAAAAGCCGATGAAGGAGCAAACAACTTGGATTATTTCGGGAAACCTGTATATACCTATTCACTTCTACAAGGAATCCAAGATGGTTTCTTAGCTCCATATCGAGTTACTGCTGACTTTATCAACGTTGATTTACAAGGGTGGACTCCAGAAGAAGGTGAAATGGATTTATTGGGTAAAGAAATTGAGCAGAAACTATATCAAAGACAAAATATAGGTCGTGATCTTGCTATCAAGCTAAGGCGTAAAGTGGTAGCACACAGAATCACTCAAATGCTGCATGACATCGGGCGTATGACAAAAACGATTGTGTTCTGTCCTGATATAGAGGAAGCTGCTGAAATGCGAACACTACTTATCAATATGAATAGTGATTTGTGTAAAAAGTCACCCTATTATGTTACACGCATTGTCGGTGAGGATAAAGAAGGGAAAAAACAATTAGATAACTTTATCAGTGTGGATGAGCCCTATCCAGTGATAGTGACCACCTCTGAACTTCTATCTACGGGAGTGGACTGCAAAACTTGCGGATTAATTGTCATAGACAAAGAAATTGGCTCTATGACTGAATTTAAGCAAATCATCGGACGTGGTACACGACTTAGAAAAGACAAGGGTAAGTGGCATTTGGAAATACTTGACTTCCGCAATGCCACAGCAAAATTCAAAGACCCAGCATTTGACGGTGATCCGGAACCGCCAAAAGGAGGTGGGAAGAAGCCGAAGCCATACCAACCTGTTGACCCTGCTTCAACACCTGTGTCTGAACCTCGTGAGAAATATCTCATCAATGGTAAAGATATTCGTATAGCCCATGAGATAGTATCTGTTTTAGGGGAAGATGGCAAAACCATGAGAACAGAAAGTGTTCAGTCGTTTGCAAGAAAACAATTATTACGACACTATCAGACCCTTGATGAGTTCATACATACATGGACAGAAGCGGAACGTAAGCAAGCTGTGATGGACGAGTTAAAGGAATATGCTATTCTGATAGACGCAGTCCGCGAAGCGAATCCGGCACTGAAGGATGCAGACATCTTTGATGTGATATGCCACGTTGCTTTTGACCAACCACCATTGACAAGAAAAGAAAGGGCAAACAACGTGAAAAAGCGTAACTACTTCGGTAAGTATGAAGGTAAAGCTCGTGAAGTCTTGGAGGCTCTTCTTGATAAATATGCAGAGAATGGCATTCTTGACTTTGAAAAGTCGAATATTTTAGAAATACCACCATTTAATAGTATTGGTAAACCAACTAAGATTGTGAAATTATTTGGCGGCAAACTTGAATTTGAGAAGGCTGTCAGAGAACTTGAATATCAAATATATAAATCCGCATAAAAATGGCAGTAAACAACATCATAAAGCGAATCCAGAATATCATGCGACAAGATGCAGGTATTAATGGTGACGCACAGAGAATCGAACAAATGACTTGGATGTTCTTCTTGAAAGTTTATGACACGCAGGAAGAAACATGGGAGTACAAAGATGAAAACTACAAGTCCATCATTCCAGAAGAATTGCGTTGGCGTAATTGGGCGGTGGACGAAAAAGACGGTGAAGCATTGACAGGTGAAGTTCTACTTTCTTTTGTCAATGAGAAACTGTTCCCTGCATTGAAAAACCTTCCTGTAAATGCTGACACGCCACGAGCCAAAAGCATTGTTCAAGAAACATTTGCCGACTTGAACCAGTATATGAAAAACGGAACGCTTTTGCGTCAGGTAATCAACATAGTAAATGAAATTGAATTTGATGATGCAGAAGACCGCCACACATTCGGGGATATTTACGAAGGTATTTTGAAAGACTTACAATCGGCAGGTAATGCAGGAGAATTTTATACACCTCGTGCCCTGACTGATTTTATTGTGATGATGCTTGCTCCTAAGTTGGGTGAGACCTTTGGCGACTTTACCAGTGGTACAGGAGGATTTCTTACGTCTGCCCTTAATTATATGGCAAAGAGCGTACGCTCTGCCGAAGATGGTGAAAAGTTGCAAAATGCTGTTGTTGGTCAAGAATGGAAACCGTTGCCTTATCTTTTGAGCATCACAAATTTGTTGCTTCATGATATTGAAGCTCCCAATATAACGCACTGTGATTCGCTTGGAACAAATGTCACGGATTTCAATGAAACCGATAAAGTGGATGTTATCGGTATGAACCCTCCGTATGGAGGCAGTACGGACGATAGCGTAAAGAGCAACTTCCCATTACGTTACCGTTCCAGCGAAACTGCGGATTTATTTATAGCCCTTATTATGTACCGTCTTAAAGCTGGTGGCAGATGTGGAGTGATTATTCCTGACGGCTTTTTATTCGGTACTGACGGAGCAAAGCTTGCGCTTAAAGAGAATCTTTTGCGTAATTTCAATTTACATACCATCATCCGTTTGCCGGGCTCAATATTTTCTCCATACACTTCCATTGCAACCAACATCCTTTTCTTTAATAACGAAGAAGCCGAAGGCTGCGAAGGAGGATTCAAGACAAAGGAAACATGGTTCTATCGTTTGGATATGCCGGAAGGATACAAACATTTCTCAAAAACCAAACCGATGAAGGTAGAGCATACTCTGCCTATTCAGGAATGGTGGAACGACCGAAAAGAGATAGTCAATGATGAAGTGGGAGAAAAAAGCCGTGTGTTTACTGCCCAACAGTTGATAGATTTGGATTGCAATTTTGACCAATGTAAGTTTCCGAAAGAGGAAGAAGAAATATTACCTCCGGCAGAATTACTTAAACAGTATTTTGAGAAACGTGCCGCACTCGACCATGAAATAGACAAAACACTTTCAGAGATTCAAAAGATTCTCGGTATAGACATAAAATCGTGTAACTGATAATTGTGAAGTGATATGAAAGATTTGACAATCTCAAACATTGAAAGACAAAATGTGCTTAACAACCGTTTTGCGGTCGGTAAGATACAGGAGCATCTTGATATAGAAGGAATGCTATTTGAGGGAGAATACCGCTTTACAAAAAAAATGGTTGCCGATTTTTATCAAGTTGATACATCTACAATAGACCGTTATCTGCAATCAAACTCTGAGGAATTAAAACATAATGGATATATTTTATGTAAGGGTAAACAACTGAAAGAGTTTAAGTTAGAATTTGCTCACCTTATTAATGAGGTGAGCAAAACAACACAACTCGGACTATTTAATTTCCGCTCTTTCTTAAATATTGGTATGTTGCTTACAGAGAGTGAGAAAGCTAAAAAAGTCCGTAGTCTTATCTTAGATTTTGTGATTACCACCATCAACGAAAAGACAGGTGGAGGAACTAAGTATATTAATCGTAGAGATGTGCATTATCTTCCTGCCGCAATCACAGAAGAAAACTACCGTAAAAATCTTACTTCTGCCATCAATCAATACGTGGATGGACATCCAACATACAAGTATTCTCAAATTACTGATTTTATCTACAAGGCTGTTTTCAAGGAAAATGCCAAGGAATATCGAGAAGTATTAAGGTTGGATTCTAAGGACAATGTTCGGCACACGTTGTATTCAGAGGTTCTATTGGTCATCTCTTCTTTTGAAAATGGTGTGGGGGCTGCTATCAGTGAACGATTCAAGGAAAATGGCAGTAGAAAACTTACTATTGATGAGGTAGAGCATATTGTGAATGAACTTGCCGAACATCCCATGCAGAAACCTTATCTGAATGATGCCAGAACCAAAATGGCTTCAAGGGATTTCAGTTTCCGAGATGCGTATCATGGTAATATAGCAGATTACTTGCAAGCTGTGACTCCCGAAGAGTTTGAACGATTCATCGGCGACCAGTCTATTGATTTTGACCGTATCTTAGCGGATAACAAAGATGTGCTTAAACGCTTAAAGCAGGCAGAAGATGAGTAAGGGAATTATTTACATAGATTACGACGAAGCTTTAAACATCTATGGCAAAATGATTGATGCCAGTGATGGTGGCTTTGAAGGAGTGCGTGACGAAGGAGGTATTCGTGCAACACTGGATTTTGTGCAAAACGATTTATACTATCCGACCTTCGTCGACAAACTAACCTATCTGATGTATAGATTCTGTTCTGGACACTTCTTCAATGATGGGAATAAGCGTATTGCGCTGACTTTGGGTGCTTACTTTTTACACAAGAATAATTACTACTGGCACGCTTGTATCTGTATGCGAACATTGGAATCTATCATTTATCATGTGGCTGCATCGAATATCGACCAAGACTTGCTACTACGCATCGTCAATAGTTTTATGACCAGTAAAGATTATGACGAAGAACTGAAAATAGATATTGCTAATGCAATGGACAAAGGAGAATTAGGAATACAAGGAGAGAATTACGAACAAGATAAAATATGAAAACTATAAAGATTATATTATTACTGTTTTGTGTCATTTTAGGGCTCAACGCTAAAGCACAAACAGTAGGTTATACTTATAAAGCACTTGCAGCCGAAGGTTGCAATATGAAGTATAGTGTGGCTAAGCAAGACACAATTTATTCAATAATAGCTACAGTGCGTTCAGACAGGATGAATTTTCTTGCTGAACCAACTATGAAAATTCGGACATTCACAGGTAAATACCTTGAACTACGAGGAACCGTAATTGGTAATGGAAGTCAATCTGCTGGTGTTATAAGTGGAAATATTGTAATCCCAATCACAGAAATAAGTTCTACAGCTCAATTTAGAATTACTCCACAGCAGTTTGAAATATTGAATGAAGGTGTGGCGAAAATTCGTTTGTCTATGACACCTATGAATCATGAACGTACCTTCAAAAAAGATAAAATAGGAAAAAAGCTATATCAGTTCTATCTGAAGGAAAAACAGAAATACGAAAACTTCTAAATCTGTTAGAATAAGATGAATGGAAAGCAATTAAAAAATAGTATACTACAATGGGCGATACAAGGAAAACTTGTACCGCAAGACCCTAATGACGAACCTGCATCTGTACTCCTTGAGCGTATCAGAGCAGAGAAAGCCAAGTTAATTAAAGAAAAGAAACTCAAGAAAGATAAAAACGAATCTATCATTTACCGTGGTGACGACAATTCCTATTATGAGAAGTTTCTTGCTACGGGAGAGGTAAAATGTATTGATGACGAGATTCCGTTTGAGATACCTAAGGGGTGGGAATGGGAAAGAATTGGCAATATTTTTGAAACAACAAGTGGTTCTACACCATTAAGTAGAAATCCAGATTATTATAAAAATGGTAATATCAATTGGGTACGTACAACAGACTTGAACAATGGAATTTTGAACAGAACTGAAATACAAATAACCGCGAAAGCAACTATTGACTACAACCTTTCTATTTTACCCCAAACCTCTGTGTGTATTGCAATGTACGGTGGTGCTGGGACAATAGGCAAACACTGTATCTTGCATTTTAATACAACTATTAACCAATCTGTATGTGCTATCCAGCCTAATGGATTCTGTAATATGGATTACATCCATACTTTTATTGAATATCAAAGACCATTTTGGATGGATTTTGCAGCAGGTTCAAGAAAAGATCCCAACATAAATCAACTCATTATTAAGCATTGCTTGTTACCTATTCCACCACAAGAAGAGCAACGACGCATTGTTACAAAATTAAATCAGTTATACCCATATATAAATCAATATGGAAATAGTCAAAATAGACTCAATCAAATAAATAAAGAAATATGGCATAATTTAAAAAAGTCTATTCTCCAAGAAGCAATACAAGGAAAACTCGTTCCACAAATAGCAGAGGAAGGTATAGCCCAAGATTTGCTTGAACAGATACGGCAGGAAAAGCAGAAACTTGTCAAAGAAGGCAAACTTAAAAAGTCTGCTTTGACAGATTCTGTTATTTACAAAGGTGACGATAACAAGTATTATGAGAGGATAAATGAGCAAATCGTTGAAATTGAGCTTCCTTTTGAATATCCTAATAGCTGGGTTGTATTGCGTTTGAAAGATATATGCCAACTGACCGATGGAGAAAAGAGAACCGGAAAAGGCATCTGTTTGGATGCAAAATACCTGCGTGGGAAATCATCTGCAGTCGTTATTGATAAAGGTAAATTTGTCTATGCCGGAGATAACATCATTCTTGTAGATGGTGAAAATTCCGGTGAAGTTTTCTCCGTTCCACAAGATGGATATATGGGAAGTACATTCAAACAGTTATGGCTTTCTTCTGTTATGTGGAAGCCATATATTTTGGCTTTCATCTTATTCTATAAAGAGGAGTTGAAAAATTCAAAAAGAGGTGCGGCAATTCCACACCTCAATAAGGAGCTATTCCACAACCTACCTATTGGTATTCCACCTTTTGCGGAACAGCAACGTATAGCAGAACGAATAACCGAATTATCGCAGTTGCTCAAATAGTTTTTCTATTTGGGTAACAATGCGATATTGCTCTTTTAGTGGAGGTAAAGGCACAAGAGTATTATGTAGAGCTTTGGATGAAAAGCCTTGAATACCTATGCCTTTACCTCCTATCAATCCTGCCAAATTGTACAGATTGAAAATATAATAAAAGAATTTTGTACATAACGGAATATATGGACGCAACTTGTGTATGTGGTTTTGCAGCATTATCGGAAAGTCATAATTCCAAATGCAAGAGCGTCCTATATCTCCACCTTCGCAGACTAATAAATCTCCTTTGACAGCCATACAGCGATCTATTTCATTATTTTCAAATGGCATTTCCTTTAGGTTATCAAGAACAAATCCATCCCAATAGAGATTGGATGTTGTTATGTATTTCATTAACTTACCTTTGGAATTTCCTTTATTAAGTTGTTTCCCGTTGTTGTGCATGAATATTGTTCCAATTCTACACCATTGCCATTTGTTTGGTAAATCAAAGAGAATATCTTCTGTTATTTCTTTGTTTTCCTTATCTATCTGCTCATAATACTTGTTATCGTCACCTTTATAGATAATAGAATCAGACAATGCTGACTTTTTTAGCTTACCTTCTTTTATGAGGCGTTCTTTCTCTTTGCGAATCTCGGCAAGCAACTTTTCGGCAGTTCCTTCATCTGCTATTTGAGGGACTAACTTGCCTTGTATTGCTTCTTGCAGAATTGATTTTTGTAAATTCCGTGCCAAAGAAAGGTCAAGTTCTGCTCTGTCTGATAAAAGCTTATTTAATTTTTGTGATAGTGTGTGCATCGCTTTATATTGTTATGCGATGACGAGCAACTTCTCATAATAGGAACTCAATGAAATTGCACTAACCATACATTTATTAATGAAAACGAATTGTTTAACTAATAATGTATCAGACATGAATATTGAAAATTTTGAAATGTTTCTGCGTCAAGGAAATATGGCGGAGAACACGATTGCAGCTTATCTCTATGCCGTAAAAGAGTATTATTCCCGACACAAGGAATTAAACAAACGCAATCTGCTTGTTTATAAAACCTATCTCATTGAGAAATTCAAGCCTAAAACAGTCAATCTCCGCATTCAGGCAATGAACAAGTATCTTGATTGTATGGGGAAATCTCGTTTAAGATTAAAATCCGTCAAGGTTCAACAGCGTAGTTATTTAGAAAATGTAATCAGCAATGCCGACTATGTTTTCCTAAAGAACAAACTGAAAAAGGAAGAAAATCAAGAATGGTATTTCGTTGTTCGCTTTCTCGCTGCCACAGGTGCACGAGTTAGCGAACTTATTCAGCTGAAGGTGGAACACGTACAAATAGGATATTTTGACATTTACACCAAAGGTGGTAAAATTCGCCGCATCTATATTCCGAAGACTTTACGTAAGGAAGCCACAAAATGGTTTAGTAAAACTAAGCATACAAGCGGTTATCTTTTCCTCAATCGCTTTGGCGAGCGCATTACCACCAGAGGAATTGCGCAACAATTAAAAAATTATGCTATTAAATACGGATTGAATGAGAAAGTGGTTTATCCTCATTCGTTCCGCCATCGCTTTGCCAAGAATTTTTTAGAGAAGTTCAATGACATTTCTTTGCTTGCCGACCTGATGGGGCATGAAAGTATAGAAACTACTCGTATTTATTTGCGACGTAGCAGTGCCGAACAGCAGGAGATTGTCGATAAGGTCATTACATGGTAACACTAGTTCTTATTACTCATAAGGTTACTTGCGTAGTCATACAAAACGTATATTTTTAGATAAGAGCCAAATGCCTCCAAAATTATGAAGGCATTTGGTAGTCTATTTTTCATTTTCTGTAACATATAATACTTTGCGACCTATCAGAAGTTTAAAGGATATTAAAGCAAACACTAGAGTAAGAAATATTTAATCATATCCTAATCATTTCCTTTTATCGTTGTCCATTTTTTCAATAAAAGATTGACTTTGTTCCTTTACCGCCCGATACATGGAATAATGCGCAAAAGATTCTTCCTTATATTTCAGACTACTAACTGAAGCAGCAACAGCCCACGTCAAAATAATTACTACAATAGCCACAACATATCGAAGTTTAATATGATGCCCACGTATAAACATCCCATTGATATTGGGTGGAATAACGGTTATTGGATGTTTCAGCTCATTGATTTTTGAAAGTATTTCATCCTGCTGTTTTAATATATTTTCTGTATTAATCTCAATATTAAGGCGATTGAGATTGTAATCACAAACGTGGCTATATATGTACTCAAGAAACTTGGATTTTTGCTTAAACTGTTCGACAAGTTTTGGAAACCATAGTGAAAATGGCAATGTATCAGATTGTTGTTTCCAAACATGTTTCTTTATTACAGACAACGCATCATTCCAGCAAGTACAGAAGCTTTTGGCAACTCCATTATAAATGGTCTTTTCATCCAAATCCACCTTTATATGTTGCTCCGGTTGGTTTGGAGTTACATTCTGCCTATTAACGCATTCCTTCAATTCATTGATACTTTGACGCAAATTTGCGAGATTTGCAGCTACTACATCTTCTTTCATTATCTTCTACGTTTTGAGGTTTTATAAAAAGGTTCGTTTCTTTGGTTATCCTTGCTTTTATCATCCCGCCATCCCTGTTCGTTATTAGTTCCTCCGCCAGCACTAGGAACAATTGCTTGATGAGGTTGCACTATAAGTTCTGTTGCCACATTACCCAATGTTGCGCAAAGACGGTTAAAACTTAGATCTGAATCAAGTTTAGAACCGGCAATGCTAAATTCATCCATACAAAAGGATATACCACGAATATTATCAGAGTTTTCTGCATGATTAAAACGTACATCTATTCCCTTCTCTTTGAGCATATGGAAGAAGTCATGCCATGAGCGAGATGCCGCCAACGCATCAAGAGTTGAGGAACGAAGATTATACTTACGTAATTGATGAGGACGTAAACGGCTTTTATTTCTGGCTTTGCTGTTTTTAGGAGCAAAGTAAAGTTTATACTCTTTGGTTAGAGCGCGGCAGACTTTTGCATTTCGTATCCGTTCGTTGCTATCAGAAATGAGATTACCGTCATTGTCTATCCGGTTGAATACGATATGGCAATGTGGATGTTCCGTATCATGATGCCTGGTTATGATATATTGGGTATTGCGAATCCCCATTTGCTCCATCCATTTCTTGGCAATCTCCACCATAAGTGCATTTCCTTTTTCGTCATAGGGAAAACAGATGGTATCTTGCGGAGAGAAAGCAAGTGATACGTGTTTCACCGGACTTTTTACTTTCGGGCGCATAGAGGCTTGTATCTGAAAAGAATCTGCTATGGTTTTATTGCTGATAGCACAAACACCTTCATGTGCCAAAAGTTTGGCACTCTTTTTCTTGTTCTTTTGGTCATTGGCGTAATTTACTATTCCTCCAAAATCGGCTCTTGTTTTAATCTTCGCTATCATGATTGTTATTTTTTACTTGGGTGATAATTCTGCTGACTTCTGATATAATAGAAAAGCATTGTTGTTTCACTGCTTCCAAACCATAGATGTGCATCTGATGGGCGATCTGGTTGACATTATTGGCTATACCGGAAAGGTCACGGATTGCCGACACCATTTCCGGACTGATGCGCTGACCAACTTCACAGCCCATTGCAGCCTGGTGGCAAAATTCATTGACAGACAATCCTGCCTGTTGGGCTTTGGATTGTATATAGATATAGTCGTTCTCGGTAAACATTACCCGGAAACATTTTGTGCGTTTCTGGTAACTCGCCAACCTTGGGCGACCACCAAGTTTCTTTTCCTTCATACTTATATAAACTTTGATGTGCATAAATTGATTTTTTGAGAGCGGCAGTTCTATCCGCTTGCCGCATAGGTTTTAGTGGCACTAAAACACAAACTTGCCACTCAAAAAATCTTCCTATATTTACCTTGTTCTATTCGGCTTAGTTTGCCATCTTTGATAAAGGCTTCTATCCATTTGTTTGCCGTACTTCCATTTTCACCTAAAGCTAAAACAGTTGCGTCATAATCTTTTTTGGTGAATGTTTCTGGCAACATATTATAAAGGGTATTCCTTCGTGCGTAAATACCCGTTTCTTGTGAAAGGGATTGTAAACGTTTGGGCTGATTTCCTGACAAGTTTCGATAGATGAACACTGCATGGCAAAGCAAGGTTTCGCAGATACTCATGGCTATGGAATAGTCATATTTATGGCAAATCAATTGTATAGTCCTGTCAGAGGAATATGATTCGTGAGTCATATTCTCCAAATGCCGGACAGCGGTCAACACCATCATTATACGATAGGCAATCAGTCCCATACGTCGGACTACACCCTGCATCTTGTTATCTACTTCGTCACAACATTCCTCATTCACCTGACTTAGATATTCTATAAAGTGTTCCTGCAAATCAGAGGGAAGAGAAAAGGAATAATTACCTTGTCTGACAAATTCTTCATGCAGATGGCAGAATTTATCCCCCATCAGTTTGAACATGGCATTCTTGGATTGGGAAATATCATTTGTGGCAAACACGTTTCTTATACCTCTCTTGAAACGAATGATATAAAAACAGAAACGGCTCATCAGACCGTTTTCCGCATCAGGTATCAATTTCCTTACCTGTTCGGGAGTTCCAGCCAAAGCGACTGACACTCTTGGATTGCTGACTTCGCAATATTCCCTGTCCTTGCGGCGGTTTAAACTGACTAACTCATGATGAAATGCCTTTCGTAATACATCTGAATAATTACCATAGTCCGACTTCAAAGTCTGGCTTAATGTGTCACCTTCCGATTCAAATAGCAGTCCGATTCCGTCATTATCTCCCAATATCTTCAGGAAAGAACTTGCGCTACTGTTGGCAGGAATGACAAGCATTCGCATAGGCGGTTCAGTTGGCATGGTCATTCCACCATCTTTCTTGCCTTTGATGTAAGCGTTCATTGCTTCCTTGTACTCCAGCTCCAATCGTTTTGAAAGTTCATGCAAATTGCGATTGATAGGTGCTACAAGTTCCCGGCATAAAGTCAATGCACCTTTCCCCATACCGGCATCTGCTACTACAAACAGATAAAGGTTCGGATAAACGATGCGTTCATCGTACACTCCACAAATATTGTGAAAGCAGACAGACAAACACACAATCGCCCCAATCAATATTGTATCACGGTCATCCAGCGATATAGAATTGTTGACAACCTCATTTAGAAAAGGGGGAAGATGCTCAAATACACACTCAGGAAATGCCGGAAGTTCTTCCTCTGACTTTTATCCATTTACCCGTTTTCCCATTTTGGATATTTGGCAAAATGGATAAATGTTCTTTGTTGAATGGAGCCAGCGAGATTCCGGCTTGGTTTGCAAGATGGAAGAAAGAACGAATGGTAATACCTTGTCCTTTGGATTGCAGACAATGTGTATATTGTTTGTCGGTTTCTTCCCTTTGATAGTTAGGGTAAAACCTGCTAATGCGGTGATAATACTCTCGTCCATTTTCTCCCAATCCGTCCACAAGCGCAAAGCCCAATTCTACCCAATCTTTATAATTGGGTGTTATATCAATGGCACGCTGCTCTATTTCCCGGACAATATGTTCCACATCTTCCTCCACCTTATTATATAGTGGAGTAATACTTGGCATATCTGTTTGCTGTATTTCAGAAGGGACATTCTCCCAATCTTGGGCGAAAAATATTTTCTTTGACATCATCTTTGTATTTAGGGTTAATATATGCTTGTGGATCATGTGGCAAAAAACATGAACGAGCAACGTCACTTCCGGACATATCTACCAACGGCAAGCCTGTTGCTTTGATACAGTTGGTAACAGCCTTAAAGTACCGGGAATATTCCCAGCCTTTCAAGTCAACGGGTATTATCCATTTTAATCCATTACCGGATGGACTGACAAATAACAGTTCCGTATCAAAATACTCATGGTTGAGTAACTTTTGCTTTAGTTCCATAATATTTTCCACATGATCAAAATCCAGACATATCAATCCGGAGTGCATTATCAGTTCACTCTCATTCCGCTTACGGAATAGTCCAGAAAAGGTACAATAGTCAAAATGGGTGGCTTTGTACCTTTTGGCTTCAGGAGAAGTTGCCATCAGACGCAAGGCTTCGGTTTGTGGTTGTGCATAATACCCGGTGATATAGCGGTACACATCCACAATACCTACAGCTCTTATCGGTTCGATGTTCTGGATGGGTTTGCGAAAGAATGAAAAACAATAATCAGTCGTTCCCATCATCTGATAATCTTTTTGGATTCAACAAATCGTCTGGCTTCCTCCATCAAGTCATCCTGTGTCTTATGCGATTTGTTCTTCAACCAGTCATCAATTTCTGATTGCAGAAAAGCCAGAGCCTTATTTATTTTATGTACGGGGATTTGTTTGGCTGAAACCCATCCATAAACCGTTTGCTTGGCAGGATGCGATGGTAGGTAAGCACAAAGCTCGTCTATATCCATCCACTTGGGTGAATTACTTGCCTGCTTATTCTGCAGGGCATTTACTTTAGATTGTAGAGCCTCTACGGACTCAATCAGGTAGGACAATGCATTTGGCATCTCTTCCAACGAATTTACTTTATAAGCCATATCTTTCGTATTTTAGAGTTAATGCCGCAAAAGTATATGTATGTTTATGGGTGCTAAATAGGTGCTTGAAAGCCACCAATTACCCATTCATTCACCACCGATAGATTTAATTTTCATTAACACAAAAGGATAATAAAAGAGGGAGCAAACTCTTTTTATAGTAAAATGCTCTCCATTGAGAGTGTCTATGATGCAAAATACCCCTCAAAAAGCAGGTGCTTAATGAGGGGTAAATTATGATGTGTTTATGATTCTTTGTTATAAGTCATTGATGCTCAAGGGTGGAAGTTTCCACCATGACCTACAAAGTCAAATTTTCGATGTGTAATGTATTAGCTGCTTTTTCTTTCTGTTCGTTCACGATGGGCATATAAATCTGGGGGCTAATGTTTGTATGCCACATTAAAGATTTAGCTATCCGGTAAAATTTTTTATAGTGAATCAAGTAAGTGGAAAAACCAAGTAATTTTCTTTCTACTCAATTATAGGCTATATTGTATATAAATTATTATTATAGATTCATTTATCTATATTTTATTATTATAGATTCATTTATCTATATTTTATTATTATAGATTATTTTACCTATAATCATTGGCGAAATAAAAGAAAATTCATACATTTGCCATCGAATCAATGAACCATAATATGTTTGCAACAATTTCAGCAGATATAGTAGCATCCACTTCCTTGTCTGTGAATGAAACTATAGGATTAAAGCAAAGGATAGAATCATTATTTGGCTTGCTAAAAGTGAGTTATCCTGATTTTGAAGGTCGCCAAATCAAAGGGGATTATATAGAGTGCGTAATGCAAAGTGTATCAAACGTATTCCGGATAGCCTTTATAATCAAATCCTGCATCAAATCTTTTTCCACAGCTAAAAATGAAAAGACGAAAAATTTCCATACATACGGAATAAGGATGGCTATTGGTATCGGAGATATGAGAATAGTGGATACCGAACAAGGCATTTGGGATGGTGAGGCCATATATCTGTCAGGACGTGCACTTGAGGAAATGAGTTCCTTAAATAAGGGAACCATGTCTGTACAAACAAGTAACAAGCAATTATCTGCCCCATTACAAACTATAGCCCTATTGGCCGATGCCATATTAAATGATATGACTGTGCGCCAAAGTGAAGTCGTTTACTATAAATTGCTTGGTTTCAAAGAGGCAGACATTGCTAAGAAATTGGGTATATCCCAAGCCAGTGTAAATAATGCTTCTACAGCCACAAAATGGTATTGTATAGAAGAAGCCATAAAATATTTTGAACAGGTAAATTTTGAGGAATATGAATAGTTGGTTATTCTTAAGTCTGATATTGGCACATGTCATAGGCGACTTCTACCTGCAAAATGATAAATATTGTACACAGAAAGAGGAAAGGAAATTCAAAAGCTGGTTCCTGTATGTGCATTCGCTTATTATCGGTGTGGTATCATGGGTAGTTGTTCCTGTTTATGAATTCAGATTTTATGCCCTTGCCATTGCTTTTTCCCATCTGGTGATAGATGTTATCAAAACATATAGCCCAAAAGGATTATGGAATTTTGTGATTGATCAGATTGTTCATTGGGCGATATTGATTATAGTGACATCTTCCTTTGACACTACAACAAAGCTACCAATCCAATCAATGGATTGCAATGGCAGCTTCTCAATACCTCTGTTCATATTAGCGATATTATTGTGCATCAAGCCTGCAAACATCCTGATTAAGTTGGTCTTAAAAAAATATCAAGTTGGAGAAACACAATCCTGTGAAAACATCAAAAATGCAGGAGCGTTAATTGGAAATTTAGAACGAATTCTTACCATCATATTCGTTATCCTTGGGCAATATGAAGCAATCGGTTTTATCATAGCGGCAAAATCCATACTTCGATTCAAAGACACGGATACAGCAAAAACAGAGTATGTCCTTGCCGGAACGTTTCTAAGTTTTGGAATTGCATTGCTGTGTGGTTTAATGGTAACAAAATAACAGATGGACAGTTTTCAAGAGAAATACAATGCGCTTGTCATTAAATACAATGCTCTGCTTGCCGAAAATGAAGAACTGAAGTCAATACTTTCACAGCATGGTATAGTGTATTCCACCATCAAATGTGCTGATGAAAGCACAGCATTTTCTTCCATAATATATCCTCCAATCAAACTCTCTATTGATGAGAAAATTGCATTGTTCCGTAACTTTTTCAAGGGACGAGATGATGTATTTGTACGACGATGGTTCAGCAAAACCACAGAAAAGGGTGGTTATCAACCTGTCTGCATCAACGAATGGCGTAGAGGAATATGTGACAAGAAAAAGCATAAATGCGCAGAGTGTCCCAACCGCAATTTTGCCCCGTTAACCAATCAAGACATATACCGACATCTGGAAGGTAAAGATGAGAACGGATGTGATGTTATCGGTCTGTATGTCGTTACTTCTGATAATAAATGTTCTTTCTTGTGTGCTGATTTTGATGACAAAAATTGCACTCATGGATATAAGAACGACGTATTGGCATTTATTTCCATTTGTAGAGAGTGGAGAATTCCGTTCAGTATAGAACGCTCACGCTCTGGCAATGGTGCGCATGTGTGGACTTTCTTTAATGAACCCATACCGGCCTGCAAAGTAAGGAAATTAGGCAATACAATTCTTACAGAAGCCATGAAGCGCAATAGACGGATTACATTCGATTCATACGATCGTTTCTTTCCCAATCAGGATAAAGTACCAGAAGGCGGATTCGGCAATCTCATTGCATTACCATTGCAGGGAAAAGCCAGGAAAGCAGGAAACAGCGTTTTTGTAGATGATCAGTTTCTTCCGTTTCAGGATCAATGGGCATACCTATACAATGTAAGAAAAATAGATGAAAGTACCGTAGATGCATTATTGACACAGCATCAGCAGGAAGATTTTGGAACATTGGCCACATCTTCAGAAAATAAACCGTGGGAAATACCAGTCGTACAAGATGTGAGCCAGGAAGACTTTAACGGCAGACTTATAATACATAAATCAGACAGGATATATATTCCTTTAAAGTCTATTTCAGATAAGGCTAGTAATCATTTGAAACATATTGCGGCGTTCAAAAATCCTGAATTTTACAGCAAACAAGCGATGCGTATTTCCACATATAACATTCCTCGTATTATCTGCCGTGCAGATTTTACCGATGAATATCTGGCAATGCCTCGGGGGTGCGAGGATGCCATTATCGACATACTGTATTCCCTCAAAATTGATTATGAAATAGTTAATAATACAAATCATGGTAAACCTATTGGCGTAATATTCAAAGGAAAGGAACGCGATGAACAGTTGGATGCCATTAATGCCCTCATGCCATATTCCAACGGAGTGTTGTCTGCAACAACAGCCTTTGGAAAGACTGTTACAGCCGCGGCTCTGATTGCCAGAAGAAAGACAAATACACTTATTCTGGTACACTCCAAGGCATTGCTTATGCAATGCATGAATGTCTGTCTGAATTTCTTGACATAGATTTTACAGAAGAGGAGATTTCCAAGAAACGAGGCAGGAAGAAGGCTTTTTCTCCGGTCGAGTGTCTTGATTCTACCTCTAACACGTTGCATGGCGTTATTGATATAGCTCTTATACAGTCATGTTTTGACAATGACGAAGTCAAGCCTTTTGTAAAAGAATACGGGATGGTCATTGTGGACGAGTGTCATCACGTATCTTCCATCACATTCGAGAATGTATTAAAACACGTTACGGCACATTATGTCTATGGACTTACTGCCACTCCTATCCGCAAAGATGGTTTGCAGCCTATTATCTTCATGCAATGCGGTCCGATTCGTTTTTTTGCCGATGCCAAGGCACAGATACAGCAGCAGTCGTTCCAGCGTTATCTTGTGCCGAGATTTACATCTTACAGACCTGTTACCGATGATAAACAATCGTTTACGGCACTATCACAATCCCTCGCAGAATCGGAAATACGGAATAATCTTATAATAGAGGATGTCCTTAATGTCGTGGCTGCAGGCCGAACACCTATAATACTTACTGCCAGAACTTCTCATGTAGAATTGCTTGCCGAAATGTTGAAGCAGCATGTAGCCAACATCATACAACTCACAGGAGAAGGGACAGCAAAAAACAAGAAAGAAACACTGCAAAAGTTACAGGATATACCCAAAGATGCCCCTCTTGTAATAGTAGCCACAGGAAAATATGTGGGAGAGGGATTTGACTATCCACGACTTGATACACTGTTTTTGGCACTACCAATCTCATGGAAAGGATTGGTGGCACAATATGCTGGACGTTTGCAGCGAGAGAATGAGAGCAAGAAAGATGTTCGTATTTATGACTATATTGATATACACGAACCTGTTTGTGAGAACATGTATCGTAAACGCCTGAAAGGATACTCTGCCATCGGTTATCGTGTACTGTCAAAAGATACTCAGACGCTGTTTGACAATACAGATGACTTACATATATCATCGTTTGAAGGACGGATTTTCAATGGCAACACATTCCGCTTGATATTTATGCAAAATTTGAAAAGTTCAAGACAATCTATTGTCATATCCTCTCCAAAACTCTATCGTACAGAACGAAACACATTTGTTAAAATGCTCAGAGAGCTTCATGTAAGTGGTGTTCAAGTTGCAATTCTTACATCAGAGGAAAGCAGTCAGACGAATTATCTAAAAAGTTTGGGATTATATGTAAAGATTGTACCTAAACTATCTTTATCCTCGTGTATCATAGATAGGTCCACAGTCTGGTATGGCAGTATCAATATACTTGGCTATGTAACAGAGGAAGATAACATTATTAAAATCACAGATGGAAAACTTGCAAATGAGCTACTTGATATCATGTACGATGAACATATGAATCCACGTGGTTCTGACATTCGTATATCCCATTAAATATTTAATGGCATCCATTTTCCAGCAATAGTGAAGAAATACGATGGTGAAAGCTATGGAAAATTTTGGACAGTGTCTTATATTATGACGAATTCTTGGATGACACAGAAATAGAATAATAAACTACCCAAGGGACGAATAGAAAGACGCTATATCTTCGTCATCTTTTATGTAAGATACTTGATTATTCTTCTCTGCTATTTGCTTTAATTGTTGTCTTTCTTTATCACTCCAGTTATTGAAAGCCTTCAATCTTGAAATAACAAAATGAGTCCGCGCAAAACTATTACTGTTTTCCAAATCCAATATGAGTTTTTCTTTTTCTTTAACTTCTTGAACCTCTACATTTATATTCTGATTGAGCTGCTCCTTTTGATTTTTATAATGAAAAGACACAAGTTTTTCATTTGAAGCCGTTTGTTCAATTATGGATTTTACGAGAATATCCAATTCTGAATTTTCTGTATAATCTGCTGGAGCAAAATATTTAATCCTTTTATCTTCCATCATTTTGTATACTTTTCTCTTATCTTGAGTTTCCGGATTAAAAACTCCTATTGAATAGCCGGAATTGGTATTAATAAGTTTCATACATGGTATATCAGTGTCGCTGTCACCTATATAAATCATGTTTCTAAAAGGAATACGAATATTCTCGGGCTCAAAATAATCATTGACGGCGAAATCATTTACATCCAATGTTCCTTTTTCTATTCTAAAAAGAAATTGTGTCTTGCTTGTATAATTTATAACTTGTGCAGGCCACTGAGCTACACCATCTTTATCATAATAAAATGAACTAGCATAGATTTTCTCAAATTCATCTGCAACCTTAGTTCCTTCAATCATTTCTTTCAGCCCAGAAGATATGATGTAATGTTCCACAATTACCCCCTTACTTTCTCCATATTCTCTGATTCTTTTAAACCACGTATCTACACCAGGAAATAACTTTACTTTCGCTCCATAATCCATTAAGGCCTCTCTGTTAAAAACAAACTTTCCATGAGCTTTTTGAATCATTGTAAACATATAGGCAAGGCTTTGGTCCATGTCGTTTTCTTCAGCTAATCCGTTCGATTCTTTCCAGAAAGACTCGACTTCATATCCAACCGATTGAATATACCCTTGAACCTGCATATCATCAGGAGACAACGTTTTATCAAAGTCGTAACATATTGCTACTACTGGTTTATCCTCTTTTGACTTTCTTAAAAATTCCTTACTCATAAATGTCATATATATAAATAAAAAAATGAGGCATAATCCTTATAATCATGCCTCATTTCTATTATTTTATTCTTTATTTCACGATGCAGCATATTTACATCACTGATTATCAGTGACCATTCATTTTAATCGGTAC
>ERZ773136.725-NODE-725-length-35906-cov-4.185518_pt1 | contig 35906 bp, 38 predicted proteins | sample MGYA00580855_ERZ773136 | MGnify/ENA primary metagenome ERZ773136 (study PRJEB29015, sample SAMEA2737860) | human gut metagenome | biome: human gut; feature: human-associated habitat; material: faeces | place: China | collected 2012 ... | reverse complement strand
GGAGCTTTTTGGCATGAGGCGCGAGCGCACGAATCTGTTTCCGTGTCGTAAAACGAAGTTTTGCGACACGCTCAAACGCGGAGAATGTAAATTCTCCGCGTTTTTTGCTTCCTCCGGCAAACTTTACCGGATAAAGCTATAAAGCATTGGTCAACCTAAGGGTTAGCCGTTGGTCTTCATAGCGTTTTCAGCGTTCATGATCATCTTCTTGACCATCTGGCCGCCGACAGAACCAGCCTGCTTTGCAGTAAGGTCGCCATTGTAGCCCTGCTTGAGGGTTACGCCGACTTCGCTGGCAGCTTCCATCTTAAACTTATCCATAGCTTCTTTTGCTTCGGGAACTAACTTCTTGTTATTCATGATAAATATCTCCTTGAAATTTAACCGTAGATCGGTTTGTGATTGAAAGCTCGCGAAAAACTTTTGTTTTGCGGCTTTACGCTCATAGTATTTGCATGGCTCATTTTGATATACTGTAAAGTTTTGGCAATCAAAAGCCGCACTGACGGACATGATGAGCTGTCGAGAATTTTGCGCGTTTACAGTTTGCCTTTGTTATGCCAAGAACCTCAAATAGTATTGCAAACAAATTTGCCCACAATAGGGCACAGCAAAATCTTATCGGATTTTGTATTTTTGTAAATTATTTGTTATGCCACTTGACTTTAGCGTTTTAACGTGTTAATATAAGAAAGTGAAAGAGATGCTTTCTTATAAAGGAACGTGAGACACATGGAAAAGAAGTATACGGAATTTACAGACACGCTATTTGAGGCGATCTTAACCTTAAAAAGCGTGCAGGAATGCTACGATTTTTTTGAAGATATATGCACCGTAAAGGAAATTCAGACGCTATCGCAGCGCTTGGAAGTCGCCAAGCTTTTGCAGCAGAACAAAAGCTATATTGAAATTTCCAAAGAGACCGGTGCAAGCACCGCTACGGTAAGCCGCGTGAAAAAGTGCTTCACTTACGGTACGGGCGGCTATAAAGCGGCGCTCCAAAGGCTTGAAGAGGGAGAAAACTAAAATGGATTACATTTTACGAAGCGAAGAAAAAGCAATTTTTAAATTGCGTAATTTATACGAAAGCTACGGCTACCGTCCGTTTAAGATGAGCCGGTTTGAGGAATACGATCTATATACGCGCAACAAGGATTTTCTCGTGTCGGACAGTATCATTACTTTTACCGATACAAACGGCGTGCTTATGGCTTTAAAGCCGGACGTTACGCTTTCCATCATCAAGGACAGCACCGACATTACCGGCTCGGTGAAAAAGGTCTACTATAACGAAAATGTTTACCGCGTTTCAAAGGGCACGCAGTCGTTTAAGGAAATCATGCAGACCGGTCTTGAATGTATTGGCGATGTTGACGAATACATCATCTGCGAAACGCTTTATCTTGCGGCAAAAAGCCTTGAAAGCATTTCAAAGGATTTTATTCTTGATATTTCCCATATGGAGCTTATTTCGGAGGAGATCAAGGCGCTTTCGGTTTCGGCTGACGGCGAAAAGGAGATCTTAAAATGCCTTGGTGAAAAAAATATTCAGGGAATCAAACGAATTTGCGCGTCGGAAAACGCCGACGAAAAAGCGTCTGAGATTCTTGTGAAGACCGCGTCGCTTTACGGAAATATGAAAAAGGTGGTTTCTGCACTCAAAGAAATTGATTTTGACAAGATCTCGCCGTATGTTGCCGCTCTTGAAAAAATTGCCGCCTATTTTGAAAACAGCGGACTTGAAGAAAGAATCCATTTCGATTTTTCGGTAATCCACGATTTGAGTTACTACAACGGAATCGTGTTCAAGGGGTTTATCAATACCATTCCCACAGGCGTTTTATCGGGCGGTCAGTATGACGGTCTTATGCGCAAAATGAAAAGAAATTCCAATGCGATCGGCTTTGCCGTGTATCTCGACCTTCTCGAACGTCTGCCGGACGATGAGGAAAAATTTGATGTCGGCGCGCTTGTTTTGTACGACGAAACAGCGGACGCAAAAGCGCTGAAAGACGCTGTCGGCGCACTTACCGAGAAAAATATAAGCGTTTCGGCACAAAAGAAGATACCGCAGAATTTACGCTATCGGTCGCTTTACAGGTTCGGAAAAGGAGGTTTGGAAAGAGTTGAGTGATTTTTTGAATATCGCGCTTCCGAAAGGAAGACTCGGCGAAAAGGTATACAAAATGTTTGAAAGGGCAGGATTTGAGTGTCCGTCGGTTTTGGACGACACAAGAAAGCTCATTTTTGAAAATCCCGAAAAAAAGCTTCGTTATTTTTGGGTAAAACCGTCGGATGTTTCAATTTATGTGGAACGCGGCGCGGCGGCCATAGGCGTTGCCGGAAAAGACATCTTGCTTGAATACGAACCGGATGTTTACGAGCTTTTAGACTTAAATATCGGCAAATGCGCTATGTGCGTTGCGGCGAAAAAAGGCTTTTTCGATGAAAACCGCAAAACGCTTCGTGTTGCGACAAAATTTTCGAACTGCGCAAAGCGATATTACAACGCAAAGGGACGGGATATTGACATCATCCACTTAAACGGGTCAATTGAAATTGCACCGATTTTAGGACTTTCGGATGTCATTGTAGATATTGTGGAAACCGGTACGACCTTAAAGGAAAACGATCTTGAGGTGATCGAAAAAATTTTTCCCGTCAGTGCACGGCTTATCGCGAACAAGTCGAGCTTCAAATTCAAGACCGATATCATTGAAAATATTGCAGCGCATCTGGAGGTTAAGGATGATTAAGATCTTAAAATACGGCGAGGTTGAAAATAAAGATATTTTTGCGCGCACAAGCGCCAAAACGAATGTTGAGGGAATTGTTTCCGAAATTATCGGGAACGTGAAAACGAACGGCGACAAGGCGCTGTTCGAATACTGCGAAAAGTTTGATAAGGCTAAACTTTCGTCGTTTGCCGTGAGCGCCGATGAAATTGAAAACGCGGTAAAGTCCGTGGACGAAAAATTTATAAATATATTAAAAAAAGCGGCGGCAAATATCCGGAAATTTCACGAAAAACAAGTCCGCACCAGTTTTATCATCAACGATGAAAGCGGTATTTTGACCGGTCAGAAGATCATTCCCGTAGACTGCGCCGGACTTTATGTTCCGGGCGGCACGGCGGCATATCCGTCCACCGTTTTGATGGACGCCATTCCGGCTAAGATCGCAGGCGTGAAAAATCTTGTCATGGTCACGCCGCCGCGACCTGACGGCAGCGTCAATCCGGTCATTCTTGCGGCGGCATATATTGCAGGCATTGACAAAATATTCAAGGTTGGCGGCGCACAGGCGATAGCGGCGCTTGCCTACGGCACCGAGAGCATCCCGAAAGCGGATAAGATCGTCGGTCCCGGAAACGCGTTTGTCGCCGAGGCGAAAAAACAGGTTTTCGGCTTGGTTTCCATTGATATGGTGGCAGGTCCGAGTGAGATTTTAATTGTTGCCGACGCAACGGTAAATCCGAAATATGCGGCGGCAGACCTACTCTCACAGGCCGAGCACGATAAAATGGCAAGTGCGGTTTTGGTGACGACCTCGACAGAAGTCGCCGAGGCGGTTCAAAGGGAAATTGAGCTTCAAATTCCTCTGCTTGAAAGGGCGGAAATCGCGCGTGCGTCCATTGACAACAACGGCAAGATCATTGTTGCGGACGACATCCGAACCGCTATCGGTATTGCAAACGAGATCGCACCCGAGCATTTGGAGCTTTGCGTAGACAATCCGTTCGATTATCTTGACGAGATCCGTCATGCAGGTTCGGTATTTATGGGAAAAAACTGTCCCGAAGCGTTGGGCGATTACTTAGCCGGTGCCAATCATACACTGCCCACAAGCGGTACGGCAAAATTCTCCAGTCCGCTTTCGGTGGACGATTTCGTGAAAAAAACACAGTACACGTATTACACCGCGGACGCACTCAAAAAAGTTGCGTATGACGTTGCGTATTTCGCTGAACAAGAGGGACTTACGGCACACGCAAAAAGCGCGGTCATACGGCTTGAGGAATAAAATATGACTAGATTTATGTCGCAGAAATTCGAAAAACTGATTCCGTATACGCCGGGCGAACAGCCGCAGGATAAAAAATACATCAAACTGAATACCAACGAATCGCCGTTTCCGCCGTCGGAGAAGGCGCTTTCAAGGGTCAAGGACATATTGAACCGTCTTATGCGTTATCCCGACCCGGAATGTACGGCTTTGAATGAAAAATTCGCAAAATGCATCGGGGTTGAAAAAGACGAGGTCATGGCGGTCAACGGCTCAGACGAGATTTTAAACTTTGCCTTTGCCGCGTTTTGCGACAAGGATAAAACGGCGGTTTTTCCCGATATAACCTATGGGTTTTATGAGGTTTTCGCCGATTACAACGGCGTACCGTACAGAAAAATTCCGCTTGGGGATGATTTTAGAGTAAACATTGCGGATTATTTCCATGCAAATGCGACGGTGTTTCTTGCCAATCCCAACGCGCCGACCGGTATTGCGCTTGCCTTAAACGAAGTCGAAGAAATTGTGAAAAACAATCCCGAAAACATCGTTGTGATCGACGAGGCCTACGTTGATTTCGGCGGTGAAAGCACGGTTTCGCTGATACACAAATACGACAATCTTTTAGTCACGCAGACCTTTTCAAAGTCGCGTTCGGCGGCAGGCGCCCGGCTTGGCTTCGGAATCGCCTGCAAAAGCCTGATCGCCGACTTAAACACGGTGCGCTTTTCCACAAATCCCTACAACGTCAACGCTATGACAATGGCGCTTGGCGAGGGGATCTTAGACGACGAGGAGTACACGCGTGAAAACTGTAAAAAGATCATGGTGCTTCGCGGCTCTGTGCAGAACGAACTTAGAGCTCTCGGCTTTGAAACGACCGCTTCTTCGGCGAATTTTATATTTGCAAGGCACAACAACATAAGCGGAGAAACGCTTTATAAAAAGCTGAAAGAAAAAGGCGTTTTGGTGCGTCACTTTAACGGTGAGCACATCAAGGATTTTAACCGGATCACCGTCGGCACAAAGGACGAAATGACGGTGCTTATCGAAAAAATAAAGGAAATTATAGAGGAGGAAACGGCATGAGAGCGGCGGAGATCAAACGTAAAACAAACGAAACGGACATAAGTCTTTCGTTAGATCTTGACGGAAGCGGAAAGTCGGAGATCAAGTGCGGCTGCGGATTTTTGGAGCATATGCTGACGCTTTTTGCAAAGCATGCGCATTTTGATCTGACGCTTTCCTGTGTGGGTGATACCTATGTGGACGACCATCACACGGTGGAGGACATCGGAATTGCGCTCGGCGAGGCTTTTGATAAAGCGCTCGGCGACAAAAAAGGCATTATGCGCTATGCCGACACCATTCTTCCCATGGACGAGTCTCTCATTTTAACGGCGGTTGATTTGTCGGGACGGTCTCACCTTTCGTATTCGCTCGATATTCCCACCGAAAAAGTCGGCACGTTTGATACCGAGCTTTGCGAGGAGTTTTTTGCGGCATTTGTGCGAAGCGCGAAATGTACGCTTCATATAAGGAAGATCTCAGGGACAAATTCACATCACATCATCGAGGGTGCGTTCAAGTCGTTTGCACGGACGTTGTCGTGCGCGGTTAAGATCGACGGCGCATTCAAGGACGAAATTCCGTCAACAAAGGGAGTGCTTTGATGATTGCAATTGTCGATTATGGCGTGGGAAATCTTTTTTCACTTAGCCGGTCGCTTTCCTATGTCGGCGCGGACGCATGCGTGACGGGCGACCGTGAAAAAATCAAAAGTGCGGAAAAGATCATTCTTCCCGGTGTGGGCGCGTTTGGCGACGCGATAAAAAAGCTGAAAGACGCGCGTCTTGACGAGGTTATCGTTTCAGAGGCAAAAAAAGGCAAGCCGGTCATGGGAATTTGTCTCGGTATGCAGCTTTTGTTCGACAAAAGCTTTGAATATGGCGAGCATGAGGGGCTTGGACTGATAAAGGGCGAGATCCGTCCGATAGCCGACAGGATCGGAAAGGATCTGAAAGTGCCGCATATCGGCTGGAATTCGTTGGAATTTACCGATAAGAAAAGCGAGATCTTCAAGTATATAAGCGACGGCGATTTTGTGTATTTTGTCCATTCGTATTATGCGGCGGATTGCGAAGAAAGCGTTATTGCAAATGCGGAATATGGAGCCAAGCTCACCGCCGCGGTACAGTGCGGAAATGTGTACGGATGCCAGTTCCATCCTGAAAAAAGCGGAAAGACGGGGCTTAACATTTTGCGTGCATTTTGTGAAAAGGAGGAGTAGAAAATGCATATTTTTCCTGCAATCGATTTGTATGACGGCAAGGCGGTGCGACTTTTAAAGGGCGATTACCGGGAAATGACGGTTTACAGTGAAGCTCCGCTTGAGATCGCAAAGGATTTTGAAAATTCGGGAGCGGAGTTCTTGCACGTGGTAGACCTTGAGGGTGCGAAAACAGGCGATACGCCGAACATCGGCACGATTGAGAAAATTGTGCAAAGCACCTCTCTTTTTACCGAAGTCGGCGGCGGAATACGCACGCTTGAAACGGTGGAAAAATACGTAAATGCCGGTGTGGGACGCGTCATTCTCGGCACGGCGGCGGTGAATGATGAGGAATTTTTGCAAAGTGCGGTTCGGATATACGGCGATAAGATCGCGGTGGGGATCGACATAAAGGACGGATTTGTCGCCATAAAGGGCTGGACGGATCTAAGTAAGTTTACGCCGTTTGAGTTTTGTGAGAAGATGCAGGATATCGGCGTTAAAACCGTAATCTGCACCGACGTTTCAAAGGATGGCGCAATGCAGGGCACAAACGTCGGTCTATACAAGGATATGTCTGAAAAATTCGATATCAACATCATCGCGTCGGGCGGCGTGAGCAGCATAGCCGATATAAAAAAGCTCAAAGCTTTGGGAATTTACGGTGCGATCATCGGCAAGGCATACTATACAAAGGCGATATCGCTTGCCGAAGCAACCGAGGTGGCAAAATGATCACAAAACGAATTATCCCGTGTCTTGACGTAAAGAACGGCCGCGTGGTCAAGGGCGTGAATTTTGAGGGATTGTCGGACGTTTCGTCGCCGGTGGAGCTTGCAAAGTATTACAGCGACAACGGCGCGGACGAGCTTGTTTTTTACGACATAACCGCGTCGGCCGAGGGCAGAGCGCTTTTTACCGATATCTTAAAAAAGGTTGCCGAAACGATTTTCATTCCGCTTACGGTCGGCGGCGGCATCAACACCGTGGACGATTTTGACCGGATGTTAAAATGCGGCGCGGACAAGGTAAGCGTCAATTCGGGTGCGCTTAAAAATCCGGACTTAATCTGCGAGGCGGCGAAAAAATACGGAAATCAGTGCGTGGTTCTTTCGGCGGACGTAAAGCGCGAAAACGGACAGTTTACCGTATATGCCAAAGGCGGACGCGAAAGAACCGGTCTTGAGGCGGTTTCGTGGATTAAACAGTGCGTCGACAGAGGTGCCGGCGAGGTCGTTTTGAATTCCATCGACACCGACGGCGTGAAAGGCGGATTTGACCTTGAAATGTTGGACGCGGTGTGCAATGCGGTGAATGTTCCGGTTATCGCGTCGGGCGGAGCCGGCAAAAAAGAAGATTTTGTCGAGCTTTTTACAAAACTCCCGAAGGTGGACGCAGGATTAGCCGCGTCGATCTTCCACTTCAAAGAGGTGGAGATTCCCGATTTGAAGCGCACGTTGAAAGAAAACGGAATTTTGGTTAGAATTTAAAGGAGCGATAAAAATGAAGTGTGATTTTGATATCAACAAATTAAAATTTGACGAAAAGGGGCTTATCCCGGCTATCGTGACCGACAACATCACAAAAGATGTGCTCACGCTTGCGTATATGAACAGAGAAAGCCTTGAAAAGTCGATCGAAAAGGGCCTTACCTGCTTTTGGAGCCGTTCGAGAAACACGCTTTGGACAAAGGGCGAAACAAGCGGAAATTATCAGCATATTGTATCGATTACAGCAGACTGCGATTACGACGCGTTAAACGTTATTGTGGAAAAGGATGGCCCTGCGTGCCATACCGGTACGGAAAGCTGCTTTACCAACACGGTTTGTCACGATGATACGATGACCGAATTTTCGCTTTCTAAGCTCATGAATCTTCTTCTTGACCGCAAAAAAGAGATGAAAGAGGGGTCGTACACGACCTATCTTTTTGAAAAAGGATTAGACAAAATCCTCAAAAAAGTGGGAGAGGAAAGTACCGAAGTGATTATCGCGGCGAAAGCGGAGGACAAAAAAGAAACGATCTACGAAATAGCCGACCTGTGCTATCATGTTTTGGTGCTCATGGCGCACACGGGAATCAGTCTTCGCGATATTCAGTATGAGCTTGCGTCGCGCAATGTCATCGACCACAAGGTGAAGCAGGAGAAAATGACAAAATGAATGATTTTCACGTCCATACCTGTTTTTGTGACGGCAAAAATTCGCCCGAAGAAATGATTCTGGCGGCGATAAAGCTTCATATGGGAAAAATCGGGTTGGTCTATCATTCGTATGTGCCGTTTGACGAGGAATGCTGTATCAAAAAGGGAAATGAAACCGCTTTTTGTGATGAAATCGACCGTCTGCGCGAAAAATACCACGGAAAGATCGAAATATTCAAAGGCGTCGAAAAAGACTATTTTTCCGATACGGCGGACAGCGGCTGCGATTATGTCATCGGTTCGGTGCATTATATCAAGATCGGCGGCGAATACTTTTCGGTGGACGAGAGTGCGGAAAATTTCAAGGCGCTTGCAGAAAACAAGTTCGGCGGCGATTATTATGCTCTGGCAAAGGAATATTTTCAGCTTGTGTCGCATGTGGTGGGGAAGACGGGGGCCGATATCATTGGGCATTTTGACCTTGTATCAAAATTCAATGAGGGCGGAAGATTTTTTGATGAAAACAATGACCGGTACAAAGAATGCGCGTACCGTGCGATCGAAGATCTTGTGCAATATGGCGTTCCGTTTGAGATAAACACCGGTGCGGTATCTCGCGGATACCGAAAAACGCCGTATCCGGGTGAAGATCTTATAAGGAAAATTGCAAGTCTCGGCGGAAAGTTTATTTTGTCCAGCGACGCGCACAGTGCAGAAAATTTGTGCTTTGGGTTCGGCGATATAAGAATAAATAACATATGCGAAACCTTTTAAGCCTTTGGGCGGATGCTGTAAGAAGGCTTGAATTTGTTCTGAAACCGCGCAAAAAAAGCGCAGTCTGCGAAAAAAAGTAGACTGCGCTTTTCTTGTAATATTGGAATTTGATACTATGTGAAGCATTCATCCCATGATGTCAACCAAGATATTTTTGAACTCAAATTTCCAAGAAGATACCGGTTCTACCGGTATTTTGCACTCGTTCCATGCAAGAAATTTCAATTCATAGTAACCCGCTTCATTCTCGGAAAGTGAGGGAGAAAACACTTGATTCCCTACGCATTTTAAAATCAAATTCTTGTCCAACGGTTCACGGTTTCGGAATTTCAGCCGACATTTTTTCTTGCCGCCGCGCGCGGATAAAACAAAAGAAACATCGTTTTTTGGACTTTCAGCAAAATAAGTAATTTCGGCTCCGACAAACCAACTTTGCGCACATTCCGCGAGTTTCCGTATATTATCATTGGAACTTTGGTCATATTTATCCCATGGATCAACCGGTTTATACGGCAAAATCTCCACATGAATATCTTTGAATTCAAATCTGACCGTCATGAGTTTTCCTTTTGCACTGTTAACCAAGTCAAGCTCCAATGTATAAGAACCGTCATCGGTTTTCCGAAACTCAATTTCCGTTACCACACAGCCGGTACATTGTTCGATTTTTTCTTCGTTTAATGGGACAATGTTCCGGAACTGCATGACGCATTGTTTTGTGCCGCAATCGCTTGGAATAGCAAGATCAACCACGTTTTCCGAATCCACTGTACAGCGCGTTATCTTCATATCATAAAACCAGTCCTCGGCGCATTCGGCAAGCTGCCTTATATCGGCATTGGGGCTGTGTTTCAGGTCTTCGATTTCCTCCAACGCCTCCTCTTCCGCCTGTTTCTGCATTCCGCGGCAGCAAGCGGCATACTCCTTTATTTTTTCAAAGTCTTTTTCCGAAACCAAGCCGGTTACCGGGTCAAGCATTTTTTGAACTTCATCCTTGAAATAAGCGTCGTTCTTCATGTAACGATCCAATAGAGTTTGATAAAAGGAACTGTGTACAACTGTTTCCGCGTACTCACTGTAATTCTTGCAGGCTGCTACATGGTTCAAAAAATTCAAGGAGTTGGCTAATTTGGTTGTAAAGTGATTCATAATGCCTCCTCAAAGCATATCACGGAGTCGTTTTACACTGTTTACTGAACTCCTCAATGCGTTTTTGCTCTCTTATGCATAGCTCGGCCCAAACATACAAAGAAATCAAAGCATCTAAGAAATTCACGATGTATAAAATAGTTGCATTCGTCAAATAATATCGGGCAATTATGACCGGAATGTTGATTCCGAGTAATACCAGCATTGGCCGAAAAAGGGCACTGTATTTTTCTTTGGCGTGGATATAAAATGAGTTTTTTAAAAGGCAGACAAGCAATTGGAAAACACAAATTATATTGAAAAAAGGTATGTACTTAATTATGTTTTGATAGCGATTCATAAATTGTTACCTCGTCCCATAGCGTAAAAAACGATTTGGTGTAAAGAGTACTGACATCAGCATTATATCGTATACAGCACGTTTTGTCAAGCGAATACCTGCACCGCAGGTATAGCTGAAATCTGCATTCATCTTTTTTTCGGCTAAAGTACACGGCAAGCGATTAAATGAATCACGATAAAGCGGAGAACTCGACCGGGGTCTGTCCGGAGCTTTCCCGGATAATCAATGTCGGCTCATAAATGATCTTTTTGGACATGGCCTTGCGCTTATCGTCAAGCAGTGTTGCAATCGCTAACTTTGTGCGGTCATAGATATGATGCTCCACCGAGGTGAGTTTTGGCGTATAGTGGCTTGCAAGCTTACTGTTGTCAAAGCCGACAACGGCAATATCGCCCGGAACCTCCGCTCCATGATCCCGTATAGCGTTCATAGCGCCTATGGCGACAAGATCATTGACGCCGATGACTGCGTCAATTTCGGGATTTTTTGCCAAAGCCGCTAATGTCTGCCGGTAGCCGGTCTCATATTCATCGCTTTCCTTGTCCTCTATGGCAAGAAACAGACTGTCCGCCGCACCGACTTCGGCGGCATATTTTCTGATTCCGTCCAATCGCTTTTTTCTCGACAGTGACAGCGAGTTTAAGCCGTTGGACACAAAGCATATTTTTCTTCTGCCGCTTTCCCAAAGGTGCTTGATCGTCCGGTATCCCGCGTTTTCGCTGTCAAGTGCGATATTTAAGCAGGACATGGAAAAATTCAATTCTCCCAAAACGCAGGTCGGGATCTGCCCGGCGACGGCTTTGGCGGTTTCTCGTGCTAAGGGCGTGTAAGTAAAAAGAATCATTTTTACCGAACGCTTATCCAGTCCTTTTAAAAAGGCTTTTTCGCTGTCGGCGTTTTTATTTGTACAGTGGATCAGCGTTTTATAGCCGTAATCCGACAATATGGAAGTAATGCTGTTTAAGGATTCCGGATAAAACGGATTGAGTAAGGTCGGTAAGATCACGGCTGCGAATTCCTTTGAATACGGCGACATTCTTTTTTCGGAAAACGGCCCGTATTGCAGCTGCTTGGCTGCCTCTATGACGCGTTTTTTTGTCGGCTCGGAAAGAACGACAGAGGTGTTTTCGGTCAACACAAGCGATACGGTCGTTCGGGATACGCCTGCAAGCTTTGCAACATCGGCAGCGGTGACTTTCATTTCTATTTGCTCCTTGACATGTGGTTTCGTTTGTATCAGAATAGCATATTTCGCTTGCCTTGTCAAGAAACGAGCTAAAATAATTTAGTGTATTTCGCTCTATTGACAACTGTGACTTGCTGTGTTACAATGCAGCTGACAGAAGAAAAAATTGAAAATGCTAAATAATTTTAGTTAAGGAGACTTGAATATGACTGTTCGGGAAAAGTTGAAGAAAGGGCTTCCGGTGACCGGTTCTTGGATTCAGACCGGAAATACCGTGGCGGCGGAGATATTAGCCGGCAAAGGCTTTGATTTTATGGTCGTCGATATGGAGCATACGGACAGCAATGAAAAGGAATTCTGCGACATTGCACGGGCTGTTAAGGCTGCAAGCGCAAGCTGCGAGCCGATGGCGCGGCTTCGCGAAAACGATACGCTTGCCATCCGGCGCGTGCTTGACTGCGGCGCAAAAGGCGTCATTATTCCTCTTGTGAACAATGCCGAAAGTGCAAAAAAAGCCGTAGCGGCGGCGAAATATCCGCCGGAGGGCGTCCGCGGCTTTGCGTTTGTCCGCGCAAACGGCTGGGGCAAGGATTTCGACGCTTACGCAAAAGAAGCGAACGAGGAAACGACCGTCATTGTCATGATCGAATCCAAAGAAGCGGTGGAGAACATCGATGCGATCTTAGAGGTCGAGGGCGTCGACGGCGTATTGATCGGGTCGTATGACCTATCCGGTTCTTACGGTGTTGTGGGGCAGACCGACCATCCGTCCGTAAAGGCTGCTAAAAGCAAGGTGCTTGCAGCGTGCTTGAAGCATCACAAGGCGGCCGGTCAGCATATTGTGCTTCCCGCAGAGGAAAACCTTACGGGAGCCTTAAGCGAGGGATATACCTTTCTTGCCTTAGGTATGGATACGGTTTTTCTTGCCGACGGTGCAGAACGTGTGATGAATGTGGTAAAGAAGGAGAGAAAATGAGCATGGATATCAAGGATATGGCGCCGGAGATCGACGCGTTACGCCAAGGCATGGATTGGGACAGCGAGGATATCGGACGAAAGCAGATTTTGATCGATACCACCTACGGAGACAGTCATCCGGGAAGCGTGCATTTGGCAAGGCTTGCCAAAATGGCGGACGACGGCGTTAAATATGCCGGCGCCAAGCCGTCGCATTACACGGTGACCGATATGTGTGACGGCATTGCTCAAGGGCATGACGGCATGAACTATTCGCTCGTGTCCCGTGAGATCATTGTCGGCATGACGGAGATTCATGCCAAAGCGAGCGTTTTTGACGGAATGCTCTTGATCTCGAGCTGCGACAAGAGCGTGCCGGCACACCTCATGGCCATGGCAAGATTAAACATTCCGGCGATTCATGTGCCGGGCGGCGTTATGCCGGCGGCGGCCAACGGCTTTACGCTGGAGCAGATCGGCAATGTCAGCGTCAAATACCGCAAAGGCGACATGACAAAAGAAGAATATTCCCAATGTCAGGCCGATGCCTGCCCGTCCTGCGGCGCTTGCCAGTTTATGGGAACGGCGGCTACCATGCAGGTCTTAAGCGAAGCGCTCGGACTTGCGCTGCCGCATTCCGCTTTAGCGCCGGCCAATATGAAATTTATCGATAATATTGCCAAGGCCTCCGGCAAGGCTGTGGCAGCTCTTGCCGAAAAAAAGCTCCGTGTGAGGGACATTCTGAACGAGGACGCGTTTTACAACGCCATTGTGATTCACGGTGCGGTCGGCGGCAGCACGAACGCGCTGTTACATTTACCGGCGATTGCGCATGAAGCCGGAATCGAGCTTGATATGGAGTTATTTGACAGACTTCATCGGGATATCCCGTTTTTGGCGGATACCCGTCCGGTCGGAAAGCACACGACGGAAATGCTGTGGTATGCCGGCGGTGTTCCGGCTATCATGTTAAAGCTAAAGGACAAGCTGAAGTTAGACGTTCTCACGGTCACGGGAAAAACGCTCGGTGAAAACCTCGAAAGAGCGGAATATGCATTAAAGCCGTATCGCGGCTATTTATCCAATTACAAGTTAAAGCCGGAGGATATCATCCACGAAATAGTGCCGAAAGGAGCGATTGCCGTCTTAAAAGGCAATATTGCCCAAAAGGGCGCGGTCGTCAAATATACGGGACTTCCCGAAAATATGCGGTATTTCGAAGGCAGGGCGCGCGTATTCGACGATGAACTGTCGGCACGCAGCGCTATCATCGACGGCAAGATACGGCCCGGCGACTGTATCGTTATCCGCTATGCGGGCCCAAAGGGAAGCGGAATGCCGGAAATGTTTTACACGACCGAAGCCTTGTGCGCGGATAAAAATTTGGTTTCCAGTACGGCCATTATCACGGACGGACGCTTTTCAGGCGCAAGCAAAGGCCCTTGCATCGGACATATTTCGCCCGAAGCGGCTGAGGGCGGCAACATCGGTCTGATACAGGACGGCGACCTTATCCGCATCGATATCGAAAACAGAACGCTTGATGCGGTCGGCGTGGATTTTGAAGAGAGAAAGAAGAATACGCCGAAGCACGTTTTCCGGAAAGCCGGCGGTATTTTAGGCGTATATCAAACGCTTGCGGTCTCCGCTATGGAGGGAGGGTATATGAATGTCTGACATTTTGATTACCAGCGAGTATTTCGGTAAATTTTCGCCCGAAGCAAGGGAGCTTCTCTGCAAGGCCGGCCATCGCGTCATCGACAATCCATACGGGCACAAGGCGTTGACACCCGAAGAAATTATTCCTTATGCGGCTAAGGCCGACGCTATGATATGCGATTTGGAAAGAATCAATAAAGATGTCATCGACGCGGCAAAAAAGCTGAAGATCATTTCCCGGCGCGGCGTCGGCGTTGACAGTGTGGACGTTGATTATGCAGCCGAAAAGAACATCGCGGTGGCGAGGACGCTCGGCGTGGTGGAGCCGCCGGTGGCGGAACTTGTCATGGCGTATATTCTCGACTTTTCGCGAAAAATTGGCGTGTTGAATGCGCATATGCATGACGGCCGATGGGAAAGATGCGAATGCCACAGCGTATTCGGAAAAACGCTCGGCATTGTCGGCATGGGAAAGATCGCGTATGAAACCGCACGGCGCGCATGCGCTTTCGGTATGAACGTGCTTTATTATGACGCCGTTTCGAACGAAAAAGCCGAAAAGGCTTTTGGCGCGGAAAGGAAAAGCTTTGACGAGGTACTTGCCGAATCGGATTTTGTGACGGTTCATCTGCCGCTTACCGAGCAAACGCGCGGATTCTTTGATTATCCGACTATCTGCAAAATGAAAGAAAGCGCTTATCTTATCAACACGGCAAGAGGCCCGATCGTCGATGAAAACGGACTGTATCAGGCGGTCAAGCAAGGGAAGATTGCCGGTGCGGCTATCGACGTATTCGACTGTGAGCCGAAAGAAGACAGTATTTTACGCGAGCTTGACAATGTGATTTTAACGCCGCATGTCGGCACCTTCACCAAAGAGATCTTTATTCGCATGGACGTTGTCGCCGCGCAGAATGTCATCGATTTTTTTGAAAACAAGAGGTAGAAAACATGGATAACAGAAATGTTCGAAGCGGCGATCCCATTCCGGTAAGCAATTACAGCGATCAACCGTATGTCGTAAAGACCGACGACGGCGGTTGGTTAATGGTAGTGACTACGGGCGCAGGCACCGAGGGCAGCAAGGGACAGCACATCACCTCGGCCAAAAGCTTTGACTGCGGAAAGACCTGGTCGGCGCCGGTTTGCGTCGAATCGCCGGAAAATCCGGAATCCTCCTATGCGGTGCTCTACAAAACGAGCTATGGCAGAGTGTACTGCTTTTATAACTATAATGCCGAGAACCGGCGGTTCGTGTTAGTCGATCCCGGTTGGCTTGAGGATGAGAAGTGCTACCGCGTGGATTCTCAAGGCTCGTTTGTCTATAAATATACCGATGACAACGGAAAAACCTGGTCGGATAAGTGGTACGAAATTCCGCAGCGCGTGATGGAAACCGACCGGTCAAATCCATACGGCGGCAAGGTGCTCTATTTTTGGAATGTCGGCAAGCCGTTTACGTTAGATAACAGCGCCTTTGTTCCGCTTTATAAGATAGGCGGCTTAAAGGATACGTTTATGTACAAGACGGAGGGCGTTCTTTTAAAATGCGATAACATCAACACGGAAAAGGACGCTGCAAAGCTGCATTGGGAAACGCTTCCTGACGGCGAACACGGTATCAAAGTGCCGCGTGAAGTCAGCGACGTTTCCGAGGAGCACAGCTTTGTTACGCTGAGCGACGGAAGCATTTTCTGCGTATTCCGCACGGTTTCCGGGAATTCCTATTGCGCTTACAGCCGGGATAAGGGACATACTTTTACCGCGCCGGAAAAGATGACCTATGCGGACGGCCGCCCTATGCGGCATCCGCGTGCGGCCAATTTCATCTGGAAGTGCCAAAACGGCAAGTACCTGTACTGGTACCACAACCATGGCGGCAAAACGTATGACGACCGCAACCCGGTATGGCTTTCGGGCGCGGTGGAATATGCCGCGGCGGACGGAATGCGCTTGAAATTCTCGCAGTCGGAAATACTGTTATATGACCCGGATGTGATGATCCGGATGAGCTATCCGGACATGATCGAAGAGGGCGGCGAGTATTATTTTACGGAAACGCAGAAATGCCTCGCCAGAACGCATAAGGCCGAAAAGTCGCTTATCGAAGGCTTGTGGTCGCAGTTTGACAAAGAAGGCGAGCGAAAGCACGGAACCGTTTTGAAAAACGGCAGTACCATGCCGGTGCTTCGACCGTTTATCGAACGCGATCACACGTCGAACGACAACCATTCCGTGGATACCGGCGCAGGCTTCAGTCTGTTCCTTGAAGCCGATTTTGACAAAAGCGGCGTGCTGTTCTCGACCATGACGCAAGAGCGTGTGGGCATGGAGGCGGCCTTCGACGGCGAAAAGATAATATTCACCCTAAGCGACGGAAGAAGAACCAATGTTTTTTATTCCGATAAAGCGCCGCTTTCGGATAAAGGCATGCATAAGGTCACCGTGCAGGCGGACGCGGGTTCCCGTGTTGTGTCGATGATGGTCGACCGGAAATTGTGCGACGGTGCGGACGAGCGGCAATTCGGCTATGGATGGTTTGACCGCGGCATGCTGCATGCAAACGGCCGTCCGAATGCGTTTGTGGGCGAACAGGTTCAGACGGCGGAGTTTTTCACGGAGGGCTTGACCAATTCCGAAGCATTTTGGTTATAAAAAGCGCTTTATGCCTGGATAATGCCGGTAATGTCGTCTGCTGTGCAGAGATTGTGGTAGCAGGTCTTGCCGATCTTATCGCTGGTGCAGAGCAGGTAAGAGCTTTTGGCGTGTTCAATCATCTTGCGCCTTACTGCGTTTTCGGATTGTGCGATGTCGGTGATCTTCCCGTCCTCGGAAAACCCACGGCAGGAGAAAAAGCAAAAATCCGCGTTGTATTCGGCAATCGTCCGAAGTGCGTCCTCTCCCACAAAGGCAAGACAGGAATGAACGACATTACCGCCTGTGCCGATACAGGTGATGTGGTTCTCGCTTAACTTGGCGAGAGCCTTGACGCCGTTGGTGATAACGATCAAATTCCTTTTTTCGGCGAGAAACGGAATCATCACATAGGCGCTTGTGGAGGCGTCTAAAAACACAATGCTGCCGTCCGGTACGAAAGCCGCCGCTTTGCGTGCGATCGTAATTTTCTCATCGCTTTTTTCAAGCTCCCGTATCAGAAAGGGTACCTTGATCTCCGACAGCGCGTTTTCGTCCAAAACCGCGCCGCCGTGCGTGCGCCGCAAGAGCTTTTGCTTTTCTAAGCTGCACAAGTCCCGGCGGATGGACGGCTCGCTTGCGTATAACCGGCGTGCAAGGTCTTTTACCGTGACGGTCTTTTCCTTTATGACGATTTCTAAAATACTCTTTTCGCGGTCTTTGTTCATGTTTCCTCCAAACGCTCAAATTTTTGAGCGTTTTATCATTTTTTACGGCGCAGGTTGATTGTTTGTTCGTTTAGGTATATTATATCTTTATCAATCTGTATTGTCAAGATAAGGAGAAACGGTTATGAAATTTCAGGCGCACAGAGGAGTGGGAACGGAATTTCCCGAAAACACCATGCCTGCGTTCGAAGCCGCTTTTGCGCAAGGCTATGAGTATATCGAGCTTGACCCGGCCTTTACGAAAGACGGAAAGTGCGTGGTCTTACACGACGGCACGCTGAACCGCACCTGCAGAACGGCTGACGGAAAACTGCTGCAAACGGAAATTCCGATATCCGATATCACTTATGAGCAAGCCTTAGCCTATGACGCCGGCATCGCAAAGGACTTAAGGTTTCGCGGAACGAAAATTCCGCTTTTATCCGAGGTCTTGAAGGCGGCCGAACGCGCGGCGGTGACTGTGAAGATCGACAACAAGATCCGGTTCTTTTCGCAAGAACAGACAGCGATCCTGTTCGATACGGTCGAAAGCTCCGGCGCACAGGTCGGCTTTACCTGTGCGGACAAAGCCTATATCGAAAAGGTGCTCGATCGCTTCCCGAACGCCGAAATTCATTATGACGGCCCTGTCTGTGAAGAAACGCTTGCAGAGTTGTGCGCTGTTTTAAAAGAAAACGAGCTTTATGTGTGGCTGCCGGTCAAATCGCCGGCCACGTCTTGGGTCAAGGTTCCGACCGCAGACAAAGCTTTGTGTCAAACCGTTAAGAAATACGGTAAGTTAGGCTTATGGATCTTAGAAAACGAGGAACAGCTACAAACGGCCGAAGCCTTTCAGGCGGATATTATCGAAACGCCCGGGCAGTTAAAGCCGGTACAGAGGAAAAAACGATGACATACGATATTACGGCGCTCGGCGAGATACTCATTGATTTTACGCCGTCGGGCAAGGACTCGGCAGGCGACCTTATTTTTGCGCGAAAGGCCGGCGGCGCGCCCGTCAATCTGCTTGCGACGGCGGCGCACTTTGGCGGTAAGACTGCCTTTATCGGCAAGGTCGGAGAAGATATGTTCGGCTCGTTTTTGCGCTCTGTTCTTAAAAAGTGCAATATTTCGGACGAGGGACTTGTGACCGATAAGGTTCACAATACCACGCTTGCTTTTGTGGAACTAAACGAACACGGCGACCGCGATTTCAGCTTTTACCGCCGCTTCGGTGCGGACGTTTTTCTCGAAAAAAGCGAGGTGAACGAGAAGATCATCCGGCAATCGAAGATCTTCCACTTCGGCTCCCTGTCGCTCTGCGCAGAACCGGCAAGAAGCGCCACAGGGTACGCCTTGGACGCCGCCAAAAGAGCCGGCTGCTTAATTACCTACGACCCGAATTACAGAGCGCCTTTGTGGGAAAACGAGAGCATTGCTGTCGAAAGAATGAAGGAACATCTGGACAAGGTGGATATTCTGAAAATAGCCAAGGAAGAACTGTATATGCTCTTCGGAAACGATGAAGAAGCCGCCATCCGAACGGCTTTGTCCTACGGTATCCGCGTGATGCTCGTAACCGACGGTGCAAACGGCGCTTCGCTCTATATGCGAAACGGGCGCGTCTCTCTGCCTGCCGAAAAGGTGAACACGGTGGACACCACGGGCGCAGGCGATATCTTTTTCGGAACTTTTCTTCATGAATGGCTCAAGAATAACAGTACTCTTGCCGATATCACCGTCGAAAAGGCCGCGCAATACTTGAAAAAAGCCATTGCCGTCGCCGGGAAAAGCACGGAACGGTACGGCGCGGTCGCGTCGCTTTCGGCAATCGAAAAAAAACGGAACAGAAAGGAAAATAACAATGAAAGCAGCAGTATTTTACGGAAAAAACGATTTGCGCGTTGAGGAAAGACCGATAGCGCCGGTCAAGGAAAACGAAGTGCTTGTGCGTGTCCATGCCTGTGGCATATGCGGAACGGACGTACATATCTTCTGCGGCGACGAGGGCTGCGCTCAAACGCCGCCCAATACCGTTTTAGGACATGAATTCGCCGGCGAAGTGGTGGAGTGCGGCGAACATGTTACTGGGCTTGTGCGCGGCGATAAGGTCTGCGTTGATCCGAACAAGCTCTGCGGCGCATGCGAATTCTGCCGCCGCGGCATCGGTCATTTCTGTACCGCCATGACGGGAATCGGCACGACCGTGGACGGCGGCTTTGCCGAATACTGCACCGTCCCGGCTTCGCAGGTCTATAAGGTAGCCGACAGCCTTTCGTATGAACAGGCGGCCATGACCGAGCCGGTCTCCTGCTGCCTGCATGGGATCGAGTTATGCAACATCAAATGCGGCGATACCGTCATGGTTATCGGCTGCGGCATGATCGGCCTTATTCTGTTGCAGCTCGCGAAGCTTTCGGGCGCGTCGAATATTATTGCCGTCGAACCGGTCGAAGCAAAGAGAATGCACGCCCTGCGGCTCGGCGCGGATATCGCACTCGACCCGATGTCGCAGGATATTGCCGCTGTTTTAAAGGAACGCGGCCTTGAGCAGGTGGACGCCGTTATCGAATGCGTCGGCAGACCCGAAACTATCGAGCAGGCGATCTCACTTGCCGGAAAGTATTCTACCGTCATGATGTTCGGTCTTACCAAGCCGGACGCCAAAATTGCGGTCAAACCGTTTGAAATTTTCAAAAAGGAAATCACTTTGAAATCGTCGTTCATCAACCCGTATACTTTCCCGGCGGCTATCAAGCTCATCGAAAGCGGTAAGCTTGACGTGTCCTCCATGGTGTATAAGACCGAGCCGCTTTCGGAATTGCCGTCCATTTTAGCCGACGGCAAGAGAAGAAGCGCCGGAAAATACATTATTACCATGTAAATGCCGTAAGAGCCTTTATTTATGCGCAAAACTGCAAGTTTGTCATTATCGGTGACAAATTTGCAGTTTTTCTTTACACAGTTAACAGTATGCGAAAAACAAAGCTGAAACGTGTCGAATTTGGCATGCAAAAAATATTGTACCGAATTTTGCCGATTCTTTTTGTGCATATTGCACAAATTTAGTTGTCAAAATGCTGAAAAATGCGCATATTCATATTGTGTTAACAATATGGCAGTATGATAATCCCAAGGGTATTTGTACCAAAAAAATATTTTATAAAGGAGAGTACTTATGAAAAAAACACTTGCGCTTTTACTTACCCTTACCATGCTCTTCACCATGGTGCTCCCGGCAGGAGCATTCAGCTTTGAAACGGTAGAATCCGTTTCGACCGAACTTCCTGCGGAAGAAGTAACAAGCGAAACCGAAAGCGCGGCTCTTGCCGCAGAAGTCATTCCCGGTAAAAACTTATTTACCGGCACGACCGACCTTCTCACCTTTGACGACGAGACCCAGGCGGATATCTTCACTCCGCTTGACAACATGGCCAAGAGCGTCGTCAAAGACCCCGTAAGCAATTACGACGAATCGAAAAAGCTCGATGCAGACGGTGTGTACGGCAGCATGCTTAACCTCCACCGCAATGCAAATCCGGGCAGACATTGGACCGGTTGGGAAATCGCACAGGGCTTCGACGGCTCCAGAAGCTATTTCTTCACCTGGGATGAATATGTCGATATGCAGGATACGAGCACTATTTGGGCCGTACTTGTCGACTTCAAGGGTGCCGGCAAGCATGAGGATGTCGGCATGGGCAATGCCAATAACAAATGGAGAAACTACAGAAACATTATCACCCCGAACCGTTCCAGCACGAGAATGTGGGGCAAGTTCTCCAATGTTGCTCTGGTAGGAGATCAGTCTGACCAGACTGTTCCGACCGATTGGTATATTGATAACTTCGGTATTTATCCGATGTACAAGATCAACTATGTCAAACCGGACGGCACGGCCGAAACGGTTGAATACCTTTTCCCGGAAGGTTGGGAATGGAAAGTTGAAAACATTGCTACGGAATATACCGTGAAGAGCGACAACTATCCGGCTACGTTCTCCAAGGACGGCAAGATCTATAAGACCATCGGTTGGGGACTTACGGAAAATTCCGATACTCCTGTTACGACCGTTGCTCTTGAAAATGCAGATATTACGCTTTATCCGGTCTATGAAGTTACCGATTTCTTTACGATCGACGCGAGCGCTATCGCTGTAAATAGCGGCGTTGCTACTGTTACCGCAAAAGAAGCAGTTACCTGGGATTATACGGTAGTCGGTGCGACCGACGCGACTGTTTCCACAACGGAAACGACGGCAACCGTTACGGCCGGCGCGGAAAACGGTTCGGTTATCTTAACCGCTACCCCTGTTTCCGGCGAGTCGATGACCGTGGAAGCTGAGATTTTGATTCTCGGTTCGCCGAAATGGCGTCCGGGTCATAACCTTTTCACCGGCACGGAAAAATCGTTTACATTTGAAAACGTGTCCAAAGAAATTGTTGGTTCGATCTTTGCGAACAAATACAATCAGACTTCGGTTTTGCCGAACGAAAACAAGAGCGGCAGCAACTTCTCCGACACTGCATTCAAACTCGAAACTACCGGAACATATCCCTCTTTCTGGACGGCAAACTTCGAAAATCCGATATCCACGAAGAGACCTGTTCTTATTGATTATGATTATTACGGAACCTTCGACTGCCACTGGCTGATGATCAATGGCGGCGGCGGAGATGACATCTTCAAGAACATGGGCGGTGCCGGTTACGGTAAAACTTCCTCTTGGAAGCATGTTCGTGTCAACAGACACACCAGTGAGTCGGTTCGTACGTATGACCAAATCAAGTGCCTCGGTTTTGAACTTGGCAATAAAAACATTTGGGCATATTTCGATAACATCAACATCACTCCGTACTATCAGATTACCTATATCGGCCTTGACGGCAATGTCGCATATACCGACTATGTGCTTGTTGACAACGACGGCAATCTCTTAACCGAATACACCCCGAATCTTGAATATGTAACCGGCGCAGTCGCTTACTCGCTCGAAGCAAACGGCGACGCGGTTAAAAAGGTTGAACTCAAGAATGCGGATATCACGTTCTATGCACTCGCAACTATCAATGGCCCGCTTACCTTTAAGACGGCTACCGGCTCGGCAGAAGTCAGACCGGATTACAACAAGGATTACACCGTTCCGTCTTTAGCAGACCTTGGTCTTGAAGCTGAACACTTCCTCGCATGGGTAACCGGCGCGGGCAAGGTCTTCAAGCCGGGCGACGTTGTAAAGGCCGCTGACATTGACACCATCAAGGGTATGACGCTCACCGCGTTCTGCCAAGACCTCACGCAGCCGGCTATGGGCTATGCTTACGAAGGCGATAAGGCTCTCGGCTCCTCCAAGTACAACTATCAGGAAGTTATTGAAGACGAAGGCAGAACCGTTAACCATTTCCGCCTCTTCAAGGGCGCATACGATGACAAAGAACAAAAATGGCTGAACGACGCTCGCTTCAATATGCACTATGACGCAGGCTTTGACGCTTCCGAATACAATATCGTTCAGTACAGCTACAAGATCGGTTCCAGCATTAACGTAACCAGCGTTACCGCTCCGAAAGACCCTACGGCTGACCAACTGACCGGCGAAATTGCAAATCCGCCTATCACCATTTACTGCATGTACAACGTCAATACCTTCTACGGTTCAGGCGGACTGATGATGATCGGCAGCGACGCCGTTTCCAAGCTCGTCAACGACAAGCAATATCACGTTGTTGAACTCGATATGAGCACCTCCGAGCATCAGTCCTCGTCCAGACTTTGGACGGGCGGCGAAGCCGGCAAGCTCTACGGCTTTGCAGTTGATATGAACCGCGCTTACTACTCGGCAGATACCTATGTGGATTACTTCCGTGTATACCGTGACGGTATCTTCACTGTAAACTACAATACCAATGTTCCGGCAGGTTTGGAAGATGCCGGATTGTCGCAGACCGATGTTGCTCCGGATACCGGACGCGGCGGCGGTGTTGGCTACCTCCTCAAGGGCGAACAGCCGAGCCTCGAAGGCTTCACCTTCCGCGGTTGGGCATTAAAGAAGGACGCAACTCCGGAAGAGACTGTTACCGCTATCGACCTCACCGACGATACCACGGTATACGCTGTATGGACGGAAGAAATCGTTTCTCCGAGCACCGATAAGAACAACATCGGTATTCGCAGCGGCGCAGACAAGGTAAATGGTATCCGTTTCTCGTCCTCTGTTGCTACCAGCGATAGAAGCATGCTCGACGAATACGGCTTCATCATCGCACGTGAAGACGTTCTCGGTTCTAAGGAACTCACTTTCGGCTTCAAGGCTGAGGGCGAAAATAAGCCGCTTTACGTATACGGCGCTGCATACGATAAGAAGAACGGTATCGATTATCAGTACGATAACACCGGTTCGAAGATCGTCTTCACTGCAGTCTGCACGAACATCCCGGCTGAACACTATGCAACCAAGCTCGTTGCACGTACCTATGCGAAATATTCGGTAGGCGGCAGTGCCTTCACGGTTTACGGTTCTTCCGTGACCAAGTCGATCAAGGAAATTGCTCAGAGCATTAAGGACGAAGGCGGAGCAGCATACGAAGAGAACAAGGATTATATTGATTCGATTCTGAACGCTTAACGTCAAACACGAATTATAAAAAAGAGCAGCCGCTTGCGGCTGCTCTTTTTGCGCGCCGAAAAAGCAAAGACTTTTGCATAGTCCTGCGGTTTTATGCCAAATTTTCATAAATACATCTTGATAAACCGTGTAAAGTGTGATATAATTTTTTATAATAATGCGATACTTTACATATTCGCGCCACTATGCGGATATGCGACCCTATCGGTCAGAAAGGACTGTTTTTTCATGACATTCGAATTTTCCAATAAAGTAAAGGACTTAAAGCCGTCCGCCATCCGCGAAATCTTCAAGTCGCTCACCGATCCGAGCGTGATCTCGTTTGCCGCCGGCAATCCGTCTCCGCTCTCGTTCCCGGTGGACAAGCTGCAAAAGTTAGCCAACGAGATTTTTGAAACGGAATCCGCAAAATCTCTCCAATACGGCATTACCGAGGGCTATGCGCCGTTAAGAAAGCAGGTCGCCGCACGCCTTGAATCCAAATTCGGTATCGGGCGTGATTACGATATGACGGTCATCACCTCCGGCGGTCAGCAGGGAATTGACCTTGCCTGCAAGGTTCTCTGCAACGAGGGCGATACGGTCATCTGTGAAAATCCGAGCTTTATCGGCGCGCTCAATGCGTTCCGTTCGTATGGCGTCAACTTAAAGGGACTCGATGTCGGCAAGGACGGTATCGACCCGAACGAACTTGAAAACATCTTAAAGACCGACAAAAAGGTCAAGCTCATTTACCTGATTCCGACTTTCCAGAACCCGGCCGGCATTACCATGTCACTTGAAAAGAGAAAGGCCGTGCTTGCACTTGCCAAAAAGTACGGCGTTGTGATCTTGGAGGATAACCCGTATGGCGAGTTGCGTTTTGCCGGAACGGACATTCCCACCATCAAGAGTATGGACGACGAGGGCGTTGTACTGTATTGCGGTTCGTTCTCTAAGGTGCTGTCCGCCGGTATGCGCGTCGGCTTCCTTTGCGGACATGAGGAGCTTGTTGGCAAGATCGTAGTCGTCAAGCAGACCAACGACGTCCATACCAATCTGTTTTTCCAAATGCTTTGCTCAAAATTCATCGAAACCTACGGTCTTGACGACCATATCCGCTCGATCAACAAGCTGTATGGTGAAAACTGTGCCGTCATGCTCGACGCCATGGACAAGACCTTCCCGAAATCCGTGACCTATACGCGTCCCGAAGGCGGTCTTTTCCTATGGGTAACTCTGCCGGAGGGTACGGACATGAAGGATTTCCTTGCACGCACCATTGCGGCTAAGGTCGCTGTCGTTCCGGGCGCTACTTTCTTGCCGGAGCCGGATAAGGCTTGCTATTCGTTCCGCATGAATTATTCCATGCCGACTATCGAACAGATTCGCACCGGTGTCAATGCACTGGCCGGTGTGATGAAGGACATGGGTTTATAAAAAACGTTTATATAGAGAGGAAATAACAATGGCAGAAGAAAAAGTACTCGCACCGGAAACGCCGGTCGAAAAAGAGACCAAGAAACGTATCTTTTCGGGCGTTCAACCCAGCGGCATTCTGACGCTTGGCAACTATATCGGCGCTATCCGCAACTGGGTGGGACTCCAGGAAAACTATGACTGCATGTACTGCATGATGGATCTGCACGCCATCACGGTCCGTCAGGTACCGGCGGACTTAAGACGCCGCACTATGGAGGGATTAGCCTTATATATTGCCTGCGGTATTGACCCGAACAAGAGCATTTTATTTGTGCAGAGCCATGTTCCGGCACATGCCGAACTTGCATGGATCTTAGGCTGCTATACCGGGTTTGGCGAGCTTTCGCGCATGACGCAATTCAAGGATAAATCCCAAAAGCATGCTGACAACATCAACGCCGGTCTTTTCACGTATCCGGTACTTATGGCGGCGGATATCTTACTCTATCAGACCGACCTCGTTCCGGTCGGCGCCGACCAAAAGCAGCACGTGGAGATCACGCGTGACATTGCCGGCCGCTTCAACGGCATTTACGGCGATGTGTTCACGATTCCCGAAGCGTACATTCCCAAGACCGGCATGAAGGTCAATTCCTTGACCGATCCGACCAAAAAGATGAGCAAATCCGATCCGAATCCGGCTTCGTATGTAGCTATCATCGAAAGCCGTGACGATACGATCCGCAAGATAAAGCGCGCCGTGACCGATTCCGACAGCGTAGTCAAATACGCGCCCGGCAAGGACGGCATCAACAATCTTATGAGCATTTATTCGGTCTTTACCGGCAAGAGCTTTGACGAGATCGAGCGCGAATTTGACGGCAAAGGCTACGGCGATTTCAAGGCAGCGGTCGGCGAAACCTGCGCGGACGGCTTGGAAAACGTGCGAAATGAGTACGCGCGTCTTGTCGGCGATAAGGCGTATTTGGAAAGCCTCATGAAGGACGGCGCGGAAAAAGCCTCCTATTTTGCCGCAAAGACCTTACGCAAGGTGTATAAAAAAGTCGGTTTCTATCAGACTAAATAAGACCCGCGTTTTATAACGCGCACAAAACCAGCAACTTTGAGAGGAAATTCTGTTTATGTTTGAAATGTACGGCTCCGTGTTCAACACGGTCTACGGCATTGTTTTGGCGTTTGTCTGCGCCTTTTTCATCTCGGTCACGTCCACGCCGGTCGTGCGTACCATGGCCTTTAAGTTTGGTGTGACGGATATCCCGAAGGATAACCGCCGCATGCACAAAAAAGAAATGCCGCTTATGGGCGGCGTGGCAATATTTCTTGCCTTTACGGTGACGGTGCTTATTTTCTGTAAGCCTACCGTTCAGACGGCGACGATGTTGCTTGGCAACCTTGTCATCGTCATTACCGGCATTATCGACGATAAATACGATATGAACGCGTTTGTCAAGCTGTTTTTGCAGATCGCCGCGTCGATCATCGCCGTATGCGGCGGCATTGTGTTTGAGCAGATAAACCTGTTCGGTTACGATATCGAATTCGGTGTGCTTGCGCCGTTTGTTACGGTACTTTGGATCACGGCTATCACCAACGCCGTCAACCTTATCGACGGCCTTGACGGTCTGTCCTGCGGCGTTTCCACCATTTCCGCAGCAACGCTGTTATTTACGCTTATCCGTACCGATACCGACATCAATGTTATCTGCATGATTGCCATTTTGGTGGGTGCATGCATGGGATTCTTACCGTTCAATTTCAATCCGGCGCGCATTTTTATGGGCGATACCGGTGCGCTGTTTCTTGGCTACACGCTTGGCGTACTGTCGATTCAGGGCTGCTTTAAGCTCAACGGCATGGTGTCGTTTTGGGTGCCGATCCTCATTTTCGCGCTGCCGCTTGCCGATACGACGTTTGCGTTCCTACGCCGCATTCTGACCGGAAAAAGTCCGTTCCATGCGGACAGAGGGCATCTGCACCACAAACTTATTGACAAAGGCTTTGACCAAAAGCACGCGGTCATGATCCTTTACGCCGTCAGCGGAATGCTTGGCATTTCGGCGATTTTGTTCTCGTTCGGCTGGACGGTCAAGGCGTTGGTTGTGGCGGCTGCGGCCATTGCCATTCTGTACGGAAACCTGAATTTCTCGTTCGAACGCAAGGACATTTCCGAAAGTCAGGCCGAGCAGATCGCGCACGATACGCCGGACGCGCCGTCCGATGCGGATAAAAAGGCATAAAACTGCGGTAAAAATAAAAGGGGAGGGAGAGCGCATGAAGGAAAAGATCAAAAATGCCCTGTTTTCGTCGTTAAACGTTTTGCTTGTTGCGGCGATTCTGATCTTCATTCTGTTTGGACTTGCGAAGATCGGCCTTATTGACCTTCCGGCGTTTTTCGCTCCTCTTTTCGGCAAAGATCCCAACGCTTCGTCCGACTTAACGGACAACGGCTTTTCCGATATATTAAAAAGAACCGAAAACGATTCGTTCACGGTTCTTAAGGCCGGTCTGACGCCGGAAAGTGTGCGCACCGTGCTTTCGGCGTTAACGCCGAAAGAAACGTATGCGCACGACCTTGAATATACGGTCTATTCGGGCGGCGTCGGTTCATCGCGGCGCGTGGCGCTGTTTATGGATAAGGACGTGAGCCTTGCCTATTATGTATCGCCGGGCGCAGGCGCATATAAACAGATCTTAGCCTATGGCGGCACGACAAAGATCAGTGTTCTTCGGAACAGAGCCGTACATACGGACACCTATCCGACCGGCGATTTCGATTTTGCCGGCGAGATCGGTGTCATCTTAACACAAGAGGATTTTCTGAAAACGACCGGTGAGGACGGCTACACCTATTCGCTGCTTTCGGGCGATGAAGGTACGCTCATGCTTATCACCTTTACCTCACAGAACGGCTCGTATACGCAGACCCAGACCTACAAATTAAACCTCGATTACGGCATTGTGACAGAAGCGCAGTGCTATGAAAACGGACGGCTCATCTATACGCTGTCCACTAACCGCCTTGCGGCGCAGTTTCAACCGGATTTTGGGATCCCGGACGGCTTTTCTTCTCTTTTGCCGGATAAAACAAAAGCACTGCTTTTCGGCGAAGACGGCTAAAAGCGCTAAAGAAACAGTAAGACCGCAAGAAGAATCGGAATCAGCTTATCGTTTTCGCTGTCATTGTCCGTCAAAAAGAAGACGATGAGAAGAAACAACAGCAAGTCGCCGCCGTCGGAAAAGCCAAAGAGCTTTTTGAGCGGACAGTCCTTACCGTCGGACTTTTCGGACGGTTTTCCCGTTTCATCGGACGCGCACGGAGAGTTCTCACGGCGCTCGGTGATCTCTCTTGAAAAGGCTTCGTTTTCGGGATGTGCCGGAAGACTTGTTTCCTCTGACCGCAGACGGGTATCTGGCGTGGCTTTTCCGGTACAGCTTTGTGCGGACGGATTTTCCGCGCTCCGCCGCAGGAATTCCTCTTTGGCGTAAGCGTCCTCAAAGGCGCGCACTGCGCCGCTTTTATTTTGCGGATATTCCCTTGCGTACATAAAAATGCTTCCTTTCCGGTGGTGTTAGACGTAGAAGTTATCCAAACAGACCGTTTTTGTAGTTGTTTAGAAGTCCTGCTACGCTGATGGCTCGCACTAAGCCATCCACGCGCTCTTTTTTTGCGTCGCTCACATAAGGCTTTATGGCTTTGAGTAAAGCGATACGCTTGTCGCCCGACGCGCCCGAAAGAAGGGACGCTGCAAATGGCGCTCCGCTTGGTGCAAAAGCGTCCTTTACAGCCGGTGGTGAGGGACTTTCGACAGGTTCTGCGATCCTGTCCTCCGCTTCGCCGGATTCGGGCGGACTGATATTTTCTGAGGCAAAGTTTGCAGCTGGCAGAGCGTCGGACGCTTTTGTGCCCGGACTGCCGCCGAGAAGCGCCGAAAGTCCGCCGCCGCTCATGCTTCCGACCATAGCCGCGATCTTATCTAAATTTTTGGGGTCGCTTAACAGCTCTTTGATTCTGTCGCTTGAAATATCGGACATAAATAAGACTCCTTGCCACGGTCAGTCGTTATCAATACGCTTTGCAATCTCCGACGCGGCCTCCGGCCCGATCTTCGAAAGCATGGCGTTTATCTGCTCGGCACTTAAAGCGGAAAGCATTCCGCGAAGACGTCCGATGTCCGCAAGCGCGGCATTTGTTCCGCGTGCGTCGGCTCCGGCCGCAACGGCGGCAGCACTCACCTTGCTTCGAAGTTCTTCATCGGATAAGGATAGAAGCTTTTTTAATTTTTCATTGTCAAGCATAATAAAAACTCCTTTAAACAAAAAATAAGCGGTATTTTTCCCGTTTTGTACAGTATATGCTGCTCTTTTCGAAAATGCCACCTGAAAAACCGTAAATTTGAAAGAAAGAATCGGATTCTATGAAAATACTTGTTTTTTCGGATACTCACCGCAAGACCGAGCCAATGGCGAATATTATCCGCAAGAATCTTGGCAAAGTCGATTTGGTCATCCACTTAGGCGATAACTACACTGACCTTGCCGAGATACGCGATGACTTTCCGCAGGTCGCATTCTTAGGCGTTTGCGGAAACTGCGACTTATTTGTCAGCGATAAATACCCGGTGTACGACACGGTATCCCTTGAAGGGCATAAGCTCTTTTTTACGCACGGCCACCGGTTCGATATCCGCGTAAGCGATACCGTTTTAGGCTTCGAAGCAAAAAAATCCGGTGCGGATATCGCGTTATACGGGCATACCCATGTCGGCGCTTATTATGAAAAAAACGGCGTGACCTTTTTCAATCCCGGCAGTCTTTCCGAGCCGCGCGACGGCAAGCGTGGTTCTTATGGACTTATCACGCTGACGCCTGAAAAAGCGACTTTTGAGCATCTGTATTTACCGTAAAATACCAAGGAGGGATTCGTATGACCTATCGTCCGAAAAAAAACAGCCGTAAAGCGTCGGGACTTGCGCTGGCCGCGGCTATTGTCTCCGTGCTTTGCTTTTGTTTTTCGCCGTATCTGCCGGCGCCGGTGGTTTATCAGCTTGCAGGACTTGTGCTTGCCGTTGTCGCTTTACAGATCTATATGAAATTCGTTCAGAGCGACTATGAGTACCGCGTGACGGCAAATGATCTCGAAATATATAAGCTCACCGGCAAAAAAAGCACGCCGGTTTGCTCGGTCGCACTTTCGGAATCGGTAACCGGTGTGATGAGCGCGGATTACGTGGCAAAACACACAAATGCCCTGCCAAGGCATGCCATTTCTTTAAATTTCTGCAAAAATATCCTGTCGGAGAATTATGCGCTTTACTTTTTCAATTTTAACGGAAAGATCGCGCGCTTAAAATTTGAACCGGATGAGGCGTTCGCGTCTTGCGTCAACAAATATATCGCCGCGGCGAAAGATCCTTCGCCGGCGGAAGATAAGGAATAACGGAGTATAGATTCATGGAGCAGAATAAAGTCATTTTATTAAAATACGGCGAAGTGGTGTTAAAGGGTTTAAACCGCCGCCACTTTGAAAAAATATTGGAACGGGACGCCGCCAAGCGTTTGAAAAAGTGCGGTAATTACAGTCTGACGGCGGCGCAGTCCACCATGTATATTACACCGCTCGATGACGCGGCGCGTATGAATATCGAAGCGACAGCGGAAGCCTGCGCCAAAATTTTCGGCGTGGTGTCGGTCTGCATTGCCGAAGAGCTGCCCAAGGATACTGATACCATCCTTGCGTTTGTCGGTGATTACGTGAAACGCGTCAAAGGCGCGGCCAAGACCTTCAAGGTGACCGGCAAGCGTTCGGATAAGCGTTTTCCGCTCACCTCTCCGGAGCTTGCTGCGCTGTGCGGCGCGAAGATTTTGGAAGCCAATCCGGACTTGACGGTCGATGTCAATCATCCGGAGCTTGACGTGCGCGTTGAGATTCGCGATTTTGCCGCTTATGTACACGCCGGCTTCCTGCCGGGCGCAGGCGGCATGCCGGCCGGGAGCGCCGGAAAGGCCGTGCTTCTCTTGTCGGGCGGTATTGACAGCCCGGTGGCCGGTTACATGTGCGCTAAACGCGGCGTAAAGCTTGAAGCGCTGCATTTCGACAGCTTCCCGTATACCAGCGAACGCGCGCGTCAAAAGGTAGTTGACCTTGCCACGGCCATGGAGGATACCTGCGGCGATATCCGTATGCATGTGATTTCCCTTACCGAGATTCAGGAAACGATAAAGCAGAACTGCCGCGAGGACTATTTCACGCTGCTTCTTCGCCGTTTCATGATGCGACTTGCCGAACGCACAGCCGAAAGCCTTGAAGCTAAGGCGCTCATCACCGGCGAAAGTCTCGGTCAGGTGGCAAGCCAGACCATGCCGGCGTTGGCTGTGACCGGAAACGCCGTGCAGAATATGCCGGTGCTGCGTCCGCTTATCGCGCTTGATAAAGAAGAGATCATTCAGACGGCACGGAAGATAGGGACATTTGAAATCTCCATCGAACCGTTTGAAGATTGCTGCACGGTGTTCACGCCGCGGCATCCGGTGACAAGTCCGATTTTGGAAAAAGTATTGAAAGAGGAAGCAAAGCTCGATGTAGAGGGACTTTGCGACCGTGCCTTTGAAAAAATGGAAAGCGTGGTGTTAGGAAAAGCATGAACGCGGAAATTTTATGTATCGGCACAGAGGTGCTTATCGGCGATATTGTCAATACCAATGCCGCCTATCTCGGCAAACACCTGTCGGAAGCTGGTTTCAACGTATATTATCATACGGTCTGCGGCGACAATCGCGCACGCATGACCGAATGCATGCAGCTTGCGCTCTCCCGGAGCGATCTTGTGTTTATCACCGGCGGCCTTGGCCCGACGTATGACGATATCACCAAAGAAGTCGCGGCCGAGCTTTTCGGTCTGCCGCTTGTGGAGCATCCGGAAATTCTCGAACGTCTAAAGGCTTATTTTGCTGCGCGCGGCAGAGTCATGACCGATAACAACCGCAAGCAGACGCTTATTCCGGACGGGGCGCATATTTTCGAAAATCGCTTCGGTACAGCTGACGGTCTCGGCCTTTCGGACGGCAAAAAGACGCTTGTTCTTATGCCCGGACCGCCGAACGAAATGCGGCCGATGTTTGAAAATGAGGTGCTGCCGTATCTTGCCGCCCGGAACGACCACGTTTTGGTGTCCTCCAATGTCAATATTTTCGGTATGGGTGAATCGGCTGTGGAAAACGCGCTTGCAGATCTGATGAAAAGCTCGGAAAACCCGACGGTTGCGCCCTATATCGGCGGCGGTGAAGTGCGGCTTCGCGTTTCGGCACGTGCCGAAAACGCGAAGAAGGCGCAGGAGCTTATCGCGCCGGTGGTGGAAAAGATACGGAAGACGCTCGGAAACGCCGTGTATGGCGTGGACGCGTCGTCGCTCGAAAGCGTGCTTGTCGAAAAGCTGAAAGCGGCGCATAAAACAGTCGCTTTCGCTGAATCGTGTACCGGAGGCTTGATTGCCAAACGCATTACCGATGTGTCCGGTGCAAGCGAAGTATTCGGCTTTGGATTCGTGACGTATGCGAATGAAGCTAAGATGAAATTACTCGGCGTATCGCCCGAAACGCTTGAAAAGTATGGAGCGGTCAGTCCCGAAACGGCGCGTGAAATGGCGCTTGGTGCGAAACGTGTTTCCGGTGCGGATATTGCCGTGTCGGTGACCGGTATTGCAGGGCCGACCGGCGGCACGCCTGAAAAGCCGGTGGGGCTTGTGTATATGGGCGTGGCATTTGAAGGCGGAGTGGAAACGTGCAAGCTCATGCTTGGCGGTCACAAGGGCAGTGACCGCGCGTATATCCGCACGCTTACGGCTAACCATGCCTTCAAGGCGGTACTTGATAAATTAGCGGACTAAGCTGCTTTTGCGAAAGAGAGGTGCGATGTATGACCGAAACCGAAAGCTTTTTACGGGATATGGCAGCTTTGGAAGTGGAAAAGATCACTTTTTCCACACCGTGCGGCGAGAATATCTATAAAAAATAGTAGAATTTTTCTCTCTGCCGCAAGATGATTTTAGGTCGGTTGAGGGATTAGAAAACGCCGGAAACCCGCATAAACTCTATGTTTTTGCGTGTTCTCGGCGTTTCTTTTATCGCCTGTATTAGTGGTGCTTTTTCGGTAAATGGTGCCCAAATGGTGCCCAAATCCCACGCGGGGCTATAAAACGATATAAGAAGCGGTAAAGAGATACAGCGGTTAAAGCTCTAAATCGCTGCTCTTTTTCTTTGCTGCGCTCTTTGCTTTCTTCGGCTCGGCTTTCTCTGCCTTTGCCGGGTCAGCCTGTTTGACCGCCCCATGATAAGCGTCTAAGACTTCCTTTTTTCGTTCAAGCCGCACGTCCACATATCGGGCGGTAACAGCTTCAAAGTTCATAGACAGCCCAAGCGATACGCCGATACCCGCAAGCGTATGTCCTAACACTTCGCCTACGGTGTAGAAGTCGCCTGTCAGTTGGTGCATATTCGTAGCCGCCGTATGGCGTAAATCGTGAAAGCGGATATGCGGCATATCCAAATCTTCAAGCAGTTTTCCAAACTGGGAAGATACCCACGACGCGGAGATAGGGGAACCGTCCGGCTTCGCTACAACAAGGTCATTGTCATAGTATGGCTTTCCGTCTTTTTCTGCCTGTTCGCGCTGCGCTTCCTGCATAGCAAACTGTTTGAGGAAGAACGGGCGGGCAAGCTCTGTGATAGGCAGCTTTCGCCCGTTGGATTTCGGCGGTGCCATTTCCTCAATGACTTTTGTTTTCGGCGGCACCTTAAAGGGTAGCTGCTCGGAAACGTCAAAGGTGTTGTTTTCCAAATCCACATTACGCCAGCGCAAGCCCAGGATTTCAGAACGGCGCATACCGTAAAGCCCGCCTAAGATAACGGGCATTTCCCAAACGGTACCCTCGACGCGCTGCATCAGGGCTTTTACCTGTTCCGGCGTATAAGGGTCGGGGGTCTTGTCGCTCTTTCCAAACTTCGTAAGCGTGTCCTTTGCTGCGTTTGTTTCGATATAGCGGTATTTCCGGGCATGGCTCAACGCCACGCTCAAAACACGCTTTGCCCCGGCTGCGGTGGACGGTTTCAAGCCTTTGTCAATAATCTGCTGAAACATTTTGTCTACCATAGCGGGGGTAAGCTGATTAAGGGCAACGCCGCCGATATAGGGATTGATATAGTTTGCAATCGTCTTTTTGTACCCGTCGTAAGTAGAGGGGCGCAAGTTCACTCTTGCATAGCTTTCTACCCATTCATTCAGATAGCTTGCAACGGTCTGTTTCCGCTGTGAAGCGATAGACGCAATCTGTCCCGGATTATGGAGCTTTGCTTTCATCTCTGCTTCATGCTGTGTCGCTTCCTTTTTTGTTGGAAAGCCCTTTTTTGAATAGGTTTTCTTTTCCCCATTCGGGGCGGTGTACTTTATATTCACGTCGTAAACTGTACCCGGCCGCCCGGTCAGTACGCCGTTGCTGTCGCGTTTATTCTTAACCTGCCTTGTTGATATAGCCATAGCTTAACCTCCCTGTCGTGCCGGGGGCTTCGCTGTCGTCTTTGCCCTATGATACCAGTCCCAGATTGCAGCGTCAGCTATCAAACGGCGGTTTCCATTCTGTATATATTCAAGCTCGCCGCTATCCATAAGCTCGCGCAGCTTATTTTCCCCGATACCGCTAATCTTGCTCATTTGCTCAACGGTCTTTAACATAGGGAATACAGGGATAGCGGGGCTTGTTGTTTCCTTTTTTGCCATAGGAAAATACCCCCTTTCATAAATGGCTAAAAAGTCAAGTTACAAAAAGTGGGCTTTAACCGGGCGGCTGTTAGCACAACCTCGCGGGAATTGCACCCCTGCTCATTTAAGGCAGCTTTACCCATTGCCTGCGACGCTCTGAACGCTCGGACTGTGGCTGTAAAGGCTTATCTCCCCTCAATGCGTGTCGTCGCCCGCAAGCTGCTAACTTGCTTCCCGTCGCGGTGTTTCTCGCTCGGCTTTTCCCAATAGTGGAATAGCGT